>Ga0209011_1000609_pt1 | contig 13473 bp, 13 predicted proteins | sample BlaSpr_A8_OM1_M3_FD_187986 | JGI IMG/M metagenome (GOLD analysis project Ga0209011, IMG submission 187986) | Forest soil microbial communities from Thunder Bay, Ontario, Canada - Black Spruce, Ontario site 2_A8_OM1_M3 (SPAdes) (version 2) | ecosystem: Environmental > Terrestrial > Soil > Boreal... | reverse complement strand
TGGCAGGTGCGGCTGCGAGTGAGACGGGCGAGAGCCCGCCTGTTTTGATTTGTATGCTTGGCTCGTTCCGACTGCTGCGCACCGGGCAGCTCCTCACCGTCCGGCCGGGCGGAAAGCACGAAGCGCTGCTCTCAATACTGGCCCTGCACGCGACCAGCCGGCTGCCTCGCGAGACCCTGCTCGAATCACTCTGGCCCGATACGGAGTTCGGCCTGGCGGTGCAGTCGCTCAACAGCCTCGTCTACAGCCTGGGGAAAATGCTGAGCCAGGCGATCGGCGGCGAGGCGCCCGTCCTCCACCCCGACGGGTCGTACCAGCTGAACCTGGCCGCGGGCGTGGCTGTCGATACGCTGTCGTTCGAGCGCTTCGCCCGTGCGGGAGACCAACATTCACGGGGCGGCCACGAGGACGCGGCGGCGAGCGCTTATGAGCATGCCGTGGAGCTCTACACCGGAGACCTTTACGCCGCCGGCGATGCCCGTGCGGTCGTCGAGCGAGAACGTCTTCGGGCGGTCTTTCACACCCTCCTCGCCCGGCTCGGAGAGCGCCATTTCACAGAAAGCGATTACGCGACCGCCCTGGACTATTCGCTTCGGGTGCTCGCCAGCGACCCGACCCGGGAGGATGCCTATCGACTGGCAATGAAGTGTTACGTTCGTCGTGGCGAGCGGGCTCAGGCACTACGGCAATACCGGCTCTGCGAGAGGATTCTTCGTGCCGAGTTCGATGCGAAACCGGAGCCGGCCACCCTGGCCCTTTTCGAGCGGGTCCGTCACGACCCTGGCAGCGTTTAGCGCCCTTTCAGCCAAACATCAGTCGACGCTCATCCGGCCCTGACGCGGCCCTGATCCAATAATCATCGGACCCTGATCTCATCCTCATCGCGATTAACGTCGCACATCACGGCTGCGTCATGACCGGGTGATATACCGAGCCGACCAGCCAAGCGGTTGGTCGGGAAGCCGATCGTTGTTGCGAGGGAGGAGCTCGGTCTATGCCAGCCACACTCACCTATCCAGGTGTCTACGTCGAGGAAATACCCAGCAGCGTGCGAACGATCGTCGGGGTGCCGACATCTGTCGCGGCGTTCATCGGTCGTGCGCTGCGGGGACCCGTGAACGACGCATTCGTGGTGAACAACTTCGGCGACTTCGAGCGGACCTTCGGCGGGCTCGGGACCGACTACCCGATGAGTTACGCGGTCAGCGACTTCTTCCTCAATGGCGGCGGGCAAGCCGTCGTCGTGCGGCTATGGGCAGCTCCACCACCTCCGGGACCGCCCCCGCCAGCTCCCGGTCCTCCGGGTCCACCACCAGGCCCACCGCCTCCGCCAGCTCCCGGTCCTCCGGGTCCACCACCAGGCCCACCGCCCCCACCAGCTCCAGCCGCAGGAGTGAACGGCGCTGCAACTATCAGTGTTGGCGGCTTGAACCTGGTCGCCGCCAACCAGGGGTTGTGGGGCAACAAGCTCAGGGCCACCGTCAGCTCGTTCGCCCAACTTGCGGCCAATGACCCAGTTGCCAAGCAACTCGACGCGCTCGCGAAGCAAGTCGATCCAACCTGGACCTACGCGGACCTGTTCAACCTGAAGATCGAAGACACCGCAACCGGTCAACCGGAGCCCCATCGGAACCTATGGATCAAGCCGAAGGACGGCCCCGGTCGGGTCGATCGGGCGCTTGCCGGGTCAATGCTGGTTCGCCTCGGCAAGAACGCGGCCGGTGACCCGGACCTGCCGGCTGCCGTTCCGGCGAACGGGACGACGGCGGACGGTCAAGGGGGGGTCGACAGCGCGGCCCTGAACGATCAGGCCATCGAAGGCGATCCGAACCTTAAAACCGGCATGAACGCGCTTCAGAAGGCCGACATCTTCAACCTCCTCTGTATTCCGCCAGACACGCGCTCCGGTGATATCACGCCAGCGATGTACTCGAAGGCGATGGCGTTTTGCGTCAAGCACCGGGCGGTGTTGATCGTCGACCCGCGGGCAGGTTGGAGCTCGGACTCATCGCCGGCCGGCAAGGGGGTCGTCGAACTCGGTACCCTCGGTCTCGCCGGGACTGGCGCCCGAAACGCCGCCCTGTATTTCCCACGTGTCATCGAAAGCGACCCACTGCGTCAAGGTCAGCTTGACACCTTCGTGCCCTGCGGCATGGTGGCCGGGATCATCGCACGCACCGACAACGACCGAGGTGTATGGAAAGCTCCGGCGGGTTTGGACGCGGCGCTGGTTGGCGTCCAGGGGTTGGAGACCAACCTGACCGACGACGAGAACGGACAGCTCAATCCGCTCGGGATCAACTGCCTCAGGAACTTCCCCATCACCGGGCGCGTTGTCTGGGGCGCACGGACCCTGCGGGGCGCGGATCAGCAAGCGGACGAATACAAGTACCTGCCGGTACGCCGGGTGGCTCTCTACATCGAAGAGAGCCTCTTCCGAGGCACCAAGTGGGTCGTATTCGAGCCGAATGACGAGCCGCTCTGGTCGCAGATCCGCCTGAATGTCGGCGTCTTCATGCACAACCTGTTCCGCAGAGGGGCCTTCGAGGGCGCCTCACCGAGCGAGGCCTACTTCGTGCGTTGTGACAAGTTCACGACGACGCAGGCCGACATCGACCTGGGCACCGTCAACATCATCGTGGGCTTCGCGCCGCTCAAACCGGCCGAATTCGTCGTCATCCAGATCCAGCAGATCGCTGGCCAGCTGGCGGTGTAGGAGGATAACAATGGCGGAGTTCACACAAAATCCACTTCGTCTAGACCCTTACAAGAACTTCAAGTTCCGTGTGAAGTGGGACGGCAATTACGTGGCCGGAGTCAGCAAAGTCGGCGGACTCAAGCGCACCACCGAGGTGGTGAAGCACCGAGACGGCGGCGACAGCAGCTCGAGCCGCAAGTCCCCAGGGCGCTCGGAGTTTGACCCAATCACGCTCGAGCGTGGTGTGACCCATGACGACGAATTCGAGAAATGGGCGAACCGGGTACATAATTTCAGTGCCAAGCCCGGAGGCGGAGAAGAGTTGTCCCTTGGCGACTTTCGTAAGGAGCTCATCCTTGAGCTCTGGAACGAGGCCGGTCAGAAACAGATCCAGTACCTGATCCATCGGTGCTGGGTGTCGGAGTTCCAGGCCATGCCCGACCTGGACGCGAACGCCAACGCCGTGGCGATTCAGCACATCAAGATCGAGAACGAGGGCTGGGAGCTGGATCCGTCGGTGACAGAGACCAAAGAACTCGAGAAGAAACCGGCCTGAGCCCATGCGCCCGCTTACCGCGGCCGGGCTCCTCCACGTGTGGGAACGTGGACGGGCCCAGCGGCCGTTCGACCGCGCCCTGACCCTCCTCGCCGCCGGGCTGCCGGACCAGTCCCCTGAGGCCGTGGCCGGGCTTTCGCTCGGAGAGCGAGACGCGGGTCTCTTCGATCTGAGGCAGCAATCGATGGGAGGCCAGCTCCAAGCATTTGCCGAGTGCCCCGCGTGTAAGGCGGAGCTGACCTTTACGCTCCGGACGGAGGAGCTACGAAACGGCGCGGCGGTCGAGGCGCCGGCCGCGACAGGTGACGTCAGCCGGGACGGGATTTCGGTCCGCTTCCGGTTGCCGTCCTCCCGCGACTTCGACGACCTGCCGGCGATGTCGGATGCGCGTACCATCCGGGATTGGCTTGCCAGGAGGTGCGTCGTTGACGCGCAACGCGACGGGCAGCCAATCGACGCCAGCGAATTGCCGCCCGAGGTCATCGACGAAATCTCCGAAGCGATGGCGCGGCAGGATCCGCAGGCCGAGATCCTGATCAACCTGTCCTGCCCGGCATGCGACCACCGCTGGTCCGACTTCTTCGATATCGGCAACTTTTTCTGGACGGAAATCAGCGTGATGGCGAAGCGGCTGCTGGCGGACGTCGACGCGCTGGCGCGCCGTTATGGGTGGAGGGAGGCCGACATCCTGGCGATGACGCCATGGCGGCGCCATACCTACCTCCAGCTTGCCGAGAGATGAGCGACTACCTCGGAATGCTGGCTACGCGTTATCTCAATCAGGGCGGGTCGATCCGTCCCGAACCCGTCTCCGTGTACCAGCCGCCACCTCCCGACTGGCAACTTGCCGTGGATGAGGGTCCCGGCGACGAGGTCGCGTTCGAGGGTCCGGAGGGTGCGCCGCACGTCCAAGCCGAGCCCCCGGCGATCCGGCTCGAAGACGAGCCCGCACCGGGCGCTCAGCCCAGCCCTCCGCAGCCCAGCATTCGCGGCCGCGATGTCATTGCGCAACCGCCCGGCACCGACATGAGTTCCGCCGTGCCATCCGGGCAGCAGCCACCCGAAGCAATCCACGTGCCTCCCATCCCGAAAGTGGAGCCGGAGGCACCCGCACGCGACGTGGTTCCCCGCCATCCCGACCCTCCCCCGCAAGCGGGGAGGGAGACTGACGGCCCGGCAACACTCGCACGCGCATCGGTCGCCCCTGGCCGTGGCCGTGCCCCGCAAGCGGGGAGGGAGACTGACGCCCCGGCAACATTCGCGCGCGCACCGGTCGTCCCTTACCACGACCCTGCCCCACCGGCGGGCAGGGAGGAGCGGGCGGCCGCACGCGCGGCGGCCACCCCCAACCCTGACGCTCCCCCACAGCGCTGGAGCGAGAATCACCCTCCGCGCCCCGACCCTCGCCCGCAAGGGGAAAGGGTCAACGACGGCCTGCTCCCCGAAACCAGGGAGGAGACGACCGAGCGCCTACCGCTCCGGGTCGCCCCCTCCCTCACCATCCCTCAAATGGAACCTGGACGGACCGCACCGCTGGAACCAGCAGCGATCGAACCTCCGCTGAAACCCGTCCTCGCGTCGCCGCCGGGACGGGGGGAGATTGAGCGACCGCGGATGCGCACCACTCACCCGCCAGGGGGGAGGGAGAGTGACATCGTCGAGATCTCGATCGACGAAATCTCCATCCGCGCGGCTCCACCGCCACCACCAGCCACGCCTCGCCGTGACCGGCTGGTTCGTCCGCCGGTATCGCTCGATGAGTACCTTCGGCGCCGCTCAGCTGGGGTGAGACGGTGAGCAATCCACTCGCCATCGCCGCGGTCACAGCAACCGTTCGCAACTTGCTACTCAATGACGTGACGAGCGATCCGGACCTGGCCGACACCACGGTCACGACGCAGGCGCCCGACCGCGCACGTGGGACGCTGACATCGAACCAGCTGAACCTCTTCCTCTACCAGACCATGCTGAGCGCCGCCTGGCGAAACATGGACATCCCGCAGCAGGTCAATCGGGGTGAACGCGGCTTTCCCGCGCTTGGGCTCAACCTCTATTACTTGATGACGGCGTACGGTCGCGACAACGACGACGTCTTCGGGCATCGGGTCCTGGGCCGCGCGATGCGGTTGCTCCACGATCACCCACTGCTGGGACCGGATGAGATCAAGAGCGCGCTGCTGACCAACGACCTTTGGCAGCAGGTTGAAGGGGTTCGGATCACGCCACAACCGCTGACGGTGGACGAAATGTCAAAGCTGTGGACCATCTTCCAGACGCAGTACCGGATTTCGGCGGCCTACGAGGTCGCCGTCGTACTGATCGAGAGCCGGCGGCCGGTCCCACGACCGCTGCCGGTCCTGACGCGAGGTGTCGGCGATGTGGGGGTGGTGGCGCAGGCGGACCTAACGCCGCCGTTTCCGACCATCCTCTCGGTAACAACGCCTAATCAACAGCTGAGCACGCGGCTCGGCGACCAGGTTGTCATCACCGGACATCACCTCGACGGCGCCGCCACCGTCGTCTTCGTCAACCCACTGGCGGGATCGATCAACGTGGCCCCGCAAGCCGGGGGCACGGCAAAGCAACTGAGCGTCCAGATCCCGAATGACCCCGTCAACTGGCCGCCCGGGCTGTATGTGGTGAGCGCCGTCATCCAGCACGCCGGGCAGCCAGACCGGCTGACGAATGAGGTCCCGGTCTTGCTGGCGCCGCGTATTCAGAACATCGCGCCAAACCCCGCGCCTCGCGACATCACGGGGAGCGTCACGCTGCAGATCACCTGCAGCCCGGAGGTTCGGCCAACGCAGCGCGCGTCGCTGCTGATCGACGACCGCGAGGTCCTGGCGCAAGCGGTCGCGGCACAAACCAATCTCCTCACCTTTCCGATTCCGCACGCGCCTGCCGGTTCGCACTACCTCCGGCTTCGCGTCGACGGCGTGGAGAGCTGGCTGGTCGATCGCACCCAGGTACCGCCGGTCTTCGATCCAACGCAGCGGGTGACGATCACATGAGCGTCGATCTGTCGTGGGAAGAGCGAAACGGCCAGTTCCTGTCGGCGGCGCTGCACTGGCTGCGCACGTTGCTGGGCCGGCAGGTGGAGGCGGACGACCCCGGATCGGTCGACGAACAACTCGACCGTGCCATCGCCGAGATGGCGGAGCTGGCGGTCGGAATGGAACCGCCGCCGCCTCTGGCCATTCTTGCGACCCGTTTCGGGCTCTCGCGATTCGAGGAAGAAATCCTCCTTCTCTGCGCCGCCATGGAGCTGGACACACGGATCGCCGGCCTCTGCGCGCAGGCCCAGGGTGATCCGTCGCGACCCTACCCGACCTTTGCGCTCGCGCTCACCGTGTTCGCCGATGGTGCCTGGGACGCCCTGTCGCCGGACCGGCCGCTGCGCTACTGGCGACTGGTCGAGATCTTCCAGGGGCCGGGCCAGCCGCTGACGGCCAGCGCCCTCCGCGCGGACGAGCGGATTGTCAATTACCTCAAAGGCCTCAACGTCCTCGACGATCGCCTCGCGCCAATGCTGGTCCCAGTTGCCGGCGCCGACCTCGGTCTGTCTTTGCCCGCTTCCACGGAGGCCACCGTCGACCGCGTCGTGCAACTCCTTCAACCGCTGGCCGGGACAGATCGGGCGTCCGCCGTCCAACTGGTGGGGGCGGATGCCGATAGCAAGACGCTGGTCGCCCAACATGCCGCCGCGCGGTTGGAGGTCGATCTGTATCGGTTGCCCACCGGACTGCTGCCGGACCAGGCGGGCGAGCTCGAGACGCTGTCGCGGCTCTGGCATCGGGAAACGCTGTTGCGTCCGCTGAGTCTCTACCTGGATGGCGACGAGATCGAAGGGCCGACCCAGCAGGAGACACAACGTGTCGATCGATTCCTCAGCCGGACGGCGGGCGCAATCCTGCTGGCGGTGCGAGAAGCGTGGGCCGTCGTCGGGCGTCCGGGCGCCGTCGTCGACGTCCGCCGACCAACGCCGGCGGAGCAACACACCGCCTGGGCGGCGGCGCTGGGCGAGGGCGAGGCGCCAGGGCTCCTCGCCGGCCAGTTCGACCTGAGTCTCAAGGCCATCGATGACATCGTCGAAAGCACCTCGGCCGATCCGGCCGAACTGTGGAATGCGTGCCTGGCATGGACGCGTCCCCGCATGGAGTCGCTGGCCGAGAGGCTGGAACCGAAAGCCACCTGGGCGGACCTCGTGCTCCCGGCCGCCGAGCTAAGACTGCTGACACAGCTGGCCGCGCAAGTACGCCACCGCAGCATGGTGTACGACGAGTGGGGCTTTCGCGGCAAGATGACGCGCGGACTGGGGATCACGGCGCTCTTCGCCGGCCAGAGCGGGACGGGAAAAACGTTCGCGGCCGAAGTCATCGCCAACGACCTGCGACTGGCGCTCTACCGCATCGACCTGTCGGCGGTGATGGACAAGTACGTCGGCGTCACGGAAAAGAACATCGCCAGGGTGTTCGGCGCCGCCGAGACCGGCGGAGCGGTGCTCTTTTTCGACGAGGCCGACGCCCTGTTCGGGAAGCGAAGCGAAGTCAAGGACAGCCTCGACCGCTTCGGGAACATCCAGATCAACTACCTGCTGCAGCGGATGGAGGCCTATCGCGGGCTGGCCATCCTCGCCACCAACCTCAAGAGCGCGCTGGACCCCGCCTTCATGCGCCGGCTTCGATTCATCGTGGACTTCCCCTTCCCGGGAGCCGCCGAGCGCCGGGCGATCTGGGCCACCGTCTTTCCACCGGACGTGCCCCGCGCCAGCCTCGACCTCGACCGGCTCGCCCACTTGAATCTGACCGGCGGCAGCATCCACAACATCGCGCTCAATGCCGCCTTCCTGGCGGCCGCATCGGGATCGGCGGTCACGATGGCGATCGTGCTGGACGCGGCGCGGACCGAGTTTCGAAAGCTCGAGAAACCGATCAACGAAGCCGACTTCCAGGTGGATGCGGCGGATGGAGCGGCAGCGTGATCATCCGAGTGCGAATTCGTCGAGTGACGGTCGACCGTCGACTCCAGGCGGTCACGCCCGCGATCGGCCCCGCGATCGCGCAGGAGCTCAGGCGTGCGTCCGATGCACCCGCGACATGGTCGTCGCTGAAGCTGGCGCAGCGGCTCGGCTCGGCCATTTCGCGGACAACTCGATCGAGGATGTCCGATGGCTAACGCGGCGCTTGCGTATCAGGCTGGACCACGGTCCCATGGTTTGCAGATTCGCTCCCTCACGCGTGCGCCTCAGGCCCCGTCTGTTTTGGCAGACCGCGCGGTCCTGCCTCGCTCTCATGGTCAGGACTTCAGCCAGCTTCGGGTTCATGGCGTGTTGCAGCGCGCCCCGGCGGAGCCCGCCCCAGCGAAGCCGGCAAAGAAACGGAAACACGGGAAGCCGGCGGCGCCGAAGAACCCGTGCACGAGGGACATCCTGGCGGAAGGGACCTGCGACTACTTGGTGCAGCACTCAAAGTACCTGTGCTGCGACCCGGAGTCGGGGATCGAACGGACCGGAAAGACGACCTCGATCGAAGAACCCGGGAAGGAGTGCCCCAGCCAGAAGTGGACGCCTATCTTCACGTGTGACAACAAGTGCACGACCGCCCTCGATAAGGGATGCGATGACAACGACAACTGGATGGCGCTCCCGTCATCGCAATTCACGCGCAAGAGCTGCGGCGACGTGTACACGATCTGCGCCAACGGCAAACAGACGACCGGGTATGTGCGTGATCGGTCCGTAACCAAAAACAGCTTCGAGGTCAGCCCCGGCATACAGACCGCGCTCGGGGTGCCGGTCGGATCGACCTTCAAGGGTGCGGTTTACCGGCCGGGTGCGAGTGCGGATGCGATCGCGAAGGACCCATGCTGCAGCCCTCCCGCCGGGCCGCAGGAAGTTCCGGAAACCACCGAAGAGGTCATCGGACCGGAGGGCGAATGAGCACACTCCCCGGGCCACGATTACTGAAAGGAGCGCTGGTCGGGCTCGACCCGCTGAAACCGCTGTCCAGCGTGATCGTCTTCCAGTACAACCCGGACACGCTGACCAGGCACCTGACGTCGCGCGAAACCGGTGGGGGAGGGGGCGAAGGAGCCAAGCCGGAGGTCCTGCGGCTGTCGGGGCCGCCGAAGGAAACGATCACGCTCAGCATCGAGGTCGACGCCGAAGACCAGGTTGCGGATCCGGTCGCCTATGCGCTCGGGGTCTATCCCGCGCTCTCCGCGCTCGAGCTGCTCCTCTATCCCGCGAGCAGCCGCGTCATCGCCAACGACATCATGGCGCAAGTCGGCAACATCGAGATCATCCCGCCAGAGGCGCCGATGGTGCTCTTCATCTGGGGAGCGCAGCGCGTGCTGCCGGTCCACCTCACCGACTTCAGCATCACCGAGCAGGCCTACGACACGCTCCTCAACCCGGTGCAGGCCAAAATCGACCTGACCCTCAACGTCCTCAGCACCGCCGACCTCAAGCTCACCGACCCCGGTTACTCGATCTTCCTCACCCACCAGATCATCAAGGAAACGGTTGGCGTGATGAACCTCGTTCCTTCCGCGCAAGCCGTGGCGTCCGGGTTGAAGCTGCAATGAGGGGGGCGCATGTTTTCGGCGACTAGCCGCTATGCGAAGTTGGAACCGGTAAAGATCCAGCTGCCGGACGGGCGAGTCATCGCCTACATCCCGCGTCGATTCCTGCCCGATCCCGCAGGCATGACGATCATCGCCGAACACGTGGTCACCCAGGGGGAGCGGCTGGACAACATCACGGCGCGCTACCTGGCAGACCCGGAACAGTTCTGGCGGCTGTGCGACGCGAACCCTGTTCTGCGGCCGGACGAGCTGACGGTGCGCATCGGGCGCCGCCTGCGCATTCCGTTGCCGCAACCAGGCTGATCATGTCCGATCTGGGCGTCCGGCTGCAGCTTTTGATCGGGCCCACGGTCCCGATTCCTGCCCCCTACGCCGTCGTCGACGCCCTCGACAGCCTGGAAGTCACCAACCAGGATCACGAACGGGACGGCTTTCAGATGAGCTTCCGACTGGCGAAGGATTCCTTACTGGACTACGGCCTGCTGTCGAGCGGTCTGCTCGACCCGCCGGTCCGAGTGATCGTGATCGTGCTGATCAACGCCCTGCCCCAGATCCTGATCGACGGCCTGATTACGCACCACCAGGTCCAGCCGAGCAACCAGCCGGGCCAATCGCGCTTGACGGTGACCGGCGAGGACATCAGCCTCCAGCTTGGCTTCGAAGAGCGGAACGAGACCTTTCCCAACCAGTCGGACTCGGCGATCGTGACAGGAATCCTGGCCTCCTACGGGCTGGTGCCGGACGTCACCGCGACGAGCAAGGTCCCGGTGGAGGACGAGGAGGTGCCAAGCCAGCAGGGAACGGATCTTGCCTACGTGCAGAAGCTGGCCAGGGAGAACGGCTTCGTGTTTTTTGTCGAGCCCACCGACATTCCAATGATGAATCGCGCCTACTGGGGGCCGGACCATCGCCAGGGATCGGTGCAGCACGCCCTGAGCATGAACATGGGCGCCGCGACCAATGTCGAGCGGCTGGACTTCACCTTCGACGCGCTCCGGCCGGAACAGCCGACCGTCGAAATCATCGACCCGATTTTCGGTCTCCCCCTCACCATCCCCATCCCGACTGGTTTCCGGCCCACGCTCGTCGGCAAGCCGACGACACCGCTGCGCAAGACGATCACGCGGGACACCGCTGGGCTGAGCGCGATCGACGCCGCGCTTAAAGTACTGGAGATCCTGGCGCAGTCATCGGATTCCATCGATGCGCAGGGGGAACTGGATGCCCTCCAGTACGGGCGCGCCCTGCGCGCGCGCAACCTGGTGGCCGTTCGCGGCGCCGGCCAGTCGTACGACGGGATCTACTACGTCAAGCGGGTGACGCACAACATCCAGCGAGGGCAATACCGGCAGTCGTTCGGCCTGACCCGCGAGGGCCAGGGAGCGCTCAGCTTGCAGGTGGGGCCGTGAGTGACGAGCAGCTCTTTTTCGGCAAGTACCGTGGCCAGGTCACCAAAAACAACGACACCGACGGGCTTGGCCGGATCCGCGCGACGGTGCTGGACGTCTACGGCAAGAACGAGAGCCCCTGGGCGCTGCCGTGCGTCCCCTACGCCGGCGACAAAGTGGGCTTGATGCTGATTCCGCCGGTCGGGGCCTGGGTCTGGTTCGAGTTCGAACAGGGGAGGCCGAAAAAGCCGATCTACACCGGCTGTTTCTGGGAATCGAACCAGACGCGTCCCGCGGGATCCCCGACGAAGAAGGTCCTCGCGTTCGATACGGTCACGATCACGATCGACGATAGCCAGCAGGGCCAGGGGAATATCGCGATCGAGACCGACGCGAGCTGCCACCTATCCATCGCCGGCAACACTATCGAAATCACGAACGGCAAGGGCAGCACCATCAAGTTGGATGGCAAGACGGTGTCGATCAACGACACCGGCCTGCAGGTCACTTGATGTCTGGGTACCTGCTCCATATGGGCGCCACCGTCAGCTGCCAGCATGGCGGCACTGCCACACCGGTGACGAGCTCGATTCGCGTCAAGGTCGACAGCCAGGCGATCGTTACGCAAACGACCTCGTACACGGTGGCTGGCTGCAGCCTCACGCCGCCGCCGCCCAAAGCGTTTTGCGCTACGGCGCAGTTTATGAGCGGCGCGACAAAGGTGACGTCGGACAATACGCCCGTCCTTCTTTCCGACAGTCAGGCCACCTGCGCGACGACCGGAACCGGCGTGCAGATCGCGAGCACCCAGACCCGGGTCAAGGGGACCTGATGGACATCGACTATCCATTCAACCTCGATGGTCGCGGCCGGACCGCAACCACGGGTGCCGACGACCATATCCGCGACATGATCGAGGAACTGCTGCTGACCAGCCCCGGGGAGCGCGTCAACCGCCCTGACTTCGGCTCCGGCCTGTTGCAGATGGTGTTTGCCCCAGCCGGACCCGAGGTGGCGACCGCGCTGAAGTTCACGATCCAAGCGGCCGTGCAGCGGTGGCTGGGCGACTTGATCGAGGTCAAGTCGCTCGACGTCACCAGCCAGGACGGGGCGTTGACCGTGGTCATCCAGTACGTCGTTCGGCGAACCGCTGAGACACGGACAGACACCTTCCTCTATCGGGGTGGTCCATGACCCCTCCGGTCCTCGAGTGCCTCGACGACGAGCGGCGCAAGAAGGTCCGAGCCGACGACGCCGGCGGCATCGATTACGTCGAAGTGAGCCGGGACCAGCGGACGATCACCGTGTACTTCATCGGTCCGGCGCCTGCCGACCTTGTGACGGCCAACGTACGGATTGATGGGGGATCGAACGTCCGCGACATCGTTGTCGTGGAGGTGTCGGTCGGTCCCGAGGAGGATGACCAGGACGGGTGGGCCGAGGTGCGGGTCGATCGCCCGGGAGACGACTCGACCTACACTCTCCGGCTGGTCGCCCTCGACGATGCGCGGCAGTCGACCGACCGGCCGCTGCCCACCGTCGATCCGCGTTACGCGGCCGTCGATTTTTCCTTCAAAGCCTCGTGCCCGAGCGACATCGATTGCGACGTGGACCATGCGTGCCCGCCGACGCTGCTGCCCGAGCCCGAGATCAGCTACCTGGCCAAGGACTACGCGAGCTTTCGCCAGCTGATCCTCGACCGGCTGGCGCTGATCATGCCCGACTGGCAGGAGCGTCACGTCCCCGACCTGGGCATCACGCTGGTGGAGATCCTCGCCTACGTCGGCGACTACCTGAGCTATTTCCAGGACGCGGTCGCGACCGAAGCCTACCTACAGACCGCCCGGCAGCGCATCTCGGTGCGGCGGCACGTGCGGCTCATCGACTACCGCATGCACGAAGGCTGCAATGCCCGAGCCTGGCTCTGCCTCGCCCCGGACGAGGACTTTACGGTCGACGATGTGGGACAGATCTTTTTTTCGACCAACTATCCCGACGGCCCTCGCGATTGCCAGCCGCTGACCGAGTTGCAACTGAACCGTGCGCCCGGCGGCACCTACGAGGTCTTCGAGCCGCTCGCGCCCACGGCTGGTCAGCGCCTCGACCTGGTCGCTGCCCACAACGCGATCTCGTTCTATGCGTGGGGCAGCCGGCAATGCTGCCTACCCGAGGACGCGGTTCGCGCGACCCTGAAAGATGGGACGCCGGCCCCGCCGGGTGCGAGGCCCGACGACGCCCAGCGCGAG
>Ga0209011_1000608_pt1 | contig 13479 bp, 12 predicted proteins | sample BlaSpr_A8_OM1_M3_FD_187986 | JGI IMG/M metagenome (GOLD analysis project Ga0209011, IMG submission 187986) | Forest soil microbial communities from Thunder Bay, Ontario, Canada - Black Spruce, Ontario site 2_A8_OM1_M3 (SPAdes) (version 2) | ecosystem: Environmental > Terrestrial > Soil > Boreal... | reverse complement strand
GAACATCCGCGAGCGGCTCGGCCTCGCGTATGACGTTCACAGCTTCGCTTCAAAGCACCGCGACACGGGCTACCTCGGCGTCTACCTGGGCGTCGACCCCAAGAAGGCGGTGGAAGCGGTCAGCGCGGTGATCGCGGAGCTGCGGCTGCTCAGCGATCGCGATGTCCTGCCGGAAGAGCTCGAGCGGGCCAAGGAATTCACCAAGGGCCGCTTGCGCCTCGAGCTGGAGACGACCAACGGCGTGGCGTTCTGGCTCAGCTACCAGGAGCTGTTGCTGGGCGAGATCAGGACCATCGAAGAAGAGCTGGCGCTCATAGATGCGGTGTCGGCCGAGGACATCAAGCGTGTTGCCACGGACATCCTGCGTGGACCTCTCCAGATGGCTGTGATCGGCCCGTTTGCAACCGAGGCGGGCTTCCGGGCGGCGATCGGGGCTTAGCTCAGCGCCTCAGCCGACCGCGGTGGTCGACGTTTCGAGCGTCGGCACCTTTGAGTAGATGTCCCCGAAATGAGACAGCGGCCAGATGCGAAACCACGCGCGGCCGTCGATCCGGTCGCGGCCGATCGGCCCGAAGATGCGTGAGTCCTGCGACCGGTTGCGGTTGTCGCCCATCACGAAATACTCATTCGAGCGCATGACCTGTCCGTCCGACCCGTTCTGAGGCCAGTTGTTGAGCGTGGTCCAAAACTCCGGCAGGTACGGCTCGACGAGCCGCCGGCCATTGATGTAGACGACGCCGTCACGGATGAGCAGCTTTTCTCCGGGCAGCGCGATCACGCGCTTGATGAAGTCCTTCGAGTTGTCCGCCGGCGGGCGCAGGATGATGATGTCGCCGCGCTGCGGCGGGTGGAGGCGGTAGTCGATCTTGTTGGCGATCAGGTAGTCGTTGTCGTCGAGCGTCGCGTACATGGAGAGACCCTCTACGTGCACGGCCTGCACGGCGAAGCTGATCCCGAAGTACAGGATGATGGCGAGCACGACGACCTCGGCGACCTCGCGCAGCAGCGAGGAGGCGCCAGTGGTCGCGGCGGGGGCGGCTTGGGCCGCGCGTGGTTGGGGGGCGGCCATGAATTCTTAGGTGACGAGCTTAGCGCAGACCCGTTCCAGCTCCTCACGACTCGAGTAGCGCAGCTCGAGCTTTCCGCGGTTCAGGCTGCCGGTGAGCTTGATCGGCAGTCCGAGCCTGGACTCGATGTCGGCCGCGATCGCCCGAAGCTCTGCCGTCGAGTCGATTCGGGGCTTACGGCGCGGACGGTAGGTCCTGACCCAGTTCTCCGTCTGACGGACGGAGAGGTGTCGCGCGATCACCACCTTGAGCCCATGCTCTTGAGCCGCCTGGCCGTCAAGCGCGACGATGGCGCGGGCATGTCCCGCGCTGATGACGCCGGCCGCGACGGCGGATTGCACTGCGGCACATCCGGCGAGCAGCCGCAGTGATTGCGTCACCGAGACGCGATGCTTGCCGATTCTCTGCGCGACCTCTTCGTGCGTGAGGCCAAACTCTTCGGTGAGCTGACGCAGGCCGCGCGCCTCCTCGACCGGGTCGAGGTCTTCGCGCTGAAGGTTTTCGATCAGGCCCAGCACGAGCTGTGCGTCGTCGCCCGCATCGTTGCGTACCACCGCGGGCACCGCGGTGAGCCCCGCCAGCCTGGCGGCGCGCCATCGCCGCTCGCCCGCGATGAGCTCGTAGCCGTCGGGAAGCCGCCGGACCAGAAGTGGCTGGAGCACGCCGTGCAAGCGGATCGATTCCGCGAGCTCGCCCAGCGGTTCGGCGTCGAAACGCGTCCGCACCTGCTGGTGCGACGGTCGAATCTGATCGACCGCGATCATCTGCGGCACGAGGGCGTCACCCTCGCGAGACATCGGGATCAGCGCTTCGAGTCCGCGCCCGAGACCGCGCATACGTGATTGACTCATCTTTCGAGCAGCTCCTTTGCGAGTGCGCGATATGCGGCCGCGCCTCGACATGTGGGGTCGTATTCGATGACCGATTTGCCGTGACTGGGCGCCTCGCTGATGCGAACGTTGCGAGGGATGAGGGTCTGCAGGATGTGGTTTGGGTACGAGCGGCGTACCGATTCCAGCACGTCCCAGGCGAGCGTGGTGCGCGCGTCAAATTGCGTCATGACGATGCCTGCGATGACGAGCTTGGGGTTGAGGCTCGAGCGCATCAGCTGATGCGTGTACATAAGGTGTCGGAGGCCTTCGAGCGCGAAGTATTCGCTCTGGGTGGGGATCAGCATGCTGGTCGCGGCCGCCAGCGCGTTGAGGGTGAGGAGGCCTAGCGACGGCGGGCAGTCGATGATGACGCACTCGATCCCGGGCTGCGGCCTGGACAGCGCCTTGCGGAGCAGCGTCTCGCGCGCGTTGAGGGTGGCGAGCTCGATCTCGGCCCCCGCAAGGTCGATGTGGGATGGGACCAGCTCGAGGTTCGCCACGCTGGTGGGCTGCGCCACCTGGGCCAGGTCTGCCTCACCGATGAGGAGGTGATAGACGTTGAGCCGCGCCCGCGTGGGATCGAGGCCCAGGCCCGAGGTCGAGTTGGCCTGAGGATCCAGGTCGATCAGCAGGATCCCGTGACCCAGCTCCGCCAGCGCTGCGCTCAGGTTGATGGCGGTGGTGGTCTTTCCGACGCCCCCTTTCTGGTTGACCACGGCGATGATCGGCGGGGTCGTGGAAGCCAACATCTTGGGGTTGACTCGCTCCATGGCTCCTACATCTGGGGGCATGGGCGGAATTCTAGTTCAGAAGCGAGACGGCTGCCAAGCCAGGATGTTAAGGCTGGTTCGACGCCGCGCCCGACGAGATGAGCGGTTCGGGCCCACCCCGATCGGCCACTCCCCAGCGGGGCCCTCCCTCTCCCGTGCCGGCCCCTCCCCCGCCTGCGCACCTTAGGGCGACCGTACTCGAGCTCGGCGCCCTCGGACAACCCAGGGTGTTAAGAATTCGCAGGCACAGCGGCGCGACGTCGGTTCGACCAGATCGCGTAGGCCGACACGCCGATCAAGACCACCTCGAGCGCAATCGCGAAGCCGAGCTGCGCGCCGGCCGCGATGCCGATGCCCACGACCAGGTTGTAGGTGACGTGACAGATCATCGAGGTGGTGGTGTTCGTGAACTTTCGAATCAAGCCGAGGCCAAGCGCGATGACGAACACCGACACCGCATCCAGCGACAGGCCGTATTGCGTGTGGATGGACGTGAAGAGGAGCGCGGTGGCGAGCAGGCCAAGGCGCGGTTGCAGCGCGCCCCTGAACATGATCTCCTCACAGATTCCCGGAGCCAGCGCGAGGGCTGCAATCCCGACGGGATTGTTGAGTCCGCCGAAGAGATTCTGCGTCGTTCTGTCCACGTGTCGGGCAATGTCCGGCGTCCAGGCGTGACTGAGCACGTCCATCGCCTGCCCGAATGCGAAGAACACGCCCGCGGCGGCGAGGGCGATCACCACATGCCACCACGCCGGCACGACCAGCCCGAGCCGGACACCGACCTGCGGCAGGCTGCGGCGCATGAAGATTCCGACACCGGCGCCCGCAAGGATGAGGAAGGGAGCCTCTTGCCAGATGAGGTCACCCAGCGTGAGCGGGGGCTGGTCGGCGGTCGCGACGTTGGTGAACAGGATCGACGTCATCTGGGTGCCGAACAGGAGCACCGCGAGCACGAGCGCGAGGGCGTGCACCGGGTTGTCAGGGTCGATCGGCATGACGCGCGCGACGCGGTCACGCAGAGGTTTTGAGGCCAGGGCGGCCGCGACGACGGCGGTGACCATGATTCCGATGTCGACCGCGTTCGAGTTCTGACCGACAACGTTGGTTGTCCTGGCGGCTCCCGAGAGATCGATGGCGCCGATCAGGAACGTGACTCCCGCGCTCAACCCGGAGAGGATCCCGATCGCCAGGTTTGCCCACCGGCGTCCGACGGCGGCGTTCGCCGTGAAGACGAGCGGCAGCGGCGTCAGAATCACCACGGCCGCCGCCGCGTCGAGGTGGACGAGGAGTCCGCTCAGCCTGACTTCGTGCCCGGTTGCGGAAGGGGTCGCGAAGGAGGCGCCGCTCCGTCCTCGGCACCAGGCCCCACGTCGATAAAGGGCCGGATCAGCTCGATCGGGAACGGCAGCAGGATGGTCGTGTTCTTCTCCGAGCCGATCTCCACCATGGTCTGGAGAAACCGCAGCTGCAGCGCTCCCTTCTGGGAAGAGATCACCGCCGCCGCGTTGGCCAGCGTCTGCGAGGCCTGGAACTCTCCGTCGGCGTTGATGATCTTGGCCCGCTTCTCGCGCTCCGCCTCCGCCTGCTTGGCCATCGCGCGCTGCATCGTGCTTGGGAGCTCGACGTCCTTGATCTCGACGACCGCGACCTTGATGCCCCAGGGCTCGGTTTGCTCGTCGATGATCTTCTGCAGGTTCTGGTTGATCTTGTCCCGGTTGGCCAGCAGCTCGTCAAGCGTCGCCTGTCCAAGCGCCGCGCGCAGGGTGGTCTGGGCGATCTGAGATGTCGCGTTGATGTAGTTGAGGACCTGGGTCACCGCCTTGCGTGGGTCGACGACCTGGAAATAGATCACGGCATTCACCTTGGCCGTCACGTTGTCGTTGGTGATGACCTCCTGGGGCGGCACCTCGAGCGTGATCACGCGAAGGTCGATCTTGACGACGCGGTCGACCCCGAACGGGATGATGAAGAAGAGCCCGGGGCCCTTGAGCGGGATCAGCCGGCCCAATCGGAAAACGACGCCGCGCTCATACTCGCTGGCGATGCGGACGCTCGAGACCGCCACGATCACGGCCAGGACGACGATCACACCAAGGACGGCGAATCCCACTATCTCTTCTCCTTAATCGTCCCGTTCGCGCCGTTCGCGCTTTTTTCGCCGGCGACCACCTTCAGCAGGAGCTCATCGCGACCCACTACCCGGACAGGTGACCCGGCATGGATCGGCTCCGCGGCGGCGACGGCTTTCCACAACGCTCCTGAGACAAAGACTAGACCTTCGGGTGCGAGCTCCTCGCGAGCCTCGCCCACGGCCCCAACCATGCTGTCCGCTCCGACGAAGGGCGGAGCGCGTCGCGCCTGCCACACCTTGCGGATGAAGAAGAGGAAGAAGGCCAGCGTCAGCACACCCGTGGCCACGACGACGACGGGGTTGACTCCCAGGCCGATCGGCCCGGTGTCGATCAGGAACGCCATGCCCAGGACCAGCGCCACGACCCCGCCCACGCTGAGGATGCCGTGCGTGTTGGCGTTCAGGTCCGCGATGAACAGGATCAGGGCGAGCAGCATCATCAGGGCGCCGGCGATGTTCACCGGCAGGTTGGCGAGCGAGACGATGGCCAGGATCGCGGCCACCCCGCCGATCACCCCGGGGAGGATCGCGCCGGGCGTCGAGATCTCGGTGATGATCCCGTATCCCGCGACGATGATCAGAAGGGCCGCGATCGTCGGATCGATCAGCGCGTTGAGGAAGACCTGCCAGAACGGCATCGGGAAGTCGTCGATGCTGGCGCCGGCTGTGTGCACGACCAGGCCGCCGGCCGGCCTGGTGACGTGACGACCGTCGACCTCGTTCAACAGAGAGCTCGGATCGGAAACCTCCAGGTCCGCGACGTGGAGCCGGACCGCGTCCTCGGCGTTGATGTTGACGCTGTTGCGCACGGCGTCCTCGCACCAGTCCGCGTTGCGTCCGTGAATCGACGCCAGGTTGCGAACACGTGTCACCGCATCGTTGAGGACCTTGGCCCCGAGGTCGCCGCTCAGGTCGGCGCCAGTGGCCTGGATCGGGTGCGCCGAACCGATGTTGGTGCCGGGCGCCATCGCCGCTATATCGGCCGCCTGCGCGACGAAGAGCCCGGCCGACGCGGCGCGGGCGCCGCTCGGGTAGACGTAAGCGATCACCGGCACCTTCGAGTTCAGCAGGCTGGTGACGATGTCGTCCATCGACGTGGAGATCCCGCCCGGCGTGTTGATGACGACCAGCAGGGCATCGGCGTGGTCCGCCTCGGCGCGGCTCACCGACGTCTGGATATAGGCGGCCATGATCGTGTTGATGTCCCCGGTGAGGTCGGCTCGCTCCACGTGAGGAGTGGCGGCGAAGGCCTGGGCCGGAAGCAGCGCCGCCAGGGCGCACAGGGCGAACCCGAAGGGCAGCGCGAGGCGCTTGCGCATGCTTCGAGTATGGCAATCCCCCGGCTCGGTGGCGATGTAAAACGTGGAACATTGCCTCGCCCGAGGCCGCCCGAGGCCCGGTTCAGCCGAGTCGTAAAATCGCGTTGATGGGGGCTCTCCGCGACCAGCAAGACGACGACCTGGTCCCCGCTACGTCCGACAGCGATGCGGCCGCCATGCGCGACCTGATCCGGCAGATCCAGAGCGAGCGCCCGCTGAGCGCGCGCGAAGAGTCGGCGCTGCTAGAGCGCTCAGCCCTCGGGGACAGGGCCAGCCAGGATCGGCTCGTGGCCGGTCATCTCGACATGGTCATCCGCCTGGCCGAGAGCCGAGGCCAGCAGAAACTTTCGACGGCGGACCTCGTCCAGGAGGGGTCGATTGGCCTGGTCGAGGCGGTGCGCACCTTCGCGAGCAGCGGGTACAGCGACTTCGCTCCTTACGCCGAGACCCTGGTCAACCAGACGATGGACGACGCGATCGCGGCCGAGGCGGCGGCCGTCCGCGACGCCGAGCTGCTGGTCGCCGCCGCCACCGACTACGAGCGCACAGAGGTGGTGCTGCGCCGGGAGCTGGGCCGCGAGGCGACCGAAAGCGAGCTCGCGGAAAAGCTCGAGTGGACGATCGATCGCACTCGCTACGTCGCCCAGGTGGTGGCCGAAGCGCGGCGCCGCCATGACGAAGAGATGCTCCATTTCATCGATCCGGCAGCGATCGATTTCGAAGGCGACGACGAAGAGCCCACTGCATTTGACAGCTAGCGCGCCTCACCGGACGCCGCTCTACGACCGGCACGTCGCGCTGGGCGGCCGCATGGTGGACTTCGGCGGCTGGGAGCTCCCACAGCAGTACACGTCGATTCGCGACGAGCACCTCGCGGTGCGGAAGGTCGCCGGACTTTTCGACATCTCGCACATGGGGAGGCTGGTCGTCGAGGGGTCCGGCGCGGAGGCGTACCTGCAGCACCTCATGACCAACGACCTCGCGCCGCTCCGTCCGGGTCACGCCATCTACACGCTGATGTGCAAGGAGGACGGAGGCGTCATCGACGACCTCGTCATCTACCGCGAAACCGGGAATCGCTTCCTGGTCGTCGTCAATGCCGCCAACCACGACAAGGACATCGCCTGGATGCGAGAGCATCTCGTGAAGGGCGTGACGTTGGAGGACCACACGCTCGATCTGAGCCTGATTGCGTTCCAGGGACCCAGCGCTCACGCGCTCCTGCCGCGCGGCTCCTCGGAGACGGACGACATCCCGTACTTCGGATTTCGCCCGGGCAAGGTGGCCGGGGTTGAAGGCCTGATCTCTCGCACCGGCTATACGGGTGAGGACGGGTTTGAGCTCTTCGTCGACTCCCGCCATGTGGCGAAGGTCTGGGACGCGATCCTCGGCGAAGGCAAGAGCGCGGGGGTTCTCCCGGCGGGCCTCGGCGCGCGTGATGCCACGCGCCTCGAAGCCGCGCTCCGTCTGTACGGCAACGACATGGACGAAACCGTGAATCCCTACGAGGCCGGCCTCGGCTGGACGGTGAAGCTTGGCAAGGGCGAGTTCGTCGGGCGCGAAGCTCTGGCCGCGGTGAAGGACGAAGGCCCGAAGCGCACCTTGATCGGATTCAAGACCGAGCCCGGCAACATCCCACGCCACGGCGCAGCCGTCAGCTACGACGGGCGACGTGTCGGCGCCGTCACCAGCGGCACGCATTCCTTCTTCCTCGGCCACCCGATCGCGCTCGCGATGGTGGAAGTCCCATCATTTCGGGTTGGAGAGAAGATCGCAGTCGAGGTTCGAGGCCGCGAGGCCGCGGCCGAGGTCGTGAAGCTTCCCTTCTATCGGGGTTCGGCGCGATCGGTGGTCGCCCCGGCCAAGTCTTGATCGACCGCAGGCTATCGCCAGGCAGCTCATTGGGAAGAGGAGGAGTGTCGTATGGCTGACCGCCGCTACACCAAGACGCACGAGTGGGTCACGGTCGAAGGCAAGACGGTCACGGTCGGCATCACCGACTTCGCTCAGTCGCAGCTGGGAGACGTCGTCTTCCTCGAGCTGCCAAGCCCGGGCCGCAAGCTGGCGTTGCGCGAGAGCTTCGGAGTCGTGGAGTCCGTCAAGGCCGCGAGCGACCTGTACGCTCCGGTCGCGGGACGCATCTCGGCGGTCAATGAGAAGCTGACCGCCAAGCCCGAGCTCGTCAACTCGGATCCCTACGGCGAGGGGTGGATCCTGAAGCTGGAGCTGGCGGGGGACCTCCCCGCCGACCTCCTCGACGAGACGGCGTACAAGAAGGTCACGGAGGAAGCGGCCCACTAGCGTGCCGTACCTGGTCCATTCCGAGGAGGATCGCGCCGCGATGCTGGAAGCGATCGGCGTGAGGTCGATGGACGACCTGCTGGTCGACATCCCGCAGTCGCTGCGGCTCGACGCGCTCGAGCTGCCGGCCGGCCTGTCCGAATTCGAAACGATGTCCGAGATCGCATCGCTCGCCGCTCGCAACAGGGTCTTTCCCGATCGACTGACCTTTCGCGGCGGCGGCGTCTACCGGCGATTCATCCCTGCGGCGGTCGCTGCGGTCACGTCCAAACCCGAGTTCTACACCGCGTACACGCCGTACCAGCCGGAGGCGAGCCAGGGCACGCTGCAGGCGATCTTCGAGTTCCAGACGCTCATCGCGGAGCTGACCGGGCTGGACGTCGCCAACGCATCCCTCTATGACGGCGCGACGGCCGTGGCTGAGGCGGCGATGATGGCCCACGTCCAGACCGGCCGCACCGAGGTCGTCGTCTCGGGCTACCTGCACCCCGAGTACCTCGAGGTCCTGCGCGCCTTCTGCGACGGCCGCGGCATCAAGGTCCGCAAGGGGACGGAGCCTGGGCCCAAGACCGCCGCCGTGATCTTCCAGCAGCCTGACTTCCTCGGCCTGCTGGTCGACGCCAGGACGCTGACCGAGGGCGCGCACGCCGCCGGCGCGCTCGCCATCGCATGCGTGGACCCGATCAGCCTCGCCGTCCTCGCCCCTCCGGGCGAGTACGGGGCGGACATCGCGGTGGGAGAAGGACAGCAGCTGGGCCTCAGCCCGAGCTATGGCGGGCCTCACGTCGGGTTCATCTCGTGCCGCAAGGAGCTGGTGAGGCGCCTGCCTGGCCGCCTGGTCGGCACCGCCTACGACGCCCAGGGCCGGCGCGGCTTCAACCTTGCGCTGGCGGCCCGCGAGCAGCACATCCGCCGCGAGAAGGCGACGTCCAACATCTGCACCAACCACTCGCTGTGCGCCCTGGCGGCGAGCGTGTACATGACGTACATGGGCACGAAGGGGTTGCGCCAGGTGGCCGAGGTCAGCTTCCAACGGGCCCATTCGCTGGCCGATCGCCTGGCCGCGCTTCCCGGCTGGGAGCCGGCGTTCCAGGAGCGTCCGTTCTTCAATGAGTTCCCGATGCGCGTCCCCAAGGGGCCCGCGGTCGTACGCAAGCTCGCGCGGAAGGGGATCCTGGGCCCCCTCGAGGTCAACCGGTGGTTCCGCGAGCTCAAGGGAGTCCTCACGTTCACGTGCACGGAGGTGAACGACCCGAAGGCCCTCGACGAGCTGGTGGAGGCGCTCGAGTCGTGACCGAGCTCCTGAGCTTCGAGAAGTCCCGCCCCAGCGCCGGCTCCCCGAGGCTGCCCGAAGCCGGCGTGACCGCGCCGCAGGCAACAGAGGCCCTGGACGCCGGCCTGCTTCGCGCGAAGGCCCCAAGCCTGCCGCAGCTCAGCGAGCCCGAGATCATGCGGCACTACAGCCGGCTTGCTTCCATGAACTACTCGATCAGCGAGCAGTTCTACCCGCTCGGCAGCTGCACCATGAAATACAACCCGGTCGCCAACGAGATCGCCGCGACGATGCCGGGCTTCGCAGGGCTCCACCCCTACCAGGAGGAGGACACCGTCCAGGGCGCCCTCGAGCTCATGTGGCGGCTGGAGCGGGCGCTGTGCGCGGTGGTAGGTGTGGAGAGGGTGACGCTTCAGCCGGCGGCCGGCGCCCACGGCGAGTGGACGGCGCTGCGGATGATCTCGGCCTACCACCACTCGCGCGGAGACAACCGGACAGAGGTGCTCGTGCCCGACTCCGCGCACGGCACCAACCCCGCCAGCGCCGCGCTCAGCGGCTTCCAGGTCGTGGAGGTGAAGTCGGGGCGCGACGGCCGGATCAGCCTGGCCGACCTGGAGTCCAAGCTCTCCCCTCGGGTGGCCGCCCTGATGCTCACGAACCCCAACACCTTGGGGCTCTTCGAGCGCCAGATACTGGATATCGCTGAAATGGTGCACGCCACCGGGGCGATGCTCTACTACGACGGCGCCAACCTGAATGCCTTCATGGGCATCTGCCGGCCCGGTGACATGGGCTTCGACGCCGTCCACATGAACCTGCACAAGACCTTCACCACGCCGCACGGCGGCGGGGGGCCGGGCGCCGGGCCGGTCGGCGTCAAGGCCGAGCTCGTCCCCTTCCTGCCCACGCCGACCGTCGAGCGCACCAACGGCCACCTGACCCTGGACTTCAAGCGCCCCAGGTCGATCGGCCGGGTGCGGAGCTTTTACGGCAACTTCGGGATGCTGGTCCGGGCCTACTCGTACATCGTGGCGATGGGCGGCGACGGCCTGACCCAGGCGTCGCGCGACGCAGTGCTGTCGGCCAACTACCTGCGCAAGCAGGTCGAGGACGACCTCGAGATGCCCCACGAGGGCCCCTGCATGCACGAGTTCGTGGCCAGCGCCCAGAACCTCGCCCATGAGGGGGTCCGGGCACTGGACATCGCCAAGGCGCTCCTGGACCGCGATTTTTACGCGCCGACCATCTATTTCCCCCTCGTCGTGCCGGAAGCGATCATGGTTGAGCCGACCGAGACCGAGAGCAAAGCCACCCTCGACGCCTTCGCCGCAGCCATCAAGGACATCGTCGCGACGGCCAAATCCAGCCCCCAGGACCTCCACGAGGCGCCCAAAACCCTGCCCGTCGGACGCCTGGACGAGGTGGCCGCCGCCCGCCGGATCAATGCCTACCTGCAGGGCCAGAGCGACGATCCTGTCCTGCGCTGGAAACGAGCCGAGAAATAGGGCTGTTAAGACCCCTCGCCAGGCCATTTTCGATCTCGAAATCGGGTAAAATTTAGAGCCTGAACCTCTGCCCAGTTGATCCCCACGAGTTCTCCACGCTGGGAGGGCCTACAGACCGGTGACGGCGGCTAAAAACCCCACGCCGGAGCAGCCAGGAGCGCGCCCTCAGCGCGCTGACAGCCGCAGGCCCCATCCCTTGGGCGCGGACGTCGCTTACACCGCCGAGCAGATCCAGGTCCTCGAGGGCCGGGAGCATGTCCGGCGGCGTCCGAGCATGTACATCGGGTCGACCTCCACGACCGGTCTCCATCACCTGGTCTACGAGGTGGTCGACAACGCCGTGGACGAGGCCCTGGCGGGCTACGCGACGAAGATTATCGTCACCCTCTTTGCCGACGGCAGCGTGCAGGTCGACGACAACGGCCGCGGCATCCCGGTGGACGTCCACAAGAAGGAGGGCCTGTCAGCCCTCGAGCTGGTCATGACCCGGCTGAACGCCGGCGGCAAGTTCGGTGGCGGCGGCTACAAGGTCTCCTCCGGCCTCCACGGCGTCGGCGTCTCCGCCGTCAACTTCCTCAGCGAACGCCTCCAGGTGTGGGTGCACCGCAGCGGAAAGGTTTACCAGCAGGAATACGAGCGCGGCGTGCCGAAGGGCCCGGTCAAGCCGGTCGGCAAGACCGACCGTACAGGCACCATCGTCCGGTTCTGGCCCGACCCGCAGATCTTCCCCGACACCGCGTTCGACCGCGAGGTGATCACGCACCGCCTGCGCGAGATGGCCTACCTGAACAAGCGGCTCGAGATCGCGCTCGCCGACGAGAAGCTCGGGTTCACCAGCACCTTCTACTTCGAAGGCGGCATCGTCTCGTTCGTCCGTGCGCTGAACCGCGACAAGCAGGTGGTCAACAGCATCCCGTTTTACGTCGACCGCGAGGTCGAGGGCACCCAGGTCGAGATCGCGCTTCAGTACAACGACACGTTCGTCGAGAACGTGATCGCATTCGCCAACACGATTCACACCATCGAAGGCGGAAGCCACCTGACCGGTTTCCGTTCCGCGCTGACCAACGTGCTGAACCGATACGCGCGCAAGGCCGGCATTCTGAAAGAGCAGGACCCCAACCTCACGGGGGAGGACGTCCGCGAAGGCCTGACCGCGGTGATCAGCGTCAAGGTTCTCGAGCCGCAGTTCGAAGGCCAGACCAAAGGCAAGCTCGGCAATGCCGAGGTTCAAGGCCACGTTTCGATCGCGCTCACCGAGGGCCTCACGCAGTACCTCGAGGAAAACCCGTCGGAGGGACGCCGCATCATCGAGAAATCGCTCACCGCGGCGCGGGCGCGCGAGGCGGCACGTAAGGCTCGGGACCTGGTGCAGCGCAAGAGCCTGCTCGAGTCCAGCACGTTGCCGGGCAAGCTTTCCGACTGCTCCGAGCGTGATCCGGCGCTCTGCGAGCTCTACATCGTGGAGGGCGATTCGGCCGGCGGCACCGCCAAGGGCGGGCGTGACCGGCGGACACAGGCCATCCTGCCGCTGCGCGGCAAGATCCTGAACGTCGAGAAGGCGCGCCTGGACAAGGTGCTCACCTCAGATGAGATTCGCAACTTGATCACAGCGATGGGCGCCGGCGTCGGCGACAACTTCAACGTGGAGAAGATGCGCTACCACCGCGTGATCACGATGACTGACGCCGACGTCGACGGCAGTCACATCCGAACTCTGCTGCTCACGTTTTTCTATCGCTACTTCCCCGCGGTCATCGAGAAGGGATACCTCTACATGGCGCAGCCGCCCCTCTTCAAGGTGTTCAAGGGCAAGCAGGTCGTGTGGTGCCATTCCGAAGGCGACCGCGACAAGGCGCTTCGCCAGCTCGGCAAGAACGCCGAGTCCGCGCGCATGAAGGGCCTCGGCGAGATGAATGCCGAGGAGCTGTGGCAGACGACCATGAACCCGGCCACGCGCGTGCTGCTGCAGGTCACCGTGGACGACGCCGCCGCGGTGAACGAGACATTCGAGAAGTTGATGGGGCCGGACGTGGAACCCCGCAAGAAGTACATCCAGGCGCACGCCAAGAGCGTCCGCAACCTCGACATCTAGGTTCCGTTCAGATGCGAATAGCAGTCGACGCCATGGGCGGCGACTTCGCGCCGGATCAAGTCGTTCAGGGAGCAGCGCAGGCCGCCACCGAATACGGGATTGACATCTCTCTGGTCGGCCTGCCTTCGTCTGTCCAGCCCCTGCTC
>Ga0209011_1000607_pt1 | contig 13482 bp, 17 predicted proteins | sample BlaSpr_A8_OM1_M3_FD_187986 | JGI IMG/M metagenome (GOLD analysis project Ga0209011, IMG submission 187986) | Forest soil microbial communities from Thunder Bay, Ontario, Canada - Black Spruce, Ontario site 2_A8_OM1_M3 (SPAdes) (version 2) | ecosystem: Environmental > Terrestrial > Soil > Boreal... | reverse complement strand
CGCCGCGACTCGGACGGCAGTGTCGCAGCCATCGTTTCAGCAGGAAGGTGCGAAATGAGGAAGCATTCCTGGATCGTGGCATTGGTCGCTGTAGCCATGACGCTCGTCCCCGAGACAGCTCTCGCATCGACCCTTTCGACATCCGACGATGGTCCTGTGGCTTTTGGTGGCGGCCATTACACGGTGACTGGGCACTCGAGCTTTTTCATCTTTACCGCAAAGGCAAATGAAACTGGGGGCGCCACAGGGAGGCTGATCTGGGCATCAGCGCCATACGCCTACGACGCGCTCATCAATTGTCTGGTGGTGGTTGGCGGCAATGCTTTCATGAGTGGGTACATCACCCATTCGAACGATCCTCAAGTTCCACCAGGGAGTAGTGTCGATTTTGGTGTCAAGGATGACGACGCTTCGCCGCGGTCGGTTGACCTGATCAGCCAGGTTGACTTCAGGTTCAATGAGATTTGCACCACGTTTCACGAACCGCCAATCTATCCCCTGGATCGCGGGCTGATCGAGGTTAGGCGCGGCGATCCCGACATCACAGCCGCACACTGATTGCATCGCTTGAAAGCACTCGGGGCCGCCCACGGGTCGGCGACCCCTGGACGCCACGAATCATTTGAAGAGTGGCAGGGGCGCAAGGATTCGAACCTTGGGCCCTCGGTTTTGGAGACCGATGCTCTGACCAGACTGAGCTACGCCCCTTCGCCCGCAAGGATTCTACCCGACGCCGAAAGCCTCACCTGCGAGCCCGATTAGAGTTCCTGGGGTGGCCGTCGGCGACCTCCCGATCCTCATCGTCGGCGACGTGCACGGCGACCTCGAGCGCCTCTTCTCGGCGCTCAAACCCTATCCGGCCGACGCCTGGCGCACCGTCTTCCTCGGCGACCTTGTCGACTACGGGCCGTTCGGCGTCGGCGCCCTCCGCTACGCGCGCGATCGCGTGAACACCGAAGTCTTGATCGGCAACCACGAGGTCGCGATGCTCTGGGCCCTGCGCGACCCGGCCCGCGTCGGTTTCTGGCTGAGCATCGGCGGCCAGCCTCACGACCTCGACGAGCTTGCCAGGGACGCGGTCCTGCAGGACTGGCTGCGCCGGCGTCCAGCGCTGGTGCGGCTGCCGGACAAGACCCTCGCACAGCACTGTGGCAACGACTCTTACGCCACGCTCGCTGAGAAAGACGAGACAGACCCGGTCGAAGCCATCAACAAGCGCGTGCTCGACCTGCTCCACGGCGGAGGCGAGCCGGACCTGTGGGACATGATGAGCGGCCGCAACATCTTCACCACGCAGTCCGACCGCCTCGATCGCTGGCTCGAGATGATCGGCAGCCGCCGGGTGGTCTTCGGCCACAGCCCCCACCGCGGCGCCCGCCCCGAGGTCTACTTCGGCGGCAAGGCCATCAATTTCGACGGAGGTTTCAGCCGCCATCACCGCCTGTTCCGGCGCTTGACGCCACCCGCCGCGACCGTCGGGCCACTGCCTGACTAAGCTGGAAACCCCTTGTCTGAAGTGACCACAACCGTCCGCCCGAGTGGCGCCGCAGGGCTCACGCATCCGAAGCCGATGATCTCCGCCGGCCGCATCGCCCGGCGCGTGCGGCAGCTCGGCGGCAACATCTCTCACGTCTATCGCGACATCGACACGCCCCTGATCCTCGTCGTGATCCTGAAGGGCGCCACGGTCTTCGCGGCCGACCTCCTGCGCAGCCTCAGCATCCCCGCCGAGCTCGAGTTCGTGCGCGCCTCGAGCTACGGCTCTGGGACGAGCCACGGCTCACTGAAGCTCGCCCACATGGTCGATGGCCCGCTGGTCGGACGGCATGTGCTGCTGGTCGAAGACATCGTCGACTCCGGACGCACGCTGCATGCGGTGACTCGAAGGATCCGCCGCATGAAGCCCGCGTCGCTTCGCGTCGCGGCACTGCTCGACCGGCCCGCCCGCCGCGAGGTGAACGTCAAGATCGACTTCCTCGGCTTCACCATCCCCGACCGCTTCGTCATCGGCTACGGCCTCGACTACGCCGGCCGGTATCGCGAGCTGCCCGGGATCTACTCGCTCGACTAAGCCACGGCCGCCGGCCGGCACACCTTGCACGGCCGGAATCCCGCGGCTCGCGCGCTGGCCTCATCGCGCAGCCAAACGATGTTCTTCTCGAGCGCATGCCGCCCCGTGTGGCAGGTCGGGAAGCAGAAGACCTTCGTCGTCTTCACGCCCTGGTAGCGAAAGCCCGCGCGCGCCAGCTCCTGGAGATGCGCCACTCGCACGCCCTCCATGCTCAGGATCGCGCGCTTGGCCTCGGGCCCGCCTCCGCCGTAGTTGCCGATGTGCCCGTCCGTCCGCACCACGCGGTGGCACGGGATGAAGTACGGGATCGGATTGTTGGCGAGCGCCGTTCCCACCGCCCGTACAGCCGCCGGGCGGCCGATCTCCCTGGCCACCCAGCCGTACGGCCGGGTCTCGCCGCGCGGGATCTCGCGCGTCTTGCGCAGCACCGCCTGCTCGAATGGCGTCAGGCCGCGCAGGTCGAAGCGGAGCCGGCGCCGGCCCTCCAGCTCGTCCTCGATCTTGGCCGCCAGGTCCGGCGGAGCATCGGCCGCCACCAGCTGCCGGCCGACATCCTTGCGGAACCATGCCTCGAACTCCGCCGCGGACGCCGAGCGCGCCGCGCCGGAGACGCCCTGGCGGTTCCACGCCACATATACAGCGCCCAGCACCGTCTCGAAGCGCGCGTATGAGTCGGCCATGCCGACGTGCGCCAGCAGGCGGCCGGCAAAGCCGGCGGGCGCCTTGACCTCGCCCAGTCTCTTCAGGTCAGTCGTCAGCATGGTCATCGTTGCCTCCTCTCAGTAGTTGCAGTCCTCGATGGACGTTCGACTTCACCGTCCCCACCGGCTGTCCGAGCGCGTCCGCCGCCTCCTCGTAGGAGAGCTCCTGCACGTGGCGCAGGACGACCGCTTCGCGATAACGTGGCGGAAGGCCGGCAACTCGCACCGCCAGCGCGTCCATCTCGGCCTTCAGGAGCGCGCCCGCCTCCGGCCCCGGCGAGTGGTCGGGTTCGCTCCCGTTCAGCTCGACCAGCCGAGGTCGCACGCCACGGACGCGATTCCGCACGACGTTCAGCGCGATGCGATGAAGCCACGGCTTCTGCTTCAGCTCGCGGATGCGGTCCGGCGGATACGTGACCAGGGCGCGATACGCGCGCAGGAACGTGTCTTGCGCGACCTCTTCCGCGTCGTGGCGATTGCCGGTGAGGGCCAGCCCGAGCGCGAAGACGCGGTGCTGGTGCTCGTGCACCATCCGCTCGAACATGCGCTCAGTCCCCTCCATCACTCTCCTAAACCCAGCCTGAGGCGGTTGGTTGCATTGTCCCTCTAGAAGCCTTTTCTCCCTCCCCCGCCGCATTTCTCCCTCCCCCGCCAGGGGAGGGTCGGGGTGGGGGGACGGCCGAGCTGGAACCGCCCTGCGTCAGCCGGTGTAGAAGATACGTTCCGATGGAGGGCCGGCCTGAGGAAGATTCCGACCTGTTCACGCGCGCTCAGCGCGGGAACACGGCCGCCTACGAGGAGATCGTGCACCGCTATCAGCAAGTTGCGTTCAGGACCGCTTACATGATCACGGGCTCGGCCGCCGAAGCCGAAGAGGCCGCTCAGGACGGTTTCGTCAAGGCCTTTCGCGCCCTCGACCGCTTCCGGTCGGGCGCCAACCCTCGACCATGGCTGCTGCGCATCGTCGCCAACGAAGCCCGCAACCGCGTCCGCTCCGCCCAGCGGCGCCAGGGACTCGAGCTTCGCCTGGTGGAAGGCTTCCGTCCGGGGGATGCGGCCCCATCCCCCGAGACGGCAGCCGTCGCCAAAGAGGACAGTGCCCGGCTGCTCCGGCTGGTCAACGGATTGAGCGACGAGGACCGGCTGGTGGTCACGAGCCGCTACTTCCTGGAGCTGAGCAGCGAGGAGACGGCTGCGGCGCTCGGCATCCCGGAAGGCACGGTCAAGTCCCGCCTGTCACGAGCGCTGGCGCGCCTGAAGGCAACCTACGGGGAGGCTTCACGTGCCTGAGCTCGAGCAGGAGCTGATCGCCCTCGGCCGGCAGCTGGACTGGCCGGCTACACCCGCCATTGGGGCCCGGGTTCGCTCCCGGATCACGGCCCCGGTGGTGCGGCATGCCCTCTGGTATCAGAGCCGGTGGGCGATGGCCGCCGCGGCCCTGCTCATCGCCCTCACCGCCCTGGCCGTCTACACCCCCACCCGCGAGGCGATCGCCGGCTGGGTCAACGTCCACGTCTTCTTCCAGCGTGTCCGCGTCCTTCCAAGCCCGTCGCCGCTACCTTCCGGACCGATCGGACAACGCCTCGGCCTCGGACAGCCCACCACGCTTGCCCAGGCACAGAGCCAGCTGGCCTGGACGATCACGCTGCCCTCGACGCTGGGCCGGCCAGACGAGGTCTACCTCCAGCTCCCGCCCACCGGCGCCGCGCAGGGCGAGGTGACCCTCGTCTACACGAAGCGGCCCGGAATCCCGGTCGCGAGCCAGACCGGCGTGGCGGTGCTCGTCACCGAGGCGCGCGGCAAAACCAACACGGACTTCTTCGGCAAGATGCTCGGTTCCGACGCGACCATCGAGGCGGTCACAGTCGCCGGCCACCAGGGCTACTGGGTCGCCGGCTCACCCCACGTGTTCATCTTCCTCGACGCGAACGGCAACTTCAGGGACGAGACCATGCGCCTGGCCACCAACACGCTGATCCTGGACGAGGGTGGCACCATCGTGCGGATCGAAGGCAACCTCACCAAAGAGCAGGCCGTGGCGATCGCAACCTCGCTGGGCTAGCTGCTAGCCTCGGGAACCCACCCGCCTCCACCGGTGTATGGGAGGTGAGGTGAAGAGAATGCGAGTTTTGCTACTGGCCGTTTGTTCAGTCGTCCTCGTCGCGGCATGTGGGCGGGCGCCGGGCGGCCCGATCACCGGATCCGATTACAAGCTGTACGTGGCGACGAGCGGCCGGGATCAGATCGCCGTCATCGACTCGCAGTCCCACGTCATTGAGCGCTGGATGCAGCTTGGCACTCCCTCTTCCGACTGGAAGCACCTCTACTCCGTGACGAGCAACACCCTGTCTGACGTCGACCCGGCGACGGGCACGCTCGTCCACTCGATGAAGCTTCCGGGTTACTACCACCTTCCCCAGGTCACGCTGAGCGGAATGCCCGGCGGGCTGTCGCAGAACGGCCATTGGATCGTTGCCGAGGCGTTCGACACGGCGCCCAACGCAACACCCACCACGTCGCATTTCGTGCTCGTGAACACGGGCTTCAACGTGACCCCCACGCGGATCGACCTGCGGGGTTATTTCGAGTTCGATGCGATCAGCAACGACGGCGGCCGGCTCTACCTCATCGAGTACGGCTCCGGCGGCATCTACCGCGTCCGCCTTTACAACGTCGGCTCGCAGCAGCTCGATCCCCAGGTCGTCGTCGACAAAACCAACCCGACCGAATCGATGTCGGGTGTCAAGCTGTCCGGCATTCCGTCGCATGACGGCCAGACCCTCTACAGCCTCTACGCACGACCGTCAGACAAACCGTTCATCCACGCCCTCGACATGAACTCGCCGTTCGCGCAGTGCATCGACCTGCCCGGCAGCGGCTACCAGTCCGACTACAACGCACTCCACTGGTCGATCGCGATGACCGCCGACGGAACGCGCCTGTATGCCGCCAACGCGACGCTGGGAATCGTGACTGAAGTCGTCGTCAGCGGGACGGTGCCGACCGGCGTGTCCCGCTCCGTGAAGGTCGACACTGGCAAGTCTGCCTCGAATTTCCTTGCCCAGGACGTCCAGGCCAAAGAGTTCGGCGCCAACGCCGCCGTGATCAGCAGCGACGGAAGAACGCTCGTCACCGCCGGCAGCGCGGGGATCGTCTTCATCGACAGGCAGGCACTCCGCGTGACCGCAAGAGTGCCGACCGACCGGATGCCGTGGAGTCTTGCCCTGAGCCCCGACGGCAAGGTCCTCTTCGTGATGAGCGACACGGGCACCATCACCGATATGTCGATGGACACGCGGAAGGCCGGCGCGACCTTCGACCCGTCAGCCGGCAACGCGATCGAGCTCATGCGGGTGGCGGCGGCTTAGCGGTCTCTACCAGCTCGTAGCCGCGGCACTTCAAAACGGGGAGCCGCGGATAGCGCGGAAACGACGGGTCGGTCAGCGAACGCTCGCACATCCAGAAAGTGCTGCGGCTGCCGGGCACCTTTCTCGAATGCTTGCAGGAGGCGCAAAGCCCGACTTCCACTTCGAGGGATCAGGCCGGCATCGAGGTCAGCGCCTTGACCAGGCGCTCGATCGAGCTGGCTACGCCGTACCGTCGGCCGAGCTCCTCGGTGCGAGCCGGGTCTTCGGGGTAGCGGTCGCGCCGCCCGCGCGGCACCTCGAGCTCGAGGTCGGCCACGGGCGGCACGACGCGCATCGCCTTCTCGAGGTACTCGGCGTCGGCCTCGCGAAAGATGCCGGCGTCGATCATCGCCCGCACCGATCCGTATTTCCGAACCAGGTCAGCGGCCTTTTTGGGTCCGAAGCCGGCGAGCCCGGGAAGGCCGTCTGACGGATCGCCGCGCAGGATCGCCATGTCGGCGTAAGCCCGGCCCGGGATCGAGTACCGGCGCTCCACCTCCGCCTCATCGACCACCGCAATGCCGGCCTTCTCCGGGTAGAGGACGATGATCTCCTTCCCGCGTATGAGGCTGAAGAGGTCGCGGTCGCCGCTGGCGATCTCGATCGGCGGTTTGACCTTGGTTGCAAGCGAGGCGATGATGTCCTCCGCCTCGTAGTCCTCCAGGCCGAGCGCGTCCACGCCGATCGCCTCGAAGCATTCCATGATGATCGGCATCTGCGGTATCAGCGCCGGCGGCACCGGCTCGCCCGTACGGTGCTCCTTGTAGCTCGGGATCAGGTCCACACGCCAGTCGGGGCGCCAGTCCTCATCGGTCGTTACCACGACATGACGTGGACGCCGCTCCGTGATGTAGCGCGCGAGGTTGTCCATCGATCCGCGCACCGCGTTGACCAGTTTTCCATCGGGCGCCCGCATGGTCTGCGGGATTCCATAGAACGCCCGAAAGATCATGCTCGACCCGTCGACCAGCAGCCATTCCGGCAAGGCGGGATCCATCGTAAGACCTACCATTGCGCTGGTTTGAAGCCCGTTCGGCTGCTGGCGGTCACCGTCCTGCTCCTCGCCGCCTGCTCGAGCACCGGAGCGAACGCCGCTCATTCGCCGATTCCGATGACCTCACCGAGTCCCAGCCCGACTCCGGCCGCCTCCAAGGCCGCGGACCTGCGCACCCGGCTCGACCTCTTGCTCGCGGAGCACGTCATGGTGGTCGCCAAGCAGGCGGTGGCCGCGACCAACCACGCCGACGAGTACACGGCCTACCTCACTCTCCTGACCACCAACTCCAACGCGCTGGTCGACGTCGTGCGCGCGGCATACGGCAACACCTCCGCGACCCAGTTCGAGCAGGTCTGGCGTGTTCAGAACGGGTCTCTGATCGACTACACGATCGGCCTGGTCACGCACAACGACGACAAGTCGAAAGGGGCGATGTCCGGGCTCGTCAACGGCTTCGTGCCACAGTTCGCGCAGCTGATCACGAGCCTGTCGCTGATCCCGCTAGACCAGGTCAAGCAGTTCGGGACGCAGTACATCACCGATCTCAAGACGATGATCGACGACGAGGTCGCGCAGTCCTACCCCAAGATGTATCCCGACCTTCGCACCGCGTACGCCCACACACCGGCCTTCGGCACGACGCTGGCGATCAAGATGGCCCAGCAGTTTCCGGACAAGTTTCCCGGCGATCCAATGGAGAGCGCCATCGACACGCGTGTGTGGCTGAACAACCTCCTGCAGGAGCACTCGTACCTGGCGACCATGACCACCAGCGCCGTAGTCGGCGGCCGGACGGCCGAACAGAACGCGGCCGCAGCCTCGCTCGGCGCCAATGCGGCTGAGCTCGGCAAGCTCTTTACCGACCTGCTCGGGGGCACGGCCGGAACGCAGGTGACTGAGCTCTGGGGCGCGAGGAGCGCCGACCTCATCGCCTACGCGACGAGCGCCGACGCCACCGCAAAGGCGGGTCTCACCGACAAGTTCATCACCCGCTTCTACGCGATCGCCCCCACTGCCTCGGACTCCGCACGGGAACAGGTGACGGCGATGATCAGGGTCATCGACGACCAGCGCGCCAAGAATTCGAAAGCGATCGCCCCCGACGACCGCGCAGCCGCGACGGGAATGCAGGGGATCGCCGACAGAATTTTCTGATCCCCCTCTCCCCTCCATTTTCGATTCTCCCTCTCCCCTTCAGGGGAGAGGGTTGGGGAGAGGGGCGAGCAAGAAGAAGCCCCAAGCTTGCTAAAGCCCCCAGCGCAGGTTTCTCCCTCTCCCCTTCAGGGGAGAGGGTTGGGGAGAGGGGCGAGCAAGAAGAAACCCCTAAGCCGGCAGAGCCCCCAGCGCCGACGCGATGATCTCCAACCCCGTCGCGGCGTCCTCGGAATCCAGCACCAGTGGCGGGCTGATCCGCACCGCGCGTGACCCTGCAGTCAGCAGGAGCAACCCTCGCTCGAACGCCAGCTGAACCAGCTGGTCCGCCTGCTCGTGGGACTTCAGCTCGAGCGCGAGCATCAACCCCTTGCCGCGCACGTCCGTGACCTGGTCGTGCGCCGCCGCGATCTCCCGGAGGCCGTCCTGCAGCACAGCCCCCACCCGCCCCGCATTCTCGATCAGGCCCTCGTTGAGCAGGTCGAGCGTCGCGAGCCCGGCCGCACACGCCACGGGGTTGCCGCCGAACGTGCTGCCATGGGATCCAGGCGGCCAGTTCATCTGCTCCGCCCGGGCGATGAACGCGCCCAGCGGCAGACCCGACGCGATGCCTTTCGCCAGACACACGATGTCGGGCTCCACGCCCCAGTGCTCGATGGCGAGCAGCTTGCCGGTCCGGCCCATGCCCGACTGCACCTCGTCCGCGACGAGCAGGATGCCGTGCTTGAGCGTGAGCTCACGCAGGCGGGGCAGGAAGTCGTCCGGCGGCACCAGGTAGCCGCCCTCCCCCTGGATCGGCTCGACGAAGACCGCCGCGACGCTCTCCGGCGGGGCGACGGTCGAAAACAGCTCTTCGATGCGTTCGATGGTCTCGTCAGTGGTCACGCCGCGGGCCGCCGTCGGAAAGGGCGCATGGAACACCGACGACAAGAGCGGCGCAAAGCGCCGTCGCTGGCTGGCCTTCGATGCCGTCAGCGACAGGGCGCCGAACGTCCGGCCGTGGAACGCGCCGATGAAGGCGATGTAGCTTGGCCGGCCGCTGGTGAAGCGCGCGAGCTTCATCGCCCCCTCGATCGCCTCCGCGCCCGAGTTGGTGAAGAACACCTTGGCGGGCGTGCCCGGCAGGATCTTCGCCTCCAGCCGCTCGGCCAGCTCGATCTCCGAGCTGTAGTAGAAGTCGGTGCCCGACATGTGGATGAACCGCCGGGCCTGCTCCTCGATCGCGGCCACGACCCTGGGATGCGAGTGGCCCGTCGTGACGACCGCGATGCCTGCTGTGAAATCCAGGAACCGGTTGCCGTCGACGTCGGTCACCCAGCACCCCTCGCCCCTCTCCATCACGAACGGATAGGCGCGGGTGAAGCTGGGTGACATCGCCCGGGCGTCGCGGGCGATGAGCGCCGCGGCTTTCGGGCCGGGCAGAGATGTCTTGAGGAGAGGCTTCATGTCCGGGAGAAAATAGCAGCCGTGACAGCCCTGACGAAGAAACAAGCTCAACTCCTGAACGCCCGGCACTTCGCCACCGTCGCCACGGTCATGCCGGATGGCAGCCCTGAAGCCACCGTCGTGTGGATTGAGACCGACGGCACGCACATCTACTTCAACACCGCATTTCCGCGCCTCAAGGCCAAGAACCTCCAGCGCGACCCTCGCGTGGCGATCACGGTGTTCGACCCCAAGCATCCCTATGACGAAGTGCTTGCGATCCGCGGCCGGGCCGAGCTGATCTTCGAAGGCGCCGACGAGCACATCGACAAGCTGTCTCGCGTGTACGAGGGGAAGCCGTTCACCTTTCGCCCCGGCCAGAAGCGCGTCATCGTGAAGGTCACCCCGGAACGGATTCACGTGCAATGATGGCCGGGTGATGGCGTCCGCAAAGCCGAAGGCCGGCCGGGCGTTTGCGATCCGGCCCGCGACTCACGACGACCTTCGCGCGATCGTCGGCCTGTACAACTGGGCCGTCAACCAGACCTTCGCCACGATCGACTCCGAGCCGCTCGACGCCGAAGAGGCGGCCGCCTGGTGGGAGGCGCACGGCAAGCGTTCCAAGCTCATCGTCTGCACCGACGAGAGCGGGCTGATCGGCTGGGCTCGCCTCTTTCCCTGGAAGCAGAGAGGCTTCGACGTCGTCGAGGACCTCGTCTACGTCGACCCCGTGCACCAGGGCCGCGGCATCGGCCGCGCGCTGCTGACCGAGCTGATCAAAGAGGCGCAGGGCCTGGGCTACCGCACCATCGTCGCGACGATCGCGGCCGACAACCGCTGGGGCCTGGCGCTGCACTCGCGGCTGGGCTTCGAGGTCGTCGGCACGATCAAGAACGCCGCGAACAAGTTCGACCGCTGGATGGACATCACCCTGGTCCAGCGCTCGCTCGAACAGTAGGGAGCCTGGTGGATGGACGTTCGGGATGACGTCGTCGAGATCATCTCGGGGTTCTCACTCTTCGCGGGCCTGTCCAACCCCGAGCTCGACCTCATCGCTCGCGTCTTCGACGAGGCATGGTTCGGCGAAGGCGAGCGCATCCTGAGGCAGGGATTCACCGGATCGAGCTTTTACATAATCCTCGAAGGCACCGCGGCCATACATGTCGACGGACTCAAACGGGACGCACTGAGACCCGGCGACTTCTTTGGCGAGATCTCCTGCTTGCTCGGAGTTCCGCCCACGGCCGACATCGTGGCGGAGCGCTCTCTGCGATGCCTGGTCATGCCCGCGTCGCAGCTGGAGGGGTTTCTGGTCGCGAACCCGCGCGTCATGTACCGGGTGCTTCAGGGGGAGGCGCGGAAGCTGCGCTCCACGATCGGATGGCACAGCTGATCGAGAGACCGTTTTGGGCGAAGAGGATGAACGCGCCTGGACCGAGGGTCAGTCGATGACGATCGAACAAGCGGTCGCGCTGGCCCTGGGCCAGCAGGGACTACATCGCTCCTGAGATCGGGGTGCCGGTGGCGTACGCGGCCGGAAAGACGACTTTCATGTTGCCGACGCCCTGCCACTGGCCGATGATCGCCGCCGCCCTCGTGTTCTGGCCCTCATCGAGCGAGCCGCTCGCGCCGAACTTCACGCCGCCGCCGTTGATGCTGTCCCCAACCGGCACGTCCACCGACAGCGCCGCGCTGCGGATCGACTCCGCCGTGACCTGCCCGGACAGCTTCGGAAGCACGTCATGGAAAAAGGTCCAGCCCCCGACGAATCCCGCCACCGCGGGAATATCCATCGGATCGCGGCCGTACACCGATCGCGCCTTGGCCATCAGCGCCTGGCCGGCGGGTGACAGCGCCCCCGGGCTGATGCCGGCGTCGGGCTTGTCCGCCGCGTAGACACCAACCGACCCCAGGCCAAGCCGCTCGCTGAACTGCGGCATGCAGAACGCGGAGCTCGTGCCGATCGCAGCCCTGAGCGCGACGTGATGCCGCAGCACCGCCTGCCAGATCGCGACGCCGTCGTCGATGTAGCTCACATCCCACAAGAAGTCGGCGCGGTCTGCGCCGAGCCGAATGGCGATCGCGTCAGGGTCAAAAGCGCGCGGGTCGTACTCGACGACGTCGACTACCTGCACCCCCATCGACCTCGCGAGCGCTTCCTCGCCCCCGCCTACTGAGCGCCCATAGATGTCGTTGACCCGGACGATGACCGCGCGGGGCGACGCAACCCTCGTCTGCGGCAGTAGCACGTCGTGCGTGAACGTCACAGCCATCCGCCCCAGAGAGCTCCCTGTGGCGACGGTGCGGAAGACGTAGTGACGCTGCGCGGTGATCGGGTCCGCGACCGCGCCGGTCTCCCAGTAGACCGTCTTCAGCTCCTCGGCGCGCGACGACGCCGCAGCCGACAGCGTGCTGCCGTACGTGCCGAGGATCGCGGGCACGTGGTAGTCCTGCACGAGCCTGTCGACCGCGGCGCTCGCCTCTTGGGGGGTGACCGCATCGATGACCTGGAGACGGACATGTGCCTTCGCCAATTCGAGGGCCGCTCGCACGCCCGCCAGCTCAGCATTTCCACCCGGCGCCTGCGGCCCCGTCAATGGGTAGATCGCGCCGAGCACGAGATCGTGGCTCTGGTCCGCCGCGAATGGGGCGCACGCGGCGGCGAACAGCAGGAGCGTGACGAGGGCGACCAGCCGGGATCCCACCCGGCCAGAATACGGATCCCTAGGCGGTGGCGACCTTCAGGCCCCCGCGCGCCTCGGCCAACTGCCGCTCGAGCTTTGGAGCTGTCGCGTAGCCGTAGTTCACGTGGAGAGGATGGCCGTCGGCTGACAGCACCACCGTGGTCGGGAGGGTGTAGACGTGGAATCGGTCGGCCAGCGTCCGTTCAGCGATCGCGTCCACCTTGTCGATACGCACCTGGCCCAGCTTCGCCAGCGCCGGCTCCTGGTGCGTGCGGCAGACGGTGCATCCGTCGCCGGTGAAGTAGAGGATGTATGGCTCGCTCGCCGGCGCCGCCGTCGCCCCGGCCGACCGCCGGCGCGCGCGGCGCGCCCGGAAGACCTCCAGGCAGGCGGCGGCGAGCACCACGATGCCCGCCACCGCCAGCGCCCAGAGTTGTGTGCTCACGAAGCCTTGATCACTCCCGCCTTGCCGAGCTGGAAATAGATCTGGCATCCCACGCAGTAGCCGAACGCCAGGTTGACGAACGCCAGCACCGCGACCAGCAGCGCGAGCGCCAGCCCGAGCACCGGCACGGTGATCAGCAGAACCGATGCGACCGCGAGGAAAACTCCGCCCAGACCCTGGGCGAAGTTGTGCGGCTCGGGCCTGTCCTGGACCGGTCGCGGTTTGACGATCCCGCGCGGCTTCAGGACCTTGAAATAGAGCTGCTTGAACAGCGCGAGCTGCGGCGCGAAGGTGCCCAGCAGCAGTACGATCGCGAGCAGCGGGATCAACACGAGCAGCGGGCGATAGACCGCGCTGCCGACGAACGCGACGAGCACGGTCGTCACGATCCCGGTCTGGTTGACCTTGAGCGCCGAATGATCGACCAGCTGCGTGGCCACGACTACTTCTCGATGGGGGCCTTGATCGAGCTGCCCCACTCAGTCCACGAGCCGTCGTAGTTGCGGACGTCGTCGTAACCGAGGAGCTCCTTCAGCACGAACCACGTGTGTGCGGAGCGCTCGCCGATGCGGCAGTAGGCGATGACCTCTTTGTTGGGGG
>Ga0209011_1000606_pt1 | contig 13495 bp, 9 predicted proteins | sample BlaSpr_A8_OM1_M3_FD_187986 | JGI IMG/M metagenome (GOLD analysis project Ga0209011, IMG submission 187986) | Forest soil microbial communities from Thunder Bay, Ontario, Canada - Black Spruce, Ontario site 2_A8_OM1_M3 (SPAdes) (version 2) | ecosystem: Environmental > Terrestrial > Soil > Boreal... | reverse complement strand
ATCCTGAAAGTGAGTTCGGGGTTGAGTGTGGTCATAACGTTCTTGCCCATCGTGAAGCTCCCCGCGATTGAACTTACATCCGGCAGCCGTGAAGTACGATGATGAGCCGTCGCAAGATACGAACCGGTTTTGTCCTGATGGCACGGACGGCAAGCCAGGTCTCCCACGAAGCCACCCCTTTCCTCATGATGAGAACTCAAAGGAGAAGGGGGCGAATTTTGTGGACGGGAAACGGCGGAGGGACACTGCAACAAACCTAGAGCGGCGAACCAAATCGCAATCACGAGACGCAATTCGAGGGGGAGCGGTTTGGCGTTCGTGGGAGTTATCCTCCAAGATGACTAAGGTACGGCATTTCCGGTGCGGGAAGTGTCCGAAATTTTCTGAGTCACTTTGTTCTTGCTAGACCGGCTGTTCCGTTCCTTCGCGTTCCTTCAAGAATGCGTGGACTTCCGCCTGAGTCGGCATGGACGGTTGAGCGCCTTGGCGAGTGACGGAAATGGCGGCGACAGCGGAGGCCCACGTAGCACATCGAACGGGATCATGACCTTCGAGCAGCGCTGAAGCAAACGCACCGTTGAAGGCATCACCGGCTGCGGTCGAGTCAATGGCGCGAACCGTGTACGCGGGCACAAATACCCTCCTGCCGTCCGCCAGCGCAAGATAACAACCGCGCTTCCCAAGTTTGAGCAGAACATTGCGGCTGCCACGTTGCAAAAGGATCTCGGCAATTTCTTTCATCGCATCGGCAGGAACATCCTGTGATTCGAGCCCCAATAGGGAACAGGTCTCCGATTCATTCGGCGTAAGCCATTCCACACCTTTGAGCACAGACGCTGGCAATGGCTGGGCTGGAGCTGGATCAAGCACAAGAGGAATATTTTCCTTGCGAGTGACTGCCGCAAGATAGTCCACCGTCTCAAGCGGGATTTCCAATTGCGTTAAAACTATGCTCGAGCTGCGAATGAGCGCCAGATGTTTTTCGAGGTAGCGAAATGTTAGCTGAGCATTTGCGCCGGCGGCAACGACGATTACATTCTCGCCTTTCTCTTCAGTAATGATCTGGGCAATTCCGGACGAGGTGGACACCACGTCGACGGCAGCAGTGTCCACGCCCGCGGATTGCAGGTTGGCCCGGAGTTCGTTGCCAAAAGCGTCGTTCCCGAGTCTCCCAATCATACTCACCCGGGTTCCAAGTCGGGCGGCCGCGACAGCTTGATTGGCCCCTTTCCCTCCCGGAAATGTGCCAAAGCTGCTTGCAGTTAGAGTCTCGCCTCGAAGCGGAATCCTCGGAGCTACAGAGACAAGATCAAGATTGATGCTTCCAACGACCACAAGGCGCTTTTTCATGTCATTCCGCGTCCCTTTGTATGAACTGTAAGACTAAAGTTCATTCCTGAAATTCCCCTTTGTCTGTCATTTGGAAATTACTGGGGCGAGGGCTACAGCAGCCAAACCAACCAGGAAAAAGCCAAACATGAGGGGAATGAGTTTTCGGGCGTTAGCGGGTGCGCTGGCAAATTCCTTCCAGACAAATACTCCCCAGATCGCTGAGACCATCGTTGCCCCCTGTCCAATGGCATACGAAATTGCGGGGCCTATGATTTGGGCGTGGGAAGCAACAAAGTTCAGGACGGCTCCAGTGCACCAAATCGCGCCTCCGAGAATTCCCCAGAGGTGCCAAAGTCCAGGGCTTTTCGTGTAGTCGCTCATGCTGACGGGAGCTCCACCGGTCAGAGGTTTGCGCATTAGAAGGTAGTTTGCGGGGACGGCGCAGATGGCGACTCCGATGGCGAAGAAAAAAGCGACCGCGTATGGGCCGAGGGAGTTCTGTCCAGTGATCGCCTTGGTGACGAGCGGATAAAAACTGCCCATGAGGATACCGCAAGCCAAGCTAATCTGAATTCCACGAGCGCCCAGAGCTCTACGAGTTGTTTCTCGCCTGCGGTAGGCAAAGGCATCAACAACAATGGCAAGGGCGACAAGCAGGACACCTCCAAACAGCAAAAGGGGGTTGCCCTGGGGAGAAATGATGTAGTTCAGAAGCACTCCGACCACCAGAGCTAGCCCGATGCCGATCGGAAATGCAACAGCCAGTCCCGCAATTTCGATCGCGGCGACTAGCAGAAGGTTCGCAACATTGAAGACCGCTCCCCCGAGGAGCGCAAAAAGAATATGAGTCGCATCGGAGCTGCGAATGTTATTCAGAAAAGAGAGCGGCCCCCCGCCCGCGCTGCCTAGAGTCAGACCCCAAAATAAACTTGCGATAATAATTCCGGCCACATAATCCCAGTAAAATAGCTGGAACGGCCAACCAGGAGTCAGTTTCATGGTGTTGGCCCAAGAGCCCCAGCAAAGCATGCTGCCGATCATGAAGAGCAGTGCAATGGCGTACGCTTCAGGTTGATACATGAAAGTCTCGCTCTCTTTGGCTGCCCAGTTGCCGCCAAACTATCCTAAAGTCGCTCGACCGGTTCCCGAAGTTTTTTCCTAGCCGACGCAAATGCAACAAGCCCCTTGCACTGAGTACTGGTCAACCAAAAGCCTCGGCCAATCCCCCAAAGCATAACTGTCCGGGGCCAGGACTCGGGCGGTTTCTGTTCATAAATTAAAAGCGACGGTATGATGCCCGAAAAAATAGTGCTTGACAAGAGAATTGAAACGTTTTATTTTCTGCAGCAATTCGTTGGATGACAAATCGCCTGTATATCTTGCTGATTTTGTCGCCCGAGACGCTTTTAGGTGCATATAAATTGGAAGGTTTCAATTAAGGCTTGATTTGGTACGGCTTAAGGACACAGGGGCTTGCTGGTACCGAACTCAGAACCGAACAAGGGTCTTCCAGTATTTGGATTGATATTTGTCGTTTTCAGGCCGCGCGTCGGGGCGCGGCCTGTCAGTCGCTAGTCTGGTGAGCCAGGGGTGGCATTTGCGGATAGTGTTCACGGTCGATCGTAAACGGTTTCTGTGTTCCCCGAAGGTTGATTGTGTCCGCTGCGGTTCATCCCGGGGATGGGTGTGGCTTGCTTGCCTAAGTTTCGCCGCGATGATGCCTGTCAGTCTACGCTCCCAAACCGCCGCCAATATGTCGGCGGCCCGTCCCGTGGATGCGAACAAAGAGTATCGCGCAGGTGTCGCCCTCGCCGATCGGGGAAAGCTAGATGAAGCCATCACCACTTTCGAGAAGGCCCTTGAGGGTGATCGTCAAAATCCGCTTCTACTGGATGCTACCGGTGCAGCTTACAGCCTTAAAGGGGATTTCGAGCAGGCCAAACAATACTTTCTTGAATGTATAGACGTTAACTCGGGATTCGTGCCCGCACGCAAGAATCTCGCCATCACGTATTTCAATACGGGCCAGTACGATCTCGCAGCGGCTGAGTTTCAGAAACTGAAAAACATCTCTTCGGCTTCACATGCAGTCGTCAATCTCTTCCTGGGTATGATTGCGGAAAAGAATGCTGACTACGTGCAAGCAGTGCCGTTGCTGGAACAGTCAGGGGCACTCTTGGATCGCTATCCGGAAGCGATCTTATCTTTAGCGCAGGCCGAGTTTCAACTCAAGCATCTGCACAGAGCGCAGGTCGCGCTCGGTAATTTCGACACTGCTCACGGAATCACGGCCTCCCAATACCTAAAAGCAGCAGAGCTGTATTCCCGACTAGGACAGAACCCCAAGGCCTTGGCCGATTTGGATAGGGCTCGTGCGAAAGACGGCCAACTTGAAGGAGTTACTTACCAGCGTGCGCTCGTGCTCGACCAGATGAATCGTTCCCAGGAAGCCTTGAAAGTCCTGAAGGACCTTGTGGCCAAAAACCCGGACAGCGACTCCTTAAATCTGCTCGCACATATCGCTCAAAAGAATGGGGACTTTGACCTGGCGATGCAGTCGCTGCGGCAGGCAGCGAAGCTGGATCCGAGAAAAGAGGACAATTATTTGGACTTCAGCACTATCTGTGCTGATTACGGAAATTACCCGCTGGCCCTGGAAGCCGCCAATGTCGGACTGGAGCATATCCCCAATTCCTACCGCTTATTAGTACAGAAAGGCGTGATTCTCGAGAATCTGGGGCGACTGGAGGAGGCGGAAGATAGCCTGCGCAATGCCGGCAGGTTGCAGAAGGATAACAGCGTTGCGCTGCTTAGCCTCGCGATCGTCCAGACACACGGGGGACAGTTGCAAGAGGCCCAGGCTACGCTTACTGCTGCCATCGAAGAATTCCCGGATAACTACTACATGCACTACCACCTCGGAAAGATACTCGTCCAGTTGCAGGAAGGTCGTTCAGCTGACCCGGGGCTTGAGGCGAAGGCCAAGCACGCTTTCCAGCAAGCCATTCGATTTAATCCTTCCTATGCCGACTCGTACTACCAACTTTCCAAGCTGTATCTGCGGGAGTCACCCAAACTCGCGGAGCAAAACCTAGTCACCTGTTTGCGGTTGAATCCCAACCATGCGCCGGCAGAATACACGCTCGCGCGGCTCTATCTGAGCAGGGGAAGGCGCGCGGCGGGCCAGGCATTGATTGACCGTTTCGAAAGCCAGCAACAAGCCGAGAAATTGAAAGAGCAGAAAAAGCCCAGGATTGAATCAGCGCAAAAGTAAGCTTCCGCATCTTCAAGGAGGTACGATGGCCCCTGTAATTCGTCGCAAATCAGCAGCAATTTCATTTGTTCTTTGTATTCTATTTTTCCTTGTAGCTGCGCCTGGTGCGTTCGCCCAGTTCAGTAGCGGATTCACCGGCGCGGTTGTGGACCAAAGTGGATCGGCCATTCCGAACGCGAAAGTGACCATCACAAATCAAGCCACTCACGTAACTCAATTTTCGATGAGCACAGACAACGGCAACTTCCGCATCTCGTCTCTGCCGGGCGGAGTGTACACGATCGAAGTCGGCGCCACCGGATTCAAGCAGTGGATTCAGAAGGATGTGCAACTCGAATCGAACGAGGTGAAGACGATATATCCCTTTCTGGCCCTTCCGACGGAGTCGGTCTCCATTGAGGTCACTGAAACAATCGGGGCTGTGCAGACGGACAAGAGCGATACATCGCGCGAAATATCCCAGGCGAGCATCGAAAACGCGCCTTTGCTTGGACGAAACATTTATACGAGCATGATCGAGCTGGCTCCCGGCATTACCGGTTCGGGCTTGCCAAGCGGCGGCGCGCTTGGTTCCGGATCCGCTAACAATGATAGCTTCGAGCAGGAAGCCGGCTATCAGATAAACGCCGCCGGGCAGCGGCAGGAAAACAACGAATACGTCGTCGACGGTTCCGGCTTGAACAGTGCTTCGCGCGACGGTGTTGTGAACTTGTCTCCCGAACCGGACTTTATTCAGGCAGTACGGATAGCGGGTGCGACGTTCGACGCGTCCAAGGGAAGGTACAGTGGCGCGTACGTGCAGGTTTTCACCAAACCTGGAACCAACGAACTTCACGGCACGCTGTCGGAATACCACACCGACAATGCCTTGACGGCCCGAACGATTTTTCAATTCTGTCCGGCGGGAGACACTGCTTGCCGGCCAATTCGCGCGTTCCGACGAAACGAATTCGGCGGAACCCTCGGCGGTCCCATTTTAAAGGACAAATTGTTCGTTTTTGGTGGCGCCTTCGGGTTGTTTTCTTCGACTGCGACGACGCAAGTAGCGACAGTTGAAACGCCCCAATTTGTACAGTTCGTTCAGACTAACTTTCCGAACAATCTTGCCAATACATTCTTCAAGCAGGCGCCACCCGCAGGTGTTCCCACGGCGAATATCCTCACGGTAGCTCAGGTCCAAGCGCGAAATCCCGGGTTCTTTTCGAGCTCGGCGTTTCCAGCAGACTTGCCTGCGGTCGGAACCGCTTTTTTTCCCCAGAGTATGACTCACAATGCCTACCAATGGCATTTCCGCGTGGACTACAACGTTAACGAATCCAAAGACCGCATCTTTTACGACATGTTCCGAACCTATTCCAACCAATTGGGAGCGGACCCACGTGCAATTTACCGGGTTGTGGTTCCAAATACCGGCTTATTCGCCAAACTCGATTGGACGCACACCTTTTCGCCAAGACTCTTGAACGAAGCGGGCTTTACTGTCGTAAGAGCGGTTGGCTCGAACCCGGGCACATCCAGTCATCGGGATCTTCCGAACGTAAACATCTCCGGGGTTTCCGGATTTACGCAGTGGGGTCCGGCGGGCTGGGTTCACGAGAACTTCAACTGGCACGATGTGCTGACCTGGACACACGGCAGCCACACGATCTCCGCCGGCGTGGACATCGACCGCCATCACGACGATGATAACTTCACGTCACCGCTCCTTCGGCCGGCCTTTGGATTTGCCAACATCACTGACTTTGCACAAGACCAGCCTTTTTCGCAAGCTGGACCGGCAATTTCCGTGGCGAACAGCGCTCTGGCCAGCAATCTCTACCAAGTGCTTCGCTGGGTGTATCTCGGAGGATTTGTTCAGGACGATTGGAAATTGAGCAAGCGTTTCACGTTGAATCTCGGTCTGAGATACGACTACTTCGGTCACTGGGGGAACTATCACAATTCGACTACGCCTTTCCCGTTCTTTACACCTGGTTCGGGCAGCACTTTTGCCCAACAGGTAGCAAGCGGGGTTATGTCTGTTCGGGGCGGGCAGAATGCGTATGTCGTACAGAATACCCCGATGGGATTTGGACCACGCATTGGATTTGGATATGACGTCTTCGGCAATGGCAAGATGTCGCTGCGGGGAGGTTACGGTCTGTTCTACAACAACGTCGCGGATGGCTCTTGGTCGTTCCCCTCTCGCGCCAATCCGCCCGTTTGGGCCAACCCTTCATTCAATTTGAAAAGCAAGTCGCATCCATTCACATACTCGCTGGGGAATTCCAGCGGAACCGCCTGGCCTGTTCCGGGTTTAACCTTTGCAACTAATTCTGCGGGGGGGATCGTAGGCCTGCCCGTCCTTACGTCGGGAGTGCAACCTCAACTCGATCAGCCACGCACCCATATCTGGATGCTGGCTGTACAGAAGGATCTCGGACACAATCTGGTTGCAGAAATTGATTACAATGGCTCGCATAGCGCCAACTTATATATCCAAACGGACGTCAATCGATTCCCCGGCGATCTGATAATGAACAAAGGTGTTCAAACTCGCTTGAACCCAAACTTCGGCCCGATCATTTTTGGCCGAACCATCGGCATTGCCGACGGCCACTACGGAACATTCATGCTCACCAAACGCATGAGTCACTCCTGGCAACTCCGGGGGATCTATACCTTCGGCAAATCAACCGATGAAATGAGCAGCAACGACAACGGAACGGCCAACGGTGAGGCGATCTTCAATCCACACAACATTTCGGTTCAGCATGGCCTGTCGGATTTCGACGTTTCCAGGAGGCTCACCATCGACAGCCTTGTCGAGTTGCCTTCACCCTTCAGGAAGGGAATCGGGAAGTCCATTTTGGGCGGATGGCGAATGTCAGACATCGTCGTTCTGCAAAGCGGTTTGCCTTTCACGGTAAACACGACCGCCGCGTTTAACCCGATCTTCGATTCGAATGGGAACGTCATCGGCCTAAAGCCTGGGAGCGGCGATTTCAACGCGGACGGCTACGGGTACGATACGCCGAATCGGCCAGCCGCTGGGGCGGTATCGACGGGGAGCAGGAGTGACTTTATCAAGGGCTTTGCTTCTGCTTCGGCGTTTCCAACGCCAGCCTTGGGAAGCGCCGGAAACCTGGGACGGAACACCTACATCGGTCCCGGATTGGCCAACGTAAACAGTCAATTCTCAAAGGCGATCAGCTTCGAGCGCTTTAGGTTTGAAATTCGCGCAGACGTCTTTAACATTTTCAACCGCGTGAATCTCACTCAACCGGTGAGCAATCTGTCGAGCGGCCAGTTCGGGCGCTCGACGTCACAAAACCTCCCGCGTTCGACCCAGTTCGGGATCCACTTCAGCTTCTAACTTTTACCCCATAGCGTCCCATCCGGCTAGTCAGATTGGCCGAATGGGACGCCCCCTTACATGTGACAATCTTCGACGGTTTCACCCTGCTCTTGTTCTCTCTTGTGGCAGGTCGCGCGAGGGATCTAGCGCACCAGGTTCAACTCTTTGGCGATTTCTTTTCCGTAACGATTCCCATTCCTTCTTTAACCACAACAATTTGATTGGCCTCCACGCCTTTCAAAGTTTGCCGCAATCCGCTGGGCCAGCGAATCTCCAGATCGGCCGAGGTTTCGCCGCCCAATCCGAAGTGCAGTCTGGGATCATTTGCAGAGTAAAAGCTGGACTGGCTCAGTACTTCCTGCGCCTGGATCTTCCGTCCGTACCGCGCCAAAACCCTTGCTCCGATGGCACTGCGGTTCGACTTTGTACCGACCAGTTTCACCTTTAGCCAGTGGTTGTTACCGCTCACATCGTTGCGCAAAAGTGAAGGCGCTTCACTGAGATTGACAATCAGAATGTCGATGTCACCATCATTGTCGAAATCACCGAAGGCGCATCCGCGGCTGCAGTGGGCGGCCGCGACACCAGGTCCGGCTTCCTCGATCAGTTCCTCGAAACTGCCATTGCCCAGATTCCGAAAAACAACGCGGGGATTTTTATTCGGATACTGCAGGAGCGTTTTTTCCACTTCCGGGTAGACACTGCCCGCCGTCATGAAGAGGTCTGGGAATCCATCGTTGTCGAGGTCAACGATTCCTGCTCCCCAGCAAATGTAACGATTTTCGGTTCCAACATGCGCGGTCATCGTGGTGTTTTCAAACTCAGCTTTGCCGTTGTTGTGGAAAAGCCCCCCGGTGTCATCAGTGAAGTGAGTCTTGAACAGGTCCAGATGGCCGTCAAGGTCGTAGTCACCTACCCCGACGCCCATCCCCGCTTGTTCCATTCCGTCATCGCTGAGCGCAACGCCGCGGATTACGCCCTCTTCGCGAAAGGTACCGTTCCGCTGGTTCATCAGCAGAAGACTCGGCGTCGAATCACAAGCGACGAAAATGTCGGGCCAGCCGTCTTCATCGAAGTCCGCGGCAACGACCGTCATGCCATATGAGCCGCGAAGTCCGTCAATCCCTGCCCGAACACTGACATCAGCGAATGTCCCGTCTCCGTTATTCCGGTAGAGTGAGTGATACCCCGGTGCCAAGCCCCTAGGGCCGCAATTTACGGGCACGCCTTTCCAGTTGCAATAAACATCTTGGCCTGGCTTCGGAATGTGCGTCGCGTCAAACTGTACGTAATTTGAAACAAAAAGATCCAGGTGGCCGTCACGGTTGTAATCTAAAAAGGTGCAACCTGCACCCCAGCGCGTCTTGGAATTTTCCAGGCCAGCTTGTTTGGTTACATCTGTGAACGTTCCGTCGCCATTGTTCCGATAGAGTTTATTTTGTCCGTAGAACGTGCAGAACAGGTCTTCCCATCCGTCATTGTTGTAGTCGCCTACACAGACACCTGAACCCCAGCCGGTAAATCGCAAACCAGCCTTTTCGGTAACGTCACTGAAGGTTCTATCGCGGTTGTTCTTGTACAATCGGTTGGACGCGCCGGACGGCGCTCCCGCCATGGAGGAGCCACTCAGCAGGAAGATGTCCATCCAGCCGTCATTGTCATAGTCGAAAAAGGCGCAGCCGCAGCCGACAGTTTCGAGGATGTAGTCCTTGTGATCGGCTTCTCCGTAAACAACCGGCAGCACAAGACCTGCTTCCTTGGCTATATCGGTGAATCGGGCGTTAAACGGACGGCCCGAGGGGGCCATCCGCTGTTCTGCCTTGGCCTTGCGAGAGACTACTCCTTGTCCGGGGCTGCCCACGGCCAACGCACCTAAGGAGTAATGCAGAAAGGTCCGGCGGGTCAGCATCATGCGCGTAATTTCATTCTGGAGTGCATTCTTCCTTCAAGACTGAGGGAAGCACACTGCTTTTCAGGGTGAATTCTCTGCCGCAAAATTAGCTCGTGGAACCGCTCGCAAGAGTATCCCGCGCCACGAAGGTTAGTCCGTCTGATTTCCATCATCCGGTCGCACCACAGAATTGCGGATCCTCAGTTCAGTAGGCAGAACGATTTGCTGGGGCCGCCCTTTCTTGCCGGCGATCCGGTCAAGGAGAAGTCGCGCCGCCGTCGCACCCATTTGGTAACCGGATTGATGCACGGAAGAAAGTGTCGGGTCCGTGAACATTCCCAACTCCAGGTCGTCAAAGCCAATAATGGACACGTCCTTTGGGCAACGCAACCCCAACTCCCGGACAGCAAGCAAGGCCCCCAGCGCGACCATGTCGTTTGCCGCGAATATTGCCGTAGGACGCGGCAGCATGTTGAGCAATCTAAGGGCGCTTTGGTGACCGCTTTCCCGATCGAACCTGGTTTCCTGAACGTATTCGGGTGTAATGCTCAACTTGTGTTTTGCAAGGGCTTTGCGAAATCCCGCGAGACGCTCAACCGCGTTCGTTACGTGCGATGGTCCCGCCAGCATCGCTAAACGCGTATGACCCATCTTCACCAGATATTGTGTCGCCTGGAACGCGCCCTCTTCGTTCGCCACCATCACGGCATCACCTTTCCAGTCCGACGGGCGACGATCGAGGAAGATCACCGGTATGCCGTGGGGAATCGAATAACCGAGCTGGGCAGAAAGGTTTCGCTCCGAAGCCGGAATTATCAGGAGTCCGGCGGGGCGGTAGGAGCGCAACTCGTCAATGTACGCTTTTTCTTTAGAAGGGTCGTTGTCGGTATTGCACAGCACCACGCGAAACGATTTGCTGAACGCAACGTCTTCCACGCCGCGCACGACTCCCGGAAAAAAAGGATTGGTAATATCGGGAATCACCATGCCCAGCATGGTTGTCGAGTTGCGTCGAAGCCCACGACCCAACTGGCTCGGCTGATATCCGAGCGTGGCGATGACTTCGAGGACCCGCTTGCGAAGTTTGTCGCGAACCGGAGCGGTCCTATTGACGACGTGTGACACCGTGCCGATCGAGACTTGCGCGCGCTCGGCTATTTCTTTCATGGTTGCTGGCTTGGTCATAAGGGGCAATTCAGTTTCGGTTCGTTCGTAGGGGTCAGTGTGCGAGCCGCTCTCCGAGCTTCAGTCCACAGACCGTCTGGCAACTCACTGTGCGTCTTGAACGCAGCGGAATCCCAAAGCCCCCGAACGGTCCATGCTTGGCGCCATCATCAGGAGTTTACCGTGCTCTGTCAATTTATATGCTTGGGGGAAATACCAGATCGATCCCCGCGGCTGGTAATAGCTTCCGCCTCGCAGAATTCCGCCCCGTGTATGCTCATCCAGAAATTCATCCGTCCATTGCCACACATTGCCAACCAGGTCCATCACTCCGTAGGGGCTCGCTCCTTTCGGATGCGCGGAGACGGCATCGGGGCCCCTCATCGTCCGGCCCTTGTCCGAAACGGAGACAGCAGAAGCATCCCACTGATTTCCCCACGGATAGAGGCGCCCATCCGTGCCTTGGGCAGCATATTGCCATTCAAATTCGCGAGGTAATCGCTTCCCGGCCCAGGCGGCATAAGCACGCGCATCTTCAAGTGAAACCCAGGTGACCGGCTTGTCTTCCCAACCTTCTGGGTATGTTCCATTTTGCCAGTCGCGCAGGAAGTTCAGGTCATCCTTGGGTTGATAATGCGCACCATCCAGAAACCTCTTAAATTCAGCGTTGGTCACCGGGAATTTGTCGATCCAGAACGGGTTCACGCGCAAATCATGCTCATGGTAGCGGCGGGGAGAGTCTTCCCACGGATATTGAACGTCAACCCCAATGTCGTCGAATCCTTCGATTTCAATGCCATGAACTTTGAACAGAAAGTCTCTGCCGGGTATTTTCACCATTCCCGTGGGTGTTCCGGAAGGGGGTTTCGTCGAAGCGACTTCTGCCCTTTGCTGCAGCAGAATGGTCCGCCGGTCCGGCAGGCTGGAAAGCGGCGTAGCCGTCAGAGTTTTCATCGTCGCCATCAGACTCGTCCTATTTTCCGTGAGCGGCGATTTTGTTGCGAGCGCTGCGCCATAGTCCTTGGCACCCAGCGAAAATATCAGGACAGCCTTGTCACCGCGTCGTTATGGAATGATCTCCACTCCGTGGTACAGATCAAAGTAATGCATCGCTTCCTGAACAGGCAGCTCCATTTCCGGGCCCGTGATGTTGTACTCATTTCGATTGATTATCGTCCAAACCGTTTCTTCTCCCATCGGCCAACGGCTCGCAAATACTCCAAAATGAAGCATCGGTGAAAATGGTTCCCAATCCTTAGTTACCAGAAACGGCGCAACTCCGCGTTCGATCGTCGCTACGCGGCGCGTAGCTTCGCTGTCCCGAGGCGTGATGCCGTTCCAGATGCCCCAGATATTTTCCCAACTCTCCCAGCCGATTCCGTTGAAAAAAGCGAACTGCAGGTCATCTGTCTTGTCGCGGTTCCAGCGATCCGAGATGTTGACCATATGCCTAGTTTCAAGCCATTTGTAGCGATCCACTCGCGAAGCAAAAGGGAATTTGTATTGGCCCCAGGTTAAGATGTCATAGGTAATCGCTTCATCATGAGGTCCGCCCTCGGGCTGGAACGCCAAAGGATGACCGATGCGCTCCGCGGCTTCCGCATAAGCGCTCGGCACTCTTGCGTGTCGCCATTGATGCCGTCCGCCCCGATTTCCGCCATCAGGGAGGCAATCTCGTATGGCCAGGTTTTTCCCGGGTCGCGTGTCCCCTGGTCCCACATCATCATCATCGGGAAGAGAACTCGAACGCCGCGCTTATGGAAGTCGGCGATCATCTGCCGGACTCCGGCGACGCCTCCCGGCATACAGCGAACCATGTCGTGCTGGTTGCGATTGTCGATGCCCATGTTGGGATAAGTCAACCAGGACGGCATCGATTCCCCCGTAACGCTTCACCGTGTCATCAACGTAGCGGTCAACCGTATACCGGTGCGCGACCGGATCGTAGAGAAAACGGTCTTGGACCATCATTTGAGGTTGAATGAAACTGGATTGTGTCCATTTGAGGGCCGGCAAGTCATAGCGGAAGTCGCTGTAACCAATGCGGATCCGCCGTTCGGTGCGCCAGTGTGTTACGTCGGCTAGCCAATTTCTGTGATCTTCTGGTGTGCATGCGCTCGACCCGCCTTCCCATGCCCCCTCATTTCAAGGCATTTGGGGCCGGCTATCTGTTGCCATTCTGCATCCCAGGCCGTTGCGCCACCTGGAACAAATGCTGTAGCTTGAGCCCAAACAGGTGCGACAGAAATGAGTATAAGAACAATGAACTGTAGAAAACGGAGAATCACATCACCCTCCTGGTTGGATACCCCTGCTATATCCATGCACGAAAGCCAATATAAAACGTTTTAAATGACAAAGTCCAGCCAAACTAATGCAGTTTCCGCACCAAGCGGCAATGGAACTACAGTGGTCTTGGACTGGAGACGCACGACAGCGCCCAATACCGCTACGTGGACGGGCAGTTGCAACGTTCCCGGAAACCGCAGCAGCTTCG
>Ga0209011_1000605_pt1 | contig 13518 bp, 12 predicted proteins | sample BlaSpr_A8_OM1_M3_FD_187986 | JGI IMG/M metagenome (GOLD analysis project Ga0209011, IMG submission 187986) | Forest soil microbial communities from Thunder Bay, Ontario, Canada - Black Spruce, Ontario site 2_A8_OM1_M3 (SPAdes) (version 2) | ecosystem: Environmental > Terrestrial > Soil > Boreal... | reverse complement strand
AGCTCGCTTGCATTACCTCACAAGTTGAGCCTCGTTCTGTTGGTCAGTGGCCACGTCGCCTTCACCGCGCGAATGTGGCGCGATCGGACAACTGCGATACCGCAGCAGGGCTCCGGCATGGAAGGGCTCGCCGGGGTGATCGACCCCGAAGTCTTGCCGGAGGTCATGCAGGTCCTCAGTGGTGGCCATTTGTCTGATGAAAACGGCGACGAGGCCGAATACAACTTCGGGATGCGGTGCATTCTCGACGGATTCGACGCGCTCATCCTCCGCGATGAGCGCGACCCTCGATAGACCTCTATTGTCAGTGCCGGCGATGAAATTGAGGGCTCCCGAAGGAGCCCTGCGGACTTATCACCTTAGCTGCGCCGGCCAGACGAGTCTGAATTCAAATTTGGTCGGGGGCCCGGGATTTGAACCCGGGGCCTCACGGTCCCGAACCGTGTCGGTGCCGTGTCCTCCGATGTCCGACAGACTCCCGCGTCGTCCTCGCGAATACGCAATCGACCAGCTTGGTGTCCTTTGGTGACCCCCTAGAGCCGTCCGGTGCCGGGAATGCGTGATACGGCTGTGATACGGCGGGCGGCCAGATGTCGCCTCTCAGGACGCCGGCGGTTCGGCCCTCAAGATGTGAACGTCGACTCCCGAGAGGCGGCGGATAACCCCGCTTGTCGTGTCGCCAGGCATCCACCGATTTCGACGCCGATGCCCGAGGATCACTTCCGTCGCCAGCGATTCGTGAACGTAGTCGACCAGAGCGCGGGCCACCGAGCGGCCATGCAAGTGGATGAACTCGCCGCCGAGTTGGTGCGTGAGTGCGGCGTAGCTGCCCATCCACTCCTTCTCGTGCGTACTCTGCGTTCGCGTCCTCACTGAAACCACGGAGAACTTGGCGTCCTGCACCTGCGCGTAAGCGGCGGCACGCCGGATTCGGTACTCCAAACCCTGCTGCACAGGTATGCCCAGAACGATGCGCCCCCGGACCTCCCACGGCACCGTAACTCCGCTCTCGCGCATGAATCCGACAAGCTGGCGATCCGCGTGCTCGGCGATGACCCTGAAGGCCGATTCTCGCAACGCCTCGAGCACCGTCAGACGGAGTTCGCGCTGCAGGGCGACCGCCAGCTGGGCCGGGTTCAGCACGCCCTGCTCGCGAAGACGCTGCAGGAGGTCGGCAGGCGTGATGTCGATGAGCTCGAGCTCGTCCATAGCATCGAGGGCGGTGTCGTCGATCGCAGTGTTGGGGGCTGCGCTTCCCAACATCGATGCGTAGGCCGTGGCCATGGTCTTGATCGAGAGCAGGTGCAGCGTCGCGAGCACAGTCGTGCCCGCCGCGAGCAGACTGGCGACAGACTCGATCCGCGGCCTACCGGCCTGGTCGACCTCGGCCAGATCGTCGATGCACACGACGTCTGGATTCCGGGCCAGAACAGCCTCGGCATCAAGCGATTGCTGGTCACGTCTTTGCCGGCCGGCGCCCAGCAGCTCGAGATCGCGCAACGCAAATCCAGGATCTCCATGGACCCGGTAGGAGGCAACCACGACATCAGTCCCTCGTCCACGCCGTCTTCTGCCTTCGTCGAGCATCACGGTCGTCGCCCCCACTCCCCGCGCGTATCCGAGGTAGACCCGGAAGAGAACGCGGCGGCGCGTCTCCGCGGAGATCTGTCTCAGGATCTGCATCGGGTCTGCGCGCTGCGCTTCGCGCGTCACTGGATCAATCTCGCGATGACGTGGACGTCAGTGTCAGGCAGCCCGTCGATGATGCGGTCGACGATGGTCGGACGCAGGCGGCTCAGCCGTGAGCTTGAAACCATCTCGCCCACCACGACATGTTCGATCAAGGAGTCGCGCGCGGCCTGGACCACGGCGGAGGCGACGTCGGTTCCTCCGAGGACCACGAACGAACTTCCCAGCTGCGTCGCAAGTACCCTGAAGCGCTCGATTTCAGGCGAGTTCGAACTGTCGGTTCGAACAGTGACGACCATGCAACTCCCGCCCAGTCGCCTGGCCAAGCGAGCCCCCCGCCGGATGAGGTCCTCCGAAGATGAGTGACACGAGACGGCGACGAGGACATCCTCTGGCGAGGCGAGCACATGCCTTGAACGGGCCATCGAATCGGCGACCAGCCGAAGACCGATCTGCCGCATCGCGGCGAGGTTTTGGGGCCGGAAGAAATTGGCCAGCGCGGTCTCGACCTTGTCTCGCGCGTAGATGTTCCCGTGGCGCATGCGCTTGCGCAGCGCTTCCGGCGTAATGTCGATGAACTGGATCTCGTCCGCGCCGTCGAGCTCCTTGTCCGGGACCGTTTCGCGGACCACGATCCCCGTCACCTTCTCGACGAGGTCTTTGACGCTCTCGACATGCTGGACGTTGACCGTCGTGATGACGTCGATGGCCGCCGCTCGCATGTCCTCGACGTCCTGCCATCGCTTCTCATGCCGCACTCCCGGAACGTTGGTGTGCGCCAGCTCGTCTACCAGCACGATCTCGGGATTGCGGCGGATGACGGCCTCGAGGTTCATCTCCTCCAGGACAGTGCCGCGGTAGGGCACTCGAACACGGGATATCACCTCGAGGCCCTCGAGCAGCTCGACAGTGCGGGGGCGGTTGTACGTCTCGACGTAGCCGACGACCACGTCATGGCCGTGCGCCACCAGTTGATGAGCCTCGCGAAGCATCGCGTATGTCTTCCCCGCGCCTGGCGTGGCACCGAGGAACACCTTCAGCCGTCCGCGACGGGTCTCAGCTTGTGCTGCCGCGGTTTCCGCCTTCGACTGCATGGCGGATGTAGGCTAGCCCGCCTCTCCCGCGTCCAGGGCCATGTTCAGCTCCAACACGTTCACGTGCGGCTCGCCGAAGACCCACAGGATGCGCCCGGATACGTACTTCTCGACAAGGGCGCGGAGCTTTGTGGGATCCAGGCCTCGGGCCTTCGCGACGCGATCCACCTGCAACAGGGCTGACGCCTCGCTAACGTCGGGGTCCAAGCCACTGAAGTCAGCGGTGACCAGGTCCACCGGCACCTGTGCATCGGGCGCCAGACCATTGTCTGTCCGGGCTGTCCTGGCGCTGCTGGCGACCCGATCGATCAGGGCTTTGTTGTTGGGTCCGAGGTTGCTCCCGGCCGAGTTGTCGGCAGCGTACGGCGTCGCAGTGGCGGAAAAGCGCCCGTGGAAGTACTTCTCGGACTTGAATTCCTGGCCGATCAGCTGGGACCCGACGACCTGTCCGTTCTTAGTGATCAGGCTGCCGCTGGCTTGGGACGGGAAGATCACCTGGAAAACGCCGGTCAGCACAAGCCCATAGACCAGGCCGGTGAAGACCGCGAACACGAGGGTCAGCCTGATGGCGCGGCCGAACTCTGCGGAGAGCGTAGCGATCATGAAGCAAGCCTCACAGCGGTGACCAGGATGTCGATCACCTTGATGCCGATGAAGGGGGCGATGATCCCGCCCAGACCGTAGATCAGGAGGTTGCGCTGCAGCAGCGCAGCAGCCCCGATCGGGCGATAGCGGACACCGCGAAGGGCGAGTGGAATGAGCGCCGCGATGATCAGAGCGTTGAAGATGACGGCTGAAAGCACCGCGCTGTTTGGGCTGTGCAACTGCATGACGTTCAAGGCGCCCAGCTCGGGTAGGGTGGCGACGAAGATCGCCGGAATGATCGCGAAGTACTTCGCGACGTCATTGGCGATGCTGAACGTGGTGAGCGCGCCGCGAGTCATCAGCATCTGCTTACCGGCCTCGACGATCTCGATCAGCTTTGTCGGGTCGCTGTCGAGGTCGATCAGATTGCCGGCCTCCTTGGCCGCCTGCGTCCCAGTGTTCATGGCGACCGCGACGTCGGCAGCTGCCAGCGCCGGAGCGTCGTTCGTGCCGTCACCAGTCATCGCGATCATGTGGCCGGCAGCCTGCTCGGCCCTGATCAGCTCGAGCTTCCTCTCCGGCGTGGCCTGAGCGAGAAAATCGTCGACGCCTGATTCCCTGGCTATGGCGGCCGCGGTCAGGGGGTTGTCGCCTGTGATCATCACGGTGCGCAAACCCATCCGCCGCAGATCTGCGAACCGTGAGCTGATGCCGGGTTTGACGATGTCCTTGAGGTGGACGGTGCCAAGCACAATCCTGTTCTCGGCCACAAGCAGCGGCGTGCCGCCGGATCTTGCGATTCCGTCGACGGTTTCGCGGACGTCGGTGGGCAGCTCTCGCTCGGTCCACCGCGCGACGGCGTCGTCGGCGCCCTTGCGGATGCTTCGACCATCGAAATCGACGCCGCTCATTCGGGTCGACGCTGAAAAGCTGATGAATTCCATGCCCTTGCGGTCGCGGTCGGCGCCGCTGGAGCCCAGCCTGCGCGCCAGAGCGACGATCGACTTCCCTTCAGGCGTGTCATCGGCGAGGCTCGAAAGCTCTGCCGATTCCATGAGAGTGGAGGTCGACACGCCCGGAGCCGGCAGGAACTCCGCCGCCTGGCGGTTACCAAACGTGATCGTGCCCGTCTTGTCGAGAAGCAGGGTGTCGATGTCGCCGGCCGCCTCTACAGCGCGCCCCGAGAGCGCGACGACGTTGCGCTGCAGCAGGCGATCGATGCCGGCGATGCCGATCGCGGAGAGGAGAGCGCCGATGGTGGTCGGTATCAGACACACAAGCAGGGCTATCAGCACCGTGATCGTCACCGAGGTCCCCGCATACAGGGCGAAGGGCTGCAGGGTCACAGTCGCGAACATGAAGATGATCGTCAGCGCCGCGAGAAGGATGTTGAGAGCGATCTCATTGGGCGTCTTGCGCCGCGAAGCGCTTTCGACGAGCTCGATCATGCGGTCGAGGAACGTCTCGCCAGGGTTCGCCGTGATCTCGATCACGACGCGGTCTGAAAGCACCCGGGTGCCGCCTGTAACTGAAGTCCGATCGCCGCCGGCCTCGCGGATGACAGGCGCCGATTCACCGGTTATCGCCGACTCGTCGACCGACGCGATGCCCTCCACCACGTCGCCATCGCCCGGAATGAGGTCTCCCGCCTCGCAGACGACGCGGTCGCCCTTGACCAGGGCGGTCGCCGGCACCCGCTCTTCGCGCCCGTCGACCAGGCGTCGTGCGACGGTCTCGCTCCGCGTCCTCCGCAGTGAAGCGGCCTGCGCCTTGCCGCGGCCTTCGGCCACAGCTTCCGCAAAGTTGGCAAAGAGGACGGTGAACCAGAGCCAGATCGTGATCTGGCCGACAAACAGCTCGTTGTTCGGGCCGCTGAACGCGGGCGCCCCGTTGAACAGGCCGGCGACGAAGACGATGGTCGTGATGACCGAACCGACCTCGACGACGAACATCACCGGGTTGCGCGCCATCGACCGCGGGTCCAGCTTGCGGAAGCAGTCCAGCAGTGCCGGCACCAGGATGGACCGATCGAGCAGGTTCGAATGACGGCGCTGCTGGTATCGGTCGGAGCGCGATCGAGTCTCGGCCATGTCAGCCTCCTCCGGCCAGGTGGCCTGCAAACAGCTGCAGGTGGTCGAGGATCGGACCGAGCGCGAGCGCAGGAAAGAATGTGAGCGCGCCGACGATGAAGATGACCCCGATCAGCAGCCCCACGAAAAGCGGCGTGTCGGTGCGCAGCGTTCCCGGCCCTTCAGGGACGACCTTCTTTCCGGCCATGGCTCCGGCCAGCGCGAGAATGGGGATCACCATCATGTAGCGGCCGAGCCACATGGCCGCGCCGCCGGTCGAGTTGTAATACACCGTGTTGCCGGTCAGGCCGGCGAAAGCGCTGCCGTTGTTGCCGGTCTGGGACGAGAAGGCGTACAGGATCTCGGTGAATCCATGCGCGCCCGGGTTGAGCGGGCCTGCCAGCCCGGCGGGCAACAGGACGGAGATGGCGGTGAAGCCCAGAATGCTCGCGGGCAGGATCAGGATGGCGAGCGCGGCCAGCCGCACCTCCTTCGATTCGATCTTCTTGCCGAGGTACTCGGGCGTGCGGCCCACCATGAGTCCAGCGATGAAGACGGCGAGCACCGCGAACACCAGCATTCCGTACAGCCCGGCGCCGACGCCTCCCGGGGTGATCTCTCCGAGCTGCATGAGCACCAACGGCACCATCCCGCCGATTGGCGTCAAGCTGTCGTGCGAGGCATCGACCGACCCCGTGCTTGTGCCGGTTGTGGTGGCCGCGAACTGAGCTGAGTAGATGGGCCCAAAGCGGACCGATTTGCCCTCCATGTTTCCGCCGGCTTGCGTCGACGTGTTGGCCTGGTTGATTCCGATGGCTGTGAGGGCCGGGCTGCCGGACTGCTCGGCCCACGCCGCGATGCCGGCGGCTCCGACCAGGATGATTCCCATCGTGCCGGCGATGGCGACGCCCTGCTTCACGTTGCCGACCATGTGCCCGAACATCAGGGCAAGCCCGAACGGGATGAGGATTTCGAGGAAGATCGTGAACTGATTCGTGAAACCGTTCGGGTTCTCGAACGGATGGGCTGAGTTGGCATTAAACGGCCCGCCGCCGTTGTTGCCGAGATCCTTGATCGCCTCCTGGGAGGCGAAGGGCCCCACGGCGATCGTCTGCTGGACTCCTTCGAGCGTGTGCGCTATGGGATAGCTGGCAAGGGACTGAACAGCGCCCTGTGAGGCGAGCACGAAAGCCGCCACGACGGCGATCGGCAGTAGCACATAGATGGTCGCGCGTGTGGCGTCGACGTAGAAGTTGCCGACGGTCTTGAGCTGGCGGCTCGAGATCCCGCGCACCAGCGCAACAGCCATGGCGATGCCGGTCGCCGCGGAGAGAAAGTTGTGCATCACCAGGCCGACCATCTGCGAGAAATAGGACATCGTCTGCTCGCCCGTGTAGTTCTGCCAGTTCGTGTTGGTCGTGAAGCTGATGGCCGTGTTCATCGCCAGATCGGGCGCGACTGGTCCAAAGCCCTGTGGGTTGAAAGGCAGCTTGTCCTGCAGCCTGAGCACCAGGTACGTGAACAGCAGGCTCGCGACCGTCACCGCGATCACGGAGATCGCGTAACCGAGCCAGCTCTGCTCGCGCTCCTCGTTGACTCCCATCAGCCGGTAAGCGGCGCGCTCGACCGGGCGCAGGATCGGGCTCAAGAAGACGCGCTGGCCGGTGAAGACACGGGCCATGTATGGGGCGAGGAACCAGGCCCCCACGCCCACGGCGAGATACGTGATGCCTGCGCCGAAGATGTCCAAGATCAACTCAGAATCTCTCCGGGAAGACCAGCGCGACGAAGAGATACATCGTGATCAACAGGGCAACGACCCCCGCCGCGATGTAGGCGGCCATCAGCGAAGCTCCTCGAGCCCTACCGCATAGACGAAGCTGGTCACCGTCAGGACCAGCAGCAACACGAACATCCAGAGGTCGAGCGACATGGTTACAAACCTAAATCCGCGGGCGTCAACGAGCCGTCAACGCCGACGACTCAATTAGTCGTGGGTGGGCCGAAGCGGTAGCCGCGGGTGCCCACGGTGACGATGACTGCCGGATTCTTGGGATCGTCCTCCAACTTCACCCGCAATCTCTGGATGAAGGTGCGCAGGTAGTTGCGCTCGCTACCGTATCCCTGACCCCAGACCGTGCGCAGGAGTGTGCGATGGTCGATCACCTGCCCGGCGTGCGTCGCCAGGGCCGCCAGCAGGCCGTATTCAGTCGGCGATAGGCGAATCTCGGTGCCGTCCCGCAGGACCGTCTGGTTTCCGAGGTCCACCACGACATTGCCTGTGCGGACAACCTTGGCTTGAACATCTGGCTGCTGCGCGCGTCTAAGCACCGCGCGGATTCGGGCCAGCAGCTCATCGGCACCGAAGGGTTTGGCCAGATAGTCGTCGGCGCCCATGTCGAGGGCGCGCACCTTGTCGCGCTCTTCGCCCCGGGCGCTGATGACGATAACCGAGGGAAGTCGTTTTCCCTCCAGGGCGCCCAGGATCTGCCACCCGTCCACGAAAGGCAGCCCAATGTCGAGCAGCACGACGTCGTAACTGCCCGTCTGAAGCTCACGGGCGCCCGCAGCGCCGTCGCCGGCCGTGCGCACGAGGTTTCCGTTTCGCTCGAGGATGGACCGGATCGAGTTCCGCAGCGCAGGATCGTCTTCCACGATGAGGATCTGGCTCACCCGACTTGAGTCACTTCCGGCAATGTGAACCTGAGCGTCGCTCCCGGTTGTGGCCCCTCCTCGACGGCAACGGTGCCGGCATGCGCTTCGACAAGACCTTTGACGATGGCCAGCCCCAGGCCAGTGCCGCCGGTGTTGCCATCGCCTTGACCGCGGAAGAAGCGCTCGAATATCCGCTCCCGGAGCTCGACCGGAATGCCCGGACCGCGATCGCTCACCCTGATCGTGACCAAACCGACCTGCTCATGTGTCACCTGAACGTTGATCGCCGTGGATGGAGGCGCAAAGCGGTCGGCGTTGGACAACAGGTTGTCCAAGACCTGTCCAAGCCGGGCCCAGTCCCCCAACACCTCGGCTCGCGCAGCGTCGCTATCCCACGACACCTGACGGCCCGGCGAAACGCGGTGCAAGCGCTCGGCGGCCGCCTCGATGGCGTCCGCGATATCGAGCGGTGCAAGATCCAGTTCGAGGGCCCCACCTTCGATGATCGTCATGTCGAGCATGTCGGCCACGAGGGCGTTGAGCCTTCGCGCCTCCGCCGCGATGGTCTGTAGCGCTTGACCCATCTCCGCGGCGCTGCGCTCTTCGATTGGATCCGTGCTTTCGGCGAGGATCGTACCGAGCGGCGTGCGCAGCTCATGGGACACGTTCGCCAGCAGCTCGCGGCGTAATTGATCGGTCTCCCGCAAAGCGTTAATTTGCTGCTCGCTGCGGGCAAGTCGTAACGCCGCTTGAGCGGCTTCAGCCTGCTCCTTGTTGAGACGAATCAGCTCCGAGTTAACGTCACGCAACTGTTTGGTGAGGGCTTCAGCCTGGAGCAGCGCTTGTCGTCTCCGCGAGGCAAGTATGCCCACCAGGGCCGCCACGACGACAAAGACGAGGAGGTTGAGTGCATCCTCTGGACGCGACATCGTGAACGTGTAGTAGGGAACGGTGAAGAAGTAGTCGAGCAGGGCAAAGCTCACCGCCGCAGCAAGCAGCGCCGGCCAAAACCCGCGGAGGACTCCTACGATGGCGACGACACCGAGGTACAGGAAGACGTAGTTCCTCTTGTCGGTCGGGCTGAACTGAACCAGAACAGCCGTGAGAATTCCAGGGCCGGCCAGTGCCAGTACCCAAATCATCCAATCTGCTGATCGCCAACGTGCGATCGATCGGCTTTGGGGCTCAGCGCTCATTTCGTTGACTCAGTGTTGATGGTTGCCCAACTAGCTTGCAATCATGGCCCACCAAACCCTTTTTCGAGTTCCAGGGCTCGGCCCCACTGCCGAGCAGAGGCGGCGTCACGACCAACAGCGGCGCCGCAACTTGCGGATCGCCATCCGCCAACTTGAACGGGCCGAACTCTACCTGGTCGCGCTGTACTCGTTGGGCCTCGAGGATCACGATGCCGAGGCAAGCGTCGATGACCTACTGGGCCGACTGCGCGCGCTCGCGCGGCACCTGCTGCAGATAAAGCTCACTGCGTAGCCTATTCCAGCCTTGGGATACGTCCCGTAAAAGGGCTCAGGCGGGCATCTCGGGACCCGCCGGGACACCAGAGGACATGCAAGCGACCGGTGGCCACGCAGCGTCCCAAGCCGGCCGACGTGCAGGGTAGGACCGTGGGGCCCAGATCCGCCTGTGCCAGGAATCTGTGCCCCGGCTGTGCCCGGCGCTGCACTCTGAAATGGTGCCTTGGAGGCGCATCCGACGTGCTGTAGGTCGGGATCGGTCCGTGGCGGTTTACTCGGGGCGGTCCTTGCGCCCCTTTCGCAGGATGGCCTCAAGCCCAAAGACCAGCAAGTCCACAGTGTCCGGCCACCACCGATCGGGATCGCTGCCCCATACGTCCGCGAGCCCTCGCGCAGTGGCCGCGGTGTTCGGAAACTGGTCGCGGTCCAGGCTCAGCAGCGCGAGCTCGAAACGCTTGCGCAACAACTCGCGATCGATATTGACCTGCGGATTGGCGTTGGGGCGTGCCGGACGTACTAACAGCAGGTAACCGGCAAAGAGGTTGGAGACGATGCGGATCAATTTGGCCGCGTCACGTGGTTTGAAGCCGGCGCTCAGCAAGATACCGAGCACGTCTTCAATCGGCCTCCAGAAGGCGGAAATGTTGTCACCGCCGTAGGCGATTTGAAGCTGGAGTGCCAGGGGCCGTTCCTCCATCTGGTCTCTGAAATTCAACAGCGCTCGCCGCACCCGGTCTGTCCAACTCATAGAAGCTCGAAACCCGACCGTCAGGTCGAGGCCCTCCATTGCCAACTCGGCCATCGCGTTGATCAAGTCCTGCTTGTCTCGCACGTGGCGGTAGAGCGCCATCGGTGTTACGCCTAACTCAGACGCCAAGCGGCGGAGACTGACCGCCTCTAGACCCTCGGTTTCGCCGATCTTCAACGCGCGCCTGACGATGCCGGCCCTCGTCAGGCCTCGGTGCTTGCGTGGGTCAACATGCGCCATGGGCTTGACAAAGTATACGGCGCATACCTATCATTTCCAACTACGTATACGTCGTATGCTTACAGCGCACACATCGAAGGGCAATGAGGAGGGGGCGGTATGCAAACAGCAGCTGATCAGGTCCAGAGGCCAGCGATCCATGTGCAGGGCCTGGAGAAGTCGTACAAGAAGTTGGAGGTTCTGCGCGGCGTTGACTTCCAGGTGGCGCGGGGCAGCATTTTCGCCCTCCTCGGCTCGAACGGTGCGGGCAAGACCACGGTCGTGAAAATCCTGTCCACGCTGCTCAAGGCCGACGCGGGGACCGCCAGCGTCAACGGCTTCGATGTCGCCACGCAGGCTGCGGACGTGCGTGAGTCCATCAGCCTCACCGGACAGTTCGCCGCGGTCGACGAAATCCTCAGCGGGCGAGAGAACCTCGTGCTGGTCGCCCAGTTGCGGCACCTCAAGGACCAGGGCACGATTGCGAATGACCTGCTCGCTCGTTTTTCACTGACTGACGCGGCCGCGCGGAAGGTGTCGACGTATTCGGGTGGCATGCGCCGCCGCCTCGACATCGCGATGAGCCTCATCGGGAATCCGCCAGTCATCTTCCTCGACGAGCCGACGGCCGGGCTCGACCCCCAGGCGCGCATCGAGGTGTGGCGGGCCGTTAAGGAACTCGCCGAGCACGGCACGACGGTGCTGCTCACGACGCAGTATCTGGACGAGGCCGAGCAACTCGCCGACCGGATCGCGATCCTCCACGAGGGTCGGATCATCGTGAACGGCACCCTCACCGAACTCAAGCAGCTGCTCCCGCCCGCCAAGGTCGAATACGTCGAGAAGCAGCCGACCCTTGAGGACGTCTTCCTCGCCATCGTCGGTGACGACGGCAAAGACGGCAACGCAAGCAATGACCCAGCGTCGGCATCGACGAGTAAGGAACAACGATGAGCAAGCATTTCCTCGGCGACACCGCCGTCCTGCTGGGACGATCCCTGCGCCACATCACGCGCAGCCTGGACACCATCATCACGACCACGATCATGCCGATCGCCTTCATGCTGCTGTTCGTCTACGTGTTCGGCGGCGCGATCAACTCAGGGTCGGATTCATACGTGACGTACCTGCTGCCCGGCATCCTGCTCATCACGATTGCTTCCGGCATCTCCTACACCGCCTTCCGGCTCTTCCTGGATATGAAGAGCGGCATCTTCGAGCGATTCCAGTCCATGCCGATCGCACGGTCGTCCGTGCTGTGGGCGCATGTTCTGACCTCGCTGGTTGCCAATCTGATCTCGCTCATTGTTGTCGTCCTTGTCGCCCTCCTGATGGGCTTCCGCTCGGGAGCGGGCGTATTGGCGTGGCTCGCGGTCGCCGGCATCCTGATCCTGTTCACCCTGGCGTTGACGTGGATCGCTGTAATCCCGGGCCTCACAGCGAAGTCCGTAGACGGCGCGAGCGCGTTTGCCTACCCGCTCATCTTCCTGCCGTTCATCAGCTCGGCATTCGTGCCAACGCACACCATGCCCGGCCCAGTGCGCGCCTTCGCCGAGCACCAGCCGGTGACCTCCATCGTCAACGCGATCCGCGACCTGTTCACACAGCAACCGGTCGGCGCTGACATCTGGATGGCCCTTGCGTGGTGTGTTGGCATCCTCATCGTCGCGTATATCTTCGCCATGGTCATTTACCGCCGCAGGATCTCCTAATGGAGGACTGACACCTATGGCTCGCTCGATGTGAAGCTCGGCGATGTCGGCCAACGACACCTGCATGATTTCCAATTACCCGGCTCTACCTAACCAGGACACCCATTGCCGATTGGGTTCACGCGGCGGCTGACGCGGCGTGCTCCGGCTCTGGCCTCATACCAGCCTCGAGATCGTGGCGCTCAGGCAAGCCGGGCGATCATTCATACGCTTCAGGCGCACGCCGCAACTTTCTCCATTGCTCGCCGTCGTGGTGGAACACGGTGAGTACGACCTTCTCGCGGGATACGAGGTCGAGCAACTTGCGCGTGCTCGCTCGAAGCCGATCGCCGTCCTCATAAGAGCGCGGCTGACGGTCGACTGAGAACTGCCGCTCGAGACTAACTGCGTCCCCCGCAACAAGCACAGGACCGGTCCGCGGCAATGTCACCAGCACCGACTGATGGCCCGGCGCGTGGCCGCTGGTTTCGACAAGCCTTAATCCGGGCATCAACTCCACGTCGCCATCGATCAATCGCCTCTGGGTGCCCGGCGCGTCCCAGTGTGATCTGCCATTCGCAAAACGCTCCGCACCTGAAACCGCCACGTCGTACTGCTCGCGCTGGACGATGTGCTCGGCGTTGATGAAGTGCTCGTGATGACCGACGTGATCAATGTCGAAATGTGTGCAGATGACGACCTCGACGTCCTCAGGCTGGACTCCGAGCTCCCTCAGCTGAGCGAGAATACCTGCCGACCTTTCGGTCGGGGGATCCGAGCCATCCGCATCCACGGGCATTCCCGAGTCGATCAAGATGTTGCGCCCATCATCGGTTTGAACCAGGTAGCAACCTGTCGACATTAGGATCGAACCGCTAGGCACCGCTATGTCGCGCGAATACTGGTGGATCAGATAGAGGCGGGCAGGCTTGGTCATCGATCGATCATCGCAGCTCTGGTTCTTGCGTCCTCAGGATGCAGGCGTGTGATTTTCGAGCTGGGTGCCTCACGGTCCTGTCCCGTGCGTCCGCCGCCTGGGACGCTGCCTACCCAACGATTCCCGGTCGCGTGATCTCAGATTGCCCGCGGCAGACGCCTTAACCCCGCCCCCGGTTTCGTAGGTCTGCAGGAAATTGTGATACGGCGGTGTGCGGCTGACTCCAAACCACATAGGAAATTGCCGATTTTGAATACGATTTTTGGTCGGGGGCCCGGGATTTGAACCCGGGGCCTCACGGTCCCGAACCGTGCCGAGGACGTGTCCTCAGGTGTCCGACAGACTCCCGTGACGTCCTC
>Ga0209011_1000604_pt1 | contig 13526 bp, 12 predicted proteins | sample BlaSpr_A8_OM1_M3_FD_187986 | JGI IMG/M metagenome (GOLD analysis project Ga0209011, IMG submission 187986) | Forest soil microbial communities from Thunder Bay, Ontario, Canada - Black Spruce, Ontario site 2_A8_OM1_M3 (SPAdes) (version 2) | ecosystem: Environmental > Terrestrial > Soil > Boreal... | reverse complement strand
GGCCGCCCCGTGTCCTGGTATCGGGGCATGGCCTTCAGAGCTTTCATGAAGATCTCCGAAGTGACGTCCTCTGCCGCGGTTTGCTCCCTCACTCTTGAATACACAAATCGATAGATCTGCTGAAAGTGCCGGTCGTAAAGCGCTCCGAACTGGCGCGGGTCACGCTTGGCCCGCTCCACGAGCTCTCGCTCGTCGTCTCTCGACGCGTCGCTCACTGGCCCTTCAGCCTGTGCTCGATCAAACGGGTGCTACCGCGTGGTGGTTACGAGGGGCGCACATAAAGGGCTTGATTATCGAGCCGAGGGCCGCTGCCAAGTCCCTGGCCGGCCCATTCCCACAGCATCTTGGGCTCGCGCCACCCGCGCCCACTACATATGCCTTGCGGCCGTCGGCCGGTATAATCTCCCCGTCCCCGGTGATCATTGGGAGCCGGCACTTTTCTTGATCGAGCGATACTCTCCGCCTGCCATCCGGGCGGTCTGGTCCGACCAGCACCGCTTCGAGCTGTGGCTCCGCATCGAGGTCCTGGCGTGCGAGGCCTGGGCCGATCTCGGCCGCATCCCGGAGTCCGCGCTGCCGAAGATCCGCAAGGGGACATTCGACGCGGAGCGGATCGCCGAGGTCGAGGGTCGCGTCGGGCATGACGTGATCGCCTTCCTCACCGTCCTCAACGAATCGATCGGCCAGCCGGAGGCGCGCTACGTGCATCTCGGCATGACGAGCCAGGACCTGAACGACACGGCGCTGGCGGTCCAGCTGGTCGAGTCGGCACGGCTCATTGCGGGTGACCTCGCGGCCGTGCGTGAGGCGGCAGCCGAGCTCGCGGTCCGTCACCGCCGCACCCTGATGGCCGGACGCACTCATGGCGTGGTGGCGGAACCGATCACGTTCGGATTCAAGGTCGCCGGCTGGGTGGCGGAGCTGGACCGGGCTCTCGAGCGTCTCGGTCGCGCCGCCGATGAAGCCGCGGTCGGCCGGGTGAGCGGCGCGGTCGGCACCCACGCGACCATCGACCCCAAGGTGGAGGAATACGTCTGCCAGGCGCTCGGCCTGCGCCCGGACGTGGTTTCCACTCAGGTGGTCGCGCGCGACCGTCACGCGAACTTCATGTCGGCTCTAACGCTGGTGGCAGGCACTCTGGAACGGATCGCGATGGAAATCCGGCACCTGATGCGGAGCGAGGTCGGCGAAGCCTTCGAACCCTTCGGCAAGGAGCAGAAGGGAAGCTCGGCCATGCCTCACAAGCGCAACCCTGTGCTGACGGAGCGCGTCTGCGGCCTCGCCCGCGTGGTGCGTGGGCACCTGGTGACCGCGCTCGAGAACACTGCGCTGTGGCATGAGCGTGACATCAGCCACTCGTCGGCGGAAAGGATCATCTTTCCGGACGCCTGTGCCGCGGTCGACTACATGGCGCGGGAGATGACAACGGTCCTGCGCGGGCTGGAGGTGCGGCCCGAGAAGATGCTGCGCAACCTGCAGCTAGGCGGCGGAGTGGTGTTCTCGCAGCGGGTCCTGCTCGCCCTCGTCGACAGCGGGATGTCGCGGGAGGATGCGTACCTCATCGTCCAGCGCGCCGCGATGCAGGCCATGAACGACACCAGCGAGGCGCCCGTCGGTTTCCGGACGCTGCTCGAGCAGGACGAAGAGGTGATGTCCCGCATCGGGGCAAAGCTCGATACGGTCTTCGACCCCTGGGTCGGGCTCGAGCACACCGAAATTGCATACGATCGCCTTGGATTGGGAGCGAAGGCGCATTGATCGCAGGCCCGGCGGTCACCGAGACGGACCTGCCCCTGAAGCTTTTCGCGCGCGGAAAGGTGCGTGATACGTACGAGCTTGGGCCTGACCGGCTGATCATGGTTGCCACCGACCGTCTCTCGGCGTTCGACCACGTCCTGCCCAACGGCATCCCCGACCGCGGCAAGGTCCTGACCCAGCTTTCCATCTTCTGGTTCTCGCAGACCGACACGTTCCAGGAGAACCACCTGGTGTCGGGCATGGTCCCCGACCTGCCTCCGGCGCTGAAAGACCACCGAGGAATGCTGGCCGGCCGCTTCATGATCGTCCGCAAGGCCAAGCGCATCGACTTCGAATGCGTGGTGCGGGGATACCTCGCGGGCAGCGCGTGGAAGGAGTACCAGGACTCTCACACGCTTGCCGGCGAGGAGATGCCGCCGGGGCTTCGCCAGAGTGAAAAACTCGCGTACCCGATCTTCTCGCCCGCCACGAAAGCCGAAAGCGGGCACGACGAGAACATCAGCTTCACGCAGCTCAAGAAAGAGCTCGGCGACGAGCTCGCCACGAAGCTCCGCGACGCGAGCCTCGAGCTCTACAAGTTCGGTTCGGAGTTCGCCCTGCGCCGCGGACTGATCCTCGCCGACACGAAGTTCGAGTTCGGCCTCATCGGAAACGACCTGATCCTCATCGACGAAGCGATGACGCCCGACAGCTCGCGGTTCTGGGACGCCGGCACCTACCTGGTCGGCACGTCGCCCGAGGCATATGACAAGCAGTACGTGCGCGACTGGCTCAGCGCGGCGGGCTGGGACAAGGAATCGGATCCGCCGGCACTCCCGCCCGAGGTGGCGGCGCAGACGCGGGAGCGCTATCTCGCGGCTTACCAGCGGCTGGTCGGCAAGCCCCTGTTCCCGCCCAAGCCGAGGAACGAGACTTGATTGCGCGGATCGTCGTGACGCCAAAGCCGGTCGTGAACGACCCGCAGGGCATCACCGTCAGGCAGGGGCTCGCCACGCTCGGCTTCTTCGAGGTCACCGACGTGCGCGTCGGTAAGTACATCGAGGTGAGCCTCGACACGGGCAACGAGCACGAGGCGCGGCAGCGCGTGGAAGCGATGTGCAAGCAGCTGCTCGCGAACCACGTGATCGAGGACTACCGGTTCGAGATCGACACGGACGGACACCGCCGTTGAAGTTCGGTGTTGTGGTATTTCCGGGAACCTGGTCCGATCGCGACTGCGGATGGGTGATCGACCAGGTCGTCGGCGCCGAGCTCTCTTACCTCTGGCACAAAGAGGCGGACCTCAAAGGATGCGATTGCGTCATCGTCCCCGGTGGGTTTGCGTACGGCGACTACCTGCGCACGGGCGCGATTGCGCGGTTTGCGCCCGTGATGGAGAAGATCGGCGAGTTCGCGGATCGCGGCGGCCTCGTGTGGGGCATCTGCAATGGGTTCCAGGTCCTGTGCGAGGCGGGCCTGCTTCCGGGCGCGCTGATACGCAACGCGTCGATGGAGTACCGCTGCCAGTGGACCAGTCTCGCGGTGGAGCGCACTGACCTCCCGTTCACATCCCAATGCAGCGAGCGAGAGGTGATCCGCATCCCCATCTCGCACGGCGAGGGCAGCTACTTCGCGGACCCGGCCACGCTCTCGCGCCTCGAGCAGCGCGGACAGGTCGTCTTCCGATACTGCACCGCCGCCGGTCGAGTCACCTCCGGCGCCAACCCCAACGGCTCGCTGCACAACATCGCGGGGATCGTCAACGCGCGGGGCAACGTGCTCGGCATGATGCCCCATCCGGAGCGCTGCGCAGAAGCCGAGCTGGGCGGCACCGACGGGCTCAAGCTGTTCCGCTCGGTGGCGGCCAACGCAATGAAGGTCCTGGCCTCTTGAGCGTGGACATGGTTGACGAGCGCAGGCTGAAAGAGGTCGCGCTCACCCCCGAGGAGTACCGGGCCATCGTAGGGGAGCTCAAGCGCGCACCGACCGAGGTCGAGCTCGGCATGCTCGGGGTCCTGTGGTCGGAGCACTGCTCGTACAAGAGCTCCAAGGCGCTGCTGCGCAGGCTGCCTTCGACGGGTCCCGCGGTGATCCAGGGCCCGGGTGAGAATGCGGGCGCCGTGAATATCGGCCACGGCTGGGCGGCCGTGTTCAAGATCGAATCTCACAACCACCCCTCGGCCATCGAGCCATACCAGGGCGCCGCGACCGGAGTCGGCGGCATCATCCGCGACGTCATCGCCATGGGTGCCCGGCCGATAGCACTGCTCGACTCGCTGCGCTTCGGTCCACTGCCAGGATCCAGCCGCCACGTCGAAGGAGTCGTCGCCGGGATCGGCGGCTACGGAAACTGCATCGGAATCCCGACCGTCGGCGGCGAGGTCTATTTCGACGAGTGCTACACGAACAACCCGCTGGTCAACGCGATGTGCGTGGGCCTGGTGCGCGTCGAACGCCTGATGCGCGCTCGCGCCGAGGGCACCGGCAACAGCCTGATGCTCGTCGGCGCGGACACCGGTCGCGACGGGATCCACGGCGCCTCATTCGCGTCGCTCGAGCTGGACGAAACCAGCTCGGAACGAAGACCCGCGGTCCAGGTCGGCAACCCGTTCCTGGAGAAGTGCTTGCTCGAGGCTTGCATGGACCTTTCTGTGACCGACGCCGTCGTTGCCATCCAGGACCTCGGCGCGGCCGGCCTGACCTCCTCGGTGGCTGAGTGCGCCGGTCGAGTCCCAGGCGCCGGGGCGCGCATCGACGTAGCGCGCGTGCCGAGGCGCGAGCAGGGCATGACCCCATACGACGTGATGCTCTCGGAGTCCCAGGAGCGGATGCTCGTCGTGGTGGAACGTGGCCGCGAGGCCGAGGTCGAAGCCATCTTCCAGTCCTGGGACCTCACGTCAGCGGTGATCGGCCGCGTCACGGATGACGGCTTGCTCACCGTGGTCGACGGCACCCACGAGGTCGCACGGCTTCCCGTCGGCCTGCTCACCGACGGCGCACCGATGCGGCGGCTCGTTGGCGTCGCCCCACAGCAGCCGCCAGGGCTCAACATCGATGCCCTGCCACCGCTGGTCGACCCGGGAGCGACGCTGCTGCGGCTCCTCGCGAGCCCCAACCTGAGCAGCCGGCGCGGCATTTTTCGGCGCTACGACCACATGGTCGGTGCCGCGACCCTCATCCCACCCGGCGGCGATGCCGCGATGCTGCGTGTCAAGGGCACCCGACTCGGGCTCGCAGTCACGACCGACTGCAACTCGCGGTACTGCCACCTCGACCCGCATCTCGGCGCCCAGCTCGCGGTGGCCGAGGCCGCGCGCAACATCGTGGCCACCGGCGCGCATCCCCTCGCAGTCACCGATTGTTTGAACTTCGCCAATCCCGACCGGCCGGAGACCTACTGGGAGATGGAGGAGACCGTCGCCGGATTGGCGCACGCCTGTCGCGCCCTCGACCTCCCGATCGTCAGCGGAAACGTGAGCCTGTACAACGACTCATCCGGTCAGTCGGCCATCTACCCGACCCCGGTCGTCGGCATGGTCGGCCTGATCGAGGACTACGCCAAGCGGCTCGGCGCCGGCCTCCGAGCGGAGGGCGACTTCGTGATGCTCGTCGGCTCGAGCAACAACGACCTCGGCGGCAGCGAGTACTTGAACGTGGAGCACGGAGTGGTGGCGGGACGGCCGCCGGCTCTTGACCTGACGAGAGAGCGAGCGGTCAGCCGGCTCGTGCTTGCGGCGGCGGACAACGGGCTCCTCCATTCGGCCCACGACTGCGCTGAGGGCGGAATGCTGATCGCGCTCGCCGAGTGCTGCCTGCTCAGCGGCATCGGGGTGCGCTGCCCCGCGATCCGGCCCGAAGCGCCACTGCGCCTCGACGCCGCATTCTTCGGCGAGTCTCCGAGCCGCTTCATCGTGAGCTTGCCATCGCGCGCGATGCCCGAGCTTCAGTCCCTTGCGCGGCGCCATCACGTCGAGATCTCGCTGCTCGGACTTGCCGGCGGCGACTCCATCGAGTTCGAAGGCCAGTTCCGGCTCTCGCTGGACGAGATGCGTCAGGCCTGGGAAGGAGCCGTGGTTTAGCTAATGTGTGGAGTGTTCGGGATCTGCTCCAAGCAGGGCGTGGACGTCGCCAACCTCACGTACTTCGGACTTTTCTCGCTGCAGCATCGAGGACAGGAATCCGCGGGCATTGCGGTCTCTGACGGCACGAATGTCCGCGTGCATCGCGCGATGGGGTTGGTGGCGCAGGTGTTCACCCCGGCGCAGATCAAGGACATGGGCGAGGGCTCGATCGTCGCCCTCGGGCACACCCGCTACTCGACCACCGGCTCGAGCCGGGCCGAGAATGCCCATCCCCTTCCTTTCCACCACCCGACGCTCGGCCCCGGCGCGATCGCGCACAACGGCAACCTGCTCAACGCTGAGGCGCTGCGCAAGCAGCTCGAGGAGGAGGGCGCGACCTTCCACACAGAGCTCGACACCGAGGTGATGGCGCGCCTGATCGAGCACACACACGGCCGCACGTGGGAGGACGTGATCCGGCGCACGTTCGCACGCGTGGTGGGCGCGTATTCGTGCGGCATCATCACGCCGACGCAGCTCATCGCCCTCCGCGACCCGTACGGTTTCCGGCCGCTGTGCATCGGGTTCATCCCCTTGCCGGGTCAGCCGGCCCACGTCATCGCGTCAGAGACGTGCGCGCTCGACACCGTGCATGCCAACTTCGTGCGCGAGGTCCAACCCGGCGAGATGGTGGTCATGGACGAGCACGGCGTGCACAGCGTCTCGTTCCAGACCTCGAGCAAGCACGCGATGTGCGTGTTCGAGTTCATCTACTTCGCGCGACCCGACTCCATCCTCATGAACTGCGAGCTGGAAGATGCGCGAATCCGCATGGGCCACGAGCTGGCCAAGGAGGCGCCGGTCGAGGCGGACATGGTGATCCCGTTCCCCGACTCGGGCACCCCGGCCGCCATCGGCTACGCCGAGGCTGCGGGCATACCGTTCCGCGAGGCGCTGATGAAGAGCCGCTACATCAACCGCACGTTCATCCAGCCCGACCAGTCGCTGCGCGAAGCAGGCGTGATGTTGAAGCTCAACCCGTTGCCGCGATCGATCAAGGGCAAGCGCCTGATCGCCGTCGACGATTCGATCGTCCGCGGCACCACCTCGCGGCGGATCATCGAGCGCCTTCGCGCCGCGGGCGCCAGCGAGATTCACATGCGGATCTCGAGCCCGCCGATGCGCTTCCCCTGCTTCATGGGAGTGGACATCGGCTCGACCAAGGAGCTGATCGCGTCCGGCCGGACCGTGGAAGAGGTGCGCGAGCGCATCGGGGCCGACAGCCTCCAGTACCTGTCCATCCCGGGACTCATGCGTGCCATCGGGCGTGGAACTTCGCAGGAGTTCTGCCGCGCCTGCTTTGACGGCTCCTACCCGGTTCCCGTGCCCCAGCAGCTCGAGATGGACAAGATGCAGTTCGAGATCCCGCTCAAGTCCGACCACATCCCCGGCCCTCCGTCGCCCCTCTTCGCCAAAGCGTGATGGGGGCGGAGGGGTTGTCGTACGCCGCGGCTGGTGTCGACATCGAGGCTTACGAGCGGGTCCTGGAGCGGGTCAAGCCGCTCATCGCAGCCACCCACGGCAAGGACGTGGCCGTGGGTGTGGGCCCGTTCGCGGGCCTCTACTCGCTGCCGGGCGGCGGCCACCTGGCGGCGAGCGCCGACGGGGTCGGGACGAAGATCAAGGTCGCGATCGCGGCGGGATCGCACCGCTGCATCGGCGTCGACATCGTGAATCACTGCGTCAACGACATCGCGACCTCGGGTGCCCGGCCGCTCTTCTTCCTCGACTACTTCGCGATCGGCCGGCTCGACCCCGACGTTTTCACCCAGCTGGTCGAAGGCATGACACAGGCCTGCCGCGACGCGGGGTGCGCGCTCCTGGGCGGAGAGACTGCCGAGCTGCCGGGCATGTACGCGCTCGGCGACTACGACCTCGCGGGGTTCATCGTCGGCCTCGTCGAGCCGGGAGTGAAGCGGGAGCAGATCAAGTCGGGCGACGTGCTGGTGGGACTTCCGTCAAGCGGCCTGCACACCAATGGCTACTCGCTGGTCCGCAAGGTTTTCGAAGACGTGCCCTTGAATCGGCTCTATCCGGAGCTCGGCCGTCCGCTCGGCGAGGAGCTGCTCGAGCCGCACAGGTCCTATCTCGACGAGCTCGGCCGCATCACATGGAAGGGCGCCGCGCATATCACCGGCGGAGGAATCCTCGGCAACCTTCCCCGCTCTCTGCCAGATGGGCTTGGCGCCCACCTCGACCGCAAAGCGTGGGAGGCTCCCGCGATCTTCGATCTCATCCGCAAGCGAGGGCGCATAGCAGACGACGAGATGTACGGAACGTTCAACATGGGCCTGGGCATGATCCTCGTGGTTGATCCGTCCGATGCGCCACCCGGTTCGCTGGTGGTCGGCGAGGTGGTCCGCCACTCCGGTCCGGATCGGGTGGTCATCCGCTGACGCTCAAGCTGGGAGTCGCGGTCTCGGGTCATGGGTCGAACCTGCGCAACCTCGTTGAGAAGGGATTCAACGTGGTGGCGGTGGCCACCAACCGGCCATCGTGCGGAGGCGCTGCTTTCGCTCGCGAAAAAGGCATTCCGGTCGGTGAGCTGTCGCAAAAAGGCTTCGCTTCGGCCGAAGAGCGCGATGCGGCGATGCGAGACTTCCTGCGCGAGCACGGCGTGGAGCTCGTGGTCGACGCAGGTTACGACCGCGTTCACTCCAGCGCGTTCCTCGAAGCGTTCGCGGACAGGATCATCAACGTCCACCCGTCCCTGCTCCCGGAATTCGGAGGTGGCATGGACGCCGTGGAGCAAGCGCTGGGTAGCGGGGTGAAGGTCACCGGCGCGACCGTCCACATCGTCACCGCCAGCCTCGACGCCGGCCCCATCCTGGTCCAGGAATCGGTTCCCATCCTCGAGGGGGATACCGCGGAGACCCTGCGCCAGCGCGTGCACGAGGCGGAGCACAGAATTCTTCCCAAGGCCATCCATTTGATGGAGGAACGATTTGCCAAGAGCTCTACTGTCGGTTAGCGACAAGGCCGGGCTCGCCGCCTTCGCGCGCGGGCTGCACCGACTGGGCTACGAGCTGTTCGCCACTGGCAGCACGCTCCAGTCGATCGAGGATGCGGGCATCGATGCGCACCCCGTCAGCGAGCTGACCGGTTTCCCCGAGATGATGGACGGGCGCATCAAGACGCTCCACCCGGGCGTGCACGCCGGCATCCTGGCCAGGCGCGACCGGCCCGAGCACCTCGAATCGCTGCGGCGCCACGGCCTGCGCGAGATCGACCTCGTGTGCTGCAACCTCTACCCGTTCGTCGACACGGTCACACGCTCCGGGGTCATGTTCGAAGAGGCCGTCGAGCAGATCGACATCGGCGGGCCGGCGATGATCCGGGCGGCGGCCAAGAACCACGATTCCGTCGTCGTGGTCGTGAGGCCTGAAAGCTATTCAGAGGTGCTGGCCGCGCTCAACGAAGGGACTGTCGACGCGGCGATGCGGCGGCGCCTGGCCGCGGAGGCGTTCGCTCACACGTCGGCGTACGACTCGTGGATCGCCGCCTACCTGCGCGGACCTGAGGCGAACGGTTTCCCGCCGGAGATCACGTTCGCGGGACTGCTCACGCGGCCGCTGAAGTACGGGGAGAACGAGCACCAGAAGGCGGCGTTCTACCGGTTTGGCCCGAATCCAGGCGGGCTGGGAGGAGCCGTCCAGGTCCAGGGCAAAGACATGGGATTCAACAACATCCAGGACGCCTCGGCCGCCTACCAGCTGGTGCGCGACTATGAGCGGCCGGCCGCGGCAATCGTGAAGCACATGAACCCTTGCGGACTCGCCGTCGCGGACGACATCGCCACGGCGTACAGGCTGGCCTACGAATGCGATCGGGTGTCGGCCTTCGGCGGGGTCGTGGCCGTGAACCGTCCGCTCGATCGATCGACGGCGGAGCAGATCGTCCAGATCGTCACGCATGTGGTGATCGCGCCCGAGGTCCAGGACGAGTCCAAAGACGTGCTGGCACGGCGCAAAGGCATGATCGTCCTCGCCTCGGAGCCGCCGCACGGCGAGCTCTTCGACCTAGACGTACGCTCAGTGCCTGGGGGCTTCCTGGTGCAGGAGTGGGACCGGACGGGGTTCGATCGATCCGCTTTCAACGTCGTCACGAGGCGCACGCCGACCGAGTTCGAGTGGGCGCAGCTTGGCTATGCCTGGACCGCGGTCAAGCACGTGAAGTCCAACGCCATCGTGCTGTTCAAGGATGGATCCGCGGTCGGCGTCGGAGCCGGGCAGATGTCGCGCGTCGAGGCGGTCCAGATCGCGGTACGCCGCGCCGGCGAGCGGTCGATCGGGTCCGTGATGGCATCCGACGCTTTCTTCCCATTTCCCGACGGGCTCGAGGAGGGCATCCGGGCCGGCGTGACAGCGGTCATCCAGCCCGGCGGGTCGGTCAAGGACTCAGAGGTGGTCGCCGTTGCCGACGCCGCCGGGATCGCGATGGTCATGACCGGCCAGCGCCACTTCCGGCACTAGGTCGGGCCTGTGGGTGCGCGGTTCGGGGAAGAGGGCCGCCGGCTCTCGTACGGCACGTATCTCAAAGTTCAAGAGCTGCTGGCGCTGCAACAAGCGCTGAGCCAGGAGCACGACGAGCTGCTTTTCATCGTCGCCCACCAGGTCTACGAGCTGTGGTTCAAGGTCGTCCTGTACGAGCTCGAGGCCGCCCGCGACCGGATCGAATCTGACGACATCTTCTTCGCGCGTCACTATCTCCGCCGGGTCAACGTCATCGAGCGTGTGCTGGTCGAGCAGATCGAGGTTCTCGAGACGATGTCGCCCCAGGACTTCCTCGCGTTTCGTTCGCAGCTCGCGCCCGCGAGCGGCTTCCAGTCGGTGCAGTTCCGGGAGATCGAGTTTCTGTCGGGGCTCAAGGAGCCGAAGTACCTGGCGCGGATCGAGGCGACACCCGAGGAAGCCGCGCGCCTCCGCCGGCGGCTCGACGCGCCAACGCTCGACGATGCGTTCAAGAGGCTGGTGGAGAGGCGTGGAGCTCCGTCGCTGGTCGAAATCTTCCGAGACCGCGAACGATATGGCGAGCTCTTCGACCTCTGCGAGGCGCTGCTCGACCACGACGAGGCGTTTGCTCACTGGCGGGCCCGGCACGTGCTGATGGTCGAGCGCCAGATCGGCGGCAAGACGGGGACTGGCGGCAGCACCGGTGCGGAGTACCTGCGCTCGACGCTTGGCAAGCGCTTCTTCCCCGAGCTGTGGGAAGTGCGGTCTCAGCTGTGACAGAGGGTTTCGAGGGCGAGCGGCCCGAGCACCACATGAAGAAGACGCGCGTGGAGAACCCTCGCGTGACGTGCGGCACATGCCGGATGTTCGACGGCACGACGTGGTGCCGTCACTGGAACTTCCATACCACGGCGGAATCGCCGCCGTGCAGGTTCTACAAGAGAAAGGCTGAGGGCGCCGCTTAAAGCAGCGCCCTCATCAGATACCGTCAGGCGGCCTCGGCGACCTCAGGGGTCGCTTCGTCGTACCGAGTGACCTGCTGCCGAACCCGGACTTCGCCAGGCGATCGCAGCACGACCAGCACGATGAGGAGCCCGGCAGCGACGCAGGCCGCCGCAATCGAGAAACCGAGCTGGTAGCCGCCGGCGAGCGCCGCGACCAGTGACTGGCCCCGAGCCATCAACGCCTGCGTGTGCTCGGCCGAGATCGTGCCGAGCGCAGCCAGTCCGAACGCGCCGCCCACCTGCATCGCGACATTTCCAACGCCCGATGCCACGCCGGCATCCGTGGCCGGAATCTCGGCCATCATGATCGTGGTCAGGGGCATGAACGACATGCCCGCTCCGATTCCAAACACCAGGTACTGGCCAAAGATGCCCGGGAAGTAGCCCGCGTTCTGGTCCGTGGTCGCCATCAGCACCAGCGCGATCGTGATCGTCGCAAGGCCGGGAATGAGCAGCGCCCGGGGACCGAAGCTCCGCATCAGCCGGGCCGAGACCCCGAGCGACAGCGCCGCGAGCGCGAGCGTCGAAGGCAGGAACGCCAGGCCTGTGTTGAAGGCGCTGTATCCCTTGATGTGCTGGAAGTACAGAGCTCCGAGGAAGAAGGTGGTAAACATCCCGGTGGCCACGAGGGCGCGCGCGGCGCTCGCCCCGGTCAGGCTGCGCACGCGGAGGATCCGCAGCGGCAGGATCGGGTTCTTGATCCGGGCCTCGACCACGAAGAAGGTGGCCAGGAGGACGATCGCGCCCACGCCAAACCCGAGCGTGTGCGCCGACGTCCAACCCATCTCGGCGGCTGTCACGATGGCGTAGATACCGACCACCATTGCGGCGGTCACGAGAAGGGAGCCCACGACGTCAACGCCGTGACTCAAGCCGAGGCCGTCGTGCTCCTCGATCAGCCACCAGCCAAGCAGCATCGTGACGGCGCCGATCGGCAGGTTGATGAAGAAGATCCAGTGCCAGCTGATCAGCTGGGTGAGCGTCCCTCCGGCGAGCAATCCCAAGGAGCCGCCGCCCGCGACCACCAGCATGAAGATGCTCATCGCCTGGGCGCGCTCTTGCGGCTTGGTGAAGCCCGTGACGATGAGCGCGAGGATGACCCCGCCCGAAAGCGCGCCACCCAGGCCTTGCAGGAGTCGCGCCGCGATCAGGGTCGTGGAGTCGAAGGCCAGGCCATCCAGCCCTGAGGCCACGGTGAACACCGCCACCCCGGCGAGGAACACCCGCTTGCGCCCGACCAGGTCGCCGGCCCGGCCGGCGAGCAAGAGCAAGCTCCCGTAGGCGATCAGGTAGGCGTTGACGACCCAGGTCAGGTTGGCCTGGGTGAAGTTGAGGTCCCGCTGGATCGCGGGCAAGGCGACGTTCACGATCGTCGAGTCGAGCATGACCATCAGCTGGCCGAAGCACACCACGACGAGGGCGAGCCAGCGCCTCCTGTCTCCGAACGTAATTGAACTCATATTCATACCGCCTCCTCAGACGAACCAACCTGCGTGACGATCACTATAACAGGACGATGATGATCCTTATTGCATGGATTATCTGCCAGGTGGGAATAGTTCCCATCTAGTGGTAGGATCAGAAATGGCCAAGATGGAGAGTGGTTCCGGTTCCGACAAAGGGCTGATCGCCCTGCTCATCCAGATCAACAAGGCCCTGCACCGGCGGACCCCAGAGGAGCTCCTGGGCATGCGCCTGAAGCAGTTCCTCATGCTGGGTTACGTCCGCGACCGCGGGGCGGTGTCCCAGCAGGAGCTGGAGACAGGCCTCCTGATGGATGCCAACAGCGTCGTGCTGCTGCTCAACGAGGCCGAGGCGGCCGGGTGGTCAGTCCGGCGGCGCGACCCCGCTGACCGCCGGCGTCACATGGTCGAGCTCACGGCTGCCGGCCGGGTCGCCGTCGAGCGCGCCGAAAAGGCTCGGGAGGGGATCGAGGACGAGGTCCTGTCGGACCTGAGCACAGACGAGCGGACGGCGCTCAGAAAGCTCCTGAAAAGGGTCCTGGACGGCCTGCTGCGGGTGCCGGCCGAATCCCAGTCGCAGGTCTAACCCTAGTTCAGACGCTCCACGATCATCGCCATCGCTTCCACCCCACGAAATCTTCGATTTCGCGGGGACCCCGGAGTCTTTCTTAGAAGCTAGCTCAGACGCTCCACGATCATCGCCATCCCTTCCACCCCACGAAATCTTCGATTTCGCGGGGACCCCGGAGT
>Ga0209011_1000603_pt1 | contig 13529 bp, 9 predicted proteins | sample BlaSpr_A8_OM1_M3_FD_187986 | JGI IMG/M metagenome (GOLD analysis project Ga0209011, IMG submission 187986) | Forest soil microbial communities from Thunder Bay, Ontario, Canada - Black Spruce, Ontario site 2_A8_OM1_M3 (SPAdes) (version 2) | ecosystem: Environmental > Terrestrial > Soil > Boreal... | reverse complement strand
CAAAAACGCACGGATCTTGTTGGCCCACAGAGCCTCCAGCGCGACCATCCAGGTTTCATTCCGAAGCATCATGATTGTCGCCATTGACTATAACAAACCTAAGATGAAAAAAACCGGCAGCGCGTTGGATATTGAATTCGCGGAGCCAATCCATTTGCCTCTCTGATTGCTGCGCACGTCTACATGATGAAATGGCTTGGGGAACCCGGCCGCCAGGGTGATTCGCGACGCTTATTTCGTTCTCACTCGCTTCCATGCTTCATCCACGGCCTTATTGTGCGGATCGAGGGCTAGGGAAGCGCGATATTCCTCGGCCGCTTCCGAAAATTTACCCTGGGCCTCATGGAGCTTTCCGAGCCATTCCAGTGCGGAGGCATGCGCGGGAAGATCGGAGTTGTCCGGAACCGTGGCGATGTAGGACTTCAGCAACGATTCCGCGTCGGCGGGATTTTTCCTTTTCATCACGAGTAAAACGCCGCGGTAAAACTTCAAGCGGCGGTCATCGCCGTCGATTCGTTCGGCGGCGGCAATCGCGTCACTCATTTTCTCGGCGTTTTGGCGGTCCCGGTAGTAGTCCGCCGCTTCAAAATATACGCCGATACGGTCGGTGTTCGATCCCAGGACTTTTGTGAAAACCGCATCCGCCTCCGCGAATCGCTTTTTTGTGACCAAGAACTCTCCCCGGGCAAGCAGCCCGTGCAGTGCGTCGATTTTCTCGAGATCCTCGATATGTTTCAGGGCGCGGTCGTCACCGCCGCCAACGATGGATGGCGCGTACATCTCAAAACGGATCAAGTCGCGTTGCGCCTGGAAATTGGAGGGGTCGAGACGCACCGCAACTTCAAATTCCTTGTGCGTCTTTCGCGCCCATCCCATGGCGGTCAGGAAAATGGTCTCTTCGGCCCTGCGGCCATAAGCTTTGCCGAGCCAATCGTGATAATAGGACTGGTTGGGGACCAATTGAACGCTGCGCTCGAAACTTGTCACCGCGCGGGTGAATTCGCGAAGCTCGTAATAGCACTGGCCAAGGAGGAAGTGAAGCGGCGCGTCGTCCGGAGATTTTACGACCGCTTCCGTCAGGACGTCCACGGCGCGGTGGTAATGCCCCGCGTTATATTCGCGCTGCGCTTCGGGAAGAGATCCCTGTGTGCCGCGAACGGGAGCGGCATGCAGCGCGCAGACTGCCCATAGCAGAATTGCAAATCGCAAACGGAATTTCATTCCGGACGCACCGGCCGTATATGCAGGTTTTCCTTGAGCGACACGTCGCCCGGCAGCGCGACCACATCGCCCTGTTGCAAGCCGGAAAGAACTTCGATCATCGTCGGATTGGCGATACCCACCTTAATATCGCGCCGGTGCAGACGGTCATCCTTAACTACGAACACGAATCGCTTGCTGCCATCGATGTATACAGCGCCGCGGGGAACCACGATTACGCTGGGGCGCTCACTAATGTGAATCCGCACGTCGACGGTCGTGTTTGGAATCAGATCCAGCCGGTCGTTGGACACCGAGCAGAGCAATTCGCCGACGTTGCGAGTGCCATGGGCGACCACTTGTTTCGGGACCATCTCGGTCCGTCCGCTCCAGACGCGATCAGGATGTGCGTCCCAGAAAATTTCCACCGCCTGGTTCAGATCGATCTGCCCGAGTTCAGGCTCATCAATAAAAGCGCGGACACGGACGTGATGCAAATCCGCCATCTCGGCTAGCAGATCTCCCTCCTTCACGAAATCTCCCGGATGTATGGGGAGGGAGTACAGCGTTCCACTAGCGGGGGCCGTGCCATGAGTTGAACTCACTTTTTGTTCGAGGTCACGGACTTGATTTCGCGCATGTTCCACCAAAAGAGCGACGCGTTCGATATCCAACTGTGCCTGGTTCATATACGTTTGCTTCATTTTTTCAAGCGATTGCACGTCCGCTTCGGCTTGAGCCAGCGCCAACCGGTTTTGTTCAAACTCATGCGGTGTGGCGGCTTTTTGTGCCACCAGTTTTGTCAACGAATCGTTCTCGCGGCGCAACTGCTCGCGCATGGCCTGGGCTTTTTGCAAGTCGGCGGCTGCTTTTGCGACTTGATCGGCACGCCCGCCTGATTTCGCCACGCGGAGCGCCTCTTCTTCGGCAGCCAGATCAGCGCGAGCCTGGGCAAGTTCGGCGCGCACACCCGTGTCATCCAGTGCGAACAGCAACTGGCCGCGTTTCACCTGCTGGCCCTCCACCGCATATACTCTCGTGACGAATGTGGGGAATCCGACGCGAAACGAAATCGGCATTACGGGTTCCACTTTCCCGTTGCTGGAGACCACCGAGCTCAGGTTTTCCCGAACCACATCGATGACCCCCACACGCGCCGTGGCTCCCCTGCCGCTGATAAAAACAAGAACGGCCGTAAGTACGAGGGCGGCGCCCACAATGAGCCACAGTCTTCGTCCGAGTGCCGGTCCCATTCAATCCTCGCCCTGTCGGCCTCCGCCGGGAGGTCAAAACGTTGCATTCTAACAAAGTTTGACGCGGCAAACGAGCTACTAGCGGAGTTCTGGACATATCCGACTACTCTAAGATGCGCCGCGAAGTACCCGGGATGCCGCCATCACATGCCAAGTACGCACCCGTGTTTTCGAGTTGCTCATCGGTATGCTAGAATCCAAACATGAGTGCGGAACCGACCCAACCACAGGCTCATGCCCCGAAACAACAAGCTCCGACACCGGGACAACCGGCTTTACACCGTGTTTGCATACAGTGTAACAACATGTTCCGTGTGACACCCGAAAATTTCGACGCGAAACAGTGCCCAAACTGCCATAAGGGCTAGATTCGCGATTCTGCTTTCCGCCGCGGCGTTCAGCTACAATCATTCTGGCAGGCTCGACTTTTTGGCGAGCTTCAAGTCGCCGACGCGCCAACCCGCGTGCGCGAAGCCCGCCGCTTCTGCAGGCGAAGACAGGAGCCGGCGCTATTCGCCGCCGCAGCCAAGGCTGCTATGGCGAAGGCGGCTGGCGAAGGCGCTCGGCGAAGGCTGCATCCTCTGCTTACACAGTCACGAATTGAGTCTGCATGATTGAAGCGCAAGGCCTGGTGAAAAGATTCCGCGACAAGAAGCGCGGTGAAGTTCGTGCAGTAGACCAGGTGAGCTTCCGTTGCCGGCCGGGCGAAATTTTCGGACTTCTAGGCGCGAATGGTGCGGGAAAAACGACGACCCTGCGCATGCTCGCAACAATTCTGACCCCTTCCGAGGGCACCGCCACGGTCGCGGGCTACGACGTGAGGAAAGAACCCCAGAAAGTACGTTCCTGCGTAGGATTTCTCTCGACGGCTACCGCCCTCTACGGCCGCCTTTCAGCCCAAGAAATGGTGGAATACTTTGGCCGCTTGCACGGACTCGACGAACGCACCCTGCGGCTGCGCATCGATGCAAGTTTCGAGCGGCTCGAAATGAATGATTTTCGCGACCGGCGCTGCGACAAGCTCTCCACCGGCATGAAACAAAAAGTCTCCATTGCGCGCACCCTGGTCCACGATCCCTCGGTGATGATTTTCGATGAGCCCACCGTGGGACTCGACGTGATGGCCGCACGCACGATTATCGGTTTCATCCGGGAATGCCGCGATCGCGGCAAGACGGTGATTTTTTCCACGCATGTCATGAGCGAAGTCGAAAAGGTCTGCGATCACATCGGGATCATCCACGACGGCCGGCTGCTGGCCGAGGGCACTCTTGCTGAGTTGCGCCAACGATCCGGCAAACAGGACCTGGAAGATATTTTCGTCGAGGTCGTGGAACAGTGAGCCTTCGAGGGATTGGCGTCGTCTACCGCAAGGAATTGATCGATTCTTTGCGCGACCGGCGAACTTTGTTCTCCATGATCGCCGTGCCCCTCCTGCTGATGCCCGTGCTGACGATTGGTCTCCTGGTGGTCCTGATAAGACAGGTCGGTCAAGCCAGCGAAGAAGTACCGAAGGTGATGGTCCTCGGCGGGGCGGACTCGCCCAAGGTACGGGCGGAACTCGAAAAGCTGGAAGGCGTGGAAATCGTTGCGCAAAAACCCGATTACGCGGAAGAAATTTCCAGCAAGCAGATCCGCGCCGCGGTGGAAATCCCGGCAGGTTTCGATGCGAAGCTCGCCGCCGGCGAGCCCATGAGCGTGAAGATTTATATGTATGAGGGCGAATTGAAATCGGGCTTCGGTGCGGACCGCCTGCAAAAATTTTTCCGCGACGTACGCGATCGCGCTATTCGCGAACGTCTCGAAGCAAGGCAACTGCCGGAAAACTTGATTCGTCCATTCGATATCAAGCAGCAGAACGTAGCGCCGCCGGAAAAAGTCGGCGGCGCAATTCTGGGCGGACTCGTTCCCTACTTCGTGATTTTGTTGTCTCTGACCGGAGCGATGTATCCGGCCATGGATTTGACCGCCGGCGAAAAGGAGCGCGGAACGATCGAAACGATTTTATGCAGTCCGGTTTCGCGCACGCATCTGGTGCTGGGGAAATTTCTGATGGTCCTCACGGCCTCGGTCGCGACGGCATTGCTCTCAATCATCTCGATGACCGTTTCCTTTGGCGTGGGAAAGAAAATGCTGCAAGGCGTGGCCCATGGCGCCGCCGACACAGTTCTCCAGATCACTTTGACCGCGAAGGCGGTAATTTCCGTATTCGTTATGGTGCTGCCTCTGGCGGTGCTGTTTTCAGCGGCCCTGCTGGCGATCGCGTTGTTCGCCAAAAGTTTCAAGGAAGCACAGAGCTACATTTCGCCGCTGATGATTGTCGTGGTCCTGCCCGCGGTGGCGGCAGTGCTGCCCGGCGTGGAATTGAGCACGACGCTTGCGCTCGTGCCGGTTCTCAACACCAGCCTGGTCAGCAAGGAAATCATGACCGGAACCTATCACTGGAATTACATCGCGCTGATTTTCGCATCGTCGTGCATATATGCAGCCGTAGCCATCGCCATCGCCGTGAAACTGTTTCAGCGGGAAGACGTGCTGTTCAGGACGTAGGAAGGATGCACCAGGCAAGGAGGCAAGGAACCGCAACGTCATGAGCCGCTCTTCCCTGCTTCCTTGCCTCCCTGCTTCCTTCCCTCCTCGCTCTTGTTACGCAGGACGCGCAGTTTCGTGATGTTCCTCCCAGGCATTCGAGAGGCGGCGGACGGTTTCCCGGAGGCGGACGGCAAGCTCGGCGATGGTCTCCAGCCGCTCGACGGCTCCGGGAGGAAGCCGATCGCGCCTGGCGAGAAGCAGTTCGGTATTGCCAAGGATGCCGGTCAGCGGATTATTGACTTCGTGGCGCAGGATTTCAGCAAAATCGCCGGCCAAATCGTTGCTCGGAAATTGAATCATTCCCGAAATGCGTTCCGCCAAACGCACACGACGGTCGAGCAGGCCGGCGGCGATGGGCAAGAAATGGTCCGTACGCGCGACAAAATCGACGGCGCCGGAGGTGATCAAGAACGCCAGTGAGGCCTGCTTTTCCGGCGCTGCGGCGACCACGACGGGGGATGTCTCGGTGAGCAGCGCGACCGCGGATTCGAGCGACTCCCCGCCATTCGACGCGTCCACGGCCGATTCGTCGAGAAATGCGACCGATGGTGTGGTGCGATGAATTTCCCTGCGCGCCTGCTCGAGCGAGCTTGCCGTCCGTATCAGACAATGGCCCCCGGACGCGTCCAGCTCCTGGATGCACCCTTGCATCACCGCCAGATCGGCGCTGATTATGAAAATCGTTCGACCTCTAAGACTCATTTTCCCCTCACGACGGCGCGCGGCCACTCTGCCCCTCCGGCGACTTCTGCAACAGCGGGCACTGCGGCGAGAGCCCGGCGCACTGCCTCTTTCAGCTCTTCCACTAAAAACGGCTTCGCCAAATACGGCACGCCGCTTGAATTTAGAAATTCGAGCGACCGTGGGCTCATCGTGTCCCCGGTTACAAACAGAAGCCTGTGCTGGAAGGGGCTTTCACGCCTCACCAGCTCACGGTAAAGCCCCGGCCCGTCCAAGTTCGGCATCCTCAAATCGCAGATGACCAGGTCATATTGACTGTCTTTCAGACGATCGAGGGCTTCCCGGCTGTCAAGCAGGGTGTCTACACGATGGCCCATCTCCGACATCACGTCGGAAATCAATTGCGATACGGTGGGCTCGTCTTCCACCACGAGAATATTTTGGGGACGGAGCGCACTCCCAATGGGGTGGGGCACGGGCACGACCGCTACGGCGTAGGGCGTGGCGGCCGGCTCCTGTTTCGTGAAATCGAGCGCGGCGCCGGAAAGCGCGGGCAGCTCGACGCTCAGCTTGGCCCCGTGACCCGGCTGGCTTTCGACGCCGACCTCGCCGCCATGCTCCTGAACGATTCCATAGACGATCGAAAGTCCCAGGCCCGTGCCCACACCCACCGCCTTGGTCGTGAAGAACGGATCGAAAATGCGCGAGACGATCTCAGGGGGAATGCCGGGACCGTCGTCAGAAATTTCCATTCCAATGCGGTCACCGGATAGCCGGCGCGTACGGATGCGAATGCGGCCATGCACTCCTCCTTGCCCCCGCCCATGCTGGATGGCCTGTTCGGCGTTGACGATCAGATTGAGCACCGCTTGCTGTAACTGGGCGGCATCGGCCAGAGCCTGTGGCAGGGCAGCGTCGAAAAGGAGATCCACGGCAATGTTTTCGATTTTCAGTTCATAGGCGCGCAGGGCGACCGTGCGCTCGATGACTTCGTTCAGATTGACGGCGCGGCGCTCGGGCTTGGCCTCTCTGGAAAACAAAAGAAGATTCTTTACGATTCGGCCCGCGCGGGCGGCTTCCTGCGAAATTCGCCGGGCATCGGCGATGCGATCCGATGCAGAGCGGCGGCTGACCAGCAGTTGCGCATAACCCTGGATACTCGTCAGCGGATTGTTGAGTTCGTGAGCGATGCCCGAAACAAGCTGGCCCAGCGCAGCCATCTTTTCCGTTTGCAGAAGCTTGGACTGGATCAGCCGCTGGCCGGTGATGTCCCGATACACCTCGAGCCACCCTATACGCGCGCCACCGTCGTGGAACAAAGGCCTCATGAAGCGTTCCACGATCTTGCGCGACGGCCGCACGAGTTCGAGTTCGTCCCAGCTCGCTTCGTCCCCGCGGCGCACATGCTCGCGCCAGCGCGCGGCCGCTTCGGCTGGGTGGTTGAAGCGCCCCGCGAGGCTGTCGATCAGGGCGTCGATTGTGCCCAGTTCGACCAGGCTGCGCGCTTCCAGTCCCATGATTCGGACAAAGCGGTCACTTACACTACGGATATTACCCGCCACGTCAAGTAGCAACACACCGAAATCGATTGAGTCCATGAGGCCAAGCATTTCCGCTTCCCGGCGCCCTTCCTCTTCAAGCTGGGCCTTTCGGGAGACGTGATCCTCAAAATAAACAAGCAATCGCCGGGCGTCATTCGCGTAGGCCTCGACCGTGGAGCGCAGGTGCAGGCGAACGACGACACCTTCCGCAAGGGTGGCTTCGAGGGGGGCGACGGGGCGCCCAGAAGTGGGTCCGCGCCTTGAATCTTGACGGATGACGAGCTCGCGCCATTCGGTTACCGCATCGCGCGCGCCCTGAGCGAAAAGATCTTCAAGTCGTATCTCATCTGCGCGTCCCGAATCAAGGCGCAGGAAAGTCCGCGCAGCCCGGCTGGCTTCTCGAATCCGTCCCTGTTCATCCACGAGCGCAAGATATTCGCTGCTTTCCTCAATAATCTGTCTCATGGAATGGGCCCATCCGGTTCGCTCTCCGCGCGCAGCCTCTTGATCCAGGGCAGAGGAAGCCAACAGCGCATAGGGCTCCCACCGCGCCACATCGTCGGCCGAATCTTCCGAAGGCAGCAGCCCCGCCATCAGTACACCGCAAGTTCGATTGCGAACTTCGATCGGAAGGGCAATCACGCGATCCAGTGCGGGCGCTGCCTGATCTAACGGGGGACTTGGCCGTACGGGAAGAGCTTCGCCGGAAAGCTTCACCTCACGCCCTTCGTCTAAAACCCTGTGCCACATGTGTACAAAGGGTTCCTGCTGGATGGAGATCCTCCATTCTTCCGGGCCGTCCCAGGACTCCGCGAGCATGGGCGATACGCCGGTCCTGCCCAGCGCAACAAATTCCGCTTGGATGTGGTGGCGGGCAGCGCGCGCAATCTGGGGCAGGATCGAATCCACTGAAACACCACAGAGGATGGCACGGGAAAGGCGACCTAGAGAGCGCAGTTCCTCGGCCGCCAGTTCCCTACGCCGAGCGTCGTACCAGTGCGCAACGGCAAGCGCGACCTCATCCGCGCGCGCGCGCAGTAACTCCAAATTCAGTTGCAATGCGGAGTGCGAATGCGTGTAGCCGACCATGGCCAGACCGAGCGTACGGCTTCCTGCGCGGAGCGGAATCCAGATGGCGCCTTGCAGCCCCACCAAAGGTCCTAAGTGCGGCATCGTATCGTCCCGGCCAAATTCGACTCGCAGAGGTTCCGGACTCTGGAGCGCCGCGCGCAAGAACGGCGTTGAAATATCCAGGTGTTTCCACTGTTCGGGGATAGGCGCCCGTTTGGATTCGATGACCTGGCCCCAGCCGGGTTCGCCGCGCCGCTCCCCGGCGAGCCAAAGCCCGGCCCTGTCCGCGGCGGCGGTCGCGAGCAAGGTCTGAGCGGCCAAATCAAGCAGTTGGTCGAGCGAGTCGCCACGCGCGGAGGCACGGACCAAAGCACCCGTGCGCTCCTCCGGCGCGTTTGCAGTTTTCAACCTTCGCATCCAGCCAGATACGGACATCATCTTTCCTAGTCTCCGAAAATCATGCTTGCAAGATCAGATAGCTGAAGAGCAGTGCGGCCCCGACTGTCGCAATGGCCGTAATAGCGTCGCGGATCAGACGGTAGTGCAGGAAATAGCTGCGAAAGAGCATCACAACCTCCAGCACTACGCCTTGCAACGCAGCTACCAATGGTTTGAATCTCGCAAGACCCACGGAATCAGTAAGTTATGACACCCTGTTTTCTATTGAGAGTTTCGCTGTTTTCCCATCTCGAAACTCCTGCAACACGCAATTCCAGGATGGGAAATTTCTCACTACGTAGCATTCGCAATGCATGATACTTCCCTGCGGCGCGTATCTTTGTATCTGAGGCACGTTCGAACTTTCAGGTGTTCTTCCGGCTGATCGGCGGCAGCGGCAAATCCTTGCGACCTTCTCTCAGTTGGGAGTAAGAATGCGGACATGATCAGTGCCACGGAACTGTGAAGTTGCCGCTCCACTCCAGGCCCATGTTGTCGTCCGTGATGATCAGCCGCTTTCCGAGGCGCGTTCGAAGGGAATCGGAGGATTCCAGACCCAGGAATCTCGGGCTTTCGTTGAGGGTGTCCGCTAGAGCCATATACCCCGCCAGCATTTTTTGGGTAGCCGGATCGATGAAGTCGAACACGGATTTTCCATCGATCGTGTAGCGGCGCTGGGTCGAAATCCAGCGGTCCTTGTCGATTGCAATGGGGGAATCGCTGACCGCAAGAAAATTGATGACACGCAGGCCGTAGGGGAAGACATGCAGCGCCGTGACAACGGTCTCCTCGGATTCGGTCGTATTGAAGTAGTAGATGCCGCCGGGATTGAGGTGGGTCCGCGCCAACTGGAAAAATTCGGTAGATAAAAGGACCGTACTATGATCGCGCCAATTGTAGCTCGTGTTGGTAACGATTGCGTCGTAGCGCGCCTCGGGATGGGCCAGAAGCCATCTCCGGCCGTCATCCGCATAAACGTGAACTTTGGGGTTCTGCAGGAAAGACTGAACCATCGGATATTGCGGAATGAGTTGAAGATATCCGGGATTGATTTCCACCGCATCCAGCGTTTCTACCTGAGGGTGGCTCGCAAGAATTTGCCCCCACGAGCCCGAAGCCAGGCCGATAACCAGGATTCGTTTTGGAGCCGGGCAGAAGGCGCTAAGGGCGTACGCACGAACTACCAGGTTAGAGTCATGCAATGGATCGACATTGAAATAGCCGTCATAAACGCCTCCGCCAAACACCGCTCGATCTTGTGTTACCCCAATAACGCCGTTGCGATTTTCCACCACGTGTGCGAATGGAACTCCTGCTTCAGAACGATTGCCGAAAATCAATCTCTCGAACAACAGGGAATACAGCCCCGAAGAAGCAGGAACCGCAACAAACGAAGCGGCCATCAACGCCAAGGCCCATACCGGCGGCATCCCCATTTTGCTTTTGTTGAAAATGAGAACAGCGGAGCCCAGCAATACGGCCAGCATTCCCAGTCCGAGCGACACAGATCGCAGACCCATGTGCTGCATCAAGAAGAACCCAATGCCGAGACTCCCTAGGGCGGAGCCAATGATGTTGGACACATACACGAAACTAACCGATCGCCCGGCCTTGTCATCCGGTGGAATTGCCACTCGACAGAGCAGGGGAAGGACAGAGCCGATCAAAGCCGCGGTAACAAAAAATACGGGCGCACTGGCTAGGAAAGGAATATTCCGAAACATGAACGCGGCGACAAGCGGCGGCAAATACGCCGATATCGCGCCGGCTAAAATTAAAAGAATTCCTACAACTCGCATCACGGCCTCGGGCTTGCGCTGCGCGGTTCCCCTCTCCGAGAGATAGCAACCGGCGGCGATGCCGGCAAGATAGGTGGACAGCAAGAGGGCAAAAGCAGGCGCGCGATCCGATGAGGCCAGCGCGAAAACCCGGAACCAGGCGATTTCAAATCCCAGCGCAATGAAACCTGACATCCCCGCCAAAAGCATCGCCGCTGGGAGTGACACGGGAGTTGATTCCGTCTCCAGCCGTGGGATCGCTCTTGTCTTTTCTCCGAGGCTTTGTTTGTCGCGCCGAGCGTAAAGATAAGCGGCGCCGCCAACAACGGCATTCAGACAGGCGGCAATGCTCACCGACCCGGATTGGCCGAAATCGCGCAGAAGAAAGGTCGCACATAGATAACAGGCGATCGCCGAACCAAACGTATTCGCAAAATACAGAGTCGAGACGGAAGCGCCAACCCGCTTTGTGTGCAGGACGAGGTGCTCCACGAGAAGAGGAAGTGTCGCTCCCATCAGGATCGTCGGAATCAGGAGCAATAAAAGACTGAAAAGAATGACTGAGGGAAGATTCGCGCCCGCTGTGTGCGTTGCCGCCCAATGAAAGATGCGCAGAGAGGACAAACCGAATGCGGCCACGCCCAGTTCCGTGATCCCAAAGATCAGAGCCGAGCGCCGCGGAAATCGCGCGGAGAGCCGCCCGCCCGCAAGACTCCCGATTCCCAACCCAACCATGAACGCGGTAACCACAATGACCACCGATTGCGAATTCACTCCATAGATTGAAAAAAGAACGCGCTGCCAAACGATTTGATAAATCAAGGCAGGCATTCCAGAGCATAAAAAGAGAAGGCTGAAAAGAATGGTGTCCCGGTGTCGATGCGCTTTATCGAATAGAAAGTGCGCGCCGATTAAGAGCAGGCCATTGAATGCTAAGAGAATGACAACCGGTGCAGTGGACATGGGCTCCGTTGGAATAAAAAACAAAATCGTCCAAATTTACGGATGCCTGTATTGTCTAGTGAGCGGACTCCAACGGACAATCCTATGATCTAGTTTGTATCTTGGTAGACACTACTCCGATCGTTTTCCAAGATGGAAGGCTGAGTCGATTGCAGCGCTGGCGCGCTTGATTTCTTTCAGACTCCAACACACACAAAAGTCTCCAGGCAACGCAGAGCGGCGGCGCTACAACCATTTCTCCACACGCAGCTAGAGGCTGACCACCGCGCCCTTCGGCAACTCGATCAGACCCGCTGGATAGGAGTAACCCTTGTCAGCCTCCTTCTCGGCTGGCAATTTTGGCGTGGCGATCGTACTCATTGTTCCAGAAATATTGCGTGCATCAACCGTGATGGTAGCGTAGCCATGCTGCTTGTCATTGGCCGCCACTAACTTGGCTCCCGTCGCTGCGTCTACCGCGCCTGAGGCGGCGTTTAAGTAATGCAGGTGGGGATAACCGCCGTGCCCAACCACTAGAAACGGGGTTATGCTTCTGCGGAAAAGACTTCGTTCGATGCGCTGATAATTGTGCACGTGCGCGGCGAGCACCATGTTAGGGACGCGGCGCGAATCGTTTATGGCATGCTGCACGGCGTCGGCCATCCTCGGGCTGCCGCTGTGATGGTCATCGAAAGAATAGATGGGATGGTGCAAGGCGAGAATGAGCGCTCTGTCCTTCGGCGCTGTAGCGAACTCGTTCGTCAGCCACTGCTGCTGGGCCGAATCGATGGAACCGTGTTCGGGCACATTGGTGTACATGCCGATAATGGTCACGAAAGGGCAAAGAAGCGTGAAGTAAACATTGGGGAGCGACATGCTCACGCGCGGCGCGTCTCGCGATTCAGGATTGACCTGCGGAGTGGGGGTCATGAAATAACGCACCCAACCGTCGAGTGACGCCTGCGAACTATCGATGGGATCACCGTCGTGGTTGCCGGGGATGGAGATAATGGGGGGCGAATAGTGGTCGTAAGGTTCGTAGAATTGGTCGTAGTAGTCCATAACCTGACCGTTGAAATAAATAACATCGCCGAGGTGGTAGAAAAAGCTGGAGATCTTGTCCGGTCCCAGATTCAGGTCCTCTTTCATCGCACCCGCAACCTCTCTCTGGTAGTCCGGGTTCTTTATGCCCCCGGTGTCGCCAACGGCGTGGAAGGTAATCTTCTTGTTATGTGCCGCACTCTTGCCGATACCGGCCACGGACGCCTCCAGGTCGTAGTGATAGGGCGGCTCTCCGAGGGGTGGAGGAAGCGGTTGAAAACGCTGCGTGCGGTGAGTGAACGGCGAAAGCGGATGTACTCCAGGATGCGCCTGAGAACTGTTTTTCGGCGGCCGTGCCCGGACGGCGCCAGGCAGAGCCACGCCAGGTGTTGAGCTCATGTTTTTCTCCGTGTGGTCCAGGAAGTCATCCCACAATTCGGCTGGGATGTGACCGCCTTTTACCCGAAAGGTTGCAATACGTCAAATTAATATTTTGTAAATTCCTGACGAAATCGGCTTTATATTTCGCGACTCGGGGGATAAGAAAATTCGACACGGAATGCAATGGTCAGAGTGTAACCCGCTCTGAAATAGTCTGCCTTTATTCAATACTTAATAATATACATAATACATTAACATAAGCCTTGATTTTTGTCGCGGCGCCGCACGCGGGCAGGCCGTTCAGGCCTGCGGCCGTTCCGATTCGTATTGTTTGAGTTTCCGGTATAGCGTGGTCTTGCCAATGCCGAGCAAACGCGCGGCGGCCAGCTTGTCGCCGGCGGTTTCGCGGAGCGCCCGGAAAATCGCGCGGCGCTCCAGCGCCTCGAGGGGCACCAGTTCGTCGCCCTCCGGAAGCTTTTCCGTGGAAGTGTACTGTAAGTTCGACGGCAGATCCCCTGCGTGCAGGATCGGCCCCGAGCCCAGCGCCACGGCCCGTTCGATCGCGTTTTCAAGCTCGCGGATGTTGCCGGGCCAGTCGTACGCCATGATGC
>Ga0209011_1000602_pt1 | contig 13536 bp, 10 predicted proteins | sample BlaSpr_A8_OM1_M3_FD_187986 | JGI IMG/M metagenome (GOLD analysis project Ga0209011, IMG submission 187986) | Forest soil microbial communities from Thunder Bay, Ontario, Canada - Black Spruce, Ontario site 2_A8_OM1_M3 (SPAdes) (version 2) | ecosystem: Environmental > Terrestrial > Soil > Boreal... | reverse complement strand
GTGCTGGCCTCCCACCAGGACGTGGCCGAATGCGCGGTGGTCGGCATCAAGGATGAGCTCAAGGGCGAAGTGCCATGTGGCTTCATCGTGCTCAAATCCGGCGTCAACCGCGCGCCGACGGAGATCGAGAAAGAATGCATCGCGCTGATCCGCGACAAGATCGGGCCCGTGGCCGCGTTCAAGCTCGCCATCACCGTGGTGCGGCTGCCGAAGACGCGCTCGGGTAAGATTTTGCGCGGCACGATCAAGAAAATCGCCGACGGTGACTCGTGGCAGATGCCGGCGACGATCGACGATCCGGTGGTTTTGGATGAGATTGGCGGCGCGTTGAAGGAAAAGGGAATCGGCGCTTAGGCAATTTAGAATATCGGCGGCGGCACGGCCGTTGATGTGACGCGTTGGTTCGCATGGTCCGTTATGTCAGACGATGGCTGTTCTTATGCGCGCTAGTTGTATTGAACGCGTCCGTGGACGCGCAGTCGCCCGCAAGTCCGCCGACTGACCAACCGCCCGCGGCGCAGAACCAGCCTGCCTCGCTAAACAACCCGCCGACCGCCGACGACATCTGCCGCGCGGTCGAGGAGGACGCTGCGGCGAACGGGCTTCCCGTCGAATTCTTCGCCCGCGTGATCTGGCAGGAGAGCCGCTTCAATGCGCAGGCCGTGAGCCCCAAGGGTGCGCAGGGTATTGCGCAATTCATGCCGCGGACGGCGGATTGGCGCGGGCTTGCCGATCCGTTCGATCCGATCGAGGCCTTGAAAAATTCGGCGAGCTATCTGCACGAGCTGCAAACCAAATTCGGCAATCTCGGCTTGGCCGCGGCGGGTTACAATGCCGGTCCGGGACGGGTGAGTGCGTGGCTCACCGGGCGCCGTACGCTTCCTGACGAGACGCGCAATTACGTGGCGATCATCACCGGCTGGACCGTCGACGAATGGGCCTCGCCGTCGCCGCCACAAACCGCGGAGACCACGATCCCGCAGGGTGTGCCGTGCACGCGGCTGGCGAATTTGATCCTGGCGCCGAAGGAACAGGCGCAACGCATCGCGGCTTATGTGCCGCGCTGGGGCATGCAGCTCACCGCCAACTGGTCGGAGAGCAAAGCCTGGGCGGTCTATCGCATGATACAGAAGCAATATGCCGTGCTGATCGGCGACCGCGAACCGATCGTGGTGCGTAGCCGCGGCATCGGGCTTGGCAGCGCCGTGCGTTACAACATCCGCATCGCCGACGACAATCGCGCGTATCTGGAAAAGTTCTGCAACAAGCTCATCGCCGCCGGCGGGGCGTGCGTGGTGTTGCGGAATGATAGGGGGTGACTGTGCACCGTCATCCTGAGGTGGCCGCGCAGCGGCCCTCGAAGGATGCCGGCCCGGACGCCTCGGCCGTCGCCCCAACGAAATCGGGTTTACCCGATTTCGCATTTTCATATGTCCAAGTCGGCAATAGCCGACTTGGTTGGCTCGCTACGCTCGCACCTCAGGGTGACGGAACGGATTCAGCGCCGGCGATTTTACTCGTTCTTCCCACCGAGCTGCTTGAGCTTGGCAAACACGGCGTTGACATCGAGTTCGTCGGACTTCTTTGCCGGAGCCGGCGCTGCGGGCTCGGGCTCTTCCTTCGGCGCTGTGGTGACGGAAGCAGGCAATAGCGTCGCGCCCTGCGCCTCGATCGGCACCGGCTTCTCCTTGGCGGCCTTCTGCACTTCGATATCGAGATCGATCTGCGAGCACAGCCCGAGCGTCACCGGATCGAGCGGCGTCAGATTGGTTGAGTTCCAATGGGTGCGGTCGCGGATCGCCGAAATGGTCGACTTGGTGGTGCCGACAAGCCGCATGATGGCGCTGTCCTTGAGCTCGGGATGGTTGCGCACCAGCCACAGGATGGCATTCGGCCGGTCCTGGCGGCGCGACACCGGCGTGTAGCGCGGGCCCTTCTTCGGCTTGGCTTCGGGCAGCCGCACCTTCGGCTCGGCGATGTGCAGACGGTGGTTCGGATCGGCTTCGGCGGCGGAGATCTCCTCGCGAGTCAATTGCCCGGTGAGGATCGGATCGAGGCCTTTGATGCCCTGCGCGGCGTCGCCGTCGGCGATCGCCTTCACTTCCAGCGGATGCAGGTTGCAGAGCTGCGCGATCTGGTCGAACGACAGCGAGGTATTCTCGACCAGCCACACGGCGGTTGCTTTCGGCATCAGGGGCGCGGTCGCCATTGGTAAATCTCCTCTGCGCTCCGCCCGCCCGTCCGGGCGAAGCCACTCAACGTCATCAGGGATGACTGGAAGGTGCCCGGAATATAGGGGGCACGGCGTGCCGGTGCAACCGCCCCACGTTCCTTGGTTTCTTGGGCAGCCTGGGGCATGGCCGGCGGGCAAGCGACCGGCTATTTGTTGAAGTTCTGGCGGCCGATGGCCCGAAACAAAAGGTAAAAAGGCATGGCCATTGGCAAGCGATTTTGGCCGAATGCCGCATTGGCAATCGCGCTTTTTGGCGCCTACGCAACGGCCCGGGCGCAAGCGCAGAATTTCCCGGCGCGGCCGGTGCACGTCATCGTGCCTTTCGCTGCGGGCGGCGGCGTCGATATCGTGGCCCGGCTGATCGCGCCAAAACTCAGCGCGGCTTGGGGCCAGCCGGTCATCGTCGAAAACAAGCCGGGCGCGGTCGGCGCGGTCGCCAGCGAATATGTCATGCATCAGCCGGCCGACGGCTACACCGCGCTGATAGGCGTCGCCGGCAGTCACGCCATCGCGCAATATCTCAATCCCAATCTCAGCTATGACCCGGTGCGCGATTTCGCCGGCGTAACGGTGCTGTCGTACTCGCCGCTGATCTGCCTGGTGGCGCCGTCTTCGCCGTACCACTCCATGAAGGAGCTGGTCGAATTCGCCAAGACGGCGCCGGTGCCGTTCGGCAGCCCCGGTGTGGGTTCGCAGATGCATCTGATCGGCGAAATGTTCAATCTCAACTACGGCACGAAATTCCAGCACGTTGCTTATCGCGGCGTGGCGCCGGCGATGCAGGATCTGCTCGGCGGCCATATTCCGATGGTCATGGGCGAAATGGGCTCGGCGAAGCCGCTGGTCACGTCGGGCCAGTTGCGGGCGCTGGCGGTGACCGGCACGAAACGGAACTCCAGCGTACCCGACGTGCCGACATTCACCGAGGTCGGTTTCCCGAACTTCGAGGTCAACAGCTGGTTCGCTTTGTTCGTGCCGGCCGCCACGCCGAAGGCAATCGTCGACAAGATCGCCGCGGATGTGACCAAGATCGTGCGTGCGCCCGAGATCAGCGCGCGGTTTGCCGACGACGGCTGGGAGGCTGGCGGTGGCACGCCTGCGGAATTCACCACACTATGGCTTAAGACGTCGAAAGAGCTCGGCGCCGTCATCCAGCAACGCCACATCACAGTCGAATGAGGAACGATCATGGCCGGAATGCTTGATGGAAAAGTCGCGATCGTCACCGGCGCCGGGCGCGGCCTCGGCCAGGTGATGACGCTCGGATTGCTCGAAGCCGGCGCGCGTGTCGCGGCGGTGGAGATCGATGCGCCTGCGCTCGAGGAGACCGAGAGCGGCGCCGATCAACGCGGCGCCGGCGAGCGCATCCAGGGCGTCGTCGCCGACATCACGCGCGACGACAGCGCGCCGAAAATCGTGCGCGCCACCATCGAGCATTTCGGCCGTCTCGACATCCTCGTCAACAATGCCGGCATCAATACCAGCCTGCTGCGCCCCGAAGGTCAGCCGATCGGCAAATTCTGGGAGGTGACGCCGACGGAATTCCGTCGCGTCATCGACGTCAATGTGGTCGCCGTGTTTTTGATGACGCGGGCGGCGCTGCCGGTCATGCTCAAGCAAGGCTGGGGCCGCATCATCAACGTGACGACGAGCCTCGACACCATGTATCGCGCCGCTATGCAGCCCTATGGCGGCTCCAAGGCGGCGAACGAAGCGCATCTCCTCGCCATGGCGCAGGAGCTCGAGGGCTCGGGCGTGAGCGCCAATGTGCTGGTGCCGGGCGGCGCCGCCAACACGCGCCTCGTCTCGCGCGCGCAGGAGCCCGATCGCGGAAAGCTGATCCCGCCCGAGGTCATGGTGGCGCCGCTGGTCTGGCTGTGCTCGAACGCCTCCGACGGCGTCAACGGCCAGCGCTTCATCGGCATGCGCTGGGACAAAAACTTGCCGCCTGAGGAAGCCGCCAAAAACGCCGGCGCGCCGATGGCCTGGCAGCAACTCGGCCGTCAGGCAATCATGCCGGATCGTATGCGCTGAAATTTTTGGCGTGCCGAGGCGCCGAAAGGCTGCAAAGGTACTTACGACGTAAGCTCGATTAAAGAAACGTTAATTGTCCTTAGTCATTTTGTCAGCACGCTGCTCACCAAGGAGGCTTCCATGGTTCGCGCGCTTGCTGCGATCACAATGGCCTTTGCCACGATGTTCGCGTTTTCGGCTTCCGCCGCGGAATTCGGCACCAAGGATGAAGCCGTTGCGATGGTCAAACACGTCCAGACTATGTTTGCCAAGGACGGCGTCGACGCGACGTTCAAGGCCGTGTCCGACAAGTCCGTCACCGAGTTTCACGACCGCGATTTGTATCCGTTCGTCTACGACATGAGCGGTAATTGCGTGGCGCACGGCGCACGTCCGGCGTTGATCGGCAAGAATCTGATCGACCTCAAGGACCAGGACGGTAAATATCTGATCCGCGAGATGGTGGATATTGCCAAAGACGCCGGCAGCGGCTGGATCAACTACAAATGGCCGAACCCGCTGAACAACAAAATCGAGGACAAGGCCAGCTACGTCGAAAAGATGGGCGATTATTTCGTCGGCGTTGGAGTCTACCGGGACTGACGCCGCGGCGCCCACCAGAGCCGTCCGGCAAAAGGCCACGTCAATGCTGACCTTGGGCAACGGCTCTTCGTTCGACCTTCTGTCGCGCCTGACGATCAGAACGAAGACATTCACGGCGTTTGCGGTCGCGCTGATCTGCCTGGTCGGTATGGCAGTGACAGTTGACCTGACCTCGAACAAGGTGGCGCGCAGCCTGGATGAACTGTCGCGCTCGAATTTGCCCACCAGAGGAGCGGCGGTGGCGGTCAATAGCGCCGTGATCGCCGCGCATATGCGGATTTTTCGTTATGTCTCGTGGGCCAGCAACAGCGTCAGCGGCAAGCTGCTGCAAGACCTGCGCAAACAGATCGAAGCCGATTTTTTCACGATTGACAAGAAATTCAAGGAACTTGCGGCGCGGCCGGGTCTGTCCGCAGCGGAATTGGCCGATTTGAATGCGCTGCGGGACAAATTGGCAAAATACGAAAGCACGGCCAAGGACGTCATCGACGTCGGTAGCTCCGACCCGGCGATGGCGACCATGATGCTCGGGCAGACCGACGACAAATTTACCAACATCGAGAACGACATCCGCAAGATCCTCGGTGCCATAACGGCGCAGTCGGATTCGATTGTCGGCAACCTGTCTGCCGCCACCAATACCGAGACACTGTCGCTTGCGAGTGGACTGATCGTTTGCCTGGCGTTCGCCATTGCTGGGATGGCGTATATGACGCGGTCGATCGTCAAGCCGATTACGTCGATCACCCATGCCATGCGGAAACTGTCGACCGGCGATACCGAAGTCGCCTTGGGCTATCGCGGCCGCGGCGATGAAATCGGACACATGATCGAGGCAATCGAGGTCTTCCGTCGCAACGCGCTCGAGATTCAAGCGATGCAGCATTCACGTCGCGAGGCCGAGCAACAGCGGACGCAAAAGCGCCGGGAGGAAATGACCGCGCTGGCCGAAGAATTCGAAAGCTCGGTCAAGGATATTGCCGGTCGGCTTGCCGAGTCAGTCACCGCGGTTCGAAACAACGCGGAAGTGATGGCAAAGTCCGCCGAGGACACGCGTTCGCGGTCGGCGTCAACTGTCGAAGCCGTGGTCGATACGCGGGAGAACGTGGAGACCGTCGCGCAGGCGGCCAGCGAGCTGTCGCGAACGATCGACGATCTGGCGCAACGGACTCATGATGTTTTCAAGCTTACCCAGCAGACGGCGGAACAATCGGAAAGCGCCAGTTCGGAGCTGGCGAAGCTTGCCGCCTCGGTGGAGCAAATTCTGCCGATCACCGACCTCATCCAAGGCATAGCGCAGCAGACCAATCTGTTGGCGCTCAATGCGACGATCGAGGCAGCGCGGGCGGGAGTGTCGGGGAAGGGCTTCGCCGTCGTCGCCGCGGAGGTTAAATCGCTCGCTCAGCAAAGCGGCAAGGCGACCGACGAAATTGCCCACAAGATCGCCGCGGTGCGCGAAACCTGCAACGCTGTGGTTTCGACCATCAGTCACATCATTCAAGCGATCAAAAATCTCAATATTTTTGCCACCGAAATATCGGCCGGGATCGGCCAGCAATCGGCCGAGACTGCCGGAATTTTTGCCAGTGCGCAGTCAGCCGCCAACAGTTCGCGCGCGGTCGCCGAAAATATTGTCGATCTTAACGGTCACGCCGATGCGACCTACGCTGCCTCGAACGAGGTTCTCGATACGACGAAGCGCTTGTTCGATCACACTCGCAGCGTGCAGACCAGCGTCGAGGACTTTTTACGGCACGTTAAGTCGGCGTAGCGACGGCCGTACTTCGCATTACTCCAGCACGCGGCCCTTCACTGCATTGGCGAAAGCTTCATAGGCAATTCGGCCATCGGCTGCGATGGGCAATTGCTCGCGCAGCCGGCGTTTAAGTTGCTCCAGCTCATCTGGTGAAAGGGCACTGATCAACTGTCCAGACGGCCCGATCGGCACGATGTTCGACTCGCAGAAATCGTCAAAACTCGCATAGGCGACCGGGATGCGGATTTCGCGCGTCTCGATCGATTGCAGCCCTGCCGCCTGCCAAAAGGCTTGCATGGCGTCGCGTCCCGAGGCGGCGGCGCTGGCTCGCGTTGGCGAAGGCTTGCCGATGGCTTTCAGCGCGGCTTCGATCGGCGCCAGCGGCACGCCGCCATTGAGTGTGTCCCACATATAGGTGGCGACGACCCCGCCGGGCCGCACCACCCGCGCCATCTCCGCAACCGCCTTGGCCGGATCGGGGACGAAGGTGATGACCAGCGCCATCGCCGCGGCATCGAAGCCGCGGTCGGGAAAGGGCAGCGCCTGCGCATCACCCAGGCTGAACTGCGCCAGCTTCGCCGCGGGCCGCCTCCGCGCGAAATCGAGCTGGCCCGGCGACGGGTCGACCGCCGACACCGCGCGCGGCGCGCAACGGGCGATCAACTCCTCGGTAAAGGCGCCGTTGCCGCACCCGACCTCGACCCAGTTGAGATTCTTCGGCGGATCGAGCCAGTCGAGGAAAATCCGCCCCGCGAGCTTGCTCCAGCGGCCCATCATCCGTTCATAGACCTTGCCGTCGGAGAACATTTGGCCGGGTTCGGTCATCGGTACCTCGGTTGTTTTCGTCGGGTGTTGCCTCGACCGACGGATTGTAATTTGCTGGCCGCCCCGTTCCTACCCCTCCTCGCAAGCGAGGAGGGCGGGGAGGGGTTGGGGTGGTTCATCATGGATTTCGGCTTCAGCGAGGAACAGCGGCTGTTGCGGGACAGCGTGCGCAAGCTTTTGCAAAAGCACGCGCCGCCCGAATATGTGCGCCAGCACGACCGCGAGCGCACTTATCCCGAAGAGCTGTTCCAGGCCTGCGCCGAGGCCGGCCTGTTGGCGTTGCCGTTCCCGGAAGAATACGGCGGTGCCGGCGGCAGCGTCCTCGACATGGTGATCGTCGCCGAGGAGATCGCGCGCGTCTCCGCCGATCTGGTGATGGCCTATACCGGCGGCATCTTTTGCGGCCTCAACCTCGTGCGCATGGCGTCGGAGGAGCAGAAGCGTTATTGGCTGCCGAGATTTCTCGCCGGAAAAATCAAATTCTCCATTTCCATGTCGGAGGCCGACGCCGGGTCGGACATCGGCGCCATGCGGACCACTGCCGTGAAAGACGGCAACGAATGGGTGATCGACGGTCAAAAAATCTGGGCGTCCACGGCCGGCGCCAAGAACAACGTCATCAATCTCTATGTGAAGACCGATCCCAAGGCGCATTACCGCCAGGGCATGTCGTTGTTTCTCGTCGACAACGACACGCCCGGGCTGACCTTGCGCAAGCTCGACATGCTCGGCCGCCGCGCCACCGGCACCTATGAGCTCACCTTCGATCATGTGCGGGTGCCGCCCGACCGCCTGATCGGCGGCGAGAACAAGGGCTGGGACTGCGTGATGTCCGGCCTGCAGGTCGAGCGCGCCACATCATCGGCCGGCAATGTCGGCGCGGCGCAGGCCGTGGTCGATCTCGCCGTGCAATACGCCAAGGACAGAAAGCAGTTCGGCCGCCCGATCGGCACCAATCAGGCGATCGCGCACATGCTCGCCGACATGCAGACCGAGGTCGAAGCCGCGCGCACCTTGATGTGGCGCGCCGCCTGGATGGTGTCGAACGGCCAGGATGCGCTGCGCGAAATCACCATGGCAAAGCTCTTCACCTCGGAAACCTACGTGAAGATCGCAAGCCTTGGCATGCAGGTGCTCGGTGGCTTCGGCTACAGCGCCGAGTTCGACATGGAGCGCCACTTCCGCGATTCCCGCGCCGCCACTATCGCGGCGGGCACCTCGCAGATCCAGCGTAACCTGATCGCCAATCTGATGGGGCTGAAGGTGCAGTAAGAGGGTGAGACCGCGCTTGTGATGACTTCGACCCAAGACGATTCAGAGAGCGCGGAAGGTTCTTCCAAGCGCGTTGCCGTGCCCATTCTGGTTGGGATCGCGGGAAAACGAAGGAGCAGGCTTGAAGCACTCGGGGTCTCCGAGGCGGAAGTTCGCACAAAACTTCACCGCGCCTTCGCTTTGCTGGAAACGTTGACGCCAAACAGCCCGAAGCTTTTGCTCTGCGGCATGGCGGATGGTGTCGACGAGATTGCCGCCAAGCTTGTCATCGCAGCGAACAGCGACGAAGCCGGACAGCGAAAATTCCAAAATTGGTCGGTCGTTGGACTTCTGCCTTTGCCGGAGGCGGCATTCGTCGATGATTTTCCCGCCGATGAAGGCCGCCGCTGGTGGTACTACGACCTCGACCCGATCGCTCGCCGGTCCGTCCGGCTGATGCCGCTCGAACCCCTCTCAAAGCGAGCGGTAACGGCGGCCGACGGGGCGATCGCCGAGGCGTCGTACACCGCTGATGAGCTGCGGCGGCATCCGGATCAGCCGAATCCAGTTCGGACCGCCCATTATGAGCAACTCGGCTTGGTCTTGGCCGAGCGCTCGACGGTGCTGGTCGCGGTCATGCCCGAGGCCGAAGTGCCAACCCTGCTCGGCGGAACCGCGCAGGTCGTCGCGCACCGCCTCAATGGCTGGCGTTCGGACTGGCCGCCGTACGACGCGGCGTCCGTTGCCGCGGCCAGCCGGGAATTCGTCGTGCCTCCGGACTTGGCCGCGTCAGGATCCAACGACGTCTGGCTCGTGCCAATCGGCGCGACGGATGGCAAGCCGGATGTCGATCTGCGCCTTCTGCGCGGCCGCCGAGAGATGCAACCGAGGTGGCCTCACCCATTGGACGATGCAGGGCCTGGCGACGAGTCGCTTGTCAAAAGGGTTCTTGAGCGCGTTAAGGAATTATGGAGCGGGCGTTTCGCCGGTGCCGACCGGGACGTCCTGATCCGCGACGGCCGGCCGTTCTTGCGGCGCGCTTTGTCGAGCAGCCATGTTTTCAGGATTGTCGAGACGTTCAACCGCCGCGCCGCAATGGTCGAGGTCGGTAAACCGCCGTCATGGGATCGATCCATTACAGCAAATCCGGCGGACCCTCGCCAATGGTCGCCGGTCGCTGCGGCCGATCGCCTACGCCGGACACTGTCCGATGTGCAGGTCGTTCACAAGCGAAGGGTTCGCTTGACGATCTTGGCTTTGGGCAGCCTCGCGTGGTTTTCAATTCTGATCCTCGAACTTTATTTGGAGTTGCACGGTGCGTCCCGCGTGTTGCCTCTCGTCCCCTTCTGGCAACGGGTCTACGCCTTCTTGCATAAGCTCTATCCCTTCTTGCCTCTCGTCTATGTTGTCATTGTGGGCGCGATGATCGTGCTGCTGTGGATTGCGCGACGTCGCTTATGGGCCGCTGTCGCCGAAGACTATCGCATGGTTGCAGAGGCGCTTCGGGTGCAAATCGCTTGGTGGCACTTCGGGTTGATCCGGCGCCACGAACGGGTCGACCAACGCGCCCTGCGCTACGATACCGGCGAATTCCAGCTTCTACGACAAAGCCTGGCCACCGTGTTGGACGCCATCGGTTTCAGCCATGCCGCTCTTTCAGCGGTGCAGCCTGGCGAATGCCTGCCGCCTCACGTCGACGACTGGATCGGGGTGGCCGGCCCACCCAGTTCCGGCCAAATACGCTATCAATTCGCAACAGCCCAGCATCGAAAGTGGATCTATAATCGATTTGAGTTTTTTGTCTGGAGCTTCTTCGGCGTCGCGCTTGGACTGACGGTTTTGCTGGCACTCCTTGCCTGGCATGACGCGGCGAATTTGCAATGTCTCGACTGGCTTTCGGACGAGCTGCGCGGCACTGCTTTGGAGTGGCTCATCCCACTATGCCTAATCGTCGGCTCCACGGTCTGGTTGAGGATCGTCGTGCGCGAGCATTTTGAAGGAAAAGCCGAGCGCGTTACCCTCAAAAGTGCGCTCCATGGGTTTGGGCCGGGAATCGTCGTCGGGTTGGCAATTATTGCAGTGTGGCACTTCAGGAGTTGGGAACATCCGGTTCTTCATCAACTTCTCGGTACGGTGGCGCTGTTGCTGCTCGCCCTTGCAGGCGCCATCAAATTCGTTTCCGAGAAACTCGGCGTCGAGGCCGAGGCGCAAGGTGCCGTGGAAGCATCCATCATTTATTCGCGGGCGCGCCGGTCTCTCGACCAAATCGATCGCGATGTGGTGGCAAAACTGATCGATGTTGCGGAGGCGACCCGGCGCCGGGAGCGGATCGTCCTCGACCTTGGCCAATACGCGCTGACCGAAACCGAGTCGTGGCTGCGCAGCCATCGCGAGCGGCCGTTGCATCCGCCCATCGGCTCCTGAAGTCGGCTTTACTCCGCCGCGGCTTTCGTCGCGCTTGCCTTGATCGCCGCCCAGACGCGCGCCGGCGTTGCCGGCATGTCGATGTGGTCGATGCCGAGCGGTTTGAGCGCATCGAGGATGGCGCCGATCACCGCGGGCGGCGCGCCGGTCGCGCCGGCCTCGCCGGCGCCCTTCACCCCGAGCGGGTTGGTTTTCGCCGGCACTTCGGTGAGCTCCGATGTCAGTTCCGGAAAATCCTCGGCGCGCGGCATGGCGTAGTCCTGGAAGCTGCCGGTGACGAGCTGGCCCTCGGCATCGAACACGATTGCTTCCATCAGCGCCTGGCCGACGCCTTGGGCGACGCCGCCGTGGATTTGGCCTTCGCAGAGCAGGTGATTCATGATCCTGCCGACGTCGTCGACCGCGGCATAGCGGGCGAGCGTGACGAAGCCGGTTTCCGGATCGACCTCGACCTCGCAGACGTGGCAGCCGTTGGGATAATTCGGCGGCTCGGCGGCGAAGGTGCCGGATGCTTCCAGCCCGACGTCGAATTGCGGCGGCAGCATCGCCGGGCGATAGAATGCTTTCGCCACGTCGGTGAGTTTCATGGCGCGGTCGGTGCCGACGATGTGGAACGAGCCGTCCTTGAACTCGATGTCGCCTGCGGCGGCTTCCATCATCATCGCGGCCATGGGCTTGGCCTTCTCGATGATATTGTCGGCCGCCTTTTTCAGCGCATTGCCGCCGACATGCATGCTGCGCGAGCCGTAGCTGCCGCGCCCGATCGGCACCGCGTCGGTGTCGCCCTGCACGAAGCGAACGTTTTCGAACGGCACGCCGAGCCATTCGGTCACCATCTGTGCATAGACGGTCTGATGGCCCTGGCCGTGCGAATGGGTGCCGGCGAGGATGGTGAGCATGCCGCTCGGATCGAAGCGCAACACCATGCGGTCGTTGAACACGGCGGCCTCTTCGAGGAAATAGCCGATGCCGCGGCCGCGCAACTTGCCGTTCTTCTTCGATTCCGCGGCGCGTTTGGCAAAGCCACTCCAATCGGCGATCTTGAGGCACTCGTCCATCACATGAACGAAATCGCCACTGTCATAGGTGATGCCGGTCTGGATCTTGTGCGGCATGGCCGACGAGGGAATGAAATTGCGCCGGCGGATCTCGATCGGATCGATGCCGATCACGTTGGCGGCGCGGTCGAGCAATTGCTCGATCAGGTAGGTCGCCTCGGGCCGCCCGGCACCGCGATAGGGCGCCAGCGGAATGGTGTTGGTGAACACCGCCCTGCCGACGCAATGCACCGCCGGGATCTGATAGACGCCGGGCGCCAGCCGCATGGCGAACAGCGGCACCACCATCGAGGCGCCGAATACATGCGAGCCCATGGCGTGCAGCGCATTGACGCGCAGGCCCAAAACCTTGCCGCGCTCGTCGAGCGCCAGCTCACCGGTGACGACCTGATCGCGGCCTTGCGAATCGCCTAACAGCGCCTCCGACCGCGTCGACACCCATTTCACCGGCCGGCCGCCGACCTTGCGCGACGCCCAGACCACCAGCGCATCTTCGGGATAGCCGCCGTGCTTCATGCCGAAGCCGCCGCCGACGTCGGGCGAGATGACGCGCAGCTTTGTCTCGGGGATCTTCAGCACCTGGCCGGCAACCGATGAGCGGGTGCCGTGCGGATTCTGCGACGTCGAGTAGAGCGTGTAATTGTCGCCGTCGGGGTGATACTGCCCGATCGCGGCGCGCGGCTCGATCGAGTTGGCCGTGATGCGGGTATTGTTGAGCTTGAGCGTGACGGCGTGTTTGGCGCTGGCAAACGCCGCGTCGGTTGCGTCCTTGCTGCCCATCATCAGCGTGAACGAGACATTGTTCGGCGCTTCGTCCCATACCGCAGGCGCGCCGGGCTTTACCGCGTCCTCGACGGTGATGACTGCCGGCAGCGGTTCGTAGTCGGTCTCGATCAGCTCGGCGGCATTGCGCGCCTGCTCAACCGTTTCGGCAATCACGAAGGCGACGCGCTCGCCGACGGCACGCACCTTGTCGGCGGCGAGAATGGCGCGCAGCGAGCGAAAGCCTTTCGGGCCGCCCATGTCTTCGGGCATCGGCGGGGCCAAGCTGCCGAGCTTGTCGGCAATGACATCGGCGCCGGTCAGCACGGCAAGCACGCCGTCGGCCGCCTTGGCCTTGGCGGCGTCGACGCGCTTGATGCGGGCGTGGGCGTGCGGCGACATCACCACTACGCCATAACATTGGTGCGGCAAGTCGATGTCGTCGACATAGCGGCCACGGCCGGTGATGAAGCGTGGGTCCTCGACCCGGGGCACAGGCTGACCGATGCCGAACTTGTTCACGTATCACTCCCCATCATTCGCTCCGTCATCCTGAGGTGCCCGCGCGTAGCGCGGGCCTCGAAGGATGCACGGCCCGGGCCGTCGCCCTT
>Ga0209011_1000600_pt1 | contig 13585 bp, 9 predicted proteins | sample BlaSpr_A8_OM1_M3_FD_187986 | JGI IMG/M metagenome (GOLD analysis project Ga0209011, IMG submission 187986) | Forest soil microbial communities from Thunder Bay, Ontario, Canada - Black Spruce, Ontario site 2_A8_OM1_M3 (SPAdes) (version 2) | ecosystem: Environmental > Terrestrial > Soil > Boreal... | reverse complement strand
CGTAGATTCCGTCGAGTCGGGCCGGGGACGTCAGCACCTCGCCGGCCGGCAGGTTCGCCCACTTGTCCGGGGAGATCAAGCCGCTCGTCTTCAGCCACCGGATCGCAGGGTCGAACGTGGCCTCGAGGTCGGAGCCGCCGGCCGACTTCGCGCGGATGCGCGTGGCCGCCCTCGCGCGCGCCAGAACCCGCGAGGAAATCGCGTCCACGAGCTCGAAGTCGGCGCGCATGCCCTCGATCATGATCCGGTGGGTGATGTAGACCATGTGGGCGTGGCGGATGCGCCGGCGGTTGACGACGTCCGTCATCTGAATCCGCTGCGGGAGCTCGCCCGGCTGGGGCTGGGCGGCGTAGATCGAGGCTTGGCAGCGCCCCAGAGATTCGAGGATCGGAAGAGGCATCGCCGTCATCGGGCGAGGTCCGTAATCCTCGAGGACATGAAATTCGACCGGCGCGCCGATTTCGCGGACCTGCTCCGCCAGGCTTTCCGCGATCTCCTCCGTCTCGCGGTCGGTGATCACGACGACGTGCTCCTGCGGCATGACGCGGAGGCACGTCCGCACCGCGTTGCGCGCTCCCGGAATCAGGTCTTCGCCATAAGCGATCCGAGCGTCTCTCAAGGGCCGTGCTTCCGGTCAGCTCGCCGCGGCGGCAGCGGCCGCCGCCGGAGCCGCGTTGATGCCGTGACTCGTCTCGGCGCAGATGTAATCGACGACCTTGCGGAGGTCCCCGCCACATTCGTGGAACGCGCGGAGCTGCCGGTCGGCGCCGCTGCCGTTTTCCAGGATCCAGCGGAGCGATTCGACCTCCGAGCGGCTTCCGAGCCCGTCCACGACGTCGTCGACGAACTCGAAGAGCTCTTCCATGAGGAGACGGAAAGGCACCTCGGACTCCTTGCCGAAGTCGATCAGCTTGCCGTCGATGCCCCAGCGCGCGGCGCGCCACTTGTTCTCGAGGATCAGCGCGTTGCTGTAGGAGCGGAAGCCGAGGTTCTTCTGACGGAGCTCGAAGAGCTTCACGCAGATCGCCTGGACGAGGGCAGCGATCGCGACCGTTTCGTCGAGCCGCATGGGGACGTCGCACACGCGGAACTCGATCGTCTCGAAGAACGGGTGCGGGCGCAGGTCCCACCAGATCTTCTTCCCGTTGTCGATCGAGTTCGTCGCGACCAGGATGCGGACGAACTCGTCGAACTCCGCGGGCGTCGGAAAGACCGGAGGGATTCCGGTGCGCGGGAACCGTTCGAACACTTTCGTCCGGTAGCTCTTCAGCCCCGTGTTGCGGCCCAGCCAGAAAGGCGAGTTCGACGAGAGCGCGAGAAGATGGGGAAGAAAATAGCGCGCCTCGTTCAGGATCTGAAAGGCGATCGCCCGGTCCGCGATGCCGACGTGGACGTGCAGCCCGAAGATGAGGTTCGATCGGGCCACGAGCTGGAGCTCTTCGACGATCGAGGCGTACCTGGGGTCGGGGTAGATCGTCTGGTCTTCCCACTTCGAGAACGGGTGCGTCCCGGCGGAGGCGACGCCCATGCCCTGCCGCTTCGCCAGCGCGATGATCTCGCGGCGCAGCTCGGTGACGTCCTTGCGCACCTCCGCGACGTTGGCGCAGATGCCGGTGCCGACCTCGATCACGGACTGGTGCATCTCCGGCTTGACCCGCTCTTTCAGGAGGAGCTTGCCTTCCTCGAGCATCTCCTGGACGTGCGAGCGGAGCTCGCGGGTCTCCGGGTCGATGATCTGGAATTCTTCTTCGACGCCGAGGGTGAAGGCCGGTCGTTCCCCCATGGATCGTTCGACTCAGCCCTGGCTCTTCGGTCCGCGAGAGGCCCCGGAGGGCGCGCGGCGGCGCGCCGGAGCGTCTCCGGACGGGCCCGAAAGGGGACCCGGACCCGGCTCTTTGCGCTCCGCCGCCCCTACCGCCGGCCTGGCCACCCTCTCCACCGGCGGTCGCGGTTTCACGGAGGTCGTGGTCGCGGGCTCCGTCCGGCCGGCGAGCAGGTCCAGCCATCGGGAACGCGTCCCCGGCTCTGCTCCCTGATGGACCCTCTCGACCAGCCACTGCGCGGCGTGCTGGAGCACCCACTCGAAATTCTCGGCTCCGACGGAGGCGAGGTCCGCGTCCGGAGCGGGATTCAGGAAGTCGATCGCGTAGGGCACGCCATCCCGGACGGCGAACTCGAGCGTGTCGAAGTCGTATCCCAGCGCGTTGACGAGCTTCAGGCAATCGCCGCGGACACGTGCCAGCAATCCCGGATCGATCGGGTCGGGTCGCTTCACGTAGCGGTCCGCGTGCGGTTGCCGCGGGTCATAGCGCATGACGTGAACGTACTTGCGTCCGATCGCGTAGCAGCGGAAGTACTCGTCGAAGACGATCTCTTCCTGGAGCGTCATGACGTTCTGGCCGGACTGGCGATACGCCGCGAAGAACTCTTCGAGATTGGCCACCCGATAAACATTCTTCCAGCCGCCGCCGGAGTAAGGCTTGAAATACGCCGGAAGGCCGATGTGGGAGAAGAGCTCGTCCCAGTTCAAAGGAAAGATGAGATTCGACATCGATTCCGAGGTCGTGTCGGGAGGGTGCTGATTGGAGGGGAGAATCACCGTCTTCGGCACCGCGACTCCCACCTGACGCGCGATCACGTTGTTGAAGAACTTGTCGTCGGCCGACCACCAGAACGGGTTGTTGACGACGACGGTCCCGTCCACGACGGCTTTCTTCAGGACGGCGCGATAGAACGGGATGTCCTGGCTGATGCGATCGAGGATCAGGTCGTAACCCTTCGGCGTTTCCAGGCTGACGCCGCCCACTTTCACGGGCTCCGCAGTCACTCCGTACGCGCCGGAGGAGTTGATCCGTTCGATGAGCGCGTGGGGGAAAGAGCGCTCTTGCCCGAAAAGGATGCCGATCTTCTTCATCGCGAGCCCATTCCTCTCCTCTTTTCCACACTGCGGAAACCGGCGATTATGTCAAAGAACGGCTTCGTCCCGCCCGCGGGACCGCGTGCGGGCGAGAAGGAGCGTCACGATCCGCGATCCTATTTCCCGGACCTGGCTTTGCTCGGGTCGTCCGCGGCGCGCGCGCTCTCTCAGCCGCGGTCGATTCCGGCGAGGTGGGGACCGAGAGCCCGCTCCTGCAGCACTCGGAGCTGCGTCAGTCCGGTCCGCGCGAGGGCGAGAAGCTGCGTGAGCTGCACCTCCGAGAAGGGACGCCGCTCCGCGGTCCCCTGCAGCTCGACGAATGTCCCCGACGCCGTTCCGACGACGTTGAAGTCGACGTCGGCCTCGGAGTCTTCCGCGTAGGCGAGGTCCAGCACCGGCTGGCCCGCGCAGATTCCCACGGAGACGGCGGCCACGGACTCGCGCAGCGGCCAGCGGGGAACGGCGCCGTCGCGAACGAGCTTCGCGAGCGCCACCGAGAGCGCCACGAGCGCGCCCGTGACTGCCGCGCACCGGGTTCCCCCGTCCGCCTGGAGCACGTCGCAGTCCACCGTGATCGTGCGCTCGCCCAGGCCCCGCAGCTCGACGACGCTGCGAAGAGACCGGCCGATCAGGCGCTGGATCTCGAGGGTGCGGCCGCCCTGCTTGCCGAGCGCCGCCTCCCGCGCGGAGCGGGTGTGCGTCGCGCGCGGCAGCATGCCGTACTCGGCCGTCACCCAGCCGCTGCCGCTCCCCTTGAGAAATGCCGGCACCCGCTCCTCGACGGAAGCGGCGCAGAGGACCCGCGTGTCGCCGAGCGAGATGAGCGCGGAGCCCTCGGCGTGCCGCGCGACTCCGGTCTCGATCGCGACGGGTCGCAGCTCATCGGGCCGCCGCCCGTCGGGCCGGGGAATCGTTTCCCGTTTCCCGTTTCCCGTCTCCCGGCCCGACGTGGTCATTGCGCGACCTCGTTGCGCAGGTACGCGAGCGGACGGGTCAAATCCACGTGGCCTCCGAGCGTCTCCGCGGGCTCCCCGTTGACCAGAATCCGGACGTGCGTCGTGTCCGCGACGTTCTGGAGGGTCGTGTCGACGAGCGAGGCGATGATCGAGAGCTCCTCATTCGAGCCGAACGAGAGGCCGGCGTCCACGGAGAGATCGAGCACCGCCTCGCCTTCGGGAAGGAGGAATGCGTTGCGCAGCTGGATTTTCGGGGGGATCGCCGCGACGAGCCCTGGCCGTGTCGGGCCCCGCTGGAGCTCGCCGAAGATGGCGCGCAGCGACGCGCCCGGCCCGGCGGGTCGGACGATGTCGCGTTCCTCGGGGCGGAGCTTCGCGTCCTCCTGGCCGGGGAAAAAGAGCGTCAGCCGGACGGTCTCCGCGGGAGTCGGCCGGAGCGAGCCGCCGGCCGCCTCGGCGGGAGTGGCCGCCGGAGTCACGCGGAGAAAGAGCCGCAGCGGGGGGCGGCGCGACGGGCCGGACGGCCGGTTGACGAGGAGCAGCGTGGTGACTGCCCCCACCAGAAGGAGCAGAAGGATCGCTGCCGCACGCCGGGTCATGGGGTGCGCGCGCGAGCGGCCCCGGCCGGAGTGGGCTGCGGTCCCGCGCCTTTTCGCCGGTCGAAATAGGCTGCGATCGCCTTCGCGATCCCGTCCGCGACGCTCTGTTGAAAGGTCGGCGATGCGAGCTTCTTCTCCTCTTCGGAGTTGGAGATGAACGCGGTCTCGACGAGCACGGCCGGCATCGTCGCTCCGACGAGGACGCGAAAGGGCGCCTGCTTGATACCGCGGTTCTCGGTGCCCGAGACGACGTTCAATTCCTGCTGGATCGCTTCGGCGAGCTCGCTCGAGTCCTTCAGGTGGGCGCTCTGGGCGAGGTCCCAGAGGATGAAGTCGAGACCGCCGCCGGCCGTCCCCGGCGCCGGAGGCAAGGCAGGGGAGAAGACATTCTCCCGGCTGGCGACGTCCTGCGCGAGCTTGTCGGAGGCTTCGAGCGAAAGGTAGTAGGTCTCCGACCCTCGCGCTCCCGTCGCGCGCGAGGAGTTCGCGTGAATCGAGAGAAAGAGGTCGGCCTTTTCGTGGTTGGCGACGGCAGTGCGATCGTCGAGGGAGATCGCGCTGTCGGAGTCCCGGGTCATCAGGACGCGGCACGAAAGGAGGCGGGGCAGCGTCGCGGCAACGCGCCGCGCGATCTGGAGCGTCGCGTCTTTCTCCTGGAGGCCGCCGGGCCCGATCGCGCCCGTCTCCGTTCCGCCGTGGCCCGCATCGATCACGATGGTCCACGCAGGGGTCGGGACGGGCGCCGGCGCGGGTGCGGAGGCAAAACCGGGCGCGGCCGCCGCCCGGCCCACCTCGATCACGAGGCGATCGGGGGAGGGCAGAGGGTAGGCGCGGGCCGAGAGCCCCTTCTCTCGGAACTCGATCGTCGCCGTGTCGCCGGCGAAGCGGATTGCGGCCACGAGGGGGTCTTCGTAGCGCCGTTCCGGAAACGGAGGCAGGATCTTCCGGTCCGGCCAGCGGATCTGGAACCCGCCCTCGGTCAGCGTCGGAATGAAGCGCGCGCCGGCCGACTCTTTCAGCACGATCTGAGTCGTCGGCTCGACGTGGACGACCGCGACGTCGATCGTCAGCGGTGGGACGGAATCCACGACCGTCCAGACCCGCCGGTTCGGGTCGTAGGTCGCGGTCGCTCCGACGAGCGGGAGCAGCACCCGGTCGAGAAGGTCCGGCGGGGCGTAGAGAGCGCCGCCGACGGAGCGGGCCTGCCGCGAGATCTGGACGATTCGCTGGTCGACCGGCACCTGCATGGTTCCAATCCCCAGGAAGACCTGATGGCCCCCGCTCGACAGAATGATCACCCCGCTCGTCGGATCCGTCGACAGCTCGAAGCCGAGCGCGCGGGCCACGTCGGCGACGCGAAGGTCTCCCCCGGAAACTGCGATGGGATGGGCCTCTCCCTTCCAGACCAGGCTCGCGCTGCCGGCGGGAATCGGTGTCGGAGTCGGAGTGGGCGTCTCTCCCGGGCTCGCCGACAGGAAGCGGGCGAGACAGATCCAGCCCGCGGCGAGCGCGGCTGCCGCCGCGATTCTCGCGGGGGCACCGGGGCGGCGTCTGCCGGCGGCGGGGCGCTCTGTTGGCAGCATCCGTTGCGTCACAGTATCGCGCAAAGGCCTCGCGCGATGAAGGGCCTCGCCCGACCGGACGAGCCGATAGGACTCAATCCCTCCCGGGGCTCGTGGATAATCGGCTCCGGGTGAGTCTGCCGCAATGCACGATGCCTCGCTGCACGAGCTCGAGCGGGACACCTTCGGATACTTCCTGAAGGAGACCAACACCTCCAACGGAATGGTGCCGGACAGCACCCGGCAAGGATCGTACGCGAGCATCGCTGCGATCGGGTTTGCCCTGACCGCCTACTCGATCGGCGTGGAACGGGGCTTCCTCTCGCGCGGCGAAGCCGTCCAGCGCACGCTGACCACTCTGCGATTCTTCGCGGAGAGCCCGCAGGGAGAGGAGCCGGGGGCGAGCGGCTACAGAGGCTTCTATTACCACTTTCTCGACATGGCCTCAGGGCGCCGGGCAGGAAAATCGGAGCTGTCCACGATCGACTCGACGTTTCTCCTGGCGGGCATGTTGAGCGCGGCCGCCTATTTCGGCGGCGAGGCGCCCGAAGAGCGGGAGATCCGGTCGCTTTCCGAGGCCCTCTATCGCCGGGCCGACTGGCAATGGGCGTTAAACGGCGGCGATACGGTGACGCACGGATGGAAACCCGAGACCGGGTTCCTCCCGTACCGGTGGGAGGGCTACAACGAGGGTCTGATCCTCTATGTGCTCGCGCTCGCGTCGCCGACGCATCCTCTGCCGAAGGAGAGCTATTCCGCCTGGACGAGGACGTACCTCTGGAGGAAGGTCTGCGGGGAAGAGCTCCTCTACGCCGGTCCCCTCTTCACCCACCAGGTTTCCCACATCTGGATCGACTTTCGCGGGATTTCAGACGCTTACATGCGCGGAAAAGGGATCGACTACTTCGAGAACAGCCGGCGCGCAACATACGCGCAGCGGCGGTACGCGATTCTCAACCCGCTGGGCTTCGCCGGCTACGGCGAGAACTGCTGGGGGATCACGGCGAGCGACGGACCCGGTCCGGCGACCATGAAAATCGGAGGCGTCGAGCGGAGATTCTTCGACTACGAAGCCCGGGCCATCCCCGACGGTCCGGACGATGGGACGATCTCCCCGTGGGCGGCGATCGCGTCCCTGCCCTTCGCTCCGGAGATCGTCCTGCCGGCGCTTACGCACTTCAACGACGTCTACCCGGAAATGACGAGCGAATACGGCTTCAAGTGCAGCTTCAACCCGACCTTCGTAGGTGGGAAGCCGGGCAAAGGCGGCTGGACGTCTCAGGGATACTACGGGATCGATCAGGGGCCGATCGTGATGATGATCGAGAATCATCGCTCCGGCTTCCTCTGGGACCTCATGCGAAAGAGTCCGTACGTCCTCGCGGGCCTGCGCCGCGCGGGCTTCACCGGCGGCTGGTTGGAGCGAAATTCGTGACTCGCCGACGACCCGGCTTGGAGAGCAGGAGGGCCTCCGAATGACCGACTACGACCTCGTCGTCATCGGCGGCGGAAACACCGGCCTCTCCGCCTCGTACGGAGTGGCCGCGGCCGGACGCCGGGTGGCTCTCGTCGATCGCGGACCCGTCGGCGGACTCTGCTCCTTAGCCGGCTGCAACCCGAAAATGATCTTCGCCCGGGCGACGGAGGTTCTCGACGAGGTCCGCCGCGCGGGCGAGCACGGAATCCGGACGGGCGAGGTCTCCATCGACTGGCGCAAGGTCTGGCGGCGGAAAAAATCTTTCACCGATCCCGTGCCGGCAGAGACCGAGGCGTCTCTAAAGAATCGCGGGATCGAGCTCATCCGGGGCGAGGCCCGATTCCTCGGGCCAGATCGGATCGCCGCCGGCGAACGTGTGTTGACGGCGGAAGGTTTCGTCGTGGCGACGGGATCCCACCCCCGGCGGCTGGATTTTCCGGGGCACGAGCTCGTCCGGACGAGCGACGACGTTCTGGAGATCGCGGAGCCGCCGGCAAGAATGGCGATCATCGGGTCCGGAGTCGTGGCCTTCGAGCTCGGCCAGGTTTTCGCGCGCGTGGGAACGAAGGTCACGATTCTGATGCGCCACGGCCGGGCGCTGTCCAATTACGACGAAGACTTCGTCGAGGGCGTCCTGCGATTTACGGAAGGTCTCGGGGTCGAGTTCTGGAAGAACACCGAGGTCCGGGCGGCCTCCCGCGCCGGGAATGCAGTCCTCCTCGACCTGCAGCGTGCCGGTCGATCGGTCTCGATGGAAGCGGACTTCGTCTTGAACGCGGCGGGGCGCGTGGCGGCGATCGAGGCCCTCGATCTGTCGGCCGCCGGCGTTGCGTGGACCGAGAGAGGAGTGACGGTCGATGAATACCTCCGGAGTCCGGACAATCGGCGCGTCTTCGCCGGAGGCGATGCCCACGGAGAACGCGAGCTCTCGCCGGTCGCCTCCTATGAGGGTCGCGTCATCGCGCGGAACTTTCTCAAGGGGAACGCCGAACGCGTCGACTACTCTCGGGTTCCGAGCGCCGTCTTCACCGTGCCTCCGCTCGCCTGCGTAGGCCTGACCGAGCAGGAGGCGAGGAGCTCCGGCCGGCCGGTCGAGGTGGCGTCCAACGACATGACGGCCTGGAAGGTCTTCGCGATGGCGGGCGAGCCCGTGGCTCGCGCGAAGGTGGTGGCGGAGAAAGGCACCGGCTTGATCCTCGGCGCCCAGCTCTTCGAATCCGGAGCCGCCGAGAACATTCACATCTTCGCGCTGGCGATGCGAGCCGGTATGACGACGGACCAGTTCCGGGAGCTCGTCTTCGTGTATCCGACGTTTTCGAGCGCGCTGTCCTCCACGGTTCCCGGCTCTTCCGGGACACCCAAAACAGGCTGAAATGCCTCGACTCGGGAATCAGGCAGCACGACTCTTGCACGCGGTTCTTGGACGGGTGTTTTGCCCCGGGCCTGCGCCGGGAGCATTCCTCGAAAAATCTCTGAAACAGGGTGAGTGGGACCCTGTCGATGCGACGAGGATGGGTGACTCGAGGGCCCGGGCAAGCGAGGCTTCATGAGCGCATTTTTCTGATGGCGATTGTTGGCGCTTTTCGACGTATGGTCGTTTCACTCGACGTCCCGGGCAGCGTGGTTTTCAGCCGAAACGCTTCTTCCCTGGCCTTGTTCGCCTTTCCCTCGCACCTCTTCGATGCCGCAGCCCTCGCCGCGATCCGAAAGGGCCATGTTCATGCGAACCTCGGCCTGCCGGATGGTGCCGACTGCCGGATCCTCCGCCTGTACGGACAGGCCGGGGAGACGTTTTTCGAGGGTCTCGTCGGCGTGCGCTTCTGGTAATTCGACCGGGATGCGGAGATCACTCGATCTGGCCGGGAGAACTCCGATTCCTCCGCTGGCGGCGCTGGCGTAATCCAGGCGCGAAATCCCTGATCCACGATTTCCGAAGAGGCGGCGCAAAACCCTGTCCAAATGCCTGTGGAAAAGGGAGAGAAACAACCGCAGGAGCGCCCGTCACGCAGATTGCACCGAGTCCTGTGCGAACGGGCAAGTCCTTGCCCGCTAAATATTTGCCGGGTGACATCCAAACTCGTGGACATGAAGTGGCTCCGGCGCGAGAGGCGGGCTCGTTTTCCACACCAACCGCCTTCGAACGTTGAACTTACGGAACGCGCGGATGTCAAGAAGCGTACGCACCGCTCTCGCTCGAGAACTACCCCCTCGAGTAGTAGCTGGTGCGCTACTGAACCCGAAAGCCCAATGGCGTTGAATGCTAACGGCCTTTCCCGAAAGTTTCGTTAGCGAGACTGTCCCCGCCAGCGGGCGGCCGTAAGGGCCGACCCTACGAACCCAAAGCAACACAGGACTTCTTGTTACGGAACAGTAGATATGATCCTGGCGTTCGACTTCAGGATCCGCTTATGAGGACCGCCCCCGTTCCCTCGGACGAAGCAGAGAGGCTCGAAGCGCTCCGGGCTTACGACATCCTCGACACGGAGCCCGAGCAGGAATTCGACGACTTGACCCTCCTCGCTTCGCACATCTGCGGGACCCCTCAGGCGTTGATCTCGCTGGTGGACGCCGAGCGCCAGTGGTTCAAGTCCAGGGTCGGCGTCGAGCTCCCGGAGACGCCGCGCGACGTGGCCTTCTGCGCGCACGCGATCCTCGGCCGGGACATTCTGGTTGTCCCGGACGCGCAGGCCGACGAGCGCTTCGCGGACAACCCGCTCGTGGCCCGCGAACCCGGCGTCCGGTTCTACGCCGGCGCTCCGCTGATCACTTCGAAAGGGCACGCGCTCGGCACGCTCTGCGTCACCGACCGCGTTCCGCGGGACCTGACTCTCGCGCAGACCGAGGCGTTGCGCGCGCTCGCCCGACAGGTCGTTGCGCAGCTCGAGCTTCGACGCCGGTTACAGCGGGAACGGGAAGAGGCCGGCGCGGCGCTGGAGGAAAAGGACTCGACGCTGAGGCTTTTCGCCGGCCAGCTTCCGGCGGTCCTGTGGTCCACGGACCGCGACTTGAAGCTGACTTCCTCGATGGGCAAAGCCCTGGGAGCCATGGGGGAGCGCCCGGACCAGTTCGTGGGCGTCACGCTCTTCGAGTATTTCCACACGAGCGACCCGGAGTTTCTCCCTCTCGTCGCTCACCGCAAGGCGCTCCTCGGCGAGTCCGTGGACTTCGAGGTGAACTGGTCGGGGCGCACGTTCGCCTCCCACGTCGCGCCGCTGCGCAACCCCGATCGCACGATCAAGGGAGTCATCGGAGTCGCCCTCGACATCACCCGCCAGAAGCGGGCCGAACACGAGCTGAAGAAGTCCCTTTCCCTTCTCCAGGGGACGCTCGATTCGACCGGAGACGGCATCCTCGTCGTGGACGAGCGCGGCCGAATCTCCGATTTCAACCGGAGCTTCGTCGAGATGTGGCGCGTGCCCGACTCGATCGCCGCTAAGCGGGACAGCAATGAGCTGATGGCGTACCTCCTCGAGCAGGTAAAGGATCCCGGCGCCTTCGCGAAGAGGCTGATGGGACTGCACGCGAAGAGCGAATCGGCCATCTCCGACCGTGTGGAGCTGAAGAACGGGCACGTCCTGTCGCGCTCGTCCCGGCCCCAGCGCGTCGCCGGGCGCTCGGTGGGAACGGTCTGGAGCTTTCGAGAGGCGAGCGCGGCGGCTTAGTTTCAGCCCGTGGCCTTCGCCAGGTCTCGGACGCCATTCTCCGACTCGGACTCCGGCTCGGCCGCGGTCCGCGTTTTCGCGACGAGGACGTAGATCGACGGGACGACGAACAACGTGAACGCCGTGCCGATGATCATGCCGGTCACGAGCATGATCCCGATGCTGTTGCGGGCGCCCGCTCCCGGTCCGCGAGCGAAGACGAGAGGCAAATGGCCCATCACCGTGGCCGCCGTCGTCATCAGGACGGGCCGTAGCCGGGTGCTGGCGCCCTCGATCACCGACTGGACCTTGTCCAGGCCCTTTTCCTGGACGTGGTTCGCAAACTCCACGATCAGGATCCCGTTCTTGGAGATCAGTCCCACGAGCGTGATCAACCCGACCTGGCTGTAGATGTTCAGCGTCGTGAAGCCGAGGAACGAGAAGAACAGGGACCCGGCGAGAGCGAGCGGGACCGACCCCACGAGGATGATGAACGGATCCCGGAAGCTTTCGAACTGAGCGGCCAGGACGAGATAGATCAGGATCCCGGACAGCAGAAATGTGGTGAGGAACTTCCCGCCCTCCGTGCGCACCTGGCGAGACTCGCCGGCGTAGTCGATCGTGACTCCCGGAGGGAGGATCTTCTTCGCCTCGTCCTCGAGGAAGGTCAAGGCCGTGACGAGCGAGACCCCCTGCGGAATGACGCCCTGGATGTGCACCGCATTCAACTGTTGAAACCGTTTCAGGTCCCGCGGCTCGGTCGTCGTCTTCAGCGTGGCGAACGTCGAGAGCGGGACGAGCTTGTCGTTCGAGCCCCGAACGTAGATCTGCGAAAGCTGATCGGGCGTCAGCCGCTCCGCCCGCTTGATCTGGGGAATGACCTTGTAGCTGCGGCCCTGCACGCTGAACCGATTGACGAAGTTGCCGCCGAGGAGGGTCGAAAGGTCACGGCCGGCCTGCGCGAGGTCCACGCCCTGCGACCGCAGCTTGTCGCGGTCGAAGACGACTTCGGCCTGGGGCTGGTCGTACTTCAGGTCCGAATCGGCGTAGATGAACTTGCCGCTCGCGAACGCCTTCCCCACAAGCTGATTGGCGAATTGGGCAAGCTGCTGCGGGTCGGCGGTGGAAGAGATGACGAAGTCCACCGGAAAGCCGCCTGAGCCCGGCAACGCCGGCGGGACGAGCGGGATGACGCGGATTCCCGGGATCTGGGAAACGCCGGCAGCGACCAGGAGCTGGAGCTGTTGTGTGCTCCTCTTCCGCTCGTCCCACGGCTTCGTCACCAGGCCGGAGAAGCCTCCGCTCGGGAACGTGATCTGGAAGGTGGCCCGTGTCTCCGGAAACGACTGGAAGACGTCGTTGACCTCCTTCGTGAAGAGCTTCGTCTGGTCGAGCGTCGCGTTGGGGGCCGCCTGCACGATGCCGAAGACGACGCTCTGGTCCTCGGTCGGGGCGAGCTCTTTCTGGGAGAACATGTAGAAGGGCACGATCAACGCGGTGACGATCGCCCACAGGACGAACACGACCGCCCGGTAATTCAGCGTTCCGGCCAGGAGACTCGTGTAGCGGCGCCGAACCCCGTCGAACCGCCGGTTCACCCATCCCGCGAAGCCCTTCTCGGTGTCCCCCTCTCGCAGCAGCTTCGAGCTCATCATGGGAGAGAGAGTCAGCGCCACGACCCCGGACACGATCACGGCGCCGGCCAGGGTGAAGGCGAACTCCCGGAAGAGGGCGCCCGTCAGCCCGCCCTGGAAACCGATCGGCGCGTAGACGGCGGCGAGCGTGATCGTCATCGCGATGATCGGACCCCGCAGCTCGCGCGCGGCCTGGATGGCGGCCTCGAAAGGTTTCTGCCCCATGTGGAGGTGCCGCTCGACGTTCTCGACCATGACGATCGCGTCGTCGACGACGAGACCGACCGACAGCACGATCGCCAGGAGCGTGAGCAGGTTGATGGTGAACCCCGCGATGAGCATCAGGAAGACGGCGCCGATCAGCGAGATCGGAATCGCGACGATCGGTATGAGCACCGATCGGAAGGACCCGAGAAACAGGAAGATGACGATGATGACGATCACGAGCGTCTCGGAGAGGGTCTTCAAGACCTCGCTGATCGCCTTGTCGATGTAGAGCGTCGCGTCGTAAGGAATGCCGGCCGTCATCCCGGCGGGCAGCTGCGCCTGGACCTGCTTCATTTCCTCGCGAACGCGCCGGATGACATCCAGGGAGTTCGCGGTCGGCAGGACCCAGATCCCCATGAAGGTCGCCGTCTGCCCGTTGAAGTGAACTTCCTGGTTGTAGTCCTCGGCGCCGAGCACGACGTCGGCGATCTCGTTCAAGCGGACGACGACTCCCTTGTCCTGCTTGACGACGAGCTGGCGGAACTCCTCGACCGTCTGGAGGTTCGTGTTCGCGACGAGGTTCACCGACACC
>Ga0209011_1000598_pt1 | contig 13601 bp, 13 predicted proteins | sample BlaSpr_A8_OM1_M3_FD_187986 | JGI IMG/M metagenome (GOLD analysis project Ga0209011, IMG submission 187986) | Forest soil microbial communities from Thunder Bay, Ontario, Canada - Black Spruce, Ontario site 2_A8_OM1_M3 (SPAdes) (version 2) | ecosystem: Environmental > Terrestrial > Soil > Boreal... | reverse complement strand
CGCCTGCAGGCCGCCTTCGATCACCGTCATATCTTTATCGATCCGGACCCGCGACCTGCGGTAAGTTTCGCCGAGCGTGCCCGCCTGTTCGCCCTGCCGCGCTCGAGCTGGGACGACTACGACCGCAAGAAGCTCTCCCGCGGCGGGGGCATCTTCGCGCGTGCGGCCAAATCGATCGCGCTGCCGGCGGAAGCGCGCGCGCTGCTGGGCCTGGAGAGCGCGAGCGCCACGCCGAATGAAGTCATCCGCGCCATCCTGCGGCTGCCGGTTGATCTGCTGTGGAACGGCGGCATCGGCACCTACGTGAAGGCGAGTGACGAGAGAAACGCCGAGGTCGGCGACCGCACCAACGACGCGGTGCGCATCAACGGCCGCGAGCTGCGGGCCAGGGTGGTCGGCGAAGGCGGCAACCTGGGCCTGACGCAGCGCGGACGCGTCGAGTACGCGCTCGCCAAGGGTCGCCTCAATACCGACTTCATCGACAATTCCGCCGGCGTCAACACTTCGGACGTCGAGGTGAACATCAAGATCCTGCTCAACCCGCAGGTAGCGGAGGGCAAGCTGTCGCGCGGCGACCGCAACCGCCTGCTCGCGCGCATGACCTCCGAGGTCGCCGCGCTGGTGCTGCGCAACAACTACCTGCAGAGCCAGGCGCTCAGCACGCTCGAGCTGCAGTCCACGGCGCGCCTGCAGGAATTCCAGCATCTCATCCGCGCGCTCGAGCGCTCCGGAGAGCTCAACCGCGCACTGGAGTTTCTGCCCACCGACGATGAGCTCGCCGAGCGCCGCAAGAGCGGCGTCGGGCTCACGCGTCCGGAGCTGGCGATCCTGCTCGCCTACAGCAAGATCTGGCTCAACAACCACCTGCTGGCCTCGGACGTGCCGGAGGATCCCTACCTGTCGTCGGAGCTCGAGCGCTACTTCCCTGCTCCGGTACGCAAGCGCTTCCCGCGCGCCATCGCCCGTCACCGGCTGCGCCGCGAAATCATCGCCACCGCCACCACCAACAGCCTGGTCAATCGCATGGGGCCGACGTTCGTGCCGCGGGCGCAGGAGGACACCGGCGCGGAGCCGGCCCAGATTGCGCGCGCCTACACGGCGGCGCGCGAGATCTTCGCGATGCGCGCCGTCTGGGAGCACATCGAGGGGCTGGACAACAAAGTGCCAGCCAGGCTGCAGTACGAGGCCGCATTTCAGACCAGCCGCCTGCTGCGGCACGCGACCTACTGGCTGCTCACCTCGCGCGGCAGCGGTCTGCAGGTCGATGCCGCCGTGGACGAGTTCCGCGACGGCGCGCGTGAGCTGGAGGCGGAGATTGCCGAGGTGCTCACCGGGGCCGAGCTCGTGCGCTTTGACGAAAGCCGCACGCGCTACAGTCAGGCGGGCCTGCCGCCGGCGCTCGCGGCGCGCATCGCCAGCCTCGAAGCGCTCAACGCCGCCCTCGACATCGTGGAAATCTCGGCCGCGCATCGCGTCAGGGTCGCCGAGACCGCGCGCGTGTATTTCGAAGTCGGCAAACGCATCGGTTTTGACTGGCTGCGCGCGGGCATCGAGAAGCTGGCGGTCGAGGGCCCGTGGCAGGCGATCGCGCGCACCGCGCTGCGCGATACGGCGCTGCGGGTTCACCGGCGACTCACCGAGCGGGTGCTGGCGCGCAAGGATCGCGGCACCGCCGAGTCGCGCGTCAGCGCCTGGGTGGAAGCGGCCGGCAAGGACCTGGCGCACTGGCAGCGTACGCTCGCGGACATGCGCGCCGCGGGCGCGGGCGACTTCGCCACGCTGACCGTCGGCGTGGAGTCGGTGCGCAAGCTCGCGAACTAACGTGCCTGGAAAGCTCATCCTGGTTCGCCACGGCCAGAGTACCTGGAACGTCGAGAACCTGTTCACCGGCTGGACCGACGTCGATCTGTCGGTTTCCGGCCGCGCCGAGGCGGCGCAGGCGGGACGCGAGTTGCTCGCGCAGGGTATCGGCGTCGACGTGGCGTTCACCTCGGTGCTGAAGCGCGCCATCCGCACCCTGTGGATCATGCTCGATGAGATGGATCGCATGTGGATCCCGGTGGAACGCTCCTGGCGGCTGAACGAGCGCCATTACGGAGCGCTGCAGGGGCTCAACAAGGCGCAGACGGTCGCGCAGCACGGCGAAGCCCAGGTGAAGATCTGGCGCCGCAGTTACGACATTGCGCCGCCGCCGCTCACCAGCGACGATCCGCGCCACCCGCGCCTCGACCCGCGCTACGCCGGCGTCGACAGTTCCGAGCTGCCCGCCGCCGAGTCGTTGCAGGACACGCTGACGCGCGTACTGCCCTTCTGGCACGCGCGCATCGCGCCCGAGCTGCGCACCGGCCGCGATGTGCTGGTCGTGGCGCACGGCAACAGCCTGCGCGCCATGGTCAAGATGCTCGACCGGATCGCCGAGAGCGAAATCGTCGAGCTCAACATTCCGACCGGCGTGCCGCTGCTCTACGAGCTCGACGGCGAGCTGCAGCCCCGCGCCAGCCGCTACCTCGGCGACCCGCAAGCGATCGCCGCCGCCGCCGAAGCCGTCAGGCGCCAGACCGAAAAGCGCTGACCGCGCGCGAATCGCCTCACGCCGCCCAGCCGTCGTAGCGCCCGTGGTACTCGGCGGCGAGCGCCCCCAGGCGGCGGCTGATGTCCTGCATGTCCGGCACGATCAGGCGCATGGTCTTGGTGGCATGCAGGCTGAAGAGGAGTTCCGGGTCGTTCTCCAGCGGCTTCACGTCGACGCTGAATTCCGGCTCGAGCCGCGCGCGCGCACCCTGGCAGGCAGCCTCGTCGGGCAGGGCGAGGAAGAAATCGACCGGGTAGTCGTTGAAGGGCGCGTAACCCTGCGAGCGCAGGCGCCCGATGACCTGCTCGTCCCAGGTTTCGGCGCGCGAGCTGCGCGCCGCACGCAGCTTGACGTAGAGGCGCACCACGATGAGGCCCAGGGATGCGACCAGCGCCACGAAAAACCACGTCATGACGGTGCACTCACCCCCTGTGGCTTAGCGTGAACCCGCCTCGGGAAATCGCGGCTTGCGCTTGCCGAGAAACGCCTCGATGCCTTCCGCGCCCTCCGCGCTCACGGCGTGGGCGGCAATGGTCTCGCTCTCGAGAACCATCTGTGACTCGAAGGCGCCGAGGGAGTGCGCCAGCAGCCGCTTGGTGGCCCCGAACGCGCGGCTTGGGCCGCGCGCCAGCTGCTCGGCGATTTCCAGCGCGCGCGCCGGCAGCTGCTCGTCGCTCACGACCTCGTTCACCAGACCCCAGCTGAGCGCCTCGGCGGCCGACAAGGCGCGGTTGAGCAGCAGCAACTCCATGGCGCGCTTGACGCCCACGATCCGCGGCAGCAGGAACGAGGTGCCGGCATCGGGCGTGAGGCCCACGTTGGTGTAAGCGAGGTTGAACTTCGAGCTGCTACCGCACAGCGCGAGATCCGCCATCGCAACCAGTCCGACACCCGCTCCCGCGGCGGTCCCGTTGACCGCGGCGATGACCGGTGCGTCCATGCGCACAAAGTGCGAAATCGCCGCGTGCAGATAGGTGGTGAGCTCGCGCACGTAATCATTCCCGGCGCCAGCGCGTGCGGCCATGCCGCGCAGGTCGCCGCCGAAGCAGAAGTGGCGGCCAGCGCCCGTCAGAACGACCGCGCGCACCGCGGCGTTGCGCGCGCAGGTCATGGCGGCGGCGAGCAGATCCATCGCCATCTGCAGATTGAGCGTGTTGGAGCTCTCGGGGCGGTTCAGGGTGACGAGCGCCACCGCACCGCGGGTCTCGACCTCGATACTCGCGGCAGCCATCGCTCGCTACTCGTCGGGCGCGATCCGCACGCGCAGCCCGGCCAGCTCCGGGGTGAATTCGACCTGGCAGGAGAGGCGCGAATCCTCCCGGTAGTGCGACAGTTCCGACAGCAGCTCGCGCTCATCAGACATCATCGCCGGCAGCCTCGCCAGCCACTCCGGATCCACGTACACGTGACAGGTGGCGCAGGAGCACATGCCGCCGCAGATGGCCGCAACACCGTAGTCGAGCTCGCGCAGGTTCTCCATCACCTTCAATCCGGTCTTGCCCTCTACTTCGTGCTCGACTCCGTCGCGATCCACGACTCGCATCAGTGCCATGCAGGTACCTCGAGGCCTTCGGGATTTGCTTGAGGCGGATGTGCCCCGAATCTGCTAGTTTGCCGGTTCGCTATGCAGCCCGCCAGCCCGGGCCGGGCGTATGCATGTCAGGGCGGCGGCAGCGGCCCCAGCACCTTCATCACGAACACGGCCTTGTCAGATCCTTTCTCCAGACTCTGGAACGTTGTGCGCAGCTCCCGTCGCAGTGCCTCCATGACCTCCTCGTACGCTCCGAACACCTGCGTGCTCAGGCTGTTCGTCACCACCTTCAGGCGCGGGTCATCGTTCAGGCGCGCGATGAACGCGCGGATCGCCGGAACGAAGTCGCTGCGCAGCGGATACAGGCTGATCTCGACCCCGATGTCCATGCGTGTCGCCTCCGAAGACTCTGGCGTCAGTATTGCACGCACTGCCTCAGGGCGGCTGCGGCTATGATCGCGCCCGGGACTAGAATTGCCTGCCCGGGCGGAAACGGCGGGTGAGGAACGATGACGCGTAAGATCCAGGTTCATCAGGTTGACGCGTTCACCCGCGAACCCTTCACCGGAAACCCAACCGGCGTGGTGCTGAATGCCGATGCGCTCACCGAGGCGCAGATGCTCGCCATCGCCCGCGAGCTCAACAACGCCGAGACCGCCTTCATACTCTCCCCGGACGGCGCCGATCACACGGTGCGGGCGCGCTTCTTCACGCCGCGCAGCGAGGCCGGGTTCGTGGGCCACGCCACCGTGGCCGCACAGTACGTGTTATCGCGCCGGCACGACGCGCCGCGCCGGCAGCAGCAGAAGTCCAAGGCCGGCATCGTCGACATCGAGGTGCGGGGCACCGACGCGGATCGCCGCATCGCGATTCGCCGCAACCCCCCGCCCGTGGGCCGCGAGCTCAGCGACCGCGAGCGACTCGCGGTGCTCGATGCGCTGGCGCTCGCCTCCGAGAGCCTCGACTCCCGCATACCGCTGCGTATCGTCGGTGCGGGCGGCACGCGGCTGCTGATCGGAGTGCGCGGGCCCGAGCCCCTCAAGCATCTGAAACCCGACCTCACACGGCTCACGACGCTATCGGCGCAGATCGGCGCGGCCGGCTACTTCGTCTTCACCCTCACGCCGGGCGCCCCGGACCATCTGACCGAGTCTCGCATGTTCTGCCCGGCGCTCGGCATCGCCGAGGATCCGGTCAGCGGTAACGCCCACGGGCTGCTCGGGGCCTATCTGGCGCAGCTGCGCCTCATCACGCGCAGCGGCGAGCGCGCGCACTTTACCGGCATCCAGGGGCACTCGCTGCATCGGCCCGGACGGGTGGAGGTCGAGCTTGAATTCAGCGGCGAAGCCCTGGCCGGCGTCTGGATCAGCGGCCAGGCGGTATCGATATTCGAGACCGAGATCGCGTTTTAGGAACGTCATGTCACAGTTCGAAGCCGCGCTGAAGCTCGCCGAGGTTCCGCCGGGAAGTATGCGGGCCTGTGTCATCGGCGGGCGCGAGATCCTGATCTGTCACACGCGTGAAGGCGTGTTCGCACTGGACAACATCTGCACACATGCGCATGCGCGCCTGTGCGAGGGACGGCTGCGCGCCACGCGGCTGGTGTGCCCGTTGCACGGCGCCTCGTTCGACATCCGTGACGGCCGGGTGCTGGGGCCGCCCGCGGAACTGCCGCTGCCCACGCACGCGGTGCGCGTCGTCGGCGACGCCATCGAAGTGGCGCTTAGTCCGGTCCCGGGGCAGCGGCAGGCACCCGTCGCACCAGCCACGCCGCCGGCAGCGTGACGCACGCGCCGATCAGAAAAGGCGCCGCCGCTCCGAACAGCGCATAGATCGGACCGGAGGTGAAAGGTCCGATCACGCGCGCCAGACTCGCGCTCGCCACGTACGCGCCCAGCACCGCGCCGCGGTCGTGACCGCGCGACTGCTTGGAGGCGAGCGCGAAGGCGCTCGGGTTGTAGGCGCCGAGCCCGGTGCCGCACAACACGAGCCCGATGACGGTGACGGCGAGCGCGGACGCCTGGCCGAGGGTAATGAGTCCCGTCACGTACGTGAGTACGCCGAACATCGCCAGGCGCGCCTCTCCGAGCCACGGAGCGAGGATGCGCACCGCCCCGCCCTGCATCAGCAGCGCCGGCAGGGCGACGCCGAACAACAGAAATCCGACGGTGCGCGGCCCGAAGCCGTACTTGTGCAGCGCCCAGATGGCAATGATCGATTCGAGGATCGACTGCGAGTAGGTCACGGCCAGCGTCGCGGCGGCGAGCAAGGCGAGCGCCCGGCGCTCGCGCAACAACCGCCATGATCCGCGCCGTGGCTCATCGGCGTGCTGGCGGCGGTGCGCGGCGGTGCGACTCTCCGGGAGCACCCATCTCACCAGCAGGATCGCGAACACGCTCAGGCACGTCGATACCACCGCCGGTGCCACGAAATCAGCGCGCGCGGGATCCTTGCCCGCCAGCACACCACCCAATGGCGGGCCGAGCGCGAAGCCGATGCCGATGGCCGCGCCGATCATACCGAGCGTGGCCGCGCGCTTCTGCGGAGCGCTCACGTCCGAGGCGTAGGCGAAGGCCGCCGCGATATTGCCGGCCATGAAACCGGCGATCATGCGCGAAGCCAGCAGCCACCAGATGTTGCGCGCGCAGCCGAGCAACATGTACGACACGCAGGCACCGCCGAGACTGCTCATGAGGATCGGCCGCCGCCCGTAGCGATCGCTCAGACGGCCCCAGAAAGGCGCCGCCAGCAGCTGGCACAGCGAGTAGCTGCCGAGGATCGGCGTGATGAAAGCGGGCGCCGTGCCGAAGCGGTCCGCCATGTACGGCACCAGCGGAATCAGGATGCCGAACCCGAGCGTATCGATGATGCAGAAGAGAAACAGCGCTCCGAGCTGTCGGCGCACCTTGGCTCACTCTCTAAGGTTTGTGGGCGGGGACGAGCGCCGACACGTCCGCGCCGGGTTGGGCAGGCGGCAGGTAGTCGCGCGCCCCGCGAATGATCAGGTTGGGGATGCGGGTGTCGTCCCAGTCGGCATCGCGCCCCGCGGGCGCGGTGCGCAGTATCGCGATCTGCAGCGAGGGCACGAGCCACAGGCGATTGCCATCCTCGCCCTGCGCCACGAACAGATCGCGCGCGGCGTACGGCTCGCGGCCGGGCGCGCCAGGGGCTCCGAGCCGCAGGTAGGCGCCGTACTGCGGGTCGCCCCTGGAGGGCGCGCGCATGAGCGTCACCCAGCCGGGACGAATGACCTCATCGCCGCGGTAGTTGCCATCGCGCAGCAGCAGCTGCCCGATGCGGATCCAGTCACCCTGGCGCGCCAGCATGCAGCAGTCCGCGTGCGCCGCACCTCCGGGGTGGTCAAGCCGCAGCCAGGCGTCCCCCGCCCCGATTCGCCGCCACAGGGCCTGCGAAAGGTAGGCCGCGTAGCGCTCACCGCTGGCGCGCTCGAGCACCAGCGCCAGCAACTGCGGGTCCGCAGGCTGCTCGAGGCGCGTGACGCCCGGCGTGCCGTCAAGCGGCTCGCTCAGGGAGGCGGCGATGAGATCCGTGCCGGAGTCTCGCGCAGTCGCAGAACGCGCCAGGCCGCTCGAGCTGTGCAGCAGGTTGCGCACGGTGATGGCGCCACGGGGGTCCTGGCTCCACTCGGTGATGAACGCGCCAATCGGTTCATCCGGCCAGCCGATCTGGCGGTGCGAGATCGCTACCCCGGCGGCGAGCGCCGCCAGCAGCGGCGTGAAGGACTGTGCATCGGCCAGGGTATCGAAGCCCGTGCCCTGCCAGTAGCGCTCGTACACGATGTGATCGTGGCGGCTGACGATCAGCGCCCGGGAGCCGTGTTCGCCGGCGTAGCCGGCGGCGGCTTCCAGGGCGCGTCGATCGAGCGACTCGAGCTCGGGCGCCACGCGCGGCGCGGGCGGCTGGTTACCGCCGGCGAGGAGCTCGCGCGGCGGGTACCGCTGCGAGCCGGCATATCCCTTCCACAGCAGCACCCCGCCGGCGATTGCGCCGATCAGGACGACGGCCGCCGCCCACGCCAGGATCGACCGGGCGCCGCGCGGCCTCACCGTGCGGCTCCTGCGATCAGACGGCGGCGCTCGAGGGGTGGGCGGATCGGACCGCAGTACCGGGCGCGACCACGCGCCAGCTCGAGTTCATGGCTTGCACACCTGAGCCAATCACCGGGGCGATGAGCGCTCACCACCACGGCCGTCCCGCCCGCTGCCAGGGCGAGCACGCGTTCCATCAGGGCGTGGCGCGTGGGACTATCGACGCCCGCAAAGGGCTCATCCAGCAGCAGCAGCTCAGGCTCGCGCGCCCAGGCGCGCGCAAACAACACGCGACGCGACTGTCCGTAGGACAGCTCGCCCAGGGTGCGTGCTGAGAGCCTCGTCAGACCGAACAGCGCCAGCGTCCGCCGCGCCGCGAACCGATCCGCTGCGCTCGGCGGATCGTTGAGACCGACGCTCGCGTGGCGCCCGGATTGCACCACCTCGGCTACGGTGAGCTGCGCCGGATGATCGGCTTGCAGATGCGGAGCGACGAGGCCCACGCGTTTCTTGAACACCTCCAGGGCCACGCCCGGACCGACGCCCGCGCGCTCGATCGCTCCGCCCACGGCGACGCCGTGATCGCCGTACAGCGTGCGCAGCAGCGTCGTCTTGCCGGAACCGTTGCCCCCGCGGATGACCCAGAACTCACCGGCGCGCACCGTGAGGGAAATCCCTTCGAGCACGAGGCGCTGTTCCAGGTAGACCCGCGCGTTGATCAGCCGCACGAGGCTGCGCCCGCTGCGTGCCGCACGGCGCGCACTCATCGCCGGTGACGCACGGCGCGCACTCATCGCCGGTGACGCACGGCGCGGTCGCGCTGCGAGCCAGCGGGTGAGCGGCGCGCCACGCAGCGCCCCGCCGTACACGATCCGTCCGCGGCTCAACACCAGCGCGTGAGTGGCGCCGGGCGGCACATCTTCGATGCGGTGCGTGGCGAGCACCCACGGCAGGCGGCCGGTCTGGCGCCCGAGCCAGCGCAGCACGCGCGCGCGGTTGATCTCATCCAGTCCGTTCAGCACTTCATCGAGCAACAACAGCCGCGGCCGCGATACCAGTGCGCGCGCCAGCAGGATCACCCGCCGTTCCCCGTATGACAGGGACAGCAGCCGGCGCGAGGCCAGATGCGCCACCGCGAGACGCTCGAGCGCCCGGCGAACGCGCCGGCGGTCGGTCACGCTCAGCGTATCGAGGGGGATGTCGGTTCGATACAGGCCCGTGCCGACGATGCGCTCGACCGGCAGGTTCCAGCCGTAGCGCTGATACTTGTCCTGTCGCTCCGCTCCGAGATACGCGATTTCGTCCTTGATTCCAGAGGGCGTGCTGCTGAGCTGCCGGCCCAGGAGGTAGTGGCGCGTCGCGCGCGCCGCCGGTGCGGGCCACACGACGCCGGCAACGAGTTTCAACAGCTGCGTCTTGCCGGCCCCGTTGGCGCCGGCCAGCACCCAGCGTTCCCCTGGCCGTATGGTCCAGCTGATGTCCTTGAGGACGTTGCGCCCGCCGCGGTGCAGACTGAGGTGCGCGAGGCGCACTTCGAGGTACCGCGTGCCGGCGCTGCTCATCGGGCGCATTGGATCACAGCCGCGGGCCGCGAATGGGTTATTCTTTGTGCCTGTGCCAATGCGACTGCGGCTGCTCGCGCCCCGATACTGGCTCACCTGGGCTGGCTTGGGGTTGTTACGTGTAATGGCGTTGCTGCCGTTCCGGTTGATGATACCGGTCGGAACTGCGCTGGGCGCGGTGCTGCGCCGACTGCCGATCGGCTTCGTCAAGACGGCACGACGCAACCTCGAGTTGTGCTTTCCCGAACTGTCCCCGCGGGCGCGTGAACAGCTGCTCGATCGGCACTTCGCGAGTCTGGGGATCGCGGTGCTGGAAATACCGCTCGCCTGGTGGCTCTCGCCCGCGCGGCTCGCCCGCCTCGTGCATATCGAGGGCGCCGAGCATCTGCGGGCCGCTCTGGCGCGCGGCCGCGGCGTCATTCTCCTCACCGCCCATTTCACGCCAATGGAGATGGCGGGCCGCGCGCTCGTCTCGGTGGCGCCGGTCAGCTTTCTCTACCGGCCGACCAAGAATGAGGTGCTGGCGTACGCCCTGCGGCGCTTTCGCTGTCGGTATGGCGGCCAGGGCATTGCCAGGGACGACATTCGCGCCTTCATCACGGCGCTGAAGAACAACGAGTGCGTGTGGTATGCCCCCGATCAGAGCTATCGCAAGAAGGGCGCGGAGATGGTGCCGGTGTTCGGCATCCCGGCGGCCACCAACACCCTCACGTCGCGCCTGGCGCGCATGACCGGGGCCACGGTGTTGCCGTACTTCCTGCAGCGCCTGCCGGGAACGCAGGGCTACCGCGGGGTCATCCATCCACCCCTCGAGAACTTCCCGAGCGACTCCCCGGCTGCCGACACCGAGCGCTTCAACCATATGATTGAGGCACAGGTGCGTGCAGCCCCCGAGCAGTACCTGTGGATTCACCGCCGCTTCAAGGGCCTCTCGCAGGACTACCCGGACTATTACGGCCAGCAGGCGCCGCGCCGGGCGTGAGCGACCCGACGGCGCCAAGCTACGACCTGCTGGTCGTCGGTGGGGGAATCAACGGCGTAGGGATTGCCCGCGACGCGGCCGGACGCGGGCTGAAAGTACTGCTGTGCGAGCAGGACGATCTGGCGGCACACACCTCCTCCGCCAGCACCAAGCTGATCCACGGCGGCCTGCGTTATCTCGAGGGGTTCCACTTCTCCCTGGTGCGCAAGGCGCTGCAGGAGCGCGAGGTGCTGCTCGGCACGGCGCCGCACATCATGCGCCCGCTGCGCTTCATCATGCCGCACGCCGCGCACCTGCGCCCGGCGTGGATGATCCGCGCCGGCCTGTTTCTCTACGATCACCTGGCCGCACGCGCGCGCCTGGCGGGGTCCGCATCCGTCGACCTGCGCACGCATATCGCCGGCGAGCCGCTCAAGGAGGGGTACCGGCGCGGCTTCGTGTACTCCGACGCGCAGACCGACGATGCGCGACTCGTGGTGCTGAACGCACTCGATGCGCAGGCGCGCGGCGCCACCATCCTCACTCGCACGCGCTGTGAGCGGCTGACGCCGCGCGGCGCCGGCTGGAGTGCAACGCTGCGCTGCGGCCGCGAGCCGCGCGTCATCAACGCGCGCGCGGCGGTGAACGCCACCGGTCCCTGGGTGGGTCGCTTCGTCGCAGAGGCCACACCGGTGCGCGCGGCGCACCAGGTGCGGCTGGTGAAGGGCAGCCACATCGTGGTACCGCGGCTGTTCGCTCATCGCTTCGCCTACATCTTCCAGAACGAGGCCCGGCGCATCGTGTTCGCGATTCCCTACGAGCACGACTTCACTCTGCTCGGCACCACCGACCTCGACTACCGCGCAGATCCGGCGGCGGTCGCCATCGATGCCGGGGAAGTGTCCTACCTGTGCACGCTGGCCAACCGCTACTTCAGGCAGCAGATTGCGCCGGCGAATGTCGTGTGGAGCTACTCGGGCGTGCGGCCGCTACTCGCCGATGAATCGACCGACCCCACCCGGGTCACGCGCGACTACGCCCTGGAGCTCGATCAGCAGCCCGCGCCCCTGCTGTCGGTGTTCGGGGGCAAGATCACCACCTATCGGCGGCTCGCCGAGGACGCGGTGAATCGGCTCGCCGCCCGCCTCGGTGCGCGCGCCGGCCCCTGGAGCGCGGGCGCGAAGCTGCCCGGCGGTGATCTGCCGCAAGGCAGCCTCGCGGTGTTTCTGCGCACCGTCGAGCGGCGCTACCCGTGGCTTCCCCCCCGCATGCGCCAGCGCTGTGCCCATGCGTATGGCACGCGCCTCGAGCGCGTGCTCGGCACGGCCAGCGCGCTCGCGGACCTGGGTCGGGAGCTGTTGCCGCACCTGTACGAGCGCGAGGTCGAGTACCTGTGCCGCGAGGAGTTTGCGCGCACCACGCAGGACATTCTGTGGCGGCGCACCAAGCTCGGGCTGCACCTGCTGAACGTGGATCCAGGCCCACTCGAGCGCTGGCTCGAGGCCCGCGGCCACGCAGCTTAGGCACGCGTCGCGCCGCGGCGACATCCGCGCCTGTGACCCTCATCGCGGTTTCGTGCGGCCGTACCTGCGCCTGTGATCAGCATCGCGGTTTCCTGCGCCCGTACCTGCGACCGGGCGACGCAGCATGCTAGCGTGCCGCACCTGAGCTTGAGGTCACTGTCGATGACGATGCCCGATTCGGTGCTTGCAGCCATCATCGCGGGCAGCGCGACGCTGTCTGCGTCATTGCTGCAGCTCAGATCCGCCCTGCTCAGGGAGGCGACGCGCGGCCAGTCGGCCGCTCGTCGTAAAGGCAAGATCCAGTTCATCATCCTGCTCGTCGTGGTCGGCGCCGCGGCCATTGCCGGCTTCGCGCTGTCGCAATGGCTCACCTCAGGCGAACGCCTGGCGCAGAGCACGCTGCAACGGGAGTTGCAGGCGCGCGTCGCGGAGATCAGCCGCACCGCCAGTCAGCTCGACCTCACCCGCGCCGGGGTACGTGCCGAGATCGAGACCGGCGTGCTGCGCCAGATGGGCACCGACGGGGTGATCATCGCGGCCACGGTGGCCGCCTGCCGGCCCGCATTGGTGATCAGTGCGCCCGGCACAGCCTCACCCCCCGGGGTGTCAGCGGAAGTGGCCACGCCGGCCGCCCGCGCGTGCACCGAAGCCGAAGCGAGCCCCGTGACGCTGTGCGCCACCATTCCGGGCAGCGCCCAGGTCACGGAAGTCCAGCTCTTCAGCCGGCTCGCGGACACCGATGCGCCCTGGAGCGCGAACCGATTCGTGCCCGGGCAGGAATCGGGGCAGGCGCGGTTCGCGGAAAAATACTCGCAAAGCGCGCCAGAGGCCGGCACGCAACAGGTCTGCCAGGGATTCACGCACTGGTCCGCCGATCACGCCCGCCTGGTGCGCATGATCGTGCGCTACTCTCTCTAGCCTGATCTACGCATAATTGCCCGCCTGCGAGGGTCGACCCTTGAGGGGGGCTGTTGATTTCTCCGCCGCGTCCATTGCTGCCCGCGCGTTCGCTGGGTGTGCTCATCGTGCTGGCGCTGGCGCCGCTGTGGCTGTCGGGCATGTTTGGCCGCGGCTTGTGGACCCCCGATGAGCCGCGCGAGGCCGACATCGCCTGGCGCATGAGCCAGCAGAGCGACCGCACTGTGCCGCAGCTCGCCGGCACGCCGTTCCTCGAGAAGCCGCCGCTGTCCTACTGGATGTCGGCGGCTGCCATTTCCCTGTTCGGTGATTCCGCGGCCGGCGCACGCGCCCCCAACCTGCTGTACGCGGCGATCACCGCGCTGGCGGTGGGCGCGCTGGCGCTGGCGATGCAGACCGATGCCGCGTCCGCGCTGCTCGCGGCGCTGGTCGCCGCGAGCGCACTGACGGCGTTCCGCGTGAGCATCTGGCTTGCGCCGGACGCC
>Ga0209011_1000597_pt1 | contig 13617 bp, 15 predicted proteins | sample BlaSpr_A8_OM1_M3_FD_187986 | JGI IMG/M metagenome (GOLD analysis project Ga0209011, IMG submission 187986) | Forest soil microbial communities from Thunder Bay, Ontario, Canada - Black Spruce, Ontario site 2_A8_OM1_M3 (SPAdes) (version 2) | ecosystem: Environmental > Terrestrial > Soil > Boreal... | reverse complement strand
CTGCCCCGGACCCATGCCCGCTGCCATGGTTGGCGCTGGTGCTGCTCGGCGCCGCGACGGTGCCGGCTCCGGATCCATGCCCGCTGCCCTGGTTGGCGCTGGTGCTGCTGGCATGTGCGGCCGTTGCCTTGCCCGAACCGTGGCCGCTGCCTTGACCATCGTCGTGATGGTTGGAGCCGCCGCCCGATCCGTTATTGCCGTCCTGGCCGTCGCCGCTATTTCCCGGATTGAATACGACGACTTCGTGCGCTGCGCTTGGCTTGCTCATCGCGCCCGCCACGTCCGTCCGCAGGGCTGGTGGAGCTGGCGCTGGAGCTGGGTGACCGCTCGCCTGCACGATCAGCGGCGAACCTGCGGCGTGAAAGGTTGGCGTCCAGGTCACATTGCCATAGCTCGCGGACCGTCCGACCACGAGCAGGCCGGCAAAGATGAGCCCCGACAGCTTGAGTGACCAGGTCGATTTCGAAATAAGGACTTCCAACTCGCCATCAGCGACCGGGTTGCCAGGCGTCGCAGCAGATATAGCCAATTTGTTTCCCTCCCGACCCTCGAGATTGTCGCGTCTCCCACCACGCATTGTGAAACTCGAGTCCTCATTTGTCGAGGTTCAGCTTTGTCTGTTAGCCTAGCTTGTTCCTAAATTGCTGTCAATAACTTGTATAGATAATTTGATAGCCACAATGACGATTTCCGGCCAGCGAGGCGCCCTGGCTGAGATTGGCGACGGTTAGAATGGCCAGGGTTTGAGCCGCCGATTCGTGGTCCTCCTCCTGTGCCTGGCCGGCCTGACGGCATGCTCGCCCGGGGTAGCTGCCGATCCGTTGAAGCCACCCTTGACCTCCGTGGACAATATTCAGCTGCCAAAGGAGGCCGGCAAGCCCGCCTTCGACCTTTTAACCGTCGATCCCCGAAACGGGCGGCTCTACGTCGCGCATAGCAGCATCGCTGCCCTGGAGGTCGTCGACGTCCGGGCGCGAAAGCTCGCTGGCCGCGTCACGGGCGTCGCGGAAATCAAGGCGGTTGCCCTGACCAAGGATCCGAACGTCGTCTATGCATCTGATGCCACCGGCAATGTCGCCATCGTCGACACCGCGGGTTTGAAGGTCGCCAAAAAGCTCGCCGTCGGTGGGTCTCCGGATGCGATTGGCTACGACCCGGTACATGATCTCGTGGTCGTGGCGACGGCCGCCCCGAACAAGGTGGCGTTCATCGACGCCACGGCGCAGAGCCTGCTGGGCACGCTCCCCTTGCCCGGTGCCCCGGAGTTGATGGCGGTCGATGAGAAAACCGGCAACGTTTACCTCGCGATACACGACCTGAATGCTGTGGTTTTGATCGATACGGCCACCCGATCGATAACAAAGACGCTCAAGGGATGCGATATCAAGGCACCAACTGGGGTGGCCTACGACGGCGATCATGGGCTGCTCTTCGTGGCGAACAGCGGGGCGTTATCGGTCATCGATCTCCTGCTCGCGGACTGCCGAGGGATCGCCGACATCGGCCATGGGACGGACCAGATCGCCGTCAATCCGCACACCCACCATGTGTACACGGCCGACGGCGGTAGCCGACAGGTCTCCGTGATCGACACGGTCAGCCTGAAGCCGCTCGGTGTCAACGGCACTGGCCCAGAAGCGTCGGCGCTCGCCGTCGACCCTATGACTGACATGGTCTATGTGATGGTGGGACGCGCCGGCATCATCGCCGTCTACCACGACCCCTGACGCCTAGGTTCGGTCGGGCGCGTCGACCATGCCCCAGGCATCCATCAGGAGCGCCTGTAGCGCCGCATAGCCGATGTGGCCGAAGCCATGGTCGCCCCACTGGGTGCCCCAGCTGTTGGCGAACTTGAACATGCGGTTGCGGCGGTCGAACCCGACGATGCAGATGGCGTGGCCGCCGAGGTACTCGCACCCCGGCTCGGGCATCGGGATGATGCCGCCGGGCGCGTCCATGAACCGCTCGTGCACCATGACGCCGGCGATGAAGCAGTTGGTCATCAGGTAGGCCTCCATCTCCACGATGCTATTGAGCCGTGCGTAGCTCTTGGCCCGATATGGCGCGGCCGCCTTCCGCTGCTCGGCCGTGGGTGGCACGTTGATGCGCTGGACGTTGTAGGGCATGCAGTCGAGGCTGCACACGCCCTGCTCCTGGATGATCTTCATCGCCTCGCGAATGGTCATCCCTTCGTCGGCGGGCTGCCTGCGCCGCTGGCTATAGATGTAGAGGGGAGAGAACTGGTGATGGGGGTCGTTCAGCGGCCAGTGATGGGCGAGACCCTTCTGGAATGTCTTGTCGTAATAGGCGGTCGCGCAGGCGACACAGGTGCCGGCCGGACCCTGGTCGAAGACCGGCGGCAGTGCGGGCGTGTGGTCCATCTGTTCCGCGAGCGGTGCTGCCTTCAGGAAGGGCGTGATGCTGTAGTCGCGATGGTCGTAGGGGTCCTTGATGCAGCCGAGCGCGTATCGAGGCATCGAGGGTGTGACGAAGGGAGCCGCGATTTCCCGCTGAGTACGATGGTCGGATGGCCCGGTCAAATTCACCTGTCCGTGTTCGCTACGCGCCGAGCCCGACCGGCGCCTTGCACCTGGGTGGTGCGCGAACCGCGCTCTTCAACTACCTGTTCGCCCGTCACCAGGGTGGACGGTTCCTGTTGCGGATCGAGGACACCGACCGGACCCGCTTCAAGCCCGGCAGCCAGGAGCAGATCGAAGAAGGCCTGCGCTGGCTCGGCATGAACTGGGACGAAACCCCGCTTGTCCAATCGCAGCGAAAGCCGACCTACGAGAAAGCGGCGGCGGTCCTGATCGCCAGCGGCGCCGCCTACCGTTGTTTCTGCACGCCCGAGCGGCTCGAGCAGATGCGCGCCGAACAGCGCGCCCGACACGAACCCGAGCGATACGATCGTCGGTGCCGCGCCATTCCGGCGGATGAGTCCGAGCGCCGCGCGGCGGCTGGCGAGCGCTTCGTCGTTCGGCAGGCGATACCGCTCGAAGGCACGACCACCCTGCAGGACCTGGTGATGGGCACCGTCACTTTCCGCAACGACACCCTGGACGACCACGTCCTGCTGAAATCGGACGGCTTCCCCACCTATCACCTGGCGTTCGCGGTTGACGACCACGAGATGCGGATCAGCCACATCATTCGCGGCGACGGCTGGCTGCCCTCGGCACCGAAGCACCTGCTGCTCTTCCAGGCGTTCAACTGGCTGCCGCCGGCCTTTGCCCACCTCCCGCTGGTGCTGGGTCCGGATAAGAAGCCCCTCGCCAAGCGGCATGGCGCGAAAGACGTGCTCGAGTACCGCGAGGCCGGCTATCTACCTGAGGCCGTCGACAATTTCATCGCGTTCCTCGGCTGGTCGCCGGGAACCGAGGAAGACATCCTGACCATGGATCAGCTCATCGAGAAATTCTCGATCGAGAAGATTCAGGCCAGCCCCGCGATGGCAAACCTGGAGCGGCTGGAGTGGTTGAACGGCCAGTTCATCCGGCGCCTGACCGCCGATGAGCTGGCGGCACGGCTGGCGCCGCGGATGCCCAAGGTGCCGGTCGATTCGCTGAAGCCACTGATGCCGCTGGTGCAGGAGCGGCTGCGCACGTTGAGCGAGGCCCCCGACATGTTGCGCTTCTTCTTCGAGGATCCCGACACTTACCAGCCCGGGCAACTCGTCCCCAAAGGGCGCGACGCCGCCGGCACGGCGAAAGCCCTCAGCGACGCCGCCACAACCCTGCGGGGGCTGACCACCTGGACGCCGGAGTCGATCGAGCCGGCACTGCGCGGGCTGGCCGAGCGGTTGGGCTGGTCATCCCGCGACCTCTTCATGGCGCTACGGGTCGCCATCACCGGCCGCACGGTTACGCCGCCGCTGATCGAGTCGATCAGCCGCTTGGGCAAGGAGACCGTGGTGGCACGGTTGGAACGCGCCGGCCGGACGTTGGCCGAACCAGCGCCTCGCTAAGGCTTAAGCGGCGGCAGCGGCCAGTACCGCCAACCCACCCGCGCCAGGATGTGGTGTCGCATCACCGCGCCAAACTGTCGCGAGTCGGTGCTGCCGGCGGGATTGTCGCCGGCCAGGAAAATGGCACCGCCGGCGTCGATCGCCTGGATCCGTTTGACGATTTCGAGATCGGGCCGGTCTGGCCGGCGGGCAACGACGACATCGCCAACTCGCAAGCGCGTCGCGTCATCGATGGGCCGGGCGACGATCAGCGAACCCGAAGGTAATCGCGGTGCCATGCTGTCGCCATTTACGCGCAGCGGGTAGACTGATTTCAGGATCAGTGGTTCATCCTATAGGAGGAATTGACACCATGAATTTGATGGAATGGATTCGCCCCAGCCGCACCGTGGAAGCCCATTGCGATCTGCCGTGCGGCATCTACGACCCAGAGCAGGCGCGTATTGAGGCGGAGTCGGTCTACAACATCATCAAGAAGTACAACGACTCGAAAGACGAGGTGTACCGGCAGCGGGCGATCATCATCAAAGAGGAGCGGGCGGAGCTGGCCAAGCACCATCTCGACGTCCTCTGGAGCGACTGGTACAAGCCAGAGAAGCACGACGCCAAGTTTCCGCAGCTCAAGGACGCCCTGAAGCAGGCCGTCTCGCAAGGCTCAAAAGTGAAGGCGTCGGTGGACCTGAACGAGGCCCAGAAGTTCCTGGACCTGATCGACCAGGTCGACCAGATCTGGAAAAGCGCCGGCGGGCCGCAGGAAACGCGCGTCGCGCGCGCCGCCGCAACCCCAACCCGGGTCTAGCGCTCCTCCGGCTGCGGCCGAACCGCTAGGACGACCATGCGAGCCGTGAATCGGCATCGAGAAAACTGCCGTGCGTCACGGCTTGCGCGGGTCCGCTCGCCTGGATGGTCCCGGCTGTCGACACCGCGACGATGAAGAGGTCGAAGCTTCCGTTCACCAGTTTGAGGAAGGCGATGGCGCTCCCGTCGGGTGACCAGACCGGCTGAGAAACGATTCCGGACTGGATCAGCACGGCGCTCTCGCTGGGGTAGGGTCGTAGCTCGCGGGTGTAGGTGGGGGCGAGCGGCATCGCATACAGGTCGTCGCTACCCGCGCCGGCGCGGATGAAGGCGACGAAGCGGCCATCGGGTGAGATGGCCGGCTGGAAATTGCGGCCGGTGTCTGGTGAGAGATAAATGGTCGCCCCGGTCCGCAACGACATCCAGGTCAGGCGCGCAACCGCCTCCGGTGGCGCGCCACCATAGAGATAAGTGGTGTAGACGAGCTGGTCGTTGACTCCGGGACGGTAGCGCGGGTCACTATCGCCACCCGTGTAGGCATACGGCTGGACCAATCGACGCGATTGGCCCGTGTCGAGGTCGTAGGTCCAGACGCCCAGGTCGTTCGGTCGCAAATTCTGGGGATTCGAGGGCTGCTTGCCGCGGTCGGTCAGGTAGACCAGCTGGTGGCCATCGCCGGCGAATGCAGGCGCGAACGCCCAGAGTGATCCCTCCGCCGCCGACGACGGCGTAAGCGTTTGACGGGTCTGGCCGTTCGGATCGCTCACCACGATGGTCGAGCTCTGATCCTGCAGTTGGGCGACCGCAATCCGATCACCTGCCGGGGTCACGGCGGGATCCTTGACGCGAGACGCGAACCGCAGCAGGGTGAGCTGCGTCCCGGAGAAGCGATAGAGGGCGCGGCTCTTGGTCGCGTAAAGCCGGCCGGGCACCGGCAGCTGCTTGACGGGCAGCACGACTCGTCCTGGATCGCGCGCGACCGGGCTGCTCGACGTACAGCCGGCCAGGGCCAGCACCGCGGACAGCGCAACGGCGGCGTGACGTCGCTTCATGGCAGCAGGTCACCGCCAAGGAGCTGGCTCACGTAAGCATGGACCGCCGGCCAGTCCGCCATGAGGATTTGCTGCCCATCAGCGGAGACGGCGTCTCGCACGTAGGGCGAGATGTACGCCTGGTGCACGTCAGGGGCGTGCAGGCCGCGCATGAAGAGCGCGAGCTGCGTCAGTCGCACCAGGTCGAGGTCACTCTTGACGTGGCCGTTGAGGTCTCGCGCGAAGGTCGGCAGCGCGGAGACCAGGTCCAACCCGGCGGCCCGTTGCTGAATCGCCAGCAAGAGTTGCTGCTGCCGGACCGATCGACCGAAGTCACTCAAGAGATCACCGTGCCGGGACCGGACGTACTGGAGCGCGTGCCGGCCGTCCAGGTGTTGCGGACCCGCGGCGAGATACACCCGCTCGGTCCCGTATCCGGTATCGCTGAAATCATTCGGATAGTTGTCGTCGAGGACCGGATGAAGCACGTCGAGATCGACGCCGCCCACACGGTCGATGACGCGCACCAAACCGTTGAGGCCGACCCACGCGTAGTAATGGATCGGAATCTTGAAGGCCTTTTCCACCGTGGCGCGAGCCAGGGGGGCGCCGCCCTCCGCGTAGGCGAGGTCGATCTTCGCGCTCGGATGTCCGGGGATCTCGACCCAGAGGTCCCGCGGCAGCGAGAGCATCGTGACCTGGCGCTTGGCAGGGTCGATCGAAACCACGATCATGGTCTGCGAGAGCAGCGCATCCTGCTTGAACTTCTGGTCGTTGTCGCTGCCGAGCAGGAGGACATTGATCCGTTGCTTCGAGTCGAGCGGCGGCGGCGTCGCCGCCGGGATACCGGCGATCCGCCCCAGCGTTGGGTCATGCGGCTCCAGCAGCGCGAGCAGCGGGGAAAGATAGAGGAGGATACCGCCGATCAACGCCAGGGCAAGTACGGTCGCGCCCAGCGCGATCCAGCGCACCCGGCGAGAGCCCGGCGCATCGGGCACGCCGGTGGCCGGCGAGTGATTCATGCTTCCCAGCGCAGGCGCGTCGCCTGCCCTCCCAGCCTATTAGGCGTGGCCGGCGCCGACGCCGTCAAGTCGCCCGTTTGAAAGGCGGCCCGTAATCCTGAGAAGTGGATGAGAAAGCGTTACGCAATCGTGGCCGCTATCCGCGAACAGAGAGGCGAATACTGAACGTTACGAGGATTAGAGAGAGATGCACGACTCAGGAAATATCCTCTCGCTGCGCTTCGCCAGTCCGGCGATCCCTCATGCGTCGCGCGTGCCGGCCCAATTGACCTTCTGTTACCAGTGCCACTGCGCGGTCGACCTCAGCGCCACGACCACGGCGCTGCGCTCGGGGCACTGGGCAAGGATCGGCACCTGCGCCCATTGCGGGACGACGATCACCCGGATTCTGAAGGCAAGCTAACCCCACCCACGACCCCTCCCCGAAGGGGGAGGGGAAATTGGTGTGTGCGGGGAAAGTAACATCGAGGCGTGACCTCCCGGCCGTCCCGGCCAGCCGCGCGCCGCGCTCGCCGGGCTGCCCCCAACCCCGATGCCGTCGACGTCCATTCACCCAACCAGCAGGGCCGGCCCGACAAAGATTCCTATGCGATGATCCTCGCCTTTGCGGCGGCCCTCCGCTCGACCTGCCTCAGCCGCAAAGTGGGCTGTGTCATCGTGCGCGATGGCCAGGTGATCGCGACCGGGTACAACGGCACACCCAAGGGCACCTGGCACCCTGAAGAGTTCCCCAAGCCCTGCCCCTGCGTGGGCGGGATCAGTGGCGCGGACCTCTCGCTCAAGTACTGCGCCCATGGCGAGGCGAATGCCCTGGCGCAGAGCGCGTACCGCGGCTCCTCAACCGCCGGCGCCGATATCTTCTGCACCAACTTTCCCTGCATCGAGTGCGTCAAGCTGCTGATCAGCGCCGGCATCCGGTCGATCTATTACGTGCACGGCTACCCTGACCTGAGCGGCTTGCGCGACCGGTACCTGAGCCAGGCGGGGATCCCGACGCACCCTATCGCGTGGTCAAAGATCCAGCCTCATTTGGCGGCCCTGGCGAAGGGGTAGGCGAGGCCTCGACCGCGGCCGGTTCCACCAGGAACGAAATGCTCAAGGCGGGATGGGGCCGCGCGGGCAGGGGAGCGGCAGACGGCAGAAGCGTGGCACAGACGGCCGCGGCGAGTAACCAGCGCCGCCACGAACCGCCCATGGTGAAGCAACGGCCCGGGCAGGCGGCACCAACCCGGCGTCGCCGGCCTGCTCCACCCGCGCCATGCCGGCGTTACAGCCGGGTGACGCCGCCCACGGCCGGCGACGGGTGCGGCTGGCGGGGCGCACCGGGCCGCCGCACCGAGTGCGCGTAGCGCACCGAGTCGAGTGCGGCCTTCCGCGGCGCTGCTCGCTGTGCGAGGCCGACCCAGAAGGCGGCCGGGCCGGCGTATCGATCGCGCGACATCTCGTCGGCCGGGCAGGCGTAGACGCGACTCGAGTCCCGGAGGAGAACGCCACCGTCCGCCTGCGTCAGGTAGATCAGGCGCGGTCCCATTTCTGCGATCAAGCGGAGGGCCTCGCGGTCATCGACCTGGCCGAAGAGGGCCTGCGCGTCGCTCGCCGTGAGGGCGACGCTGTCGGCGGCCGTCAACGCGGGTTCCAGGACCCGACGTGTCATCCGAGCGTTGGTCCACCAGAGGAGGTCGGCCTCGAGCAGCAGGGCAGCATGACCGGCGCGGGCTCTGGCCGTCGTGATTGCCCCCATTGCAGCCGATCGCGCCGGCTCGACCGAGAGGCTGTACGCCGAGACTACCGTCAGGGTTGCAGTTACCGAGAGGGGTGGAAGCTCATCGAGTCGCAGCGCGAGGTCGGCACCGCGCTCGACGCGGCGATCCGAGGCCTCACCGTCGGGCTGATGCCACACCGTGGTTCGCAAGCCAGGCGCGGTCCGCAGCCACCGGAGTTCCACCTTCAGTCGTTCAAGCGCCTCACGAACCCGGCGGCCCGTGTCATCGTCTCCTAGCTTGGCAACCAGCGCGGTGCGCAGCCCGAGCGCGGCGGCGTGCGCCGCCAGCCGTGCGGCCCCTCCTCCCAGGATCGCAAGGGCGTCGGCGGTACGTTCCTCGGCGACATCACCGACGGCGAGCCAGTCGAGGGCTCCGCTCATCGGGGTCATGATAGTCAGGGGTTGTCGTGATGGTTCGAATCGTTCGCGTCCGGCTCGGGGCTTGGAACCACCGCTGGCTCGGGCTTCGCGATTGCGGTCGGCTGCGGCTTCGGAATCACCGCCGGCAGCGCATGGCTGGAGGGTCTGAGGGCTGGCGTGGATGAGGCTCGCGATGGGCCCGCGATCGGGGCGGCACCCGAGGCTGGCGCGGCCGCCGTCGCACGTGTGCCGACCACGAGCCTGACATTCGGGGAGAGCGTTTCCCAGAGGTCCTGAACCTCGACCGCGGGAATCGTGAGCGAAAGATCGAGCTGGCGGCTGCTCGCCGGGCCTAACAGTAATGAAGTCAACTGGTAGAGGGCGAAGCCGGCGGCGAACACGACCATCGTCCCCGCGGACACGGTGCGGCCGCTGGCAACACCCTGAATCCCTGGCATGGACAGCATGCTACGAGCCCTTCATTTCGAGCTGATAGTCCATGTGGACCATTACGGCAGCCGTTTGGAGGGTCGCTAGAGTGGGTCTTGATGGCGAACCGCCTGGCTCAAGAGACCAGTCCGTATTTGCTGGAGCATGCCCAGAACCCGGTCGACTGGTATCCCTGGAGCCAGGAAGCGCTCGCCCGGGCGCAACGTGAGAACAAACCGATACTGCTCAGCATCGGCTACAGCGCCTGTCACTGGTGTCATGTGATGGCGCGCGAGTCTTTTGAAGACGACAAGACCGCGGCCGTGATGAACCGTGACTTCGTCGCCATCAAGGTCGACCGTGAGGAGCGGCCGGACCTGGACCAGGTCTACATGCGGGCCGTGCAGGCGATGACGGGTTCCGGTGGGTGGCCGATGACCGTCTTCCTGCTGCCAGACGGCACACCCTTTTTTGCCGGCACATATTTCCCCTCGAGCGAACGATTCGGTATGCCGACCTTTCGTCGAGTCCTGGCCGCCGTGGCCGATGCCTTCGCAAACCGGCAGCAGGAGGTCGCGCAGACAGCCGGCCAGGTCCGCGAATTCTTGAGGCGTCCAGCGTTACCGCTGGCGGCGGGTACGCTCGACCAAACGCTGCTCGACGAGGCGTACAGGCGACTGGCGCGCGATTACGATCCCGCGCACGGCGGTTTCGGCGGCGCGCCCAAGTTTCCCCAACCGATGCTGCTCGAGTTTCTACTGCGCACGTACGTCCGGACCGGCCAACCGGCCGCACTCGAGATGACAACCGACACGCTGCGCGCGATGGCCGCCGGCGGTATGTACGACCAGCTGGGCGGCGGCTTTCACCGTTACAGCGTCGACGAGCGCTGGCTTGTCCCTCACTTCGAAAAGATGCTCTACGACAACGCCCTGCTGGCGCGCGCCTATCTCGATGCCTGGCAGCTCACCCAGGAGCCGGTGTTTGCTCGGGTCGCGCAGGAAACGCTGGCCTTTGTGCAACGCGAGATGACGGCCCCGGAAGGTGGCTTCTACTCGAGCCTCGACGCCGACACGGAGGGCGAAGAGGGCCGCTTCTACTTGTGGACGCCGGCGGAGCTCGACGCCCTCCTTGGTCCAGAGCAGGGCGCGGCGTTGGCGCGCGCCTTCGACGTGACGCCCGAAGGAAATTTCGAAGGCCACAACGTTCTTCATCCCGTGGTGCCCGGTGCGATCGAGCTGCTCGCTGCGGCCAGGAATCGGCTGATGGCGGCGCGCGCGCAGCGCGTACGTCCGCATCGCGACGAGAAAGTCATCGCCGGGTGGAATGGATTGATGCTTCGCGCGTTTGCCGAGGCAGGGCGCGTGCTGCGACGGCCTGACCTTACCGCTGTCGCCGAAACCAACGCGCGATTCGTGCTGTCGCGGATGCGTCAGTCCCATCGGATGCGCCGCAGCTACAAGGATGGTCGGGCTCCGCTGGCCGGCTACCTCGAAGACCAGGCGGCGGTCGCCGATGGGTTGCTGAGTCTGTATGAAGCGACCTTCGATCCGACCTGGCTGGACGATGTCCGCGGCCTGCTCATGGAAATGCTGACGGCGTTCTGGGACGACGCCGAAGGCGCCTTCTTCGATACCGCCGCGGACCAGGAGCGGCTCGTGGTGCGGCCCCAGGACGTCACCGACAACGCGGCGCCGTCCGGAACCTCGATGGCCGTCGATGTCTTGTTGCGCGCGGGCATGCTGTTCGGCGAGCAATCATGGATCGATCGGGGCCGCGCTGCCCTCGAGCGGCTGGCACCAACCGCGGCTAAGGCGCCGCAAGCGTTTGGGCGGCTGCTCGCCGCGATCGACTTCGACCTGGGCCGGCCGGTCGAGCTGGCGCTGATCGGCAACCCAACGGACCCGCAGGTCAGCGAGTTTCTGGAGGTAGCCTGGACTCGCTACCTGCCCAACCGCCTGGTCGCGGTGGCTTCACCCGGCGGCCCGCTGCAATCGATACCGCTGCTCAGCGACCGTCGCGCGATTGATGGAAAGGTGACCGCCTATCTCTGCGAGGGTTTCGTCTGCCAGGCGCCGACCACGGACCCAGGCGAGCTGCAACGCCAGCTCGATGCGTTCAGCGCGAGACCGGTTGTGTCTTGAGCCAGGCCTCGTAATCCGTCGGGGTATTGATGTTGCGAAATGACCGCAGTTCCGGATCCACCGCGCGCAGCTCGTTTGCCGCGACGTAGCGAACGATGCTGCGGTCGAGCAGGGCCCTGATACTGCGCTCGCCGGCCGCCAGCAGCGCTTCGATGCGAGGGGCCAGCTCCCGGAGGTAGAGCGCGCAAACACCCTCGGGCTCCTCCTCTGGGCGGGGGACGACCGCCTCGTGATCGCCGGCCAGCACGCGGAGCAGGCCGCCCAGCGCCGGCTCGACGTCCGGCAGGTCGCAGCCGACCACCCAGACATGCCGCTCGGTCGCCGCGGTCAAACCGGCCAGCATGCCCGCCAGCGGGCCGAGCCCCGGCAGGTGGTCGGCGACGACACGGGCACCCTCAACCGGCGGCCGCACCGCTCCGCCGGCGATGATCGTCTCGTCGACCACCGGGGCGAGCCGGCGAGCGAGGTGCTCGATCAGCGTTACGTCGCCCGCCGGCAATGTCGCCTTGTCATACCCCATTCGGCGGCTGCGTCCGCCCGCGAGGATGACGAGGCTGCAGCCGCTGCGCATGCGAAGAGCCTACCGCGGCGCTACTGCCCGATCGCTCCGCTGATGTTGCAGAAGACATTGGCGACCTGGTTACCCAGGACGATCAGCATCACGATCACCACCACCGCGATCAAGACCAGGATCAGCGCGTACTCGACCATGCCCTGACCCCGCTGGCTGCGCGTCCGACGACCAACCTGTCGAAAAAGTCCACCGAGATGCATGCCTGCATTGTCGGTACACGACCTTTCGCGATCCGTTACACGACCGTTTCAGGTCGAGATCTGGCCGCCGTACGCCAGGCCCGATCACTGGTGCCGGGCCCCGACGGCGCTGTCGCAATCCACGGCGCAACCTTTCTCCGGCGCAAACGCCCTCAGTCGGGGCTCGTGAGAGCGGAGGCGGCCCCGGCTGACAAAGAAAAAAGACCGGCGCCTTGCCGGTCTTTTCCGTTCCTGACTGCCTCGGTGTTACTTGGACGGTGAGATTGAGGCTGCGATCGACGGTGCGCTCGACGCCGGGTTGTTGATGATGGTCGTGTTGCCGCCGGCGCCAAACCAGTGCGCGACCGCGAAGCCATAGAACAGGATCGCCAGGATCACGATCAGGGCGATCAGGAAGATCGCTACCACCGCCGCGCTCGAGCCACCGTCGCCGTCGTCATGCTCATGAACGACTGCCATTAATTACCTCCCTAGTACGTATTTAGGTGATACCATCGCTATCATATCAGTTGCCTGTCCAGTCGTCAATATTTTGCGGCCACCTTGGGTCCAGATGCGGCCGGACGAGGCTGACAGGTCCGCTATCAGCAGATGCCTGGGTGCGTTACTCAGAGAACTCGCAGCCGGTGTGCATATGTGGAAAGCCCTGTGGATAAGCCGCCGCCGGGCGTTCAGCCCTTGCGAGCGACGTCGCGAACGGTGGCCTGGGCGATTGGTCGGACGACCATCTCGTCGATGTTCACGTGGGGTGGCCGGGTGACGGCCCAGACGATACAGTCTGCGACATCGGCGCCGGTCAGGGGCTTCATTCCCTGGTAGACGGCGGCGGCGCGCTGCTCGTCCCCCTTGAATCGCACCAGGCTGAACTCGGTCTCGACCATGCCCGGCTCGATCTCGGTGACCCGGATCGGCTCGCCCACGAGCTCCAGCCGCAGCGTCCGAGTGATGGCGCGCACGGCGTGCTTGCTGGCGGTGTACCCGACTCCGCCCGGGTAGACCTCAAAGCCGGCAACCGAGCCCAGGTTGACGATATGGGCGCGGGGGGCACGCCGGAGCAGCGGAAGCAACGCCTTGGTCACACGTAGGAGCCCGAGCACGTTGGTCTCCATCATTTGCACCCAGTCGTCATCGCTACCCTCGGCAAGCGGTTGGAGCCCCGCCGCCAGTCCGGCGTTGTTGATCAAGATCTCAACCTGCGGATAGCGGGCTTCAACGGCATGAACGAAGGCCTGGATGCTGTCGAGATCCCGGACATCGAGCGGTATGGCCAGTGCCCCGAGCTCGCTCGCCACCACCCCAAGGCGGTCCTCTCGGCGGGCCCCGAGCACCAGGC
>Ga0209011_1000596_pt1 | contig 13618 bp, 10 predicted proteins | sample BlaSpr_A8_OM1_M3_FD_187986 | JGI IMG/M metagenome (GOLD analysis project Ga0209011, IMG submission 187986) | Forest soil microbial communities from Thunder Bay, Ontario, Canada - Black Spruce, Ontario site 2_A8_OM1_M3 (SPAdes) (version 2) | ecosystem: Environmental > Terrestrial > Soil > Boreal... | reverse complement strand
CTTCGACGACGTCTACGGCAGGCCGGTGATGACGCTGCGGGTCGACGTACCGCGCGATGTCACGCTGCGCGGTCATGCGGCCGTCACCTATGCCTCGATCTGTCTCGTGGGGGCCGCGGTGGTCGTGCTCATCCTGCTGTTGAGCATCCTGAATCGCCTTATCCTGACCCCGCTCGCCGTCGTCACGCGGCACGCAGTGGCGCTGGATGAGGGCAAGGATCTGACCACGCGGCTCGATCTTGCGCGCACCGATGAGATCGGCGTCCTGGCACGTGAGCTGGATCGCATGGTGGCCCGCGTCGCCGAGTCGCGCACCCAGCTCGTCGATCAGTCCTTCCAGGCCGGCTTTGCCGAACTGGCCAAGGGCGTGCTGCACAATCTCGGCAACGCCATGACGCCGATCGGCGTGCGGCTGGCGAACCTGAGGGAGCGGCTGCGGGCTGCGCCCAGCGATGACGCCGAGCAGGCCGTTGCGGAGCTTCAGGCCGGGCCGGTGGACCCGCAACGAAGCGCGGATCTCGAGGAATTCCTGCGCCTGGCCTGCAGGGAGCTCGCCGGCACCGTGCGCTCGGCCCAAGCTGACGTGGAGGTCATGACCCGCCAGGCAACCGCCATACAGACGGCGCTTGCCGAGCAGATGCGCTCCGCACGCAATGAGCACGTGATCGAACCGGTGCGTCTGACCGAGCTCGTGTCGCAGTCGCTGGAGATCGTGCCCGACTCCTGCCGGCAGCGGCTGGTGGTCGACACCGACGACACGTTACGCAAACTGGGCGTGGTGCGTGTGGCGCGCACCGTGCTGCGCTTGATCCTGCAGAACCTCATCATCAACGCCGCGGACGCGGTGCGCGATGCGGGCAAGGAAAAGGGCGTATTGCGAGTGAGCGCCGAGATCACGCGCGAGGCTGAGCGTCAGCAGCTGCATCTGCAGTTCCAGGACGACGGTGTCGGCATTCCTGCGCAGAATCTCGAGCGGGTATTCGAAAAAGGATTCTCGACCAAGTCGCCGGAAACCAACCACGGTATCGGTCTGCACTGGTGCGCCAACGCCATCAACGCGCTGGGCGGACGCATCTGGGCGGCGAGCGAGGGTCCCGGGCGCGGCGCATCGATGCATCTGCTGGTGCCCCTGGTCGCTCGTGAAACCATGTCTCTTGCCGGAGCTGCGTGAGGTCCCATGCCTGAACTGAACCAAACGACCATTCGGGTACTGGTGGTCGATGATGAACCCGGGGTTCGGGATGCCTACCGGCAGGTCCTGGCGGAGAGTGATGTCAGTCAGGAGGTCGAGGGTTTTCGCGAGCTGCGCAGCCGACTGTTCAGCAGGAATTCGCCCGAGCGCTCACGCGCCAAAGCGCGCCCGCACAGCACCACCTTCGAGCCGGTGTTCTGTGATCAGGCTCAGGCGGCGGTCACTGCGGTGAAGGAGGCGCTGGCGCGCAACCAGCCGTTCGCCGTGGTGTTCCTCGACATGCGCATGCCGCCGGGCCCGGACGGGGTGTGGGCGGCCGCGCAGATCAGGGAGCTGGATCCGGCGGTCGAGATCGTCATCTGCACGGCCTACTCCGACGCGGATCCCAGTGATATCGGCGGGTTGGTGCCCCCCGAAGACAAGCTCTCGTACCTGCAGAAGCCCTTTCATCCGCATGAAGTGCGGCAAATGACCATTGCCCTGGGCAGCAAGTGGCGCGCCGAGCGACGCATCGTCAGGCTCGCATACTTCGATACGCTGACCGGTCTGCCCAATCGCGAGCAGTCGCATAACCGGCTGGTGCGTGCGCTGCAGGCGGCGAAGGAAAATGATCGCACCCTCGCGGTGCTGTATCTGGATCTTGACAACTTCAAGAGGGTCAACGACACGCTCGGTCATGCGGCGGGGGACGAGCTGCTGCGCCTGGTCGCGGACCGGTTGCGCAACTCGCTGCGCGATCGCGTCGATACGGCGGTTCCCGGCGCGGGCGCCGGCCCGCGGCTGGGCGATATTGCCCGCCTTGGTGGCGATGAATTCATGGTGCTGCTGCCGACTATTCGCTGTGCCACCGACGCGGGCAGCGTGGCCGAGCGGCTGATCGAGGCGCTGCGGGAACCTGTGCAACTCGCCTCGAACTCCCTGGTGGTGACTCCGAGCGTGGGAATCGCCGTCTATCCTCAGGACGGCGCCGATGCGGTGACCCTGCTGCGCCACGCGGATCTGGCGATGTATGTTGCCAAGCGGCGCAGTCCCGGCACCTACGCCTACTACGACGCATCCATGAACGCGATAGCTCTGCACCGTTTCACCATTGAAGACCGGTTGCGCGGCGCCCTCGCCCGCAACGAGTTCTCGCTGCTGTACCAACCACAATTCGACGTGCGCACCGCCAGCGTTTCCGGGATGGAGGCGCTGCTGTGCTGGACGAGCGCCGAGCTCGGCGTCGTGAGCAGTTCCGAGTTCCTCCCGGTCGCTGAGGAAACCGGGCTGATACTGCCGATCGGCGCGTGGGTGCTGCGCACCGCCTGCCTGCAGGCCAAGACCTGGCGTGCCGAGGGCCTGCCGGTGCAGCGCATTGCGGTCAACGTCTCGGGGCGTCAGTTTGCGCTCCCCGACTATCCGGCCCAGGTGGCCGCGATTCTGCGGGAAACCGGGCTCGATCCGGCCATGCTGGAGCTGGAGATCAGCGAGTCGGTGGTGATGGCCGATGAGGCGTGGGCCGAAAGGACCATCAACCAGCTGAAGCAGCTCGGCGTCTCCCTCGCCATCGACGATTTTGCCACCGGCTACTCGCACTTCGGCCGGCTGCGCAACCTCGCGGTCGATCGGCTCAAGATAGGTCGCTCGTTCGTCACCAGCATCACCGAGGGGGGCGACGATCGCGCGATCGCATCGGCCATCATCGCCATGTCACGCTCGATGCGCATCAATGTCACCGCCGAGGGCGTGGATAATTTCCCGCAACTCGCTTTCCTGCAGGAGCAGGACTGCCAGGACGCGCAGGGATTTCTGCTCAGCGGGCCGTTGCAGGCCGAGGAAGCGCGCGCGCTGCTGAAGCGCTCGGGGGAGTTCGGCGACGGCTCGCGCTCGCAACGCTTCAAGGCGCTCATCGGCTGAGGCGCTCCGTCGGCGCGCCGCCCCGGACAATTCAGCTTACAATTGCCTGCAGGCACGCACGCGTGCGACTGCGGGGAAGTTATGCGGACTGCGCTCGCGGATTTCATCAGGGACACCCCTGAGGGGCGCGAGGCGCAGGCGATTCTGCGCACCTGCGTGCACTGCGGTTTCTGTCTGCCGGCCTGTCCTACCTACCAATTGCTCGGCGATGAGCTCGACAGTCCGCGCGGCCGCATCTACCTGATGAAGCAGCTGCTGGAGGGTGCACCCGTCAGCGCGCGCACGCAGCTGCATCTGGACCGCTGTCTGACCTGTCGCGCCTGCGAGACTGCCTGTCCGTCGGGCGTGCAGTACGGACGGCTGCTGGACATCGGGCGCGCGGTCAGCGAAGAGCGCGTGACCCGCAGCCGTGGCTCGCTCCTCAAGCGTTACCTGCTGCGCAAGATCGTGCCGCACACCCGCCGGGTGCGCGCGCTGCTGAGTGTGGCGCGCATCGCGCGCCCGCTGTTGCCGCGGCACCTGGCGGCGCCCGTGTCCGCGGCGCGCGCGGCGGGCTCGTGCCGCGCGCCCTGGCCCACAGCGCATCGTGCGCGGCGGGTGTTGTTGCTGTCGGGGTGCGTGCAGCCGGCTCTGCGGCCGGCCATCGACGCGGCCGCCGCGCAGGTGCTGGATCGTGTGGGGATCTCGAGCATTGCGGTCGCCGGCACCGGCTGCTGCGGCGCGCTCACCCATCATCTGTCCGCCCACCGGGAGACGCTGCAACAGGTGCGGCGCAACGTGGACGCGCTGTGGCCGCACATCGAGGCGGGCGCCGAGGCGGTGGTGGTCACCGCAAGCGCCTGCGCTTCGATGGTGACCGAGTACGGACGCCTGCTGCGGGATGATCCGGACTACGCCGCGCGGGCGGCGCGCGTCAGTGCGCTGGCCCGCGACATCGCTCAGGTGGTGGCTGCCGAGAGTGAAGGACTCGCCGCAGCGCTGCAGCGCGCAGCGGACACGCAGGCGCCGACCGCGGCGCGGGTCGCCTTCCATGCGCCGTGCACTCTGCAACACGCCCTGCAGGTTACCGGCACGGTCGAAGCGTTGCTGACGGCCGCGGGATTTGCTCTCACCCCGGTCACCGACCGCCAGCAATGCTGCGGTTCGGCGGGAACCTATTCCATCCTGCAGCCGGAGCTGTCGGCACGGCTGCTGCGCCTGAAGGTCGCCGCTCTCGAGAGCGGCACGCCGGACCTCATCGCCACCGCCAACATTGGCTGTCTCACGCATATCGGCGGTGGCACCTCGGTGCCGGTGTGTCACTGGGTCGAACTGCTCGCGCAGAGGCTTCAATGTCAGGAGTGAGCCGCGCGCCGCGGCGCGCGCACGCGCCGCAGGGGGGTGCGTCGGTGGCGGATGGCTGACCAGTGGGGCGAGCGCATGCCGCGCTCGGTGAGCCTGCTGCAGACCATCGCCGTGTCCGTGGGCGTTGCCATCGGCAGCGGAATCTTCCGTGTTCCCGCCACGGTCGCCGCACAGCTGCACGCGCCCGGCCCGATCATCGCCTGCTGGGTGCTGGGCGGCATCATTGCGCTGTGCGGTGCCCTCACGGTGGCGGAACTGGCGGGGGCTTTGCCGCGCTCCGGGGGCATCTTCGCCTGGCTGCTGGAGAGCTACGGTCCGCTGCCGGCGTTCCTGTTCGGCTGGACCGAGCTGGTCGTGATCCGCGCCGCCGCGCTGGGCGCCATCGCGACCGTCTTCGCGGAGTACCTCGGATACTTCGTGCCGATGAGCGCCGTGCAGGTGCGCTATACGGCCGCGCTGGCCATCGTGCTCATCGGCGCGATCAACTACATCGGCGTGCAGCGCGCGGCCGCGGTGCTGAGTGCGACCACCGCGCTCAAGTACGCCGTGCTCGCGGCGCTCGGACTGCTCGCGTTCACGGCGACCGGCGGCAGCGGCGCGCATTTCAGCCCCGCGTGGCCCGCCGGCGTTCCGCTGTCGCTGCTCGCGAGCGCCCTGATCCCGGTGCTGTGGACCTACGACGGCTGGGCCGACCCGGCCACCATGGCGGGGGAGATCAGCGACCCGCAGCGCAACCTGCCGCTGGCCCTGATTGCCGGCGCGCTGTGCGTCATGCTGGTGTACCTGGTGGTCAACATCGGCTTCATGTATGCGCTCGCGCCGGCGCAGATGGCAGGCTCGAAACTCATTGCCTCCACCGTGGCGGCGCGCATCCCGCTACTCGGTGGCGCGGGAGCGGCTGTGGTCGCCGCCGCGGTGGTGGTGTCCGCCTTCAGCGGCCTGAACGCCTCGATGATGACCGGGTCGCGCGTGTTTTTCGCGATGGCCGATCGCGGTCTGTTCTTTCGCGCCGCGGCGCGCGTATCCCCGCGTTTCAACAGCCCGGCGGTCGCCATCTGGCTGGCCACCGCGCTGGGTGTCGGCTACGTACTCGAGAATGACTTCGCGCAGCTGGCCGACAAGTTCATCCTCGGCATCTGGCCCTTCTACGCACTGGCGGTGGCGGGCGTATTCGTGTTGCGCCGCCGGCGTCCCGAGCTGCCGCGGCCGTATCGGGTGTGGGGCTACCCGCTGGTGCCGGCGGTGTTCCTGCTCGCTTCGGGCCTGATGGTGCTCAACGCGCTGTTCACCGATCCGCGCAACACCGGGGTTACCCTGCTGATCATTCTGGCCGGGGTGCCGGTGTACTGGTTGCGCGTGAAGCTCTCGCGCGGGCGCTAATTCTTCAGCCGTTCATGGCCGGCACTGCGCGCGCTACGGTGAACCCAAGCACAATATCGACTAAGGAGGAGCGGGCGGTGGGTAACGGCACAACAACAATCCACGACGGACGCGGGCCGCACCCGGAGCGTGTGGCGTGAACCGGCGCGTGATGGGGGTCGCGGCCGCACTCGCTCTCGTGCTGGCGGCGCTGGGATGGTATCTGTGGCGGGCGCGCGGCGCGGACGACCCCAACGCCGCGCTGTCGCTGTCGGGCAATGTGGACGTGCACCAGGTGGAGCTTGCCTTCCGCGTGACCGGCAGGATCTCGGAGATGAGCGTGCAGGAGGGCGACAAGGTCACCACGGGCCAACCGCTCGGACAACTGGACCGCGTGCCGTTTGCGACCGACGTCGCCGCCACCAGGGCGGATGTGGCGCAGGCGCAGGCCCAGCTGGACAAGACCGAGCGCGGCTACCGCGTGGAGGAGATCGCCCAGGCGCGCGCTACCGTGGCGCAGCGCGCCGCCGAGCTCGCCAACGCGCGCGTGACGCTGCAGCGCCAGCAGCAGCTGGTGGCGGCCGGCCTGGTCACTCACCAACAAATCGACGACGCGCAGGCACGCGTGCATCAGAGCGAGGCGCAGCTCGCCGGCGCACGTGATCAGCTGACCATGGAGTTGCGCGGCTCGCGCATCGAGGACATCGAAGCCCACAAGGCCATGCTGGCCTCCGCCCAGGCGCGCCTCGAGAAGGCCCAGACGGCGCTGTCGGATACCACGTTGCTCGCGCCCAGCGCCGGCATCATTTCCGTGCGTGCGCGCGAGGCCGGCGCGATCGTCCAGGCGGGACAGACGGTCTACACGCTGACGCTGAACGATCCGGTGTGGATCCGCGCCTACGTGCCACAGCCGCGCCTCGGGCGCATCAAGCCGGGGATGACGGTCAGCGTGAGCATCGATTCGATGCCAGGCAAACACTACGACGGCACCGTGGGATTCATCTCCCCGGATGCCGAGTTCACTCCCAAGACCGTGCAGACCGATCAGGTGCGCGACGATCTGGTGTATCGCATCCGCGTGATCGCCAGCGATCCCGACAATGTGTTCCGGCAGGGCATGCCGGTGACGGTGCTGGTGCCGGCCGCGCAGCCGCCGGCGCTGGCGCGCAATCACTAGGAAATCCCGTGGTGAGCTTGCGCGCACCGGCAGCCCCCGCGGCGAGGGTGGTCGGATTGGTGAAGACCTTCGGCGCCGCCAACGCGCTCGCCGGGATCAGCGCCGAGCTGCCGCCGGGGAGAATCCTCGGGCTGGTGGGTCCGGACGGGGCCGGCAAGACGACGCTGATCCGGCTGCTCGCGGGCCTGATGGAGCCCACCGCCGGGACGGTCGAGGTGCTGGGTAGTAAGCCGCGCGCCGAGGGTGGCACCATCCAGGCGCAGACCGGTTACATGCCGCAGCGCTTCGGGTTGTACGAGGATCTCTCGGTGCTCGACAACCTCAATCTGTACGCCAACCTCCGCGCTCTGGATGCTGCGACGCGCCAGCAGCGCTTTGCGCAGTTGCTGCGCTTCACCGACCTCGGCTCATTTACCGGGCGCCTCGCCGGCAAGCTGTCCGGTGGCATGAAACAGAAGCTCGGACTCGCATGCGCGCTGCTCGGACGCCCACGCCTGTTGTTGCTGGACGAGCCCGGCGTGGGGGTCGACCCGCTGTCGCGGCGCGAGCTGTGGCGCATGGTGAATGAGCTCGTCGCAGACGGGGTCACGGTACTGTGGTCGACCGCCTACCTGGAAGAGGCCGAGCGCTGTGCACACATCTGGCTGCTCGATCGCGGGCGGCTGCTGTACGACGGGGCGCCGGCGCAGCTGAGCGAGCGCGTGCGCGGGCGCGTGTTCCGGCGCCGCGTCGCCCCCGGTAAGGCGCGACAGATCGCGGAGAGCGAGCTCGAGCGCGACGCGGTGCTCGATGCAGTGATTCAGGGTGCGAGCGTGCGCCTGGTGGCGAAGCCAGACAGTGCGGGCGAATTCCAGGCGGAAGCTTACGAGCCGGTGGCGCCGCGCCTGGAGGACGCGTACGTCGAGTTGCTGGGCGGCGCGCGCAAGGGCGAAAGCCTGCTGGCGCGCGGCTGGCCGACGGGCGCGACGGCCGATGGCGTGCTGGTGCGTGCCGCGGGCCTGACGCGCCGTTTCGGGGACTTCGTGGCCGCCGATAGCGTCGGCTTCGAAGTGCACGCCGGGGAAATCTACGGCCTGCTGGGACCTAACGGCGCCGGCAAGTCGACCACGTTCCGCATGCTGTGCGGGCTGCTCATGCCCAGCAGCGGCGCAGCCCACGTCGCGGGCGTGAATCTGTCGCGCGCCGCGAGCCGCGCGCGCGCGCGCCTCGGGTACATGGCGCAGAAGTTCTCGCTCTATGGCGATCTGTCGGTTGCGCAGAACCTCGACTATTTCGCCGACATCTACGGATTGAAGCGCGCCGCCAAGCGCGAGCGGGTGCAGGCGATGGTCGACATGTTCGAACTTGCGCCGCATCTGCAGTCGAACGCGGCGCTGCTGCCGCTCGGCTTCAAGCAGCGCCTGGCACTCGCCTGCGCCACGCTGCACGCCCCAAGGGTGCTGTTTCTCGATGAGCCCACCAGCGGCGTCGATCCCCTCATGCGACGCGAGTTCTGGCACCACATCAACGCGCTCACCACCCGGGGCGTGGCGGTCCTGGTCACCACGCACTTCATGGAGGAGGCGGAGTATTGCGATCGCATCGGCCTCATCTGGCGCGGCAAAAAGATCGCCGAAGGTACGCCCGATGAGCTCAAGGCGAGCGTGCGCAGCCCGGTGCGTCCCGAGCCGACGCTCGAGGATGCGTTCATCGCGCTCATCGAAGGAGAGGCGGCATGAGCGACACGCTCACCCGGGTGCGCAGCTGGTGGCAGCAACTCGCCGCGATCATGATCAAGGAGGGCAAGCAGGTCACGCGCGACCCATCCAGCTGGATCATCGCGGTGGTGCTGCCGCTCACCTTCCTGTTCCTGTTCGGCTTCGGCATTTCGCTCGACACCACGGTCGTAAAGATCGCCATGGTGCGCGAGGACGGCGGTCGCGACGCGCGTGCCTTTGGCGATGCGCTCACCAGCTCCAAATGGTTCCTGGTCGTTCCGGCCACCGATCGGCGCTCCGGTGAGCGTCTGCTGCAGGACCAGAACGTCAAGGCGGTGGTCATCATTCCCGCCGAGTTCGGCCGGCGTCTGTACGCGCAGAACACGACCGCACAGGTGCAGGTGCTGGTCGACGGCGCGGAACCCAACACCGCCAACTACGTGCACGGCTACGTGGGCGCGATCTGGAGCGGCTTCCTGGCGGCGCGCGGCCTCGAGCAGGGTAGCCCGATCGCGGCTCCAGTCAGCCTCGAGGTGCGCTACTGGTACAACGCCAACGCGGTGAGCCGTTGGTTCCTGATCCCCGGCTCGATGACGGTGATCATGACGCTGCTCGGGACGCTGCTCACCTCACTGGTGATCGCGCGCGAGTATGAGCGTGGCACGCTGGAAGCGCTGTACGCGACGCCCCTGACGCGCGGCCAGATCCTGATCGGCAAGACCCTGCCGTATTTCCTGCTGGCGATGGTGTCGATGGCGGTGTGCGTGCTGACGGCGCTGCTGCTGTTCCAGCTGCCGCTGCGCGGCTCGTTCCTGGCACTCGGTCTGGTGTCGGCGGTGTTCCTGGTGCCGGCACTGGGGCAGGGCCTGTTGATATCGGTGACCATGAGAACGCAGATGGCCGCGGCGCAGCTCGGGCTCATGACCGGTTACCTGCCGGCGATGATGCTGTCGGGGTTTCTGTTCGATATCCACTCCATGCCGCCGTGGCTGCAGGCGATCACGCTGGCGATCCCGGCGCGCTACATGAATGTATCGCTGCAGACTGTATTCCTCGCCGGCGATCTGTGGTCGGTGCTGATTCCCAACATGCTGTTCATGCTCGCCGTGGGAGCGCTGTTCTTCGGCCTCACCTGGCGGCGCCTGCACAAGCGGCTGGACTGAGGAGCCAAGCGGATGCTGCAGCGGCTGCTGGCCATCGTTCGCAAGGAATTGATCACCATGCTGCGCGACCCGCGCGCGCGCCTGGCGCTGATCATCCCGCCCATCATCCAGCTGTTCATCTTTTCGTCCGCCGCCACCATGGAGGTGAAGAACATCGCTCTCGCGGTCGTGGACCTCGACCGCGGACCGTACGCCGCCGATGTACAGCAGCGCCTTGCCGGCTCGCGCAGCTTTACCCGGCTGCCGCGTTACGCCAACGTCGCATCCGCCCGCGGCGCACTCGAGCGCGAGCAGGTCATCGGGATCCTGGTGCTGCCGAGCGGGTTTTCCGCCGACCGCACCGCTGGCCGGCCGGCGAGCGCGCAACTGCTGCTCGACGGACGCCGTTCCAACGCCGCGCAGATCACCGCCCAGTACGTAAGCACCATCATGGCGGCCGAGGGAGCGCCCTTGAGCGGTGCGCCGCCGGATGCCAACGCCGCCGGCGGCAGCGCCGCGCTCGCCCGCCCAGCCAACGCCGAGGTCGTGATCGACAACTGGTTCAACCCCAATCTCGACTATCGGTGGTTCATGCTGCCGAACCTGGTCGGCATGCTGAGCCTCGGCGTCGCGCTCATGATCACCGCGCTGTCGGTCGCGCGCGAGCGCGAGCTCGGCACCTTCGACCAGACGCTGGTTTCTCCGGCGACGCCGGTCGAGATTGCGCTCGGCAAGCTGCTGCCGCCGCTGTTGGTCGCGAGCGTGCAGGCGACGCTGTATCTGCTGATCGTGACGCTGCTGTACGGCGTGCCGTTCCGCGGCAACCTGCTGGTTTTCTATGCGGCGGTACTGACCTTCGCGGAAGCGTGCGCGGGAGTGGGACTTTTCATCTCCTCCCTGGTGCATACGCAGCAACAGGCCTTTCTGGGCGCGTTCGCGGTACTGCTGCCATTCGCGTTGCTGTCGGGATTCGCAACGCCGGTGGAGAACATGCCGTGGTGGCTGCAGTTCGTCACGACGATCAATCCGCTCGCCCACATGCTGCGACTCATGCAGGGGCTGTTCCTCAAGGGCGCCTCCGTCGCTTCCCTAGCACAGGACCTGGTGAAACTGCTGGAGATCGCGCTGTGCACCACCGCCGCCGCGGTGCTGCTGTTCCGCAGGAAGGCGGCGTAGCGCTTCGTATAAGATAGCGCGCCCTCAGGTAAGACCCCCATGAGCTTGCGCAAAGCCGGCCACGGCGCCTTCGTGTTCATTTTCGTCGCGGTGCTGGTCAGCGGCGCGGCCGCGCCGCCGCCGGTCCAGGCGCTGCCGCCGATCCGACACGTGTTCGTGCTGTTGCTGGAGAACCAGTCGTACGCCGTGACCTTCGGCCGGCAGTCAGCAGCGCCGTATCTGGCGCGCACGCTTCGCGCGCAGGGAGCACTGCTCACCCGGTACTACGCGATCGGACACGCGAGCCTCGGCAATTACGTGGCGCTCATCAGCGGCCAGGCACCGAACGAGGCGACGCAGCTGGGCTGTCCGATGTTCGCGGATTTCAAGGCCAGCGCTGCCGGGCTCGATGCGCACGGCCAGCTGCCGGGATCCGGCTGCGTCTACCCGCCGATGGTGAAGACCCTGCCCGACCAGCTGGAAGCTGCGGGCCTGACCTGGAAGGCGTACATGGAGGACATGGGCAAGGATCCGGCGCGCGAGTCCGCCGCCTGCGCTCACGTGCCGCTCGGCACGCTCGAGACTACCCAGCTCGCCAAGGTGTCGGATCAGTACGCGGCGCGACATGACCCGTTTGTATATTTCCATTCCATCATCGACGATCAGGCGCGCTGCGACGCGCACGTGGTGAATCTCGAGCGTCTGCCGCAGGATCTGCACAGCGTCGCCACGACCGCGAACTACGTCTTCATCACCCCGAACCTGTGCAACGACGGCCACGATGCCGAGTGCGTCGATGGCCGGCGCGGCGGGCTTGCGGCCATCGAGGTGTTCCTGAGGACCTGGGTGCCGTTGATCGAGCGTTCGGCGGCGTTCCAGGCGGACGGGGTTCTGATCGTCACCTTCGATGAGTCTAACGACGCCGGTCGCGAGGGCTCGAGCGCCTGCTGCGCAGAGAAGCCCCTGCCCGGGGCGAAGTTCAGGCCCGGATTCGGCGGCCCGGGGGGCGGGCGCATCGGGGCGGTCGTGTTGTCGCGGTTCGTGAAACCGGGAACCGTGTCCGCCGTGCCCTACAACCACTATTCACTGCTGCGCACGGTGGAAGCGATCTTTTCCCTGCCAGCGCTCGGGTACGCGGCGGAGCCGGACCTGGCGCGGTTCGGGCCGGACGTGTTCAGCGCCGCCGCGCCGCCTCCACCCGCTCGATGAGCTCGGTCGCGAGCGTATTCCTGACGAACGGCGAGAAGAACCTGCGCGGCGGCGAGAAACTGACTTCCCTGCCGAAGCGGCCCGGCTGGCGCAGGGTGAGCGTGATCCGCGGCGGGTTGACGAACTGCGTATAGCCGACGTTGATGACTTCGGTCAGCGGGATCCGCTCCTCGTCAGAGCCGAAGCGCACCCGTAACGAGTCGCCTTCGTCGAACACTTCATCGGCGAGATCGAACACCAGCTTCCGCATGATGGCGTAGCCGATGACCAACAGGAGCAGCGGCACGATGAAGACCGGCGCCGGCACCGCGTGCGCCGCACGTGCGCCCGCCACCGCCGCCGCCACAGACAGCGCGACCATTCCGAACCACAGCACCGGGAAGACACGCTTCAGAAAAAACGTATTGCGCGAGGAAATTCGCCTGGCGGTTTCTGCTGCTGGCACGCTACTCCTCGCGCAGCCGCGTCCGTGCGGACGAGCTCAGGTACCCGGCCCCGGCCAAGCGCGCTCCTTCGTCGACAATTAGCTGCCGAGGCAGTAATATCATCGGCAGTAATCTCACCAACAGCCATAGGATAGCAGGCGCGCCATGAGCCGCAGAAGCGCCGGCAAAGCCGCGCCGCGTGTAGCGGCGCAACCCCCGCAAGAGCTACTGGGCGTCGGCTATCTGCTGGGCCGGGCGCGCGGCTCGCTGCTCACCGGGCTGGACGGGCAACTCGAGCCCTTTGGCCTGAGCGCCATGCAGTTCGGGGTGCTGAAACATCTCGCCGAGGGCGCGGCGCACACGGCAGCGGACCTGTGTCGGCGCATGCACTACGACACCGGTTCCATGACTCGCATTCTCGACCGGCTCGAGCACCAGGGGCTGGTGCGCCGTGAGCGCGGCCGTGAGGACCGCCGCCTGATGTTGCTGCGCATCGCGCCCGGCGGTCGCGTGCTGCTGCCACGCCTGATGGCGGTGGCAGCGCGCGTGCTCGAGGGGCACCTCGCCGGTTTCAGCGCGGCGGAGATCGAGGCGCTCAAGGACTACCTCGGACGGATGATCGATAACGGCCAACCCAGAGGGGACAATGAGCAGCGACCTACAGGCGGCAAATCATGAGCACCCGCAACACCGTTCTCGCAGCAACCCTGGCCGCATCACTCGCTGGCTGTGTCGACCGCGGTGACTGGAAGCCCGCGCCCAAACTCGAGCCGCAGGCGCTCAGCGCGCAGCAAACGCTCGCGGGGGCGAGGCTCGATGCCGCGGCCTGGCCGCCGGACCTGTGGTGGCACGGTTACGGCGATCCGCAGCTCGACGCGCTGGTCGCCGAGGCGCTCGCGGGGAGCCCCTCGCTCGGGATCGCCCAGGCACGGCTGCGGGCCGCCCAGGCGCAGGCCATCGAAGCTTTTCTGCAGACTTATCCGAACAGCGTGATGAAGGAAGATGCGCTGGTGTCGCTTATG
>Ga0209011_1000595_pt1 | contig 13618 bp, 8 predicted proteins | sample BlaSpr_A8_OM1_M3_FD_187986 | JGI IMG/M metagenome (GOLD analysis project Ga0209011, IMG submission 187986) | Forest soil microbial communities from Thunder Bay, Ontario, Canada - Black Spruce, Ontario site 2_A8_OM1_M3 (SPAdes) (version 2) | ecosystem: Environmental > Terrestrial > Soil > Boreal... | reverse complement strand
CCTTGGCACAGTCAGTACGTCCGGCACGAACATGGTATTTCTGAGTCAAGTGGATATCAAGCTGTCGGCTCTGCAGTCCGTCTCGCCGGCTATTGGACCGGTCGTTCAAGTTACGATTCCCATATTTGCAGGCTCGACTCCCAGCGTCACGACGGCGACAAACGGGACCTGCTTGAATGGCACCACTTGCGCCAATTATTCTCTTATGGTCCCCGAGGGCTTTTTTTCTTTTGGCAGGTTCAGTACGTCCGGTATCCAATACAACTTGGCGGTCCAGCAGATCATCCCAGTGAGATATACGGTGGAAGCGAGCGCGTTTTTCCACTTGGCCGCACTCTCGCCGGACTGTACACCTCCAAATGAGTTCTCGGATATTGTGGTGGGGAATGGGACCGTTGTTTCTGGGAATCCGAACTTTGGTTTTTCGGGATGTCTCTAATCTGCCCTGTTCCAACCAATTAGGGACGGGAAGGCGGAAAGTGGGCTGCTACGATTAGCGAGTATTCCCGCATAGGCTGTCGACTTCATGTTGCAGGTTTTCATCCAACTGAGCTTGTGCCCGATTGGGCGCCGAGCAAATCTGTCTGGCCGTGAGTCCCACCGCGCCGCGCAGATTGGCGCCTTGCAGGTTCGCGCCGCTAATGTCCGCACCGCGCAGGATAGCTCCCTGTAGGTCGGCGCCGCTTAAGTCTGATTTCCGGAGATCCGCTTCCGTGAGAATGGCCAGGGAGAGGTCCGCCTGTTTCAGTTGTGCGTTGCCCATTTTTGTGGAGGTCAAGTAGGTTTCCTGAAGATTCGCCATCGTCAGATTCGCGTTTTCAAGATTTGCCTCGCGAAGATCCGCTTGTTTCAGATTCGCCCGCTGCAGAAGCGCATTCCGCAAGTCCGCTTTGTAAAGACTGGCGCTATCGAGCGTAGCGTCGAGAAGGGTCGCGCCGGAAAGAACGGCGGAAGACAGGTTCGCTTCCCGCAGGTTGGCGCGGTTCAAGTTGGCGTTTCGCAGGTCTGCTTCCTGGAGCGACGCACGGTTCAGCTTTGCGCGGTCGAGAACGACGAACTGCAGATCCGCCTGGCGGAGATTCGCTTCTCGCAGGTCCGCCTCCGAAAGGTAGGCATTCCGCAGATCGGCCTGCCAAAGGCGAGCCTTGGCGAAGAAAGCGCCATACGCCTGGATGTAGCGGAGTTTGAGCCGGTTGAGGGTCGCGCCTTTTACTTCGTCGACCTCCTCATCTTTTCCTGACCAGTCGGGGGGCTTTGTAGAAACCTCAGCTTCGGTTAATTGTGCGTACGGATTGTAGCCTGCAGTCCACAATATTTCTGCTGCCAAGGTGCTAATCCCCGGATTGGCAGATTCAGATGTTCGGCCGAAGTCGTGAGGAACGCCTTGGATGATCCCAATGGACAGCAGGAGAAGAACGAACCCGATTCCAATCGGGGCGGCACTGCGTAGCAGCATGGTTCGCCAGCGCAAGGACCTTGGTGAGTTCGCAGGCAGTGGCGAATCGGCTCCGAAGGCCTTCCCAACCATCCTGGGAAAGCCCATAGCCGCAGTGATGGCGCCGACCACGAGCAGCACCAGAGCGGACGTTCCGCGCATGTCCTCGAGCGTCAGATATCGACCCCAGAAAAGAAGAATCGTTGCCGGCGTGATCCAATACAGCAGAACCATGGCGATTCCCGCCTCCAGAAACGCCAGCGGGGAACGCGTGGTCTTTAGCCATTTGGAATGCATGCGGGCAGACCACCTCGCGAACCAGGGGAGGCATGTGTCCAAACTCCGGCCGTCGGGGAAGATGGCGGGCAATTGCGCCGCGCCGTCCCATAAACGCTGCAAATAGAGGTGGAAACAAATGTACAAGCAAAGAATCACCACCGGGCCGAAAAGATAGAACGGGACAAATGGCACGTCCGCCTGCAGACCAAAAAACGGCAGAGCGGGGGCGTTCCTCAAAAGCTGAGAATCTTTTGTCGTGAAAATCCTTAGCCATGCGAGGGCGTTGACCAACAATATGGCGACAAGGAACAAGCCGGCCCTGGTGGCCACCTGTCCAACATATTTCAGTCCCTCGGATGGGGAAGTGTCCGCGGGAAGGATGGCGCCAAACAGATTTGCACCAGCGAGTTGCCGGTTGAGAAGCCCTGTCGCGCCTTCGAGCGTGGCGGCCTGAAGATTGGCCTGATGGAAACCAGTGCCGAGCAGGTTCGTATCCTTTAGATTCGCTTGCAGCAAACTTGCGCCCCGGAAATCCGCCAGCATCAGATCGGCCCTTTTCAGGATCGTTTTATTGAGGAGGGCGTCCTGTAGCCTGGCGTCTATTAGATCGGCGTCTTCAAGATTCTCGCGCGAAAAGTCCGCCTGTATGCCGGACTCACCATTTGAATCGAGCCAATCACCGTGTTGCTCGAGGATTTCCGTCAACCCCCGGATGACCAGAGGGCGGGTTGGAGGACCGGCAAGAGGCTCCGCGACCGGGGTGGAAAGAGTTTCCGTGGGAGGGTCGGCAAGGGACTCGGTAAGAGAGTTCGCAAAACTGGTGGCAAGACTGTCTGCAAGCGAATCCGCAAGGGGTGTGGCCAAAGTTTCTGCAAGCGAGTCCGTGGCAGGGGTAGCAAGAGAGCCTGCATTTGAGTCTGGAAGAGAGTCCGCAATGGAGGTGGCAAGGGTCTCCCCAAGAGCGTCCGAAAGAGGGGTAGCGAGAGAGTCTGCATTAGAGTCAGCAAGAGAGTCCACAAGGGGGTCGGCGAGAACCTCCGGAAGAGGGGCGACGTCTTCTTTTTTCTCTGGAGCCGCTATGTTCGCTTGTTCGGCTGCTGTTTCCACGATTCGACCTCTGAAATTCCGTCACGATTTCCGAGCAGGAGGACATCTCCTTGCCTGGCTGCAGTTTGGCGGGCTCCAAGTAGAACCGGCGCAGGTTTCTGACGGCTCCGCGCCTGATTTTCACCCCAGCGGGGGTAATGTGTTCAGCGTAAAAGTAGAGCCGCGCCCAAGAGAAGCCCTTTACGTGAATGTAATGATCTTGTGCCGCAAGACCAGCCGGGTCACCTGTCCGGAAGCCTAAAATTTGTACAGGCGATCCCGGCTTCTCAATAAGCGCTCAACGCAATTCCTTCTTGGGGCGAGCAGCATGGCATCGAGATCCTGTCCCGACTAGGTCTTGCGCGCGATTTCGATGGCGCCTTTGAAGTAGGCCCCGTCTTCGATCATGATTCGCGAGGTGGTCAGATCGCCAATGACCGAGCCGTGTTTCTTAATTTCGATGCGGCCGCTAGCCAGGAGATTTCCGCTCACTTGGCCAAATACGATCACCTCGGAGGCGGTAATCTCGCCGCTGACGTGACCGTTCTGTCCAATGGTGAGCCGGTGTTCGCCGAGTGAGATCGGACCGTCCACCTTGCATTCCACCTGGAGATCTTCCGTGCCCGAAATTTGTCCCTTAATCTTCAATCCAGGTCCCAGCCACGCCGGTGCGCGCGTACCGGAGCCTTGCGGGCGTGGAGTTTCCAGAACATTTCTAGTAGGCGCAGCTGCAGGCGCATTCACGGGCGCAGACGCGGGTTCGAGTGTCCCCACACCTGTTCCCGACGACGTGCCTGGAGGATACGACGCTTGCTTGTTGGTCCACATGACACCCTCCTAGGGTTCAAAATGGGATTGACGGTCGCGGACTAGGTGCAATCAGTCTAGGTTCACCGTACAGATCTAGGCAAGACCGGAACGCAGTTGAGTTGTCCGTTGCGTCAATGTGACGAGTGAGGAGCGCTTTTAATCCGGGCGTCCAGGAGCGGGAGAAGGCGGCTGAACTCCTCCAGGGAGCGGCGCGGGCTGTGCACCCGGAGCTGGCGCAGGAGGAGCGAGTACGCCCGGAGGTGGTGTGAATGGTGCGGCAGGGGAGGAAGGCTCACCTCGGCCAGCGTAAATCGCGCGTGGATTGCGCGGTGGCAGGCGCACCGCACGAGGCGTAATGATGAAGAGCGTTTCGGTATCCTTTGTGTCAGCCGTATGGTTCCCGGTTAGATACCCGGCGCCCGGCGCTATCGCGGTGTAAGGCAAACCACTGATGGATCGCGCTTCGCTGGTCTCAACGATTCCCGAAAGGACCGAAGTTTGATTTTCACGAAGTCGAATCGTCTGGTCGAGCGTGCGATTGGTGAGAATGGGAATGCCGTTGACCGACGACCCGGAAAGACTGCGAATGTCGAACTCGAGATGAAGCGTGACTTCGTCATCGCCATGCAGCCGCGGTGTTGCTTTCACTTTTAGCCCCAGGTCCACATACTCCGCTGACGGATACGCGGTTTGCGCCGAGGAGGGATTCGCAGATTGCAACAAAGTGTTGAGCGTGACGGTGACCGAATTTGAAGTTTCATTCGCAACGATAGCATCCAAGGAGCTGTCACCGTCCACGTCTGCCACAGCCACAGCGACGGGCCCGTTGCCTGTGGGAATGGTCACGGGAGAAACAAACGTGCCATCTCCATTGCCGATTAAAACGCTCAACTGGTTGCCCGTCCGATCGGTAACGGCAACGCCCGGATTTCCCGCTCCCGTTAAATCCGCGGCTACGATTCCCATAGGACCTGATCCAGCAGCGAAATCGGTACGAGTGCCAAACGTCCCGTCACTTTTCCCCATCAGAATGGAAACCGTGTTGTCAGTTTGATTGGCAACAGCGAGGTCTGGGTGCGCGTCACGGTTGAAATCCGCAATCGCGACACCCTCGGGTTTGTTGCCGGTGGCATGATCGGTCTTCAGGCCAAATGTTCCGCCGCTTTTCCCAAACAAGACAGAAACCGTGTTGTCGGAATTGTTGGTCACCGCAAGGTCCGGAAATCCGTCGCCATTGAAGTCGGCGGACGCGATCGCCACTGGCGCCACACCCACGGGGTAATCCGCTTTCGCAGCGAACGTTCCATCTTGTGTGCCACCGGTCTTGTTGCCCAGAAGAATGGATACCGTGCCGGCGGTCGTGCCGTCACCGTGGTTTACGATGGCAAGGTCCGGCTGGCCGTCACCGTCGAAATCCTGGGCTATCAGGGCGACCGGATCAGTTCCTGTTGTGTACGTCACAGGTGTCTTGAAGGTGCCATCGCCGTTGCCCAACAGAATCGCCACTTTGTTGACGCCAGCGCCCGAATCGGTCACGGCGATATCCAAATGGCCATCGCGGTTGAAATCGGCGACCGCAACGCCCGAAGGCGCTGTGCCGACTTTTATGTCGGTGCGAGTGCCGAACGTGCCGTCACTGGCGCCCAGAAAAATCGAGATGGTGCCGTCCGCTTGATTCGCGACGACCAGGTCCGGGTGTCCGTCACCATTGAAATCACCGGTAGCCAGCGCGACCGGAGCTTGGCCGGTTGTGTAATCCTTCCGGGGCAATAAGCCGGACAGGAGTCCCGAGGCAAGCGCCGTTATCGATGGCGTTAGATTAGCAGAAAGTAATCCAAGAGAGATTGGATAGCGGTCGCCGACGAAAAAGGTGGCTGCTTTTCCATCTTGCGCTCGCAATAACACCCGCCGCGCGCTGCGCACTGCACTGAGCGTCTGGCTAAAATTCGCAGTGGCGCCGGGCACAGTCGCGAGAAAGATCGTCTTGCCGCCTCCAAACGCGATGAGTGGCGGCAGCACGGCCCCCAACCCGCCGGCAGCAGCTCCCAGGGCGCTGGTGCTGCCGAAGATGCTTTGCAGAACTTGTAAGAGAGTCCCGTTGTTCTGCGCTTGCTGGAGTTGCCGGATCTGGTCCAGGCTGAGGGCGAATACCTTCACAGACGACGGAGGTGTGATACCCAGTTGGTGCGCCGCATCGCGGTCTACCTGGAGAATCTCAATTTCGAGCATCATTTCGCCATGCGGCTGCTCGATTTGTTCAATCAGAGCTTCCGCCAACGCGACGTTCTGTTCCGTGCTTCGTACCGTCAGTGTTCGCGTGGCTGTATTGAGCTGCGTCCGCGTGATTCCGGTCATTTCGCGAATCATCCGGACGGTTTCGTTCATTTCCTCCGACGTGACCGAAGCTGGAAGCGGCAGATTCTTTTCGACTTCCAGCGCGTATTCGCGCACTTTCTGGGCACTGTCCTCGGTGACGAACAGAGTATGTTCATCCACGACGCGCGTAAACGTTCGCGTCTGGCGCGAAAGAACCATCAATGCTGTCTCGAAGTCAACCTTCGGTGCGAGAAATCGTATGATGCGGTCGGGCAAATCCCCGTCGAACGAAATCGTTACACCAAATCGCCGCCCGACTTCTTCGTAAGCGCCTCGCGTGGTGCCCCGGTAATCGAAGTCCTGCGTTCCCGGCTTGGGATTAAGGCGCGGCAGACCCGCGAGTCTAAGGCCTCGTTCTGGAGTCACGGAGGGAGAATCCGGAGGCAGCTGGGCGAGACGCTCTTGGGCGATTGCGTAGTTAGGATCGATTTCAAGAGCGTGCACGAGCTGCTCGCGTGCGCTGGCGACATCTCCCGTAAGTAGCTGCCGTTCGGCAAGATCGGTGAGTCCCTGAACTACCTGGAAGCGGGCATGCTCCCGCAACAGGGGATATTCCTTGTTTGCCGGGGCGTAGGCAGTCGCCTCGGAATACGCGGCGTAGGCCGCTTTCCAGTCGCCCGTTTGTTCGGCGCGGCGTCCCGACTGATAGGCGTTTTGCGCGCGATTCTTATCGGGCCGAGGGGGAGACGTTTCGGGAGCCTTGCCGCTGGAGAAGGCTGAGGGGGCCGCTGCCCCGCCAGGGGATTGTGGACTTGCGGGCGCTGTGACGAGTAGGGCCATAAGGATTAGAGACAAAAGCGGCTTAATACCGCTTGCCCACAGGCTAGGGACTCGCGCAAGCAGAAAGCGGCATCGTGAATGAGGCGTACCCATCTGCATGTAGATGCATATTCTACATTATTCGGATGGGCTCCAATCCCTCATACGGGATCGCACACGTAGCGGTTACTGGGTAAAATCCTTGACGTTCCGTAGTGGGGCGTGTAAACTGGAACTTCTACTTGCTACTGAGTTGCAACTAGAAAACGCGACCCCTACGGGCCCCACAAAGGACAAGCCGTTTGCTCTCTTCATTTCTGATCGCTCTCCGGGAGGGCGTCGAAGCCGCCCTGGTCGTCGGCATCGTACTCGTTTACCTGAATCGTACAGGACGCGCGGCCCTGGTGCGCTGGGTCTGGGGAGGCGTGGCGGCAGCAACCGCCTCAAGTCTCGCTGTCGCCATCGCCCTGGAACGGTGGCGAGTCAGCGAGGATGGATTTGAAGGGCTGCTGCTCCTCATCGCCGCGGTTTTCGTCGTCACCATGATTTTCTGGATGAACCGCGTGGCACGCCACTTGAAAAGGGAAATCGAACAGCGTGTAGAGGTGTATGCGGGAAAGAGCACTTTTGCCGCGGGCCTGGGCCTGAGTACGTTTGTATTCTTCATGGTGGTCAGGGAAGGGGCCGAGCTGGCTCTAATTCTGCGCGCCGTGGAGCTTTCGAGTGAAGGCCTCGCAGTCTGGATCGGCACGAGCCTTGGCCTGGGCGTTGCGATTGCCGTTGGATGGTTTTTCTTCCACGGAACGCTGAAAATCTCCCTGGGGAAATTTTTCGCGGCCACTAGCACGATTCTCATTCTTGTGGCCATTCAACTCGCGCTGACCGGCATCCATGAATTGAGCGAGGCGATGTGGCTGCCATCGAGCAGGGTTGAGATGGCGTGGGTGGGCCCGATCGTCCGCAATGAAGTTTTCTTTTTCGGCGTAATCCTCGGAGCCGCGGCGATTCTTGTCCTGCGCGAATGGATGGCGGCGCGCGGCCAGGCCGCCTCCAGTGTTTCCGACGCCGCGGAACGCCGGCGTCTGGAGTGGGAGCGCCGCAAACAGCGACGATGGGCCTTTGCTTCGGCGTTGGCCTGCACGGCTGTCATTTTGATTCTCGCCGCTGAGTTTGCCTACACCCGGGTGACGGCGACGACGGAGGCGCGCGCGATTGAAGCTACAGGCAATGAGGTACGCGTTCCTCTTGCCGAGGTGAATGACTCGAATCTGCATGTGTATAGTGTCGACGCGAATGGGACAAGCCTGCGCTTTCTCGTGATTCGCAAACCCAACGGAAGGTGGGGCACGGCTCTGGACGCCTGCCTGATCTGCGGCATGGCCGGCTACCGGCAGGATGGGTCGAACGTGGTCTGCCGAAACTGCGCTTCCGCGATCTACATTCCGACGATCGGAGAAGCGGGCGGATGTAATCCAGTCGGCGTTCCCTCCCGAACGGAAAACGGGGCGCTTGTGATCGATGTCTCGACGCTCGCCGAAGCGAGGAGCCGGGTCTCTCACTAGAGACTGCCCTGTTATGTTTTTTCGCATCGTCAGCGATTCATTTGCGCGCAAGCCGCACCGAAAGGCGCTGACGGCGGCGGCGCTTGCGCTTGGCATGGCGGTGGCGACGGCCACGCTGGAAGTTGCGCTCGACGTCGGAGACCGGCTCGCGCATGAATTCCGTTCCCTGGGCGCAAATCTTCTTGTTACCCCAGCAGCGGATACGCTGCCTCTCGAAATCGGTGGCGTCGATTACCGTCCCGTGGATGCCGGCGCGTACTTGCCTGAGGGCGACCTCGGTAAGTTGAAAACGATTTTCTGGCGCAACAACGTCGTGGGATTTGCTCCGTTCCTCGATGTTCCGGTGGAGATTGCTACGGCGTCTGCGCCTGAAAAACAAGCCCCCGGTGCAAGCTCGCGTGAAACCGTTCGAGTGACATTGATCGGAACGTGGTACAGCCACACCGTCGATGTTCCCGACGGCAGCAAATTCGTGACAGGCGTTTCTTCGACCGATCCCTGGTGGCATGTCGATGGCAGATGGTTTTCCGACGGCGCGGAGGAATCCCTGATCGGTTCGGGGCTTGCCCGCCGGATAGGTTTGCGGGTGGGGGACACGATAACGGCTCGCTCCGGGGAACGCGCGCACACGCTCACAGTCACGGGCATCGTTTCGACTGGCGGCCGTGAAGACAACGCCATCCTCGCGCCCTTGCAAGTTGCCCAGGACCTTGCCGGGCGTCCCGACCGCTATCGCCGCTTGCTAGTCAGCGCGCTGACCAAGCCGGCGGACGCGTTCTCGGAGCGCGACATTTCCAAGATGACGCCGGCCGAATACGACCGCTGGTACTGCAGCCCCTACATTTCCTCAATTTCGCACCAGATGCAGCAGGAACTGCCCGGGATCGAAGTCCGCGCGATCCGGCAGATCGCCGAGGGAGAAGGCAGAATCCTTACGAGAGTCGGCAGCCTGATGTGGTTGGTGACGTTTGCGGCGCTGTTTGCCGCGGCGCTCGCCGTTGGGGCCACGTCCGCAACTACCGTGCTCGAACGGCGCTCTGAAATCGGGCTGATGAAGGCGCTGGGCGCGAGCCGTCGCGCGGTCGGAGCATTTTTTCTTGCCGAGCAATTGTTCCTGGCGCTCGTTGGTGGGATTGCGGGTTACGCGATCGGCCTGGAGTTGGCGCGAGTTCTAGGCAATGGGATTTTCGGTGTCGCGCCGACTGTACGACTGATCCTCTTCCCCATCGTGCTCGTCCTGGCCGCCGTCGTGGCGCTGCTTGGCAGCCTGGTGCCGCTCGAGCGCGCATCGCGCGTCGATCCCGCGCCCGTATTGCGGGGTGAGTGAAGAAGTGACGCACCGCTCCTCGTCAATGTTCTGGCGAATCTTCCGGCAACTGCTTCGCGCGAGCCGCGGGCGGCTCACGGTCGCTCTGATCGCCCTTTCAAGTGGGGCTGCGATTTCCTCGGCACTTCTGAATATCAATTTGGATGCGGAGCAGAAATTGACGCACGAATTTCGTACGCTTGGCGCCAACGTGGTCGTCGCGCCGCCTTCCGCGGGGAGCGATGCCGCGCTGGCGGACGCCGCCATAATGGAGCAAATTGCCGGATTAGGCGCGTCGCAGATTGTTGCTGCTGCGCCCTATCTCTACGTTTCCGCGAATGCAGGCACGCAGCCCGTCATCCTGGCGGGGACGTGGTTTGACCAGGTGGCCAAGATGAACTCCTGGTGGAAAGTGGACGGTGCATGGGTCTCCGCCCGCGATGACCGGTCGCACTGCCTGGTGGGCCAGGCGGCGGCGCGCCAATTTGGCTTGGCGCCCGGAAATCGGATTGATCTACGCGCCGGCGAACGCAACGTTTCGCTCACCGTCAGCGGAATCATCACGACGGGCGGCGCCGAGGATAGTCAAATTGTCACCAGCCTCGACGTCGCGCAGAATCTTGCGAGCTTGCCCGGCCGCGTGAGTCTCGTCCAGTTGAGCATTTCTGGAACGTCTTCCGAGATCGAGGCATTTGTGAGCCATTTGGCCGGCACGTTGCCCGGCCTTGACGCTCGCCCGGTGCGCCAGCTTGCGGCTGCCGAGGGATCGATTTTGGCGCGGATTCGCGGCCTGATTTTCTGGACGATCACGCTCATTCTGGTTCTGACAACGCTCGGCGTGCTCGCGTCGATGGCTGCCCTGGCGATGGAGCGCAGCCGGGACGTCGGCCTGATGAAGGCGCTCGGAGGGTCCGTGCAGCGGATCATGCGCTTATTTCTGGCCGAGGCCGCGGCGCTAGGAGTCGTGGGGGGCACGATCGGATTTGCGATTGGCGTCGTGCTCGCGCGATGGATCGGAGGGCGCGTCTTCGGCGTTGCCATTTCGCCGCGCTTGGCCGTGTTTCCGGTAACCATCGTCTTGGCGGTAGGTGTAGCTCTGACGGGCGCGCTCCCGCTGCGATTGCTCGGACGCGTGCGCCCGGCGGAAATTTTGCGGGGAGAATGATGGCGCCTCTGGTCCAAGTCGAAAATCTCGAGAAGCGCTTCGAAGCCGTCCGCGCGCTCGATCACGTAAGTTTTGAAGTCGAGGCCGGCGAGTGGATCGCCATTATGGGGCCGTCGGGTTCCGGCAAGACGACGTTGATCAATATTCTCGGAGGTCTCGACCACCCTACTTCAGGGCGCGTCGTGGTGGATGGCATGGAGATCGGCCAGCTCGGTGAGCGAGAGCTGACCCGTTATCGCTCCGATAAAATCGGTTTCGTTTTCCAACAATTCCATCTCGTACCCTATCTCACGGCGCTTGAAAACGTCATGTTGGCGCAGTATTTCCACAGCATTACCGATGAGAAAGAGGCCGCCGAAGCCCTTCGCCGCGTTGGCCTGGAGGACCGCCTGGAGCATCTTCCCGCGCACCTCTCGGGCGGCGAGCAGCAACGCGTGGCCATTGCGCGCGCGCTGATCAATCATCCGAAACTTATTCTAGCCGATGAACCCACGGGCAATCTCGATGAAGACAATGAGGCCACCATCCTGAACCTGCTGCGCGAACTGCATTCGGCAGGGCACACGATTCTCGTCGTTACGCACTCCCAGTCCATCGGAAACCTCGCGGACCGCCGCATCGAACTCGAACACGGACGTCTCGCGCGAATCAGTCTTCCGGTAAGATAGGCATCTAATGCCGATACGTCTCGATGAAAGAAGGAAGCCCAGCAGCGTGAAGGTGCACGTGTCCTCGGGGGCGGGCGTCGACATCACATGGTCCGACGGCCACGCTAGCCATTACGACTTCGCGTATCTCCGGGAAAAGTGTCCGTGCGCGATGTGCAACGATGAACGGCAGAAAAAAGAAGAGGGGCAAAAAAACGACGAGCGGCTGAAAAAGGAACATGCGCACGGAGCGCCTCCGCTGCTGAGTTCACCGGCGCTTCCGATGTTCAAGCCCAAACTCCAGGCGCGGGCCGCGCATGCCGTCGGCAACTATGCTCTGCAGATCGATTTCAATGACGGGCACTCCACGGGTATCTACAGCTTTGACTATTTGAGGACGATTTGCTCGTGCGAAGATTGCGCTCGCGAGTTCCGAACAGCCCCGGATTTATCCTCCCAATAAACAGAACAAATAGCCGCTGCGCTAGACACGGCTGCGCAAACATGCCAAGATAAAATCTTTATATAATCCTTATTTCTCATGCCAACGACTACCACGGGCCAAAATCCTGAGCCTTCACGCATCGTAACGATTCCTCGCGTCATTGTGGCCACTACGGCCATGCTGACGTTCATCTCTTTTTGGCGCGCCGCTGCCATCGTCCTCAACGATCTGGCATCGTCGGCCTACTACGCCGGCGGCGAGTCGGAAAGCTTCATCGGCAAGTCGGCGCCGTGGTTCATTCTCGGCGTCATGATGTTTTCCTACTGCGTGCGGGCGATCTATGTCGAAAGCTGCAGCATGTTCGTGCGCGGGGGTGTATATCGCGTCGTCAAAGAGGCCCTGGGCGGGACGCTCGCAAAATTTTCCGTTTCCGCGTTGATGTTCGACTACGTCCTGACCGGGCCGATCAGCGGTGTTTCCGCCGGGCAATACCTGGCCGGGCTGCTGAACGAACTATTCGCCTACTTCCACATAAATCTTGTCCTCGCAGAGAATTCCACGGCCGCGTTTTTTGCGATCGTGATTACGATTTATTTCTGGCATGAAAACATCAAGGGAATTCCGGAGTCGAGCCACAAGGCGTTGCGCATCATGCAGGTCACAACGGTGATGGTGGCGCTCCTGATCGTTTGGTGCACGTATACGGTGTGGGTGCGCGGCGCGCACCTCCCGCCGTTTCCCTGGCCCTCCAATATTCAATTGGATAAGAGATCCCTCGGATGGCTTTACGGCAGCCAGATCGTGAAAATGATTCCGATGATCGCCGTGTTTGTGGGCATCGGACATTCTGTCCTGGCCATGAGCGGCGAGGAATCTCTCGCGCAGGTCTACCGCGAGATCGAGGCCCCCAAGCTGCCGAATTTGAAGAAGGCGGGCCTGATCATTTTCATTTACAGCCTGTTATTTACGTCGCTCGTATCTTTTTTCGCCGTGATGATCATTCCGGACGGCACGCGCGGCAAATATCTGGAGAACCTGATCGGCGGCTTGGCCATGAATCTGGCGGGGCCGTTCACCTTGCGGCTCGTATTCCACGCTTTCGTGGTGGTGGTAGGCACGATGATCCTGGCGGGCGCGGTCAATACGGCGATCGTGGGGTCAAACGGCGTACTCAACCGCGTTTCCGAGGATGGCGTGCTGGCCGATTGGTTCCGGCAACCGCACCGCAAATTCGGCACGTCGCACCGCATCATCAACATGGTGGTCGGCTTCCAGATTCTGACGATTCTTCTCAGCCGCGGCGACGTTACGTTTCTCGCGAACCTGTATGCGTTCGGCGTGATCTGGAGTTTTACGATGCAGGGCATCGCGGTCCTCGTGATCCGGTACACGCATCCCGGAGACCGGGAATACCGCGTGCCGTTGAATTTCCATTTGTTCGGCAAAGAAATTCCGTTAGGGCTGGCGTTGATCACATTGATCTTGTTCTTGATCGCCATCGTGAATCTTTTTACCAAGCCTAGCGCGACCATTGCCGGCACCGTTTTTTCATTTGTAATGTTCGGTGTGTTTTCGGTTTCCGAGCGCATCACGCATCGGAATCGCGGCGCCGCGCATGTGGAAATGGACCAGTTCAACGTGGCCGCGCAAGAAGATCTCTCGCCGCAATGCGTTGGAGTGCGCCCGGGCAACATTCTGGTTCCGGTAAGCAACTACCACGCGCTTTATCATCTGCAGGCGGTTCTGGA
>Ga0209011_1000594_pt1 | contig 13625 bp, 12 predicted proteins | sample BlaSpr_A8_OM1_M3_FD_187986 | JGI IMG/M metagenome (GOLD analysis project Ga0209011, IMG submission 187986) | Forest soil microbial communities from Thunder Bay, Ontario, Canada - Black Spruce, Ontario site 2_A8_OM1_M3 (SPAdes) (version 2) | ecosystem: Environmental > Terrestrial > Soil > Boreal... | reverse complement strand
CAGGTGGGGTCGACGGGACCTTACAAACAATGGAAGCGGGGGCTGGCCAGCCGGGCCAGCGAATTCGTTCGCGCGAATCAGGAGCTGAAAAGCGCCGTCGCGGAACGGGGGCGCATCGCGGAAAGGCTTTCGCAGCTGGCGTCGATCGTGGAATGTTCGAACGATGCAATTATCATGCACACGCTGGACGGTACGATTGCCAGCTGGAATATCGGCGCTGAGAACGTCTACGGTTATTCTGCGAACGAGGTCGTCGGGCGGCCAAGAAATATTCTTTTACCCGGTGACCAGCCGGATGAGTTGCCGGCCGTTCTTGAAATGCTGAAGCGGGGAGAAAGAACTCAACTGAAGGAAACTATTCATATCGGTAAGCACCAGCGCCGGATTGAAGTTTCAGAGATGCTGTCGCCAGTTAAAGATGCTAGCGGAAAAGTTGTCGGCGCGGTGGCGATTACTCGAGACATCAGCGGGCGGAGAACGCAGAAGAGTGATGCTGCAGAGCCTTCATTTCGAGGCTGGGAAGTGTCCACGTAGCCAAGTTGTCGGCCCGGCCGATTCAGGTAGCTTTTCGAATCCACCACAGCACGCGACCAACGATCCGCCAATTACGGTTTTTCAGACGCGGGACGGGCTGGTACGAGAGGTTCTCGGACTCCAACATCTGCGTACCATTCACCAGTAGGAATCGCGAGAGCATCAGGCCACATTGTGGTTGCCACGTCACGACAATTTTACCGCTCAATTGTTTAGGATCAGTCTGCGCGCAATCGACGGCGACGATATCGCCGTCGTTGATCAGCGGGGCCATCGAAGCGCCGCGGACGGTTAGACAGGTGGTTTGACCTGGGTTGGGACACCACGCCTCTGGAGCCGCAATCAAATCACCGACTGGTGCAGTGTCCATATCTATTACGTTGTCGCCTTGGTGGCCGTGGGTAGCAGCGTGAGCGACCAACATTGGAACTACCACAAGCCGGGAGCGCGCTGGTAGTTTGAGATTTTTTCTGCTACCAGCAGCTATAATTTCCAATTCCGGCAGTTGCTCATTGCGCAACCTGACGTTCCCTTCATCGAACATGCGAGAAAGATCCGTGCTGTTGAACCCCGCACGCTCCCAAAACCACCAGCATTGCGGTTCCCCGGCCACGTTGCCCAATTGAATGTAAGACTGCGCAGTCGGTTCGTGGGTGCCACGCTCCCAGCGGGACAATGCCATGGCGGAATAATGCAGGCGCGACGCAAACGCTGCCTGGGTAAGCTGCAAAACTCCGCGGAGTGCGAGGATCCGGCGTGACCACTCGGGCTGTCGTACTCTAGTTTTTTTCATAGGTCGCCGATGGGAGGATTTTGCGACCTATGACCTCTCGAAAAATACACTCGATGGGAGGCTCACGAGAATTGATTGGCATATGGCGCTCGCAGGGACGGTAGGAGAATGGTACTCCTTGAGGCCACGAGACACGAAACGTGACAAATTGATCTGCAACGCGAATTTATCATTTCCGGTTCGCAAGTCTTCGCTCCGAGCGACGTATACTTGCGACACACACTGACCTCGCCTCGAATAGGTGCCACATGCCAGAGCAGGAGTGGATCAAGACACTTGCAGACGGCAGAAAAGTGAAATTCACCTACCAAGAATTGCCAGTGGCCGGTGCGTTTATCACCGCGCAAATTGCAGGTAATGAGGTGGTCTACTCGGTGGTATTGCCTAAAGCAAAAAATCCACTTAGCCGTGAAGATGTTGAAAGCCATTTCGAGGGCGAGCTTTCAAAGAAGTAGTGCCGCTCATTTTGAATACGCTGCGCGTACCATCCTCGTTTTCAGCAATCTTAGTATTTCATTAGTACTAGTATTAATTTTTAATTCTATGCTGAGAACTACGGGCGGTAACATTATTAGGAGTTGACGCACTAGGCTTGAGGGCATTTGAGCGTGCGAATCGAGACTGCGTCCTAGGATTTGCCATCTTGTCTTGTTTGGCACGCAAAGAAGAGGAATAAATGTTTTTCTCAGGCCCAGGGTTAACGAGGGCTACAGCTCTCGCCTCGGTGTGCGGTTGACTGCCGGGCATTTAGCGAACCTGCGTAAGGCGGCAATAGGGACTTTCATTCCACGCTTGAATACCGGGCGTCCACCCTCTTGGCGCTTTAGTCCAAGACTGATTACGGATCCTTAGGTGATTGATCGGGCCGACCTACCGGTTGTATTCGAGTCCCCTCCGGGCAGGAAGGGATCGTGGTGGCTACGCCACGCAATTCTGTCTGTATCGTTTGTAGTTGTTTACCTGCTCCTTAACCGCCCTGAAATAATCCTAATATCAAAACTAGGGTTCACCACCTGGTATCCCGCGACTGGCTTGATCTTCGCTCTTATGCTTGGAGTAAGCCCGTGGTACGTGCTACTGGTATGCTTCGCCGATTCATTGGCAGCCGTAGCTATGTATCACCAGCCATTATTCTCGTGGAGCGGGCTAGTGGCGCCTATCAGTTCGACGAGCTTTTACACTGTCGCCGCAATACTCTTGAGGGGGCGGCTACAAATCAATCCGGATTTGCGTCGGCGTCAGGATGTTGTCCGGTATACGGTTGTTACGCTAATAGCGGCAATAGGATCGACTATTTGTGGCGTTACTTCCCTGATTTTGGACCACGCAATAACGCGGTCCGATTATTGGCACTCCGCACTCGGATGGTATGTAGGCGACGTGATTGGACTCTTGGGTTTTGCTCCATTCCTTCTAATATATGTACTTCCATGGGTCCGAAAAAACGTGGCACCCCGTTCTACATCGCCCCCCGCGAGCGATGTCGGCCAAGTTAAAGTATCCGATATGGTCGAGGCTGTTGCGCAGGCAATGGCAATTGTCGGCGTACTTTGGGTCATGTTTGGGCGAACGTTGGCGCCTTATGAATTGTTCTACCTGTGTTTCGTGCCAATCATTTGGGCCGCGATGCGAAATGGGATTGAACGGGCCACAATCTCCATACTGATGCTCGATTTTGGGATTGTGGCGGCCCTGCATTTTTATCCTGCTGCGCCGAGTGTTGTTGCGAAAGCCGGATTGCTGATGCTGGTGGTTTCAGCCACCGGCTTGATTGTCGGCTCCGCGGTTAGCGAAAGACAACACATCGGAAAAGAACTAAAGCAGAGGACCGTTTATTTAGATTCGCTAACCGCAAATAGTCCGTTCGGTATCGTCGCGCTGGATCAGGCCGGTAGAGTCGAGCTTTATAATCGTGCCTTCGAGGAGTTATTTGGCTATGAACGAATAGATTTAGTCGGCAAAAAGCTCGATTCGCTGATTTATGGGAATCAGATTGACGATCGCCTTGAGCTCTCACCGCGCGTTTACGAGGGACAATCAGTCCAAAGCACTGCACGCCGAAAACGAAAAGATGAAACCCTCGTGGATGTGGAAATTCACGTGGTCCCTCTCATAATTGATGGCAAGGTGCGCGGGTCATACGCGCTATACAAAGACATATGCGACGTTCTTAAAGCCGCTCAAGAAAGAAGTGAACAAGGAAATATCCTGAAACGGTCCTTAGCAGAATTGCAATCACGTACGAACGAAATGACGTTACTCATCGAACTGAGCGCTATGCTCCAGTGCTGCAATAGTCTAGACGAAGCTTATTCGGTTGTTAGTCAATTCGGCGAGAAATTGTTCTCTGCGCACAATTCCGGGTCTTTGTCCGTGTTCAAGTCTTCACGAAACGTTCTTGAATTAGCTGCTGGTTGGGGCACCTCCAGCAATCCCTCAATGACATTTTCGCCGGACAATTGCTGGGCGCTACGTCGGGGAAAACCACATTGGAGTTCGACTTCGTCGGCCGGGCTGGTATGCAATCATTTGAAGGACAATTTAATTGTAGACCGCGTTCTGTGCATCCCAATGGTAGCCCAAGGCGACACAATCGGTGTTTTGCAATTACATGTTGCCAGCGGCTCGGAATCTAAATTATTAGACGAAAATCTTCAAATAACCTTAGAACGCATCGCAAGTTCTGCCGCCGGGCAAATCGCTTTATCCATCGCGAGTTTGAAACTCCGAGAAGCTCTCAAAGACCAATCTATTCGAGATCCTTTAACTGGACTCTACAATCGCCGTTTCATGCATGATTGTCTTGAGCGCGAGTTATTGCGGGCGCGACGAACAAATCGATCGTTTGCCGTAATGTTTATAGATCTGGATCATTTTAAGAGATTCAATGATTCCTTCGGGCATGATGCGGGTGACTTTGTGTTGCAATCATTTACAAAACTGTTAACGAGCCATTTCCGGGGAAGCGACATAATTTGTCGGTATGGCGGTGAAGAATTCGCCTTGGTTTTACCAGACTCGTCTTTAATCGACGCGGAGATGCGGGCCGACGACTTACGCACCAAAGTCAGACAATTAGCTATAAGTCACAGAGAGACGGCGCTAGGACCAATTACCTGTTCTGTCGGCATCGCTGAGTTCCCAGAGGATGGTTCTACTGCCGAGGAATTATTGCGGGTGGCAGATAAATGTCTCTACGAAGCGAAAACGCAAGGCCGCGATCGCTCTGCTACCCTAGTTAAACTATTGCCTCCCATTTCTTAGACTGCAGCCAGATTACTTCGTTTGGCTACTACACTAAGCGGACTCTTCGCTCGATTAACACGGTAATCAAAAACTAACCAGCAAACTAAAAAAGTAAAGGGCTTGACAGGGGCGTGGGAATTTTACAGAATACGCGCAGACGAACAAAAAGCGAATATCGTTTTTGGGTTCTGACAATCCTGCATGCGCTCCACTCTTGCTACTCTCCGTTCTGATGTCGAGCTTTCCCTTGCTGGGCGCGTTGTTTCTCCTTTCGGGTATCGCGACCGCAAGAGTGTGGAAACGGTGCTTACGGGGATTCCGGAGATTGATTCTCTGGCCGGGGGCTTTCCGCGTGGGGCGTTGACGGAAATCTGCGGGCCGCCGTGTTCGGGGCGCACTACAGTGCTGCTTTCGGCTTTGGCTTCGAGGACTGCGGAGGCGGAAGTGTGCGCGTTGATTGACGCGCGAGATTCGTTTGATCCCCGTAGCGCGGAAGCTGCCGGGGTGGAGTTGCAGCAATTGCTGTGGGTGCGCTGCCACGGTCTTGATCAGTCTTTGCGTGCTGCCGATCTTTTGATTCAGGGCAGCGGGTTTGGATTTATTGCGCTGGATCTTAGTGATGTGGCGCCGGAGACGGTGCGGCATGTGCCGCTCAATGCGTGGTTCCGGTTCCGGCGCGCGGTGGAAGATACGTCCACGGTGTTGCTGGTGCTGGAGCAGGAGTCCAACGCGAAAACGTGTGCTTCGCTGGTTTTGCGGATGAGCATGAAGGCGGCGAAGTGGTCGGGCACGGCGGGAAGAAACGTTAACAACGACACAGCAGGAATTTCGCGGCAATCACATGGATGTTTGCCACATGGCTGCTTGCCGCATGCACGATTGCTGGATGGCTCTGATGTTCAAGCAGAGATGCTGCATACGCGCATGCAGTCGATCAATTTTCAGCAAGCGCAAAATGGGCCAGTTTCTATTGAGAGGCATTTTGCCGGGCGCGATTCAACGGATCGTAGCGACGACAATATACAAAGTTTTGCAGCGCAATCCATCTGGAGTTATCTGCACGCTATGCCTGTGGAAGCGAAACTTAAATGAGGAGCGCGGGACACAAATAATTTTGCTGAATTTTATTTCCAATTCGCGATTGAACATTCATGTCCTTTGCAGCCATTCATATTCCCGATTTTATTGTGCAGGCCGTGGTGCGCGGCGAGGTTGTGCTGCGCGAGCATGCGGTCGCGATTGTGGAAGGTGCACCGCCATTGTGGAGTGTGGTGGCGGCCAATCGACGAGCGGCGCAAGTGGGAATCGAATTAGGAATGGCGAAATCGCAAGCAGCGCAATTTACGGGTGTGGAAATTCGGCGCCGTTCGCCGGCGCAGGAAAAAACCACGCATGAGGCCCTGCTGGATCTGGGGTGGTCGGTTTCACCGCGTGTGGAAGATACCGCGCCAGACACGATAGTTCTCGACCTCGCGGGGTTGAGCGGCTTATTTGGCGTGGAAGAAAAAATCGCTCAAGAACTTGCGAAACGCGGTTCCAGCCTTGGTTTAAGCGCGCGCATCGCTGTGGCTGAAAATATAGAAGTGGCGATTCTGGCAGCGCGTGGGTTGCCAGGTGTCACGTTAATCCCACCGGGGGAAGAAGCACAACGGTTGAGGGCACTGCCGGTGCACACGCTTCTTCCTTCTCCTGGAATTCTGGAAACATTGGCGCGCTGGGGTGTGGAAACCTGCGGCAGGCTCGCTGCTTTGCCGGTGATTCAGCTTTCTGAGCGTCTGGGGCAAGAAGGGGTGCGTTTGCACACGCTGGCTCGCGGTGCGTTGGTGCGTTCGCTGGTGCTGGCCAAGCCATCAGATAATTTTCAGGAAGAAATGGAGCTGGATGATTCCGTGGAGGAACTGGAATCGCTGAGCTTTCTTCTGGGACGTTTGCTGGATCAATTGTGCGAACGACTGGCGGCGCGCTCGTTGTCTGCGCGCAATATTCGAATGGAATTCGATCTGGAGCGGTCGTTCGAAAAAGGCCTGCAACTTTCCGCGCATGCCGATCAGCACAAACTGCTTCTACGCAAATTCGAAAAAGTTTTGGCGCTGCCGGTGCCGATGCGGGATTCCAAACTGCTGCTGAAATTGGTGCGGTTGCGCTTGCAGTCCGATCCGCCGCCGGCAGCGGTAATAAAAATTGTGCTATCCGCAGAAGCGGACCGGGTGCGCACCACGCAGCGCGGATTATTTCTACCTGCTTCGCCGGAGCCGGAAAAACTGGAGCTGACGATGGCGCGGCTCGCGAATCTTGTGGGCGACGCAAATGTGGGCTCGCCGCAACTGATGGATACGCACCGTCCGGATGCGATTCGTATGGAGCGCTTCAGGCTGGCACAGGAGGCGGCAGGCGGTCGCAGAAAAAAGACATGCCTACCTGTGGGCAAGAATTCTTCTGCGTCGCGAATGGCAAAGCCTGCCTATGGTTTTCGTCTCTTGCGCCCCAGCGTTCCGGCGCGTGTGGAATTGCTTGACGGCCTTCCGGTGCGGGTATTTTTTTGCGGCGCGCGCGGCGAAATCGTGGCGGCCTCCGGGCCCTGGCGTACTTCCGGAGAGTGGTGGCAGGATCCGTGGGATCAAGCCGAATGGGACGTGGAAGTTCGTTTTTCATCCAGCGCACAAAAAAATAAGCGTTCTTCAAATCCTGCCAGCGAGCACGGGCTGTACCTCATTTATTACGATTTGCGGCAGCAAGGGTGGTTTCTGAGAGGAATGTACGATTGATGTACACCGAATTGCATGCGCGTTCCGCGTTCAGCTTTCTTGCCGGCGCTTCTTTGCCGGAAGAATTGGCCAGCGTGTGCGCGGAGCGCGAAATGGAAGCAATGGCGGTGCTCGATCGCGATGGCATGTATGGAGCGCCGCGTTTTTATATGGCCGCCAAAAAATCTAATGTTCGTGCGTTGATCGGCGCGGAGGTTACGTCGGAGGAAGGTTGGCGGTATCCGCTGCTGGTGGAGTCGCGCAAGGGTTATCAAAATATTTGCCGCTTGATCACGAGTATGAAATTGCGCGCGAAAAAAGGAGAAGGACAGATCTCGCGCGCGGAAATAGCTACGCAATTGGAAAATGACGGTGGTGGATTGATTTGCCTTACCGGGGGAGCTGAAGGGCCGCTCGCGCATGCGCTGGCGTCGGGCGGAATGGATGCTGCAATGAGCAGCGTTCAACAGCTTTGTGAATTATTTGGATTGCGCAATGTGTATGTCGAATTGCAGCGTCATTATTGCCGCGACGAAGAGGTTCGCAATCAGTGCGCGCTGGAAATCGCGCGGAAATTCAACCTGCCGGTGCTGGCTACCAACGGTGTGTGCCACGCCTTGCCGGAGCAGCGTGAATTGCTGGATGTATTTTCTTGTGTGCGGGATCACCGCACGCTGGCCACCGCCGGGCGGCTGCTGGCGCGCAACGGCGAACGGCACCTAAAATCTGACGCGGAGATGCAAAAACTTTTCGCTGATCTTCCTGAAGCGATCGCCAACACGCAGGTACTGGCTTCGCGGCTGCAATTTACGTTGAACGATCTGGGTTACCAGTTTCCGATATATCCCGTGCCGGATGGACGCTCGCAGATGCAGTTTTTGCGCGATCGCACTTACGACGGGATGCTGGCGCGCTATGGAACGGAAAACGAGCGTGCGCGGAAACAAATCGCGCACGAGCTTGACGTGATCGAAAAGCTAGATCTGGCGGGTTATTTCCTGATTGTGTGGGACATCATTCGTTTTTGCGGGCAACAAAATATTCTGGTGCAGGGGCGCGGCTCGGCGGCGAACAGCGCGGTTTGCTATGCGCTGAGTATTACGGCGGTGGATCCGGTGGGCATGGAATTATTGTTCGAACGGTTTTTGTCTGAAGAGCGGGGCGAGTGGCCTGACATTGACCTCGATCTTCCAAGTGGCGATCAACGCGAACGCGCCATTCAATATGTTTATGAACGCTACGGAAAACTTGGCGCGGCCATGACGGCGAATGTCATCACGTATCGTGGACGCTCGGCGGCGCGCGAAATCGGAAAAGCTTTTGCGTTTGATCCGGAGGTGTTGAATCGACTGACCTCGCTTGTGGGGGCGTGGGAATACAAGGATGCCAACGACACGCTGGAGCGGCAGTTTCAGGATGCTGGGCTGGACTTGCAGCATCCGCAGATTCGCAAATTTTGCGAATTGTGTTTGAGATTTCAGGATTTGCCTCGCCACCTTGGGCAACATTCGGGAGGAATGGTGGTTTGCCAGGGGCAACTGGATTCTGTGGTGCCGCTGGAGCCTGCGACGATGCCTGGGCGTGTGGTGGTGCAATGGGATAAAGACGATTGCGCGGATATGGGGATCGTGAAAGTGGACCTGCTGGGGCTGGGAATGATGGCGGTGCTGGAGGATTCACTGAAAATTATTCGCGATGATTATGGCGAAGAAGTGGATTTGAGCCGGTTGCCTGCCAACGATGAACTGGTTTATAAAACTTTGCAAAAAGCGGATACCGTGGGGATGTTTCAAATTGAAAGCCGCGCGCAGATGTCGTGTTTGCCACGGCTGCACCCAGTTTGTTTCTACGACATCGTTGTGCAAGTAGCGATTATTCGGCCGGGGCCGATTGTCGGGCAAATGGTGAATCCTTATTTAAAGCGGCGGCAGGGACGCGAGCCGGTGACGTGTTTGCATCCTTCGCTGGAGCCAGTGCTGGCACGCACGCTGGGGGTGCCGCTTTTTCAGGAGCAACTGCTGCGCATGGCCATGATTGCCGCGGGATTTAGCGGCGGCGAAGCGGAAGAGTTGCGGCGGGCTTTTGGTTTCAAGCGCTCGGAAAAGCGCATGAAAGATGTGGAACTCAAGCTGCGACGGGGGATGGATGAAAATGGTATCAGCGGCGAAACGCAAGAGACGATTATTCGCTCGATCACATCGTTTGCGCTGTATGGATTTCCTGAATCGCATGCGGCTAGTTTTGCGTTGATCGCGTATGCCAGCGCGTATTTGAAGTGTCATTACCTGGCGGCATTTACGGCGGCGATGCTAAACAATCAGCCGATGGGATTTTATCAGCCGCCTTCGCTGGTCACGGATGCGCAGCGGCACGGGTTACGGGTGCGGCCCATTAACATCACGTGTTCGAATTGGCTTTGCACGCTGGAAAAAATCGATGACAAGTTTGCGGTGCGACTGGGACTGTGCTATGTGAAAGGTTTGCGTGCGGAGATAGGAGCCGAAATTGTTCGCGAGCGCACGGTGCGTCCACTTACCTCGGTGGATGATTTGAAACGCCGCGTTCCACGAATTCAAAAAGGGGAATTGGCGGTGCTCGCGGAAGTGGGGGCTTTGAACCGGTTGGGAAATGAGCGCGGATTTCATCGCCGCAGTGCTTTGTGGCAAGTGGAGAGAACGGCGCGATCTGCCGGTCCTTTGTATGAACTTTGCGATGGTGTCGAAAAAGATGATGGGGAAGAAAAAGTTTTGATTAAAAGTGTGTCGGAAAATAATAATTCCGCGCATTCGCCGCTTGCGCAGATGACTGCTGAGGAAAGATTGGTGGCCGACTTTCGTGGGACGGGAATGACCGTAGGGCCGCATCCCATGGCTTATCATCGTGCGGAACTGCAAAAAATGGGGATTCGCAGTGCTGCGGAATTAGCTGGTTTGCCGGATGGCATGCAGGTGCGCATTGCTGGAGGGGTGATTGCACGTCAGCGCCCGGGTACTGCAAAGGGATTCGTATTTTTGAGCATGGAAGACGAGACTGGCATTGCCAACGCGATTATTTCGCCGCAGCTTTTTGAGGAATGCCACGTGGTGGTGGTGCATCAGCAATTTTTGATGATTGAAGGGCAGTTGCAGAACCAGGACAACGTGGTTTCGGTGAAATCGCAGCGCATCCGGCCGTTAATAATTACGAGCGCGCCGACGACGTCGCACGATTTTCACTAAAAGCGGGCTAGCAATAATAAAAAGACCGCAATCTTGCGAAACGTCATCTAACCAGCGTGAAATCCAAAGCCAAAGCCAAGGCAAAATCGGCGCCTAAGCGCAAAGCGCTGGCTGCTGCGCGTAAGGCTACACCAGCGCCACGTTCTCGTTCGGGGAAAAGTGACGCAATCGCGCAACCGGCCGGCCTGGAGATACCCCGCAACGTTGAGAACGCCACGCTAAGCGTTGATGGCGGTCCGGTAAATCTCACCAATTTGAACAAAATATACTTTCCTGAGCTGGGTCTGACCAAGCGAGACTTGCTGCAATATTATCTGGATGTGTCACCGTGGCTGTTGCCACATCTGCAGAATCGCGCCATGGTCATGAAGCGATATCCGAACGGCATAAATGGCGAATTCTTTTTTATGAAACGGGCGCCGTCGCCACGGCCGGATTAGATTCCGATATGTTCCATCGAGCACGGCTCGGGTAATGTGATTGCCTTTCCGGTGATTCAACATTTGTCGTCGCTGTTGTGGGTTGTGAATCTGGGGTGCATCGATCTGAATCCGTGGTACGCGCGGTGCGACGATGTGGACCGGCCGGATTATCTTCATTTTGACCTGGACCCAGTAGTCGGCGCGTCTTTCAAGGGCGTCCTCGAGACGGCCCTGAAAAATGTTCCGGCGCGGCTCGGAAAAATCGGCGATTTGTGGAAGCCGCTGTTGGAGGAAAAAAATCGCGTGGATCTGAAAGCGTTTTTATGACGTTGCCGCTCAACAAGAAATACGCGCCGATGGAGGCCTTGCCGGCTAGGGAGCTACCTGAGGGACCCGAGTGGCAATATGAGCCTAAATGGGACGGATTCCGATGCCTCGCGTTTCGTGATGGAGCGCAGATCGATTTGGAATCGAAATCCGGAAAACCGTTGACGCGTTATTTTCCGGAATTGGCGGCGACACTGCTGGCGCTGAAGGCGAAGAAATTTGTTCTGGACGGCGAAATCGTGATCCCAGTGGACGGACATTTGTCGTTCGATGAGTTGTTGATGCGGATCCATCCGGCTGCCAGCCGCGTCTTGAAATTGAGTCAGGAACATCCTAGCGTGTTTATTATTTTTGATTTGTTAGTGGATGAAAAAGGAAAATCGCTGGTTAAGCTGCCGCTGGAAAAGAGGCGGCAGGAACTGGAGCGGTTCGCGCGAAAGTTTTTCGACAAAAATGCTTCCATCAGTCTGTCGCCGGCGACCGATGATTTAGTTGTCGCGCGGAAATGGTTTCATATGGGTGTGGGACTGGATGGAATTGTCGCCAAGCGCAAGGATCTGCCGTATCAAACGGGCGAGCGCACCGGAATGCAGAAAATCAAGAAGCAGCGCACGGCCGATTGCGTAGTGGGGGGATTTAGATACCTCGAGAAAAAGCCGCTGGTCGGGTCGTTGCTGCTGGGACTCTACAATGATGAAGGTTTGCTCGACCATGTGGGATTCAGCTCGTCGATTCAAGCGGACGAGCGTTTGGCGTTGACCAAAAAGTTGGAGAAAATAATCAAGGCGCCGGGATTTACGGGAAAAGCGCCTGGCGGACTGAGCCGCTGGAGCACAAAACATTCGATGGAGTGGCAGCCGCTCGAACCGAAGCTGGTGGCGGAAGTGCAGTTCGATCACTTCACTGGGGGCAGATTCCGTCACGGGACTAAATTCCTGCGGTGGCGTCGGGAGAAGGATCCACGCGACTGCACCATAAAGCAAGTGAAGCGCGAAAATAAATCAGCTATGAATTTGCTTTAATTGTTTGGCCTCGCCGATTACCTGGATTACCTGCAATGACACAAACGAAACGAGCCTCACGGACCAAATCAAACTATCGGCAACCGAAGCCTACTTCGCAGGCGCGGGAGACGCATCGCATTTTTCTTCTTTCGCCTGCGAATGCCGGCGGAGTTCGTGCGAAAATGATCATGAGCGAGAACGCGCGGTTCATACTGGCGCGACGATTGCGTAATGATGGGTTGCCGCTAGGAGAATTATTCAGTTTTATCAGCGGATTATATTTCCGGGGCAAGCTCGCTTATGCACGGACTTTTGCTTCACCGCCAGCCGGAGTGCCGGGAATATTTGTGATCACGGCGGGACGCGGGTTGGCCTCGCCGGACGCGCTCATGACGCACGACGAGATGGTGGAGATTGCGGACGTTCGAGTGGATGCGGCTGATGCGCGGTACCGGGTCCCGCTGGAACGTGACGCGCAGAAATTGCTGCGCAAGGCCGGAAAGAGATGTGAGATTGTGCTGCTCGGCAGCATTGCTACCGCGAAATATGTGGAGCCGTTATTAGGTATTTTCGACGAACGTTTACTTTTTCCGTCGGCGTTTGTCGGGCGCGGGGATATGAGTCGCGGGGGGCTGATGCTGCGCTCGGTGCGGGAAGGCGCGGAGCTTGGTTACGAGCCGGTGTGCTCGGCGACCCGGCATGGGCCGCGACCGCCCAAATTGCCGAAGCTGGTGCGGGTGTAGCGAGACCCGCACCCGAGATGCGGCGTAACTTTGAATCTTATGGAAGCCATTATTTTTGTTGGGATTCAGGGAGCTGGCAAAAGCACGTTTTTTCACGATCGTTTTTTCGATACGCATGTGCGAATCAATCTGGACATGCTGCGCACGCGCCGGCGGGAAGAACTTTTGCTGGCGGCTTGCCTGCAGGCTCGGCAACCGTTCGTTATCGACAATACCAATCCGCTGCCGATTGACCGGCGGCGCTACATTGAGCCGGCGCGCGCGGCGGGCTTCCGCACCGTGGCTTACTTTTTTAAAACGAGTTTGCGCGACGCGATGCAGCGAAATAATCTACGAACCGGAAAACAGAAGGTTCCGGTACCCGCGGTGGCCGCGGCATTCAAAAGACTGCTTGCCCCGTCGCGGGAAGAGGGCTTCGACGATATTTTCGTAGTGGAATTGACGGGCGATCGCGGATTTTTGGTTACTCAAGACGCTTCTGAAGTTTAAATTTCACCTCCGGCATCCGCGTTGTTTTCGTGCGCATCTGAAAGCCCCCACGTGCAAAACCGGCGCGTGGAGGACCCGAATCGTGGCTGTAAGTAGAAATAGAGC
>Ga0209011_1000593_pt1 | contig 13647 bp, 7 predicted proteins | sample BlaSpr_A8_OM1_M3_FD_187986 | JGI IMG/M metagenome (GOLD analysis project Ga0209011, IMG submission 187986) | Forest soil microbial communities from Thunder Bay, Ontario, Canada - Black Spruce, Ontario site 2_A8_OM1_M3 (SPAdes) (version 2) | ecosystem: Environmental > Terrestrial > Soil > Boreal... | reverse complement strand
CACAAACGCTCCTGCAGCCGACGCGCGTGTTCCTCGCCCTCGCGTCTTGGCGTCATGTCGTGGACGAAACCGACGAAGCGTGGCGGCTCGCTGTCCGCGACCGCGCGGACTAACAAGAATGCCGGAAAGACGCTGCCGTCTTTTCGCCGTGCGCTCACTTCACGACCGTTTCCGAGAATGTGCGGAACGCGAGTCGCCGCGAATCGCGCCAGGTGGCCCTCATGCGCGATACCATCCGGCCCGGTCATCAGCACGTTGACATTGCGATCCAGCACTTCCGATGCCTGGTAGCCGAACAGCCGCTCGGCCGAGCGATTGAAGGCCAGAATGTGGCCGAGATGGTCGATCACAACGATCCCGTCGACCGCCGCATCCAGCAGTGCGTGCAGCTCTTCCTCCAGACGATAGGCGGGCATGGGCGGATTGGGCGCTTGGGCAGCTAAGCGGGAAATTATGCATGCCGGGCTCAGGCCGCGTCTCTAGGTATGTTCCGCAACCGCAGACGCTCCCGGAGGCGTGCGGAACGCAGTCTGAGCGCGTTACCGGTATGACTCAGGCCCGGAGATCGGCCAGGGGCGGGGCATGTAACGGCGCGGAATGCCAAGAAAAATTGGCCGGAGTCGCGCGCGCATCCAGGCTCAGGCACGCGCGCTTCTGAGATCGCTCCCGTCCGTTGCGGCGCTGCCGACACCGATGAGCCAGCTCTCCAATTCCGATCTTGGCAGAGGTCGGCTGTGCAGGTAGCCCTGTGATTCATCGCAGCCTTCGCGCACCAGGTAATCCAACTGCGCCTGAGTCTCGACGCCTTCCGCGACGGTCGTCATGTCGAACGCATGCGCCAATCCGATGATCGTGGAGACCAGCGTGCAGCTCCTGCGGTCCGTTGGCAGACGGCTGGTGAACACCCGGTCGATCTTAAGAGTGTCAATCGGCAGCTCGGACAGGCGGCTGAGCGAGGAGAAGCCCGTACCGAAGTCATCAATCGCAATACGAATGCCTGCGGCGCGCAACAGCCTGAGTGCGTGGACGCACGATGAGGAGTCGCCGGAAAGCACACCCTCGGTGATCTCGAGGTCGATCCCCCAGGCTGGATCGCCAGCCAGATCGCCGATGGCCTCCAGAACTTCGCCCGCAATATTGCGTTGTCGCAGCTCCGGAGGAGAAATGTTGACGGACACTCTGATGGGCGGCAGGCCCTTGCAGCGCCAGGCGCGACAGTCGGACGCCGCTTGCCTGAGCACCCAGGCGCCGGTCACCCCCATCAGGCCGGCGGATTCGAGCAGCGGCAGGAAGATTGCTGGCGCGGTCAGTCCATTCTCCGGGTCCTGCCAGCGCAGCAGGCCCTCCACACTGGCAATTCTGCCGGTGAGCAGAGTGATCTTGGGCTGGTAGTGCAGCAGGAACTGCCCTTTCTCGAGCGCCGTGCGCAGCCGCTGTTCCATGCCGACGCGTCGCGCGAGCCCGGAATTCATCTCGATGCGGTGATGCAGATAGCGTTCGCCCGAGGTCTTCGCTTCCTTGAGGGCGGCTTCCGCATTCTGCACAAGCTCCTGCGGCTCGTGTCCGTCGTCCGGATAGCAGGCCACCCCACTCTTGATCTCGGCGACGATCTCGCGCCCATCGACGCTGAAGGGCTGGGCAAAAATGCGCGTGACGTCGTCATGCAAGGTGCGAGTCTCGGTCTCGGCACGTTCGCGTGGGGCATTCACGCACACAAAGGTTCCGCCGCCCAGGTTTGCAAGCTGCTCGGTATCCGGGAAGTGTGCTTTGAGCCGATCCGCGACACACTGCAGCAGGCGATCGCCCGTGTGCCGCCCGAAGGAATCATTAATGACGCTCAGGTGGGCGATATCGAACACCGTTACCTCAAGACGCGGCAGGCTGTCAGTGCCGCGCGCCAACAGCCGACTCAGGCGCTCGCACAAGAGCGCGCGCTTGGCAAGACCCGTGAGCGGTTCGAAATACGACAGAAAGTGCACCGCGTCCTGCTTGTCAAGGTACTGCAGGGCAAAGGACAGGTTGGCGGCGACTTCCTCGAGCAACAGCAATTCATCCTGACCGATAACGGCGCCGGCCCCGGTGCCGCAAAGGAAGGACCCGACCGGGGTGTTATCGACTCGCAGCGGCAGACACGCGAGCGAACGAACGCCCGCGGCGATGAGCTTGTTCCGCCCCTGTATGACATGAGGGCAGTTCTCGACCTCCGCGCAGAGTATCGCTTCGCCGGTGCGGATGACTCGTCCCATGAGACTCGTATCGCCGGCTTCGTGATCCGCGACCGGAAACTCCTGCTCCGGTCGAGCAAGAAATTCGTAACCGGCCCAACCCACCGGCCGTGCCATCCGCGTGGCCGGATTGATCAGCGCCAGCATCGCGAGTCTGTACCTACCCACACTGTGGGCGAGCCGGCAGGTCTCGGCCATTACCTCGTCGCGGTTGTGAATGCGCACCAGTGCCGAGTTGATTCCCGAAAGCATTTGCAGCACGCCGGTCAACCGCGCGACCTGCTGCTCGGCAAGCTGGCTCGTGCGGCGCAACTCCGCCTCCTGGAGGGCTCGCTCCACAGCTGGCACCAGGCGCTTCGGATTACTCTTCAGGACGTAGTCAATCGCGCCGCACTTCAAGGCCTCGATGGCTCGCTCCTCGCCGATAGTGCCGGAAAGGAAGATGAAGGGAACGGCGGGTGCTTCGGCACGCGCAATGGCGAGCGCCGACATGCCATCGAAGCCGGGCAAACTGAAGTCCGAGAGGATGAGATCAGGCAGCTCTGCGCGCAGCGCGGCGCGCATCTCGATCTCGTTCACGGCGCACCGGAACGTGCATACGTAGCCCGCCTCCTTCAAACGCCACATCGCCAGCTCAGCGTCCGACTCGGAGTCTTCGATCAGCAGGACACGCAGCTGCCTGCCTGAAGACCGGTCAGTGTGCGCGTCCATCCGAAGCTCGATGGGGTCCCGGCGTCAGGCCTGCCGCGGGGGGCAGCTGAGCGCGCGCGCAAAAGCACGGCTATTCATAGGGTATTCCACCGTGTGGGCATTAGACACCTGCAAGACGGTGCCTCACGGGATCCGCGTCACAGTCCTTTACGCGTGCCTGGTTGAGGTGGCGGAGGGGGCTCGATCTGTGCGGGCAGGCTGAAATACAGCGTCGCGCCCTCGTTGGGGCGGCTGTCCGCCCACACCCGGCCGCCATGACGGGTAATGATCCGATGCACGATGGACAAGCCGATGCCGGTCCCCTCGAACGCCTCCTGCGGATGCAGGCGCTGAAACACCCCAAAAAGCTTATCGGCATAGCGCATGTCGAAACCGACGCCGTTGTCCCGCACGTAGTAGACGATATCCTCACCCTGGCGCAGCGCGCCCACTTCGATGCGGGGCGCATCACGGCCGGCGCTGAATTTGAAGGCGTTGGATAGCAGGTTGATCAGCACCTGCTCGAGCAGCGCCCGGTCGCCGAAGCAATCCGGCAAATCCCCGACCTGCACGCTCGGCTGCCGTTCGCCGAGCGGCTCCGTGAGCCGCGCCACGGTCTGCAGCACGATCTCGCGCAGTGGGACGCGCAGACAGTGCAGAGGCTCGCGGCTGAAGCGTGAAAAGTGCAGCAGATCATTGACGAGCTGGGTCATGCGGCTCGCGCCGGACCAGATCCGTTCCAGAATCCTGCGGCCTGGCTCCGGAACGCTCGAGCCGAACTCGGTGCGAAACATTTCGCAAAATCCTTCAACCGCGCGCAGGGGTTCACGCAGGTCGTGCGAGACGGAGTATGAAAAGGCGTCGAGATCCCGGTTGGCGATCTCGAGATCGCGCGTGCGCTCGCGCACCCGCAGCTCGAGCTCCTCATTCACCCGCCGCAGCTGGGTGACGAGCGCTGCGGTTTCAAACGCGGTGGCGGCGGTGCGCGCCAGAATCTCAAGAGCCTTGAGTTGTCCGGGGCTGATGCGCCGTTGAGATCTCGAGGAACTGAAGCCCAGAACTCCGAAGAATTTTCCGCCGGCGACGATCGGCAGGGCAACTCCAATCCGGGCGTCAAACGGATGCGCGAACAGCACGCGCGGGTCGCTGTCCCGGGGCGCCTCAAGCTGCCTGCGCGCCTGATCCACCCAGCGCTCCCCGGGCCCCTCGAGTAGCAGCGCTGCGCCCTCCAGCGGTGCGGCGCCGGGCCCGGTCTTTCCTGCCAGGCGCAGCGCGTGACCGTCGTCAGTGGGCACGAGCAGATACACCGCATTCACATGGCTGTGCTGGCCTGCGGCCGCCAGCGTTCGCTCCACGACCTCACCGTGCTCAAGACCCGGAGTGATGGCCCGCGAGAGCTCATAGATCGAAACGGACTCACGCAGTTGGATATTCTCGAGCTGCAAGCTGCGCGTCGCCAGTGCTCGGGCGAGTACCGGCAGGATGTCATTCACCTTGAAGGGCTTCAGCACATAATCGAGCGCGCCGGTTTGGAGTGCATCAACCGCGGTCGCGATCGTGCCCTGTCCGGTCATCACGACGCAGGCGAGTTCGCCGTCAATCTCGCGGCAGGCGCGCAGCAGCGCAATGCCGTCGATTTCCGCCATGGTGAGATCGGTCAACAGGAGGTCGAACGGCTGCTCTCGCAGTGCCGCAATCGCCTCACGCCCGGATGTGAACCCCTGAGTGAGGTAACCCTCGTACTCGAGGGCGTCACACAAGGCCCGCATCAGGGCCGCCTCATCGTCTACGATCAGCAGTCTTGCTGGGGCGCTCATGCTCGCAGTCAGCGCTCTTTGCCACCGACGGTCTGTGCGATCTGCTGGTCGGCCAGACGGTCGATGAACCAGTTCGGATACACGGGTGCCAGCGGGGTCGCGGCATCGAGCTGAGCAATATCGGCTTCCGTCAGGACAAGATCCGCGGACGCGAGATTGTCTTGCAGCTGCTGCGGTTTGGTTGCGCCGATAAGAACGCTGGTCACGTCACTACGGGATAGCAGCCAGGCGATGGCGACCTGCGCGACACTTGCCTCATGCGCGGCCGCGATTGTACGCATCCGCTCGACGAGCTTGAAACCGTGCTGCTTGTCGAAGGGGAGGATGTCGAAGCCCGAGTAGCGATTGTCGGGCGAGGAGAGAGTCTCGGGCGTGTACTTGCCGCTCAGGAAACCCGAGGCGAGCGGACTCCAGACGGTGAGGCCGAGTCCATAGCGGCGCATCATCGGGATGACATCCCGCTCGACATCACGGCCGAGGAGCGAGTAGTGCATCTGACCGTGCGTAAATGGCGCGAGGGCCTGCGCCTTTTGAATCTCCAGCGCCGCGGCCGCTTTCCACGCCGACCAGTTGGAAAACCCCAGATAACGGACTTTGCCGGCACGCACGATCGCATCGAGAGCGTGCAGCGTCTCTTCGAGCGGAGTGTACGGATCCTCACGATGAGCGATATACACATCGATCCACTCGCTGCCGAGACGTCGCAGACTCTGATCGACGGACCACAGGATGTGACGTCGCGAGAGACCTGCCTGCGTCAGCGTTGTTCCGCTGCGGAACCCCACCTTGGTGGCGATCACGACGCGATCCCGGTGCAGCTTGAGCGCCGCGCCGAGCAGGGACTCGGATTCACCTCCGGCATAGGCGTCCGCGGTATCGAAGAAGTTGACACCTGCCTCGAGAGCTCTGCCCACGAGCTCATCGGCGAGCTTTGCGCCCACCTTATAGATCGAGCCGATATCCTTGTTTCCGGCCGTGAAAGTCATGGCCCCGAAGGCGAGACGCGAGACGATGAGGCCGGTATTGCCGAGCTGGGCGTATCGCATGGCGCATCTTCCTCGATAAAATGCGGATCACCTTATTCCATAGACGAAAGCCAAGCTGAGAATTCGCAGCTCGAGCCCCGCAATCTGCGTAACAGACCCGCAGCGCCTTACCCTGATTCCATCTACTGATTTTACGGGCACTCTCTACCGGATTGGAACCCGTGTGACAGATCGCGCGGCAATCTGATGCGAGAAAGGAACACACATGGATCTGCAATTGAAAGGCAAGCTCGCACTGGTTACCGGCAGTACAGCGGGCATCGGGCTCGCGATCGCCACGACTCTGGCGCGCGAGGGAGCGCGGGTGATTATCAATGGCCGATCCAAGGCATCGGTTGATGAGGTCGTGGCATCGCTCAAGTCTGGTAGCGGCGGTGACCTTCAGGGGTTTGCCGGTGACCTGAGCCTCGCCTCGTCCGCCGAACAATTAGTCCGGAAGTATCCCGGTGTGCAGATTCTCGTTAACAATCTCGGAATCTTCGAGCCAAAACCATTCGAGGAGATCCCTGACGCCGACTGGTTGAGATTCTTCGACGTCAATGTGCTCAGCGGCGTAAGGCTTGCCAGGCTCGTCTTGCCTTCCATGAGACGTGCCAACTGGGGTCGAATCATCTTCATCTCGAGCGAAAGCGGCGTACAGATCCCGAGTGAGATGATCCATTATGGCGTGACCAAGACCGCACAGCTGGCAGTATCGCGCGGGCTGGCTGAGGCCCTGGCTGGCTCCGCCATCACCGTGAACAGCATCCTGCCGGGTCCGACGAAATCGCGCGGTGTGGGCGAGTTCGTTGACACCCTGGCCAAGGCGAAGGGAATGTCGTTTGCTGACTTTGAGAAAGAGTTCTTCGAGAAGGTGCGCCCCACCTCGCTCATCAAGCGCTTCGCTGAGCCCGAGGAGGTCGCGTCCCTGGTGGCTTACGTCGCCAGCCCGCTGGCCTCGGCCACCACCGGCGCGGCGCTGCGTGTGGATGGAGGCGTGATCAGGAGCGCATTCTGACGGGATCCGGACAAAACCGTTCATCGCCCCGGTCCTGCGAAGCGCGCGGATCTCGTTAGACTAGATGGGGCAGGAGACCATGGATATCGATGCAATTGCGATACGTGGCCTTGACCGCGAGACCGTGCGGCGACTCTCGCAGCGCTCGGATGCCCGTGGCTTCCTGCAACTCGCGGTCCATGTCAGCCTGCTGTCCGCAAGCGGATTTCTGGTTTGGGCGAGTCGCGGCCACCTGTGGCTTGCGCCCGCGCTGGTCCTGCACGGGGTGGTTCTCAGTTTCCTGTTCTGTGCACTGCACGAGAGCATCCATCGAACCGCTTTCGCGAGTCGCTGGCCCAATGAACTGGTCGCCTGGATATGCGCGGCCCTGCTGATGTTGCCGCGCGAATATTTTCGGTTGTTCCATTTCGCCCATCACCGTTTCACACAGGACCCGGCGCGGGATCCGGAGCTGGCACAGCCGCGTCCATCCACCGTGGTGTCGTATCTGTGGTGGGTTTCGGGCCTGCCGTATTGGTACGATCGACTGACTGTGACTTTGCGCCATGCGCTGACGGGGCGGGTGGCGGAGCCGTTCGTACCGCCGGCCAAATCTTCGCTCATCGTCCGCGAAGCGCGCATTCTATGGGGCTGTTATCTTTGCGTGATAGTAGCCTCGCTCTACTTGCGGCGAGCGGATGCGCTGATCTATTGGGTGCTCCCGGCGATTCTCGGACAGCCTTTCCTGCGCCTGTTCCTTTTATCAGAGCACATTGACTGCGCCTTCGTTGACGACATGTTCGCCAATACCCGGACAACGTACACCAACGCCGCGGTTCTCCTGCTGGCCTGGCGGATGCCCTACCATGCCGAGCACCACTGCTTTCCATCCGTGCCGTTTCACGGGCTTGTCAAGCTCAACGCACGGGTTGGAAAGCGCACGCAGGTGACGGCTCCAGGCTATTTCGCCCTGCATCGCAAGCTGCTGCGACAACTTCGCACACTCAGAGCCGTCGCAAAGTCGCAAGCAAAGTCCTAAGGGGACGGCGGCGCCCACACGAGCCCGAATGGCTTCAACCCGAGCAGCGGAGGATGCGGCAACGGTGCGCTTGTCGTGCCGGATGCTACGCCCCGTGGCTCAGCGAGCGCGTGTCTCGATCCCCTCTAAACTCGACCACGCGCCGTCGGGGGAACGCATCATGTAATGCGTCCCCACCTGCGCGACTGTCGTACCGTTGTTCTCGGCCACGAAATCCGTCTGCGGCAACGCACCCGTGTATGGGTCCAGGCTGCTGACAGGCTTGTCGAAGGGATTGGTCGCAATGAGACGCGACAGCAATTCGGTCAGGGCCGGGTAGCTGGAAGGAACATCGATCTTGGACTGCGTCGCCGGCGCCGGACGGGCGGCGTTAATCAGAGCGATTGCGACCGGGACCTGGGCTATGGCGGCAGTCGGTATCTCCCGCAGGCCCTGGATCTGCCGGCGGTCGCCGCTCAGGGCGGCGCCGTGCTCGGCGATGAACACCAGGACCACACGCCGTCCCGAGGCCCGCACTTCGTCCATGAATTTGGCGATGTCGCTGCTCAGTCGCGCGAAGCGTGCTCCGTAGGAGGAGTCGGGGTGATCGGTGCCGAGCACGCGATTGCCGTCATGCAGGCTGATGGTGTTGTAGTAGAGCGCGACCCGCGGGGCGCGATTCGCCTGGCGTTTCGCCCACCAGTGGGAAAGCACCGAGTAGTCGCTGTACACCGGCGTGCCGTCGAACGCTTGCTGCGCCGGCGTCGCCCCGGTGTTGTCCTCGAGGGCAGCGGCAAGTCCGCCGCGATCACGCATGTCACCGAAGAAATTGCCAAAATGCCCGTCATGATTCATCGCCCAGTGAGGCTCGAAGCCCGCGTTCTGCAGGCCGTCCATGACGAAACACCCGTCGCCGGCGGGATCGTAGAGCTTGGCCTCCACCGTCTGGCCACAAGCGCCCCGCAGCAGGCGAATCCCGGCCGGGCCGCTGTAGCTGGCCGCGGAATTGAAATTCGAGAGCACCACGTCGAAATGCCCAAAGAAAGCATCCGGCGCGAGCTGCAAGGTCCGCAGATCGTCCCACGACAGCGAGCAGACGTGCAGAATGAGAATGTCAAAAGGGGGCTCTTCCGCCACCGGGCGCGGGAAGCGGATCTGGATCTTCTTCTGCTCCGCGTAGAACTGTGCCAGCCGTGCATCCAGCGCGGCCGGTCCGAGATTGACGCCATCGCTCACCGTGCTGGTCGCTGCGCCGGCGGCCTGGCTGGGGGCGGCCACCGCCCAAAACTGCGCGTGGGGCGCGATCATGACGCCCAAGATGCCCAGAAAGGCGAAGGTGCTCGTCCGCAGCTTGCGGCGTGCCAGCGCATAAATCGCCAGCATGGCCGCCAGTTCGAGCAGTAACTTCCAGCTGATCAGCCGCCCGGCAAGCTCCAACAGGTACGACGCAGTGAACGCACGCAGGATCTGCGCCTGCGCCGCCGCCTGGGCGATCGGGGGCAGCCACGAGTCGTGATAGAGCAGCAGGATACCGAGCGGCACGGCGATGAGATTCTTCGCGAAGCGTTGCCGCGCATTCTTCGGCGGTAGCGCGGTAACTATCGCGAGGGCCAGATTCATCCATGGATTGAAATCCATGTAGCCGAGCGCGTAGAGCACGAGCTTGGCGAGAAAATAGGCGCTCCACAAACCCATGTGCGCAGATCGCTACTGAGCCCGCAGGAGCCGCGCGCGGGCGCGGAACCACGAGCTGAGCTCGTTGTAGGCGCTCTCGAGCAGGCGCACATAGCCAGTGGCTCCGAAGGAGAATACCTCCACCAAGCTCGCCAGCGGGTGATCGACCGCCACGTTGCTATCCCAGTCGCTCCAGGCCTCCGGTGATCCGAATGTGCAGCGGACGTAAGCGCGCTGCTGCGCGATCGTGAGCTCCCCGAGCATCAATCCGAGGCGGTTGCCGAGCACGGTGGCGACCTCGACTGGAAACTCGTGAACCCCGTCGTCCGCGCTGAGGCTCACGTGCAAACGATCGCCGCGCTGCAGCGGCGGCGGCGGATCGACGCGCACACCGAGTCCGCGCATGGCGAAGTCGTCAGTCTGGCAGGCGACCTGGGTGCCGTCCGGCAGATGCAGGGTGGCCGGCATGCTCTTGGGTACGCGCGGCGCGCTGCGCACCTGGCGAGTCTCAGCCGCGACGCCCAGCACGGCGCCCAGCAGGATGAGGTTGAACAGGGTCCAGATCAGGTTGAGGACCACCGTATCGGCCTCGAACGAATTCCAGTACAGCAGCCGCGGCAACGCCAGCAACGCTCCGCCCACGTTGAGCACGACCAGTACCAGGTAGGGCATCGAGATGCGCCAGGCGAAGAATTCCTGCTCGACCAGGCCGCCCTTCGCGGTCACGTTGAACTTGCCCAGGCGCGGCGCGACGAGCGCCACCGAGGTCGGCAGCGCGATGTACCACGACAGCACCGCCTCGTAGGCTTCGTTCCAAAAGGAGTGGCGAAAGCGTCCCTGGATATGCGAATTGGCAAGACTCGACTGCACCATGTGCGGCAGGGCGTACAGTGCGATGGTCGCCGCCGCGGCATTGATGATGTGAAACTGGAAATACAGATAGGCGAGCGGCGCGGTGAGGAACACCAGGCGCGGGATACCGGAGAAGAAATGCAGCATGGCATTGGTGTAACAGAGCCGCTGCAGCAAGCTCAGTCCGCGCCCGGTGAGCGGGTTGTCAAGGCGAAATATCTGCGCCATGCCCCGGGCCCAGCGAATACGTTGCCCGATATGTCCCGACAGGCTTTCGGTTGCCAGACCACCGGCCAGCACTTGGCGCAGGTACGCGGTGGTGTAGCCGCGCCGGTGTAGTTTGAGCGCCGTGTGCGCGTCTTCCGTGACGGTTTCCACGGCAATGCCGCCGATTTCCTCCAGCGGCTGGCGCCTGAGCACCGCACACGAGCCGCAGAAGAAGGTCGCGTTCCACAGATCGTTGCCGTCCTGAATCAAACCGTAGAACAGATTGCCCTCGTTGGGCACGCGGCGGAAAGTGCCCAGATTTCTCTCAAAGGGGTCCGGCGAGAAGAAGTGGTGCGGCGTCTGCAGCATGGCGCACTTGGGGTCGCGCAGGAACCAACCCATGGTCGTCGTCAGGAACGTGCGCACCGGGATATGGTCGCAGTCGAATATGGCGACGAACTCGCCGCGCGTGATCGTCAGGGCGTGATTGAGATTGCCCGCCTTGGCGTGTGCATTGTTGCTGCGAATCACGTATTCGGCACCGCAACGCGCCGCGAATTCGCGAAACTGTGGGCGGCGGCCGTCATCGAGTATGTAGACCCTGAGCTTGTCCGCCGGCCAATCGAGGTTCAGCGCGGCGAACACCGTCGGCTTTACGACCTCCAGCGATTCGTTGTAGCTGGGCACGAAGATGTCGACCGTCGGCCACAACGCGCGATCCGCCGGCAGCGGTGCGGGTTTGCGGCGCAGCGGCCGGGCGTTCTGTACATAGCCCAGCACCATGATGATCCAGGTATAGCATTCGGCGGCCAGCAGACCGGCGGCGAAGAACTCCTCGAAGCCGGTGTTCAGATCCATCGTCTGCGTGAGGCGCCACCAGATATAGCGCGACGAGGCGATGATGGAGAACACGATCATGATGATTCCGGGACCATAGCCGGGCAGCTGCCGCACGAGCAGAGTCAGCAGCCACATCGATCCCATTAACACGCATTGCTGCCCCATGCTGAGGGGCGTCGATGCCGCGAGCGCGAACAGCGCAAGCACCACGGCGCCGGCGGCCAGGCGCGTGCCGCGGTTGGCTTTGGCATAGAGCAGACTCAATGCAGCCGAGTAACTCTCGACGCGCGCGGCGAGGCCGTACAGCAGCGGTGCGATACGCGGAGCGACCGCGTGATGCACCAGCGCCCCGAGCGAAGTCACGTGGCGGCGACGCGCCTGGAGGTAGCTCTCGGGGCTCGACCAATCACCGCGCGGTGGATCGATGAGCGTCAGGTGCAGCGCCCAGGAACGGATGCTGCGGGCGTTGGACACGCCCACTTCCCTGGCCAGCCTCAGCAGCAGCGGCTTGATGAACCGGTGCATCCACCGTGGCCAGGGCTCGGCCAAATCCGCCGGCAGCACGAAGACGTGCCACAACCAGCGAGCAAATTCCTGTGCCCACCCCACTTCCAGGGGCCGGCCGGGCGGGGTCAGGATCGGAATCCGCCGCAGTTGCAGAGTTTCATTGGGATTGAGCATCGCAACCCCATTCTGCTGCGCTCGCCCGACCCCTGCCCACCGCTAAACGTGCGCCGGCTAACACTTTTCGGAATTAATTATGGTTAATGCAATGCAAAATGTTAAATGCTGTAGGAACCGTAATTCGTGTTGCTTCCCGAATCTTGGATCCCGTGCAAAGAGCTAGGCTGATTTCAACTCGCTGGAGCGCCGCTGTCTGGGTACTCTTGCTGGCGGGCCAGGCGGCGACGGCGGCCGAGGCCGCGCGGCAGGCCGTCAGCGGCAGTCCATTGCGGGAGATGCGCGTCACATTTGCCGACCTGGGCGCCGCGTCCATTTCCCTGCAGGGCGTACAGTCGACCGCGGGCCTCGATCTCGGCATCCGCAAGGACGAGGTCGTCGTCAGCGCCGTGCTGCACCTCCGGCTCACGTATTCCCCTTCCCTGATCCCGGACCTCTCGCATCTGCGAGTGACTCTCAACGGGCGAACTCTTGCCGCCGTCACACTCACCAAGGCAGACGCCGGCCACGAGGTGGAGAGGTCAATAAACCTGGACCCGCGCTATTTCAGCGACTACAACCACATTCAACTCGATCTCATCAGCCACTACACAAGCGAGTGCGAAGACCCGCAGCACTCGTCGCTCTGGGCCCGGATCAGTCGCGACAGCGACCTGACGCTGAGCTTGCGCCCGCTCGACTTGCGCGATGATCTCGCGCTCTTGCCGGCACCTTTCTTCGATCAACATGACAATCGTCGGCTGGTGCTGCCGATCGTGTTGCCCGCGAACCCGTCGCGGAACATCGTGCGTTCGGCCGGACTCGCCGCCTCCTGGTTCGGCATGCTCGCCGACTACCGCAGCGCGCGCTTTCCGGTGAGCTTCGATTCCCTGCCCATGCAGCACATGCTGGTGTTTGCCACCAACAGCGCGCGGCCGGCGCAGCTCGCCCTGCCTGCGGTGCAAGTGCCGACGATGAGCGTCCTCGATCACCCCACGAATTCTTCCATCAAGCTTCTGGTCTTCCAGGGCAAGGATGAGCAGCAGCTGCGCCAGGCGGTCGAGGGCCTGGTGCTCGGAAACGCGGTGCTCACCGGCAGCAGCGCCACGGTGGCAGTGGTCACCTACCAGCGCCGCGCCGCCTACGACGCACCGCGCTGGGTGCGCACCGATCGTCCGGTCAAGATTGGCGAGCTGGTCGATGACCCCGCGCAGCTGCAGGGGCGCGGCGTCGCGCCGCAGCCGATGATGGTGAACCTGCGTCTGCCGCCGGACCTGTTTACCTGGAACAGGTCCGGCGTGCCGGTGGAGCTGAAGTATCGCTACACGGCACCGGCGGCGCGGGACAATTCCGTCCTGACGGTGTCGATCAACAACCAGCTGTTGCGCTCGTATCGACTGCCGCCGGAATCCGAGACCCAGGGCGGCGGCCGCCTGCTGGTGCCGCTGCTGCAGAATGACGGTTCGCGGGAGAGCCAGAGCCTGTTGATACCGGCATTCCAGCTCGCCAGCAACAATCAGATGCAATTCCAGTTCTCGATGGACTTCCAGCGCGAGGCGATGTGCAAAGAGGTATTCGTCGACAATACGCGCGAAGCGATCGATCCGGATTCCACCGTCGATGTTTCCAGTTTTCCGCACTA
>Ga0209011_1000592_pt1 | contig 13683 bp, 9 predicted proteins | sample BlaSpr_A8_OM1_M3_FD_187986 | JGI IMG/M metagenome (GOLD analysis project Ga0209011, IMG submission 187986) | Forest soil microbial communities from Thunder Bay, Ontario, Canada - Black Spruce, Ontario site 2_A8_OM1_M3 (SPAdes) (version 2) | ecosystem: Environmental > Terrestrial > Soil > Boreal... | reverse complement strand
GTCGCGCAGCACCGCGCTCCAGGGCGGCGTCTTCCACTGCGCGGGATCGACTGGCTGTCCGTCGTAGTGCGCGTAGAAGACCACCGTGCGGCGCGCCCCCGGCGCTCGCAGCTCGCCGTAGACCGCGGGCGGCGCGCCCGGATTGGGCAGCAGGCGCGCCTCGATGCCGCGGCGGCGCAGCATGCCGAGCAGGTGCTCGGCGTTGCGCTGGATGTCGGGCAGATCCGAGGCGAGGTTGGGAATGGCGACGAGCTCCGCCAGCTCGCGCAGGATGGCCGGCTTGCTGCTCCGGCGGTAGAGATCGACCTCTTCGCGCAGCTCCGGGGGTGCGCCGCGCAGGGGCAGTGCCGCGGCGGCGGCGAGGAGACAGGCGGCGCAACGGCGCGCGGTGGCCATGGCGCAACCGTATCATCATCGCCCGCGATGGCCAGTGTGGCTGGACAAACCAGGTATGCACTGATATGCATATGTACCATCGTGCATGCCGACGTCTTCCAGACCCTGGCTGACCCCACGCGCCGCCGCATCGTCGAGGCGCTCCGCGGCGGCGAGCAGGCGGTGAACGATATCGTCGATACGGTCGACATCCACCAGTCGGGCGTCTCGCGGCATCTCCGCATCCTGCACGATGCGGGCTTCGTCCAGGTCCGCCCGGACGGGCCCAAGCGCCTCTACTCGCTTCGCGCGGAGCCCTTCCGCGAGCTCGACGCGTGGGTCACGAAGTATCGAATCCTCTGGGATGCCCGCCTCAATCGGTTTGCGGCGGAGCTCGACCGAAGGCAGAAGGCTCGTGCTGCCAAACGCAAGGAGAGAGCCACATGACGAAGAAGACCAGGACCGCAACGTCACCGGACGCGTCGAAGCGGAGGATCACCATGGAACGCACCTACCAGGCGCCCATCGAAGACGTGTGGGATCTCTGGACGACGAAGGACGGCATCGAGTCGTGGTGGGGCCCCGATGGTTTCACCGTCAAGGTCCGCAAGCTCGACCTCCGCCCCGGCGGCGAGCTGCAGTACGCCATGACCGCGACCGCCCCCGAGCAGATCGAGTTCATGAAGAGAGCGGCGATGCCTCTCACGACCGAGGCGCGGGTCACTTATACCGAGGTCATCCCGCGGCGGCGTCTCGCCTACGACCATTTGGCCGACTTCATTCCGGGCGTCGAGCCGTACACGGTGGCGCACAGCGTCGAGCTCCATCCGGGCGCGGAGGGCGTGAGAATGGTCCTGACCTTCGAGGCGATGCACGACGAGGAGTGGACGAAGAGGGCGGTCATGGGCTGGGAGAGCGAGCTGGGCAGGCTGGCGAAGGCGCTCGCAGCATGAGCGTGGAGAGCACCAACCCCAGGTCATTGCTACGGCGGGCGACCTCTACCGGCTCGTCAACCTCATTGGGTCAACCCGGTGAACGACCATGTTCCCGTGATGTGGAGTGGATCGCCCGTTTGCTTCGCCGTGCCGCTCAGGGAAAGCCCGGTACCGGCCGAGACGCGGACGGTCGGATCGTTGATGATCGCCGTCACCTCCATCCCAGTGGAATGGACAATCGTCTGCGGCGCGCTCCCGCTGCAAGCCTGTACGTACGTTAGAGGGCTCGTATATAGGAATTGGAGGAAGCCGAGCAGATTGACGCCGTGGGCGGCCGCGCCCGGCGGAGTCCAGTTGCTGAACTGGTGGCGCGGCTCTGCCGGTTTGGCGATCGAAAACGTCTTGCTGCCGGTATAGGTGCAACGCGTAGTACCGCTGGTCGTCGTGTCATCGTAGGTCCACACCGCCGTGCCCGACGCATTGGCGTAGACGTATCCAAATCCAAGCGACACCTGATTGGTAGTGCCGGTAGGCAGCGGGTATGCGGTGGGTTCAGCGCCCGGCGGTGGCGCGGCTGTCGGCAGGAGGTTCTTCAGCACGATATTGCTGATCGTCAGCGTCTCCTGGCCGGTATGCAACGGCTTCCTCATGCTGATATTGCCGGTCCAGTCGCGGCAACCGATGTTCGTCGCCAGCACGCCGGGTGGTTTCGTGCGCGGAACCAACGCCGTGTAGTTGGGCATTGTCGGGCTGATCTCGGCGTTGGCGTACATGAATACAATCTCGTCGATCTTTCCGGCAGGGTCGTCGCGGCACACCATGAACCCCATCACATTCGACAGATTGTGCGGCGCGCGCTGCCAGGCGCCATTGACCTTGAGATAGGCCTGCATGCTCGCCCCGGAGCGCTCGAGCACGCTGAGCCCGGTGAACGTCATCATGTTGCCGGCCTGCGTCAGGTTCAGTGAGTCCGCCATGAACGTCAAACCATTCACGATCAGGACGCTGCGCGAGGCGGTGTCGCCGAATGTGATTCGATAATAGGCCGATGATGCGTGCTTCAGCGACACGGCATTGGTGATGCTGCCCACGCCCCCCGCAAATGCGGACATGAGGAAAGTGTCATCGCTTTCCAGGCCAGGCAGGTCGGTGAGGCTGTCGAGCTTGAGGTAATTGTTGCTGGCGATGGTGTCGCGATTCCAGTTGGCGGCAACGAACCTGGGCCACTCTTTGGAAAAGAAAGAGCCCCGCCCTACCAGCGCGCTGTCGATGGCGATCAACTCCGTCGAGTAGACGAGGGTCCTGTCCCAGATTTCCTTGACGATCGCGGCGTCGAAGCGCGTTTCCAGGAACCGCGGAAGCAGATAGGCGCCGTAGCGGAAGAGGGGCGGTGCGGCCTTGTCATCGTAGGCGAGGGCGATATTCCCAAGGTAACTTTTTGCGTACGTGCGCTCCCAGTTGTTCGCGCCGTTTCGATAGACGTAGCTGGTGGCCCATACAGCCGTGGCCTCCTGCGTCGTGTAGTAGTCGGAAACGCAGCTTGCCGCGACGTTGTAGGAAAACTGGATCGCGTGCATGAACTCGTGCGCGCCTTGGGCGTTCAGTCCATGGTCCGGCAGTTTGCGGTTGAGGTAGATCTGGCCCGGGACCGCCTTGCACCCACCGCTCAGGCTGGTATCGGTTCTCCCCTCCTTGTTTCCGGGCATGTCGACCAGCATCACGTCCAGGCGGCCATCGGTCTTCGAAGGAAACCCCGTGCCGGCGCCGCTGATGGGTGTACGGCCCATCAGGGCGGTGAGCTTGGGCCAGATCTTGTTTTCAAACTCCTGCATCAGCATGTTCGCGCGCGGGCCGTCGACGGTCTCGTTCTCAGCCAGATACCAGACGACCACGTGCGCCCCGGCGACGTTTTTCCAATCCGAGAGCACGCGGCATAAAACCTCCCACGGCTTGCAGTTGGGGCTTGAGGCCGCCGCTTGGAGGCTCCGGGCTGCCGATCGGGCATTGGGATGTTGCCTGTGCCACCAACTGCCTTCGAAGTACGCCGGTACGAAGAAGGGCCACAGCGCGTCGAGCGTTGCGCGCGGCACATTGGCCACCCCGACCCTCTGGATATAGGCGAGGACCTGCCGATGCGCATCGCCTTCGATGAGTCCCGTATCGTCGCCCCGGTATTGCGCGGGCAAAGCGGGGTCGGCGAACTCGACATACATCTTGTAGAGCAAACCCTGCTCCTCCGTGATCGCGCCGGCTCTCTGCGCGGCATCGATGAGGTCGTAGCTGGTGGGTTTGCCGGTCGGATCGGGGACGGGATCGCCACCACCCGGCGAGGCCGGGGGCGGCGCCGCTGAAGGACGGCCGCCGCAGGCCGTGAGCATTGCGCACAGGAACGCCATCAGGATGCCGATCCGGATTTCGGTTCCCGAAGCGGTCACCGCGACTAGCCGTGCGCTGTTCAAGATCTCTCTCCCTCGACCCTGGTCCCCCCGCGTCGCGCGCGCGTCGCAGCGAGCGCCGCCAGGAGCACCGCGGCCATGGGGATCGCGGCCGGACCGGTGCTGCAGCCGCCGCCAGACTTGGCCGGTGACGGCGCCGGCGCTCCCCCGTCCGCTGTGGCAACGGGCGCGAACGTCGCGGTCACCGACCGGGCCGCGCTCATGGCGACTTGGCAGGAGCCGGTCCCGGTACAGTCGCCGCTCCACCCGCCGAAGTTCGAGCCCGCGGCCGCTGCCGCGGTGAGCGTCACCGTCTCTCCATCGGGGAAGGAGGCCGTGCAGGTCGAGCCGCAGGACAGGGCCGCGGGGTTGCTCGTGACCGTGCCGGCACCCGCGCCGGCCTTCGTCACCGTCAGCGCCCGCCCGAGCGTGTAGTTGGTGCTGATCACGCCTTTCCCGCCGCCGAGCACCGCGGTCGAGGGTGTCGCTGGCCGAGGCACCCAGGTATCCGCGCCCACGACGACGTTGGCCGCCACGCCGTTGTACTGGCCGGCGGCGACATCCGAGACCGATTGGGCCATCCCACTCGGGATGTTGAACGTGCGGTTGAACCCAGCGGGCCCGGTCACCGCGATGCTGCTGGTGGCGCCTGACGGCAGCCCAGACGGCGAGATCTCCAGGCTGCCTGTGGTGACGGGTGGCAGCGCATTGAAGGTCGCGGTGACGTTGTTGTTTGAGTTCATCGCGACGATACAGGGGGCGGTGCCCGTGCACGCCCCGCCCCACGCGGCGAATTGCGAGCCCGGGCCGGCGCTGGCGGTGAGCGTGACCCTGGTGGCCGCGGTGAAGGTCTTGGTGCACGTGGCGCCGCAGTCGAGCCCCTGCGGGTCGCTGGCGACGCCGCCCGATCCCGTCCCGTTTTTCATCACGTTGAGCGAGTAGGTCGGGACGGGCTGCCCGTTCGCAGTGAACGCCTGCTCGGTCCCGGTGAACGTCGCCCCGGCAGCGGTGACAAAGCGGGTGCGCCAGTAGATGTTGCCGGTGTACGCGGTGTTGAGCCCCAAATTGACCGTGACCCAGTACCCGTTCGCCGTGTTGGGGATTGGGGCAGGCGCGAGAGGCGGGCCGTACGTCCCGCTGGCGGTGCCCGCGTCGATATAGGCGGTGCCGGCTGCGTAGTAGTTGTAGACGTAGCTGGTGAGCAGGTAATGGGCTGCGCCGCCGTAGGCCCCGTCGTAAACTGCACTCGGCGCGGGGTAGTTCACGATCGCGCGCAGCGGCACGTTCACCCAGGCCTCGACGAGCTTGGTGCCGTTGCTGGTGGACGTGATCACCTTCAGCCTGTCGGCGGCCGGGCCCGCAATCCCTTTCAGCTCCTTGTTGAACTGGACCGGGACCTGGATCTCGAACGCATAGGCGCGCGGCAAATTGGCCCACCCGAAGAAGAGCCCGCCGTTGGTTCCGGCCGTAGCTGTCTGCGAGCAGTGGATGTTGGGATCGGTCGTGAAGGTGGCGCCGTCGGAGAGTCGGGTGGCGATGCAGCGGACCGGGTTCTGCGCGCTGACCGCGACCGAGGCCCCCGGCGGGGGAAAGAAGTCGAACCCGATCGCGTCGCTGCCCGAGCACGGGTTTCCCACCACGGCGGCGACGCCACGGATGTACGAGACGTCGCCGGTCTTCGGAAACGATCCGTCGGTCGTCCCCCAGTACCCGGTGTATGTCGTCACTTCGGTCTCGGCGTTCCAGGTCACGCACGCCAAGCCCTGGACGAACCCGAAGCCGCCGTCCAGCCATTTGGCCTGCTGGGCGCTGGCAGAGCCGGCGGCGAAGAGCACACAGGTGAGTGCGACGAATCTCGTCGTCGTAAAACGATGCATGAACCCCCCAAAGCGCACGATCAATGCAACGGCGGACAGCAGGGCCCCGTGGCGCACCGGGGTCTACTGTGGATTCTTCGCCGAGGTGACGGCCCGACAATCCTGCGGAGAATTCCCCCCGAGCCTCCGCGGTCGCGGAAATTTTCGATAGAGCGATGTGCACTTTTGCATAACCTTCGAGCAGAGACAAGGCGCGTGGCTTCGAGACGCCGGAAATGCAAAGGCCCCGCTCCTGCGGGGAGAGGGGCCTTGCAGAAATCCATGAAGTTTTCCTGACGCTTGCGCCTGTCGCTAGGTCCTCGTCCGAATCCAGCCGTAGCGCGTGTTGCAGCGGCCGCCGCCCGCCTCGGCGTATTGCTTCCTCATCTTCGAGACGTTGTCTTGAGGGAGCAGGCTGGCCCGGGTCACCGGCTGCGGATAGCCCACGCCGTCGAGCAGCGCGTTCAGCGAGGCGGGGACGATCGACCGGTAGTTGGAAGGCACCGGGTTGTAGACGCTGTCCTCGTCGCCGATGGCCTTCGCCGCGTCGCCCCTGAGCCCGTAGAGCCGGGCGCTGTTCAGGCCGAGGATGTTCCGCTTCGCCTCCTCGTCGAACTCGGGGTAGCCCCACCGCTCCGCGATGTCTTCGGGGATCTGGAAGCGCCAGAGCGCCTCGATCTGCCACTGGGGACCGCCGTACCAGCACGAGTCCGAACCGAAGACGATGTGCTTGTCCCCCATGTAATGCAGGAGCTGGCCGATGGTATGCGCCCAGACCGTCGGGAACGTCACCACCATCGAGGCAAACGTCGTCCCGATCTCGCCGTAGACGTTGCCGAGCCGGTGTGGCGACGATGCGTCCCTGCCTCCCGCGATCTGCGCGAACTGCGTGGTCCACGAGATGTCCGGGACGGCATGTCCGTGCGTGTCCCTCCGCAGGGTTCCCGACTCGATTTCCTGTAGCGCCGCGAGCATCCAGAAGCTGGGCCGGATGCAGGAGTGATAGATGATGAAGTTCAGCTCCGGCCAGTCGGTGGCTGCCTTCGGCAGGTCGGTGGGCATCCCGTGCTGGGGGTCCGCCGGAGGTCGCGGCGACAGACCTTTGTGGATGCAGATGTTGAAGAACCCGGGGTGCTTTTTCAGCTCACGCTTGTTCCTTCTGATGACGTCGTAAGCCGGATAGGCGACGCGCTCGTCGTCGAGCCGCCACACCACCATGTTGCTGTTGGGGTCGAAGTCCAGCTTGGCCGCGGCGGCGATGTTGTAGCCCTTCCACGAGTCGGGATGGAAGTTGTCGATCTGCCATTGCATGTAATCGCCGAAGACCGGATCGTGGAGGTTGCCGACGCCGGGATACACCTGCCCGTGCGCGAGCATCCGCTGCGATCCGGCGATCCTGTTGATCCAATCCCTGATGGCGCCCGTCTGCGATCCGGTGAGGATCTCGTTGGCGAGGTTCTCCGCGACGTTCCTCGCGGGCCGCGAGCCGCCGGGGGCGCCGGGATCCGCGATGACGGCGCCGTTGGCGTTGCTCAGGACCGAGACGCTGACCTGGCTCTCGAAGAAGAACCGCTGGACGTATTCCAGCAGCTGGAACTCGCTGCCGGTGTTGGGTGGATAGTCGGCCTGGAGTAGGGCCGAGGCGGGTTCAGGGTGGAGGAGGAACGTCGGGGTCCACGGACTCCACGGGCTGCCCAGCTCGTCGAAGCCGGCAGGGTTTCCATTGAAACCATTGTATGGATTGACCCGATAGCCGCCCGGGACCAGGTTTGCGTTGAAAGACGCCTTGCCCGGCCCCTGCGCGAGGGCCCTCAGCGCCCGGCCCGCCTTCAGCGTGTTCCGGACGATGTGGGTCTGGTCGTCGAACACGAACAGGTCATCGGGAGGTCCCGCCTCACTGGCGGCCCCGGGCTCGAACATCTCCTCGGCGCTGACGTTGAAGAAGCGCTTGCCGAACACTTCATTCATGGCGAGGAACGCCGCGGGCAGGCCGCCCGAGCCGGCGAGGAACTGCCGGCGGCTGACGCCGAGCTTCTTGGAGGCCATGTCGGCCAGTTCCTTGATGCGGAACTCGACCTTCTTCTGCTGCTCCGTCTGTGGATGCGGCATGTACTCGCCGTTGGAGACCATCCTGGTAGGAACGGGCGACTGGAAGTCTTCGGTCTCTGCCGGGTCACATCGCGCGAGCTGATCGTCGCTCAACCACGCGTCCTCTTCACGCGAACCTGGAGCTCTCTGCGACTTGTGATTCTCGTCCGAGGAAGCCATCGTCCTCTCCTTCCCTAGGCAAATCTTTCGACCTCGATCCGGAGCGTTCCATGCTGCTATCGGTGGAGCTGCTCGGCTTCACTTCCCCCTTTCACGGTGCGTGCGCCGGCGACCGCTGCGACGGTTTGAGGGACTCCTGGAATACCTTTCAGGGGTTTTTCGATCTCGGAGGAAATATCGAGCTGGTTCTCCCAGACCAGGAGCGCTTTCTACAACCGGGGCGTGCGCTGTCAAGCCGCGCCGCGTCTACCCGCCTGGCGGTTGCTCCGCAGATCCTCGATCGACTTGCCGCCGTTCGGCAAGGCTGTTCGGTTCGCGGCGCCTTACTTCCGGCTCGTCCCCGCCGGGTGCGTCACTGCATTGAACGAGGCGAAGCTGGTCAGGGTGAGGGCAGAGAGGGCCATCCAGACCATCAGCAATAGGAGCGGGAATCCGCGCAACACGTCCTTCACGACTGCCTCCCGGTTGAGCTCTCGTCGTTGGGCAACCGATGGTTCGAACGCCGCTGGAATCGCATCCGCCCGCGGCCCCGGCAACCGCACGATCCGACTTCGCGAATGATTTCGCGACGGTGTGGATCGAGTTCCCGCCAGGCAATCCGCTCGCCGCATTCATTGCAATGCGTCTCGTCCAACATGAGCTCAAGCGTGAAGGGTAATCAATTGGTTGTCAATCCTTTCACCATACAAGGCGGGTAGTTACAAGACCCTTCAAGTATTCTCCTATCCGACTCGAGCTCCTATTGCGATTTATCAGCCGATGCTCAATGCAACTGAGCATCGCGCTAGCGGCGGCGCCGCGGCTTCCAGGAGCCCAGCTTTTGCGCCGGCTGCTTCGGTCCTTGCGGTTGGTGCGGCGGCGAGTGGGCCCGGCCGCCGGACTGCTGCGGGCGCCCTTGTCGCGGCTGGTGCCGCCGCACGTGCCGGCCGGGAGGCGGCATCTCCGCGCGGCGCTTCAGCTCGTCCTGGAAGGCATCGTGCCCGCGCGGCACGTCGGCGCGCTCCACCGCCTTGCGGGTGAACTTCTCGATGCCGCGCAGGAGGTCGTGCTCCTCCGGCGAGGCGAAGCTGGAGGCGCGCCCGCTCGCTTCCATGCGGGCGGTGCGGCCGATGCGGTGCACGTAGTCCTCCGGCACGTGCGGCAGGTCGAAGTTCACCACGTGCCCGATGTCGGCCACGTCGATACCGCGCGCGGCGATGTCGGTGGCGACCAGCACCCGGTGCTCGCCGGAGCGGAATCCCTCCAGCGCCGCGCGCCTTTGCCCTTGCGAGCGGTCGGCGTGGATCACCGCCACCTTGTGCCCCCCGCGCAAGAGCGACCGGGCCACCCGGTCGGCGCGCCTCTTGGTGCGGGTGAACACCAAGGTGGAGAGCTGGTCCTGCTCCAAGAGCGCGAGCAAGAGCGCCGTCTTCTCCTCCTGGCCCACCAGGAAGACTTGCTGGAAGGCGCGCTCGGCGGTGGTCCCGCTGCGCGCCACCTCGATCCGCACCGGCTCGCGCAGGTGCTCCCGGGCGAAGTCGGCCACCTCCCCGGCCATGGTGGCCGAGAAGAGCAGCGACTGCCGCGCGCGCGGAACGTGCTTGAGGATGCGCCGGAGCTGCGGCAAAAAGCCCATGTCCAGCATCCGGTCCGCCTCGTCGAGCACCAGGATCTCGATCTGATCGAGCCGCGCGGTCCCAGAATCCAGGTGATCGTTCAGCCGGCCCGGCGTGGCCACCACGATCTCGGTTCCCTTCTCGAACGCCTGCTTCTGCGGCGCCATCCCCACGCCGCCGATCACCACCGCGCTGCGCAGGTGGTACCCGTGGCGGAGCCGTTCCACCTGGTCGTGGATCTGCAGCGCCAGCTCGCGGGTCGGGGCGAGCACCAGCGCGCGGGTGCCGTGCTTTCCCTCCAGCCGCTCGAGGATGGGGAGCACGAACGCCAGCGTCTTGCCGGTGCCGGTCGCCGCCGACCCGACCACGTCCTTGCCCTGCAGCGCGGGCGGGATGGCCTGCGTCTGGATGGGCGTGGGCGCCTCGAAGCCTTCCCGCTCGAGGATCGCCAGACACTTCTTCGACAAGCCCAACCCGGCAAACGTCATCTGCGCTCCGCTACTTCGTCCTGCCGTCGAGATACTTGCTCAGCCAGGTGACCAGGTCGTGGAAGTCGAACGGCTTCTGCAGAAACATCGCCCAGGGAAGCTTTGGGTTTGACGGCACCATCGGGGCCGAGCTCATCAGCACCACGGGGATGCGTCGATGTGATGCGTTCCGCTGCATCTGGCGGAACAACTCCACGCCGTCGACCAGGGGCATCATCTGATCGGTGATGACGATGTCCGGGACCTTCTCGCCGAGGATTTCCAGCGCCTGCTCCCCGTCCGACGCCGTCAGGATGGCATACCCCTCGTCGGCGAGGAGCGTCGCGAGAATCTCCACGACAGCATACTCGTCATCTACGAGGAGGATCGTCTTCACGGCGCATGGCCTCTTCCGCGTTTGCCCAGCGCGGTGGGCCGGGGGGCCGCGCAGATGCTGCCGCCGCTGAGCACCGCCTCCTGCGCCTGGAACGGCTCGCCAACTTGAAGTCCGCGGTCGGTGATGGTCAGTTTGCGCAGCTTTTCATCGTGCGCGCTCTCCCGCGTCTTCATCACTGCGATGGCGCGCTTCAGCTCGGAGGCGATCTCGATCTGGCGCACCACGATGATGTTCTCGGCCACACCGGATACGCCGGCCAGGGGCACGATGATCTCGGGCCCGAACAGCTCGCGCATCTCCTCTGTGAGGATGGTCGTCACCCCCAGGCCGCGCAGCTCGTTGGTCACCGACTTGAAGAAGTGGGCCAGCCGTTCCGGCCGCACCACCGACTCCTCGAAGCCCGCCAGTCCGTCGATGACGACCCTCTTGACCTTCCTTCGATGCACGCCGTCGAGAAGGCGCTCGGCGAGCGCATCCATGATCAGCTCTCCGGTCGGTTGCCAGATGACCTCGAGGCCGTCCTTGTCGACCTGCTGCGACATCTTCAAGCCCAGCTGGTCGGCTTTCTTCAGCAGCCGCGGCGGCGATTCGAAGAAGCCGAAGTAGAGTCCTGGCTCGCGCTTGGAGAAGCCCGCCTCGAGAAAGTGAAGTCCGAGGATCGTCTTTCCGGTGCCGGACGAGCCTAGCACCAGGGTGGTGGTCCCCTCCGGCACGCCGCCCCCCATCATCTGGTCGAGGCCGGCGACCCCGAGGCTCAGGCGCTTGGTGGTCGCGGGGGGTATGTTCGACGGAACGGCGAGACGCGCTTCGATCCGGGCGTGGACCCTGAGCCCGTGCTCGTCGATTTCGAAGAAATGCGCGCCGCGAAGAGAGCTGCTGCCGCGGAACTTGACCACGATCAGCTCGCGGACGGCTCGCACCCCGTCGCTCACCTCGCGCAGCTCGATGAGGCCGTCCACCATCGTCCTCGCCGGATGCTCCACCTCCTCGGCGCTGGTGTCGGTCAGCAGCAATCCGGTGCTGCCGGTGAAGGAGAGCAGCACGTTCAGCTCGTGGATGAACTCCTTGAAATCGACGGGTGAGGAGGCGAATGAGCCGACGCGCACGATTCCATCGATGACGAGCAGGCTCGCCTCGTGGCGCTTGATCAGCTTGCGGATGACCGTCAGGAGCGATTTGAGATTCTCCTTTCCGCTCCGCAGCACGTTGTAGCCGCTCACGTAGTGAAGCTTCGTCCCCACGGCGGCCGGGTCGAAGAAGCTCATCGGCGAGAGGTGGGCGACCATCCGCCCGTGCGATTCGGCGAGCAGCGTCATGTAGACGGCCCGCTCCCCGCCCGCGACGTGGTTGAAGCTGATCTGGTTGCCGAGGATCGTCTTGCCGGCGCCGGGCGCGCCCGCGATGATGTAACTGCCGCCTCTCAGGAGTCCGCCCGCGAGGATGACGTCGAGAAGGGCGATCCCGGTCTTCAGGCGCGGGAGCGTGGACGGTCGGGTTCCAGAGCGTTTCACGTCGTTTTCCCCTCGCCGGGTCGTGCGGTTGGGCTGCGGGGAAGCTCGACCTCGAAGGTCGATCCCGCGCCGATCGTGCTTTGCAGGCGGATGGTGCCGCCCAACGCGCGGACCATCTCGCGAACGAGCCACAGGCCGAGCCCGAGACTCGATCCCTTCTCGACGGCGGCGGCCCGCTCGAACTTCTCGAAGATGCGGGCGTGATCGTCTGCGGCGATCCCGATTCCCTGGTCCCGGACCCTGAGCCGGGCCCTGCCCGGAGTCGCGGACAACACGATGGAGATTGGTTTGCCATGGCCGTACTTCAGTGCATTGGAAAGCAGGTTGGAAAAGATTTGATCGAGCAGTGCCTTGTCCCAACGGCCGACCACGGGACCCGGGCTGGTGAAATCGACCTTGCAGCGCCTCCAGGCGAGTTGATCCGCTTCGCGCGAGAGCACTTCGTGGATGGTCTCGGTCGCGTCGACCGGCTCCAGCTTGGGCTCGAAAGCGCCGGTCGTCAGCCGTGAGCTGGTGAGCATATGGTGATTCAGCCCGATGAGGCGCGTGACCTGCCTCTCCATCGCGTAGAGCCGTGAGAGAAAGCGGAAATCCTCGGTATGGGTCAGGGCGGCCTGCAGGATGGCATGCACTTGCAGACCCATTGCTGCCAGCGAGTTGCCCAACTCGTGGGCGGCAGCGGCGAAGGCGTCATCGCGGATCCGCACCGCCCGACTGATGCCTGCGTGGGCGCGCGCGCGACCCAGCGCGTGAGCGGCCTGCTTCGCCAGATTCTCGGCCATCCAGTCCGCGAAGGCTACGGCCGGCTGGCGCAGGACGAGAGCGATCACGCCGACGAGCTCGTCCTCGACTTGCATGGGCAAGAGAAGGCACGAGGTCTCATCGCCGGCCTTCCGGACTTCCTTTCGCAGCGTTCGACCCAGCCTGGCCACTTGCCTGGGCAGGCGGGGCGGCATCTCGGGCTGGCCTTTGCCGACGTCGGATTGAGAGGCGAATGCCAGACGCAGCTCGCTCTTGCCAGCGCTGGTGAAGACCCAGCACGACTCGGCCAGCTCCCGCGTGGCGAGCCAACCGATGATCTCGGCCGTGCTCTCTTCGTCTCGCAGCCTGTTGAATGCCGCGGTGAGAGTTTCGACAAAGGCCAGCTTTGCCTGCAGCTCGCTGACTGCATCGACGGGCGCGCTCGCCTCGGCCATCGTCGTGCGCTGAAGAGCCAGGATGCGCTTGCGCGTTGCCACGTCTCAATCCTAGGTAGCGGCGGAGCAGGACCGCAGTTCTGCGGCTGGCCGGTGTCGTTTCCGCGACGGAAGCTCTTCTCGCGGATCAATTCGGGAAGATACCCCGGCGGACTGTTCGGGTACAGCGTCGCGCACCTGCGATGTGATTCCCGGTTGAATTCTTCCACGGATTGTGGAAAGTGCGTCGATACCTCGGGGGAACTCCATGCATCGCTACCTTCGTTCAATCGTCGCCAGGCTGATGGTCATGATGGCAATTGCCGTCACCGGATCGGCAGCGCTGGCACAAGGCGTCACCGGCTCGGCGGTGACCGGGACCGTCAAGGACGACGCGGGAAAGCCGCTCGAAGGCGTGTCCGTGCAGTTGCGCAATACTGCCACCGGCGAGACCTTCAAGGCGGTCACCGGGCCCTCGGGCCAGTACTTCCTCGACAACGTTCCCTCCGGCGGTCCTTACACGCTGACAGCCACGCTCTCGGGCTATCAGTCGACCGTTGAAGAAGGCATCCAACTCACGCTCGGCCAGCGGCTCACGCTCGACCTCGCGCTGCGCTCCTTCGGCGAGGAGATCAAGGTGGTGGCGCACTTCGATCCCCTCGGGGACCA
>Ga0209011_1000591_pt1 | contig 13695 bp, 11 predicted proteins | sample BlaSpr_A8_OM1_M3_FD_187986 | JGI IMG/M metagenome (GOLD analysis project Ga0209011, IMG submission 187986) | Forest soil microbial communities from Thunder Bay, Ontario, Canada - Black Spruce, Ontario site 2_A8_OM1_M3 (SPAdes) (version 2) | ecosystem: Environmental > Terrestrial > Soil > Boreal... | reverse complement strand
CGATCCACGCATGGCCGTCCAGCCCGGCGACAAGGTCCGCCTCGGCCTGGACACGCGGACCATGCACTACTTCGACGCGGAGAGCGAGCTGGCGCTCCTCTAGTCGTCAGGGGCTAACACGAGACAGGCCATCATCCAGCGGCCCGGACAACTGGACATCGTTGATGCCGCAACACCGGATCCGGGACCGGATGAGCTTCGCGTTCGTTCGGTGGCGGTGGGTATCTGTGGTTCGGACCTACACGCCTTCAACGGAAACCATCCATTCATCGACCTGCCGGTCGTGCCTGGCCACGAGGTCGCCGGAATCGTCGATGCGACGGGGCCAGGTGTCACTTCGTTTCAGGTAGGGCATCGTGTCCTGCTCGAGCCGAACCTGGTCTGTGGTCACTGCTTCTATTGCACCTCTGGCCGCTACAACCTATGTGAAGATCTCAAGGTCGTAGGCTGTCAGACCGCTGGCGGCATGGCCGAGGCGTTCACCGCTCCCGCAAGCCGCTTCCACCGCGTACCGGACGGCATGACATGGACCGAAGCGGCGTTGGTGGAGCCTATGTCAACAGCTACCCATGCCACCCGTATCGTCGGTGACCTGAGAGGCGCAATGGTGGTTGTTCTCGGCGCCGGCAGCATTGGTCTGCTGACGTTGCTGGCAGCCAAGGCCGCCGGGGCCTCGATTGTCGTGATCAGCGATCCCCTGGAAGGCAAGCGCGCACACGCGATCGAGCTGGGTGCGGCCGCAGCCTTTGATCCCATACGCCCCGGCTTCGTGCAGGAAGTTCGGAAGTCACTGCCTCATCGGCCGGATGTCGTCTTCGACTGCGTGGCTGGTCAGTCTTCCGTCACTCAGGGTATCGCCCTGGCCGAGAAAGGGGGGATTGTAATCGTGATTGGAATTGCCCAACGTCCGGTTGAAATCCCGCTGCCCGTGGTCCAGGACCGGGAGATCCGAATTCAGGGCTCTGCCATGTACGTCGCTGAGGACGTTTTACGGGCAATTGAGTTGATCTCAAATCGCACAGTGAACGCGGAGCGCATGGTGACGGCCATCTTTCCGTTGGAGCGGGCGGCCGAAGCCTTCGCCGCTGCACGATCTGGAAACCATCTGAAGGTTCAGGTTCAGATCGGACAGGGATGAACCAGTTTCGGGTCGCACTCCTCACTCGCGAGTATCCACCTGAGGTCTACGGTGGTGCCGGCACCCACGTTGAATATCTCGCGCGCGAGCTGCGCCGCCTGGCGGATGTCTCGGTGCACTGCTGGGGCGCACCGCGTGATGAGCCCGGCGTGGTCGCTTACAACCCATGGGAGACCTTGTCGGAACCGAAGCCGGAGTCGTCCGCGCTGCAGGCGATGTCGATCAACCTGACAATGGCGGCGGGCGTCAAAGGCGCCGATCTGGCGCACAGCCACACGTGGTACGCGAACTTCGGCGGTCATCTCGCGAAACTCATGTGGTCGATACCTCACGTAATGACCATTCACAGTCTCGAGCCGCTCAGGCCGTGGAAAGCCGAGCAGCTCGGTGGGGGCTACGCCCTTTCGATGTTCTGCGAGCGAACCGCAGCAGAAGCCGCCGACGCCGTGATCGCAGTGTCACATGGGGTACGCCAGGACGTGATCAGCTGTTATCCGAAGGTCGACCCGGAGCGCATTCACGTGATTCACAACGGAATCGATCCGGAGATCTACCGGCGGCAACCTTCGGTGGAGACACTCGCTCGCTATGGCATCGACCTGAACAAGCCCTACGCGTTCTTCAACGGCCGGATCACGCGGCAAAAGGGTCTGCCCTTTCTCCTGAAAGCAGCGCTCGAAATAGATCCAAAGCATCAGCTGGTGATTGTCGCCAGCAGTCCCGACACACCTGAGATTGGCGCTGAGGTGGCGGCGCTGGCGGAGCGTGTCCGGTCCGAGCGAGGCAACCTGATCTGGATTGGCGAGTTCATCCCGCGCGAGGAATTGATCCATCTCCACTCGAGCGCGACAGTGTTTGTGTGCCCGTCTATCTACGAGCCTTTCGGACTCGTGATCCTCGAGGCGATGGCATGCGAGACCGCGGTGGTCGCGTCGCATGTCGGCGGAATCCCCGAAATCGTCGTCGAGGGTGAAACCGGATATTTGGTGGACTACAACCCTGATGACACGAAATCGTTCGCGACTGGGCTCGCCGTCCGAATCGAGGAAGTGATGAGCGACGCTGCTCTCGCCGCCCGGATGGGGAAGGCAGGACGTCAGCGAGCGGTGCGAGAGTTCGGCTGGCCCGCCATCGCCGCGCGCACCGTCGAGCTCTACCGTGCGCTGTTGTCAGACCAGCCCGCGAGCCCATGGCGTTGATGAGGATCCCAAGCCGAGAAGCCGGCTAGAGCAACTCGCCCGGCGCGACTTTAGGATGAGAGCCTGATCGTCGGCTCTCGCGGACGAGCGCTTCAATAGGAAAGGAGGCCCACCGATGGCAGCGTGGCCGAATACGCCAGGCGACGAGTTGGTCCGGCTGTTCCGCGGTTTCTGGGTCAGCCGCGCGATTTACGTCGCGGTTCAGTTGGGCATTGCAGATCTGCTGGCGGATGGCCCTCGCACCGTCGCCGATCTAGCGACAAGCACCAGCACACATGCGCCGTCTCTATATAGGATCCTTCGGCTTCTTGCAGCCGAGGGCGTCTTTGCGGAAACCGAAGACGGCCGGTTCGAGCTGACGCCGAGGGCAGCGGTGCTCCGACAAGGCTCGCCCGCTCGGCTCCAGGTGCTGTTCTTGGGTCGCCCCGCATCGTGGCAGGCGGCTGGAGACCTGTCGGAGACCGTTCGAACTGGCGAGACAGCCTTCGAGCGAGTGCACGGAATGGACTTCTTTGAATACAACCGGCAGCATCCCGACGATCAGGCCCTCTTCGACCAGCTGATGACTTCTCAAACCAGGCCTGTAGCGCGAGCTGTGGCCGGGACTTACGACTTCGCGTCCATGGAGTCGATCATCGACGTCGGGGGTGGGCAGGGAGTGTCGGCCATCGAGATCCTGACGGCCCATCCCCATTTGAAAGCAGCAGTGTTCGACCAACCGGCTGTGGCGGCGCAGGCGGTCGCGGCCATTGCGGAGGCGGGGCTGAGCCAACGGTGCGAGGCGATTGGCGGAGACTTCTTCGCCTCCGTACCGGACGGCCACGATGCCTACCTGCTGAAGTACATCCTGCACGACTGGGACGATGAGGAATGCGTTGCGATCCTGCGCTCGTGCCGCAAAGCTATGGGTGCCGGCAGCCGCCTGCTGGTCGTGGAAGCGATCATGCCACCAGGTAATGAGCCGTCGTTCGGCAAGACCCAGGACATCAACATGCTGATCAACGTTGGCGGCAGGGAACGCACCGAAGCTGAATTTCGCGCCCTCTACACGGCCGCCGGCTTCGAGCTCACCCGGAGCATCCCGGTCATGGGTGAGCTGTACATCATCGAAGGTGTGCCATCTAGATGAGCGACCGCTACGCGAATATGCAGTACCGCCGCACCGGGCGCAGCGGCCTCAAGCTGCCGGCGATCTCGCTCGGCCTATGGCAGAACTTCGGCGGTAACACGTCGCCGGAGCTCCAGGGCGCAATCGTCCGGCGGGCGTTCGACCTGGGGATCACGCATTTCGACCTTGCCAACAACTACGGGCCGCCGCCAGGCTCAGCGGAAAAGAACTTCGGCCGCATCCTGACAACCGATCTGGCCGGTCACCGCGACGAGCTCGTCATCTCGACCAAAGCGGGTTACGACATGTGGCCGGGTCCCTATGGCGAGTGGGGCTCGCGCAAGTACGTGCTGGCCAGCCTGGACCAGAGCCTGAAGAGGATGGGAATCGAGTATGTCGACATCTTCTATTCGCACCGCTTCGACCCGGAGACTCCACTGGAGGAGACGATGGGAGCGCTCGATACCGCGGTTCGACAGGGCAAGGCGCTCTACGTCGGCATCTCGTCGTATTCGGCTCAGCGCACGCGCGAGGCTGTAGCCATTCTTCGCGTGCTGGGGACTCCGGTGCTCATTCACCAGCCGTCGTACTCCATGCTCAACCGCTGGATCGAGCAGGAGCTGCTCAAGGTGCTCGAGAAGGAAGGAATCGGCTGCATCGCGTTCTCCCCCCTGGCCCAGGGACTCCTCACTGACAGATACGTAGGCGGCGTTCCGGCCGGGTCCCGAGCAAGCCATCCGGGCTCCCTGTCTACAAACATGCTGACTGACGAGAACCTTGCGAAGGTCCGCGCCCTCAACAAGATCGCGGAGGGCCGCGGTCAGTCGCTGGCCCAGATGGCGATCGCGTGGACGCTCCGCAAACCGGTGGTGACCTCGGCGCTGATCGGGGCGAGCAGTGTCGTGCAGCTGGAACAGAACATCGCCGCCCTCAACAAGATCGAGTTCTCACCGGACGAGCTGAGCCAGATCGATAGGTATGCGACGGAAAGCGGTATCAACATTTGGGCCGCCTCGAGCAGCGGCTGACCGAACTTCCCAACAGCGAAGGTCAGGCGTAGCATCGCCTCGATGGCCAACGAGCCTCCGCCCAGCGTGCCGCCTCCGCCTAACCAGGCACCCAAGCCGCCAGGCCCGGGAGCTTCACGCGAAGAATGGCGTGATTGGCGCCGCCAACAGCGGGACTACACACACGATCAGTGGGGCGGCGGTTGGTACGGTCCGTGGGCCTGGGGCGGCGGCGGGGTGTGGCCGTGGTTCTGGGGAGGAGCGCTGGTTCTGATTGGCGTCTATTACCTCTTCCAAAACCTCGGTTGGCTCAATTGGGTGCCTGGCAACGTGCTGTGGCCGAGTCTCCTGATCTTGCTTGGCGTGCTGATGTTGATCAGCCGCCGCCGCGGCGCTAGATAGGTCTTTCGACGCTTTCGCCGGCTTCCACACCCACGCGGTGTTCTCTATCCACCCATCCTTCATCTGTGTACAGGCGGGCGTAGCGGGCTCCCATCCTGAGCAGCTCCTCATGGGTGCCCAGTTCCACGATCTGACCCGCATCCAGGACGAGGATCAAGTCGGCGCGGCGCACAGTGTCCAGGTCGTGAGTGACGGCAATCACCGTCCGCTTCGACATCAGTCCCTCCATCGGCTCCATGACCTCTCGGCGCGAGTCGGGGTCCAGCCCGGTCGTCGGCTCGTCCATGACAAGCAGGGGGGCGTCCCGAAGGACAGCGCGTGCGATGGAAATCCGCTGCAGCTGACCTCCCGAGAGCCGGCGGCCCTTCTCGCCGAGGAGCGTGTCATAGCCGTGAGGCAGCTCGGTGATGAAGGTGTGTGCGGCGGCCGCGCGCGCCGCGTTGACCACGTCCTCGGTTGATGCGCCGGGACTGCCATAGGCGATGTTCTCACTGACACTACCGTCGAAGACCAGCGTCTCCTGCAGGATCACGGCGATGTTCGAGCGCAACGAAGAGAGGCTGAGGTCGCGCAGATTGTTTCCGTCGAGCGAGATCCGGCCGCTGTCTGGGTCGTAGAAGCGCAGAAGCAGCTTGATCACCGTGGACTTCCCCGCCCCGCTGTGGCCCACGAGCGCGAGCACCTGACCGGGCTCGAGGTCGAAGCTGACGCCGCTTAGCGAGCTCGTTTCGCGGGTCGGGTAACGGAAGCTCACCTCATCGAATCGCACCAGACCGGTGCTGCGCCCGAGGCGAACGGGCTTCGGACTCTCCACCACGCGCGGGTGCTGGTCCAGGAACTCGATGATTCGCTCGGCGCCGGCCGAGGCCTGGTACACGGTGTTGCTGAGACCGCTCAAGCCGCGGATTGGTCCGTAGAGCTGGCTCAGGTAGCCCATAAAGATGAGAAGCCCGCCCAGGCTAAGCCTGTTTTGGGAAAGTTCGTAAGTCCCAACCGCGAGCACCAGCAAGACGGCGAGGATGTCGACGAGATCGACAATCGGCGCAAAGAGGGCTCTGATCGCGCCGGCGGCCATGCGGGCGCGGAAGGACTGGACTCCCTGGAGCCGGAAGCGAGCGACCTCGTTGGCTTGCTGGTTATAGGCCTGGACCAGCGGAGCGTTGACCAGGCTCTCAGTTGCTACCGCGCTCATCGTCCCGGAGGTGCGCCGGCTCTCTCGCGATGCCACCTGGATCCGGCGAGAGAACTGGCGGGAGACCAGCCAGAACAGAGGCATGGCGACCAGGCTCACCAAGGCCAGCCGGAAATCGAGCAGTAGGAGAGCTGAGACGAAAATGAGAATTCGGGCCAGGTAGCCAATCGCGCTGCTGACGCCGGACACCATGAAGTCCTCGATCGCGCCCACATCAGATGTGAGCCTCGAGATGATGTCCCCCAGCTTGCGAGCCTCGAAGAAGTCCATCGACAGTCGTTGGATGTGCTCGAACAACCGAGTTCTGAGGTCCAGCACGAAGCGCTCACTCGCCAGATTGGAGATGTACTCGCGCTCGAAGGAGATCGCGCCTCTGACCATGGTGAGCCCGACATAGGCAGCCGCCAGCGGCAGCAATGGCCCGAGCTGGCGTGGCACGAGGACGTTGTCGACCACGAGCTTGAAGAGCCAGATGATGGCGGCTTGTACGCCAGGTGACGCGATGGACAGCACTATCGCGATGGCAATCAGCTTTCGATACGGTTTGGCATCCGGCCAGAAGCGGCTGAAGATCTCCCGAATTGGAACTGGCGGGGCGGGGGCCACGCCACCTCCGATTGCGTTGGGCACGGCGAAGATTCGGGTCAGAGATCTCAGGCGGTCGACGATGGCGCGGATCATCGCCTGGATACGGAAGCGACCCCGCCGATTGGCGGGGTCGCTCTTAGTTTTTGTCAAACCCCGAGTCTACTCTGTGAGGTCCGAGGTGCCCTCGTTGTTCGGGCCGTCCAGCTCGTCCTTACCGGTCTGGCCTACTTTCTTGTCGTCGGCAGCCGGGTCGCTGGTGGTCTCTTTCTCGTCAGTTCCAGGGACATCTAGATCCATTTTGTGGTTCCTCCTTTTGGGTGAATATCAACCCAGAGTTGCAATTAATGTCGGCGCCGGGAGTCGATTGGATACTGCCCTGATTTAGTTATGTGTGCGAGCGATCTGTGGACTAACGAATCTCCTGTCGAGAGGGGTCATTCTGGTGGTCGCGGTCCGCCTGCGCGGTTGCGCGACGCAGTGGTGGGAGATCCCCACGACACTGGATAGAACGCGGGTGGGTATCGATTCTTGCGGGAATCAAAGTCAGGGCCGGTCGGTTCTAGAGGCGAGTTGGGCGAAGTTCAAGCCGTCACTGACGCCGAGTTCGAGATTCTGGTTCTGAAGTCGGACGTCCCGGTGTTGGTCGATTTCTGGGCGAGCTGGTGCCCCCCGTGCCGGATGATCGCGCCCATCGTTGAGCAGATCCACGGCGAGCTCGGGGACAAGGTCAAGGTCGTGAAAATGGACACGGACGAGAACCCATCGACGTCCATATCGCTTGGGATCATGTCCATCCCGACGCTGATCATCTTCAAGGACGGCAAGCCTGCGGAGCGAACTGTTGGCTACAGGCCGAACATGAAAGCCGACTTGAAAGCCCAGCTCGAAGCGCTGATCTAAGCCCCGGCTCAGGGCTGGCCGGCCAGGCCGGCGTTGACGCGATCGTGGCGCGGCACTGGCCACACCTGCTCAGTGAAGATCACGTAACGCTGTTGGGCGAACGCCCCCGCCCAGATCGGCCAGCAGGTGGTTAGCGTCAGGTGGTATCCATCCGCACCGGGCATGATGATCGTGCGATTGTCAGGGTTCACCACCTGGCTGCCCGTGACCCGATAGCGAAACAACCCATACCGGGTCTCGATGTCAACCTCGTCGCCGTTGGCCAGCTGCGGGAAGTTGATCCAGTAGACGTTGTGCGCCGCGACTGCCACCATCCCCTGATCACCGGGCCAAACGGTCGATGGATAGTGCCCTGGACCGGAGTACAGCACGCCGGTGTCGATCCCCTCCTTCACAGCCGCAAAGTAGTTCAGCTTCGGGACTCGGATCGCGAAGTCGATTCCGTCCTTGGGCTGCTTCAGGGTGGGGTCGATCAGTGGCGCGGCGGCCGGCTGTGGGACGGCGCTGATGATCTCCTGGGGACCCGGTGGATGCGCCTGCATCTCGGCCTGCCACTGCCGGTTCAGTCGCTGCTGTTCGCTGAAGCCGTTGAACATTCCATAGGCGAAGTTGCCCATGAGAAAGAGCCCCACCACGAGGCACAGCAGCCAGATCACGCTCAGGGGATGGAGCCGGTGAGCGTGGCCTTCGAAGGCAGCGGGAACCAAACGGCTGATTGCCATTTCTCTACTAGAACGCGCAGCCGCCGACGGTTGGCGGCTAGATCACAAAGTAGAAGGTCGCTCCCTCGCCCACGGCGCCCTCGGCCCAGATCCGGCCGCCGTGGCGGTTGACGATCCGACGGGCGGTAGCCAGCCCAATTCCTGCCCCCGCGAACTCACTCTGGCTGTGGAGTCTCTGGAACGCTCCGAACAGGCGATGGGCGTAGATCATGTCGAAGCCGACCCCGTTGTCCTTTACGAATATGCGGGACTCGCCGTCGACCGTTTCGGTGCCGACCATCACCTTAGACGGCGTCTTTGTGCAGCTGAACTTCCACGCGTTGTTGAGCAGGTTGGCAAGGAGGATGCGGATGAGCCGTTTGTCCCCGGATGCGCTGACCCCCTTGGCGATCTCAACCTGGACCCTACGGTCCGGGCTGCCCGTTCTGAGCTCCCCGACGATCTCGTTCGCCAGCGCGGTGACATCTAGATGCTCGCGGCTGATCTCGCCGCTCGTGAGCCGAAACAACGTCTGAAGGCCGTCGAAGACAGAAGTCATGCGCTGGCTCGCCGTCCGCATCCGCTTGAGGTAATCGTTGGCTTTCTTGTCGAGCCGGTCGCCATAGTCGTCGAGGAGGCTCTTGCTCAGCCCGTCGAATGCGAGCAGCGGCGCCCGCAGGTCGTGTGAGACCGAATAGCTGAACGCCTCGAGCTCGCGGTTGATCGCCGTCAGGGCGGTGGTGCGCTCTTCGACCAGCGTTTCGAGCCGGGTTCGGTAGCGGCGCAGCTCCTGCTGTGCCCGATACAGCTCGACGAACACCGCGACTTTGGCCCGAAGGATCGCCGGGACGACGGGCGCGAACACGAAATCGACCGCGCCGAGGTCGTAACCCCTGCCCATGTCGGTTTCGTCCTGGCCCAATGCCGTGACGAAGATGATTGGAGTCAGCTCTGAACGCGGTCGCTGTCGGATCAGCTGGGCGGTGTCGAAGCCGTCCATGCCCGGCATACGCACATCGAGCAGGATGACTGCGAATTCTTGCCGGAGCAGCTGCCGCAGGGCATCAGGTCCAGACGACGCCTCGACCACGTCTTCGCCCAGCGGAGCCAGAATCGTCTTGAGGGCAAAGCGTTTGGTGGAGTCGTCGTCCACGATCAAGATGCTCACCGCGGTCTGTGTCTTCGCACCCGACGCCTCAACGTCCCGCTGCGGGCTGTCGGTCTTCATCGGCTCTTTCGGAACAGGCTCACGCCATTCCGCACCTGCTGATAGCGGCTGCTTTCTGGAGAGAACATCAGGGACTCGCCTTTGCCGAGGGCGAGAAATCCGGATCGCACGAGACTGTCGAAGAACAACCGGTGTGCACGTTCCTGCAGCGACGGCCTGAAGTAGATCAGGACGTTGGCGCAGATGATGAGATGAAATTGATTGAACGAGGCGTCCGTCACCAGGTTGTGGCGCGCCCACGTGACGTTGGTTTGAAGGTTGCGGTGAAAGCGCGCGCTGCGACCTGAAACGTTGTAGTGATCCGACAGCTTGCCGCGTCCACCCGAGCTCACGTACCCGTCCTCGTACGTCTGGACGCGATCGAGTGGATAGGCGCCGGTGCGAGCCACCGCGAGGGTGTCCTCGTTCAGGTCCGTGGCGTAGATGCTGGCCCGGCGAAGGATGTCTTCTTCTTCCAGGGTGATCGCCAGTGAGTAGACCTCTTCGCCTGTTGCGCAACCAACCATCCAGATGCGCACCGAGGGGTACGTGCGGAATATCGGTATGACCTCCTCACGCAGGCAGCGCAAGAGAGCGGTCTCGCGGAACATGCTCGTCACGCTGACTCCCACCGCGCCGAGGAACCTATGCATGCAGGATGCGTCGTGCAGGATCTGGTCCTGGTAGGCCGAGATGGTCGAGACGCCCTCGGACCTCATCGCATCGGCGATGCTTCGCCGAAGAGGTCTCAGCGCGTACTCGCGAAAGTCGTATCCGTAGCAGAGGCGGATTCCTTCGAGCAGAAGCCGGATCTCGATCTCTTCGAGACTGGCGTCAAGCGCCTCCAGCCGAGTGGCTGCGCTTTGCCTCGCGGTCAACGCGTGAGCCACGACTTGAGCATGGTCAGCAATTCCAACGTGTTCACCGGCTTGGCGATGTAGTCGGAGGCGCCGGCTTCAATGCACTTCTCGCGATCTCCCATCATCGCCTTGGCGGTCAGCGCGATGATCGGCCGGTCGCGGAAGGTCGGAAGCTCTCGCATCTTGGTCATCGTCGTGTAGCCGTCCATCTCCGGCATCATCACGTCGACCAGCGCGACCTCGATGTCGCTGCGGTCACCCAGGGTTTCGATGGCGTCCTGGCCGGAGTCGACCGAGATGACGTCCATTCGATGGCGCTCGAGCATGGCGGTGAGCGCGAAGATGTTTCGAATGTCGTCGTCCACCACGAGCACTTTCTTGCCCTCCAGCAACGAATCGTCAAAGTCGCTTCCGTTTGATCCCGGTTTCGCAGCGGAGCGACTACCGGCGGATTCTTCGAGGATGGCAATCACTTCTTCTTGTAGGCGTTCCGGTGACCGGACCTCCTTGACCACGATGGACTTGGTCGCTCGCCCGAGCTTGAGCTCCTCCTTCTTGGTCAGGTCCCTGGCCGTGTAAACCAGCAGAGGCACCGAACGCAGCGCCTTGCGGCCGCGAATGTGGTCGATGACCTCCCAGCCGCTCAGACCAGGCAGGCCCAGGTCGAGCACCACGCAGTCGAACTTCTGGTCCTCCAGCAGCGCAAGGGCATCCTCACCCGTGCCGACCGCGATCGTGCGTGCGTTGACCGGTTCCATCAAATCGACGATGTGCTGTCGCTGGAAGGGATCGTCTTCGACGACCAGCACCGTCTTCTGCAGGTCGGCAGGCTGGCGTTCCGCGACAGCCTGTGTGGCCTCGACGTGCCAGCCCGCACCTAGCGCAACCGTGGCCCCAACTGGCTCTGGTGACCGCCGTGACGATCCCTCCGATTGTCCGTTTGTGGTGCCGCTAGGGATTCCACGCCGGGTATGCGCCGGCGTCGCGACGGGCAGGTACACGGTGAATGCGCTGCCCACGCCAGGCTCACTTTCGAGCTTGATCTCACCCCCTAGCAGCCTCGTGAGCTCTCGGCAGATGGAAAGCCCGAGGCCGGTACCGCCGTACTTTCGGCTGGTCGTACCGTCACCCTGCGCAAAGGCTTCGAAAATCGAGTGCTGCTTCTCGGCTGGAATGCCGATGCCGGTGTCGATGACACTGAACGCAACGACCTGCTGAGCCCGACTCAGCACCTCGTGGCCTGCGCTCCACCCGGAGGTGGCGACCTGGGCGACGAACTCCACTCCGCCCTTCTCTGTGAACTTGAACGCATTGCTGAGCAGGTTGTTGAGGATCTGCTGCAGGCGCTGAGGATCCGTGGGGATCGTATCGGGCAAACCGGGCCGGAGATCGATCGCGAATGAAAGCCTGGTTGCCTCCGCAACGTGCCGGAACGTGCGGTCCAGCATCGGCTTCAGCTCCGCGAGCGGCCAGTTGGCGATGTCGAGCGTCACCGTGCCCGACTCGATCTTGGACAGGTCGAGGATGTCGTTGATCAGCTTCAGCAGGTCAGTGCCGGACGACCGGATGATCGTGGCGTATTCGATCTGCTTCGGCAGTAGGTTGCCGTCGGGGTTGGCGGTGAGCTCTTGCGCAAGGATGAGAAGGCTGTTCAGCGGCGTGCGAAGCTCGTGCGACATGTTGGCCAGGAACTCGGACTTGTAGCGCGATGTCAGCGCAAGCTGCTCGGCCTTCTCCTCGACGAGGGTCTTGGCCGCCTCGACCTCGTCCCTCCGCTGCTCGATCTCGGTGTTCTGCTGGACCAGCTGACGCGCCTTTTCCGCGAGCTCGTCGTTGGTGCGCTGTAGCTGGTCCTGCTGGCTCTGCAGCTCATTCGCCAGTGACTGCGATTGCTTGAGCAGGTCTTCGGTCCGGCTGTTGGCCTCGATCGTATTGAGGACGATGCCGATGCTTTCCATCAGCTGGTCGAGGAAGTCCATATGCGTTGGGCTGAACGGCTTGAATGACGCGAGCTCGATCACGGCCCTGACGTCACTCTCGAACAGCACCGGGAGCACCACGATGTTGGCGGGGGTTCCCTCGCCAAGGGCTGAGTTGATCCGGATGTAGTCGGCCGGGACCTGGGTGATGACGATGCGGCGCTTCTCCAGCGCGCACTGCCCGACCAGCCCTTCGCCGAGGTGGAATTCCTTCGGGAGGCCCTTGCGCTGCTTGTATGCGTATCCAGCCTGGAATGCCAGGTGGGCTGGCTGGCCGTTGGGTCCAACCATGCCGTAGAACACGGCGTGCTCCGCATTCACGAGCGGCGCCAGCTCGGAGAGGATCATCTTGGAGACGGTCATCGGGTCGCGCTGGCCCTGCAGCATGCGGGTGAAACGCGTGAGGTTCGTCTTGAGCCAGTCCTGCTCCGTGTTCTTCTCGGTAGTGGCCTTGAGGTTCCCGATCATCTCGTTGATGTTGTCCTTCAGGACGGCAACCTCTCCGCTGGCCTCGACGCCGATGGATCGCGTGAGGTCGCCCTTGGTGACAGCGGTCGCCACCTCGGCAATGGCACGCACCTGGGTGGTGAGTGTGGCCGACAGCTGGTTCACGTTGTCTGTGAGGTCGCGCCACGTGCCGGCAGCGCCCGGGACTCGAGCCTGCCCGCCGAGCCGGCCTTCTACACCGACCTCGCGAGCGACGCTGGTGACCTGGTCCGCAAATACGGCGAGGGTGTCGGTCATGCTGTTGATGGTCTCGGCGAGCTCTGCGATCTCGCCCTTGGCCTCGAGAGTGAGCTTGCCCTTCAGGTTGCCGTTGGCAACCGCCGTGACCACGCGAGCGATGCCTCGCACCTGGTCGGTGAGGTTGCTCCCCATGGTGTTGACGTTGTCGGTGAGGTCTTTCCAGACGCCACCGACTCCCTTTACGTTGGCCTGGCCACCGAGCTTGCCATCGGTTCCGACCTCGCGCGCGACACGCGTGACTTCGCCGGCGAACGCGTTGAGCTGGTCGACCATGGTGTTGATGGTGTTCTTCAGCTCGAGGATCTCGCCTCGAACGTCGACAGTGATCTTCTTCGACAGGTCGCCATTGGCCACCGCGGTCGTGACGTCGGCGATGTTGCGCACCTGGCTCGTCAAGTTGCCGGCCATGAAGTTGACGTTGTCGGTCAGGTCCTTCCAGACGCCACCGACGCCCTTGACCTCGGCCTGGCCGCCGAGGCGGCCTTCGGTGCCGACCTCGCGCGCGACGCGAGTCACCTCGTTGGCGAACGCGTTGAGCTGGTCGACCATCGTGTTGACAGTGTTCTTTAGCTCGAGGATCTCGCCTCGAACGTCGACAGTGATCTTCTTCGACAGGTCGCCGTTGGCCACCGCGGTCGTGACGTCGGCGATGTTGCGCACCTGGCTG
>Ga0209011_1000590_pt1 | contig 13704 bp, 14 predicted proteins | sample BlaSpr_A8_OM1_M3_FD_187986 | JGI IMG/M metagenome (GOLD analysis project Ga0209011, IMG submission 187986) | Forest soil microbial communities from Thunder Bay, Ontario, Canada - Black Spruce, Ontario site 2_A8_OM1_M3 (SPAdes) (version 2) | ecosystem: Environmental > Terrestrial > Soil > Boreal... | reverse complement strand
TGTTGCCGCGGCCGTCGCTGATCAGCACCAGCAGCGGGCGGATGGTCGGGTCGCGCAGCAGCTCCGTCTTCACCACCTTGTAGCCCGCCATCAGTCCATGCGTCAGCGGCGTGGTGCCGCCGACCGACAGCTTCTCCAACCGGCGCCGCGCGAGCGAGACGCTGGACGTCGGTCGCAGCACGACCTCCGCGGTGCGGTTCTTGAAGATGACGACGGCGACGCGGTCGCGCCGCACGTACGCGTCCTGCAGGAGGGAGAGGATGGCGCCCTTCGTCGCGGCCATGCGCTGCTCCGCGTCCATCGACGCCGACGCGTCGACCACGAACACGATCAGGTTGCCGACCTTCCGCTCGCGGACCTTCTGGCGGAGGTCTCCCTTCTCCAGCTTCAGCCGCTCGCCGTGCAGCCGCCCCCGCTCCCTCTGCATCGGCGCGGCCGCGCGGACGGTGGCGTCGATCGCCAGGTCGTTGACCTTCGCCTTCGGCTCGGCGCGCACGTAGCGGCCGCGCCGCTCCGCCGTCTGGCTGGCCGACCGCTTGCCGCCCTGCTTGCGCATGCGGCGCTGGCGCGGCAGGTCGATCCGCTTCAAGTTGAACGTCTCGAGCGCGTCGGAAGACGACTCGTGGCCGCTCGACCCGCCGGTCGTCATCCCCTGGTCGTTGCCCGCCGACTGCTCACCGCTGTCCGAGGCGCTGGCGCTGGCATCTGCCGACGACGCCGACGAGGACTCGCTGTCCGATGCCTGCGGGTCGCCCGGCTCCGACTCGGAAGGCCTGGAACCTTCCTGCTCCTCGCCGTGGTCGGGCGAGCTCGTCTCGTCCTCGTCCCTGCGCACGGGCTGGCGCGCGCGGTGCGCGAGCGCGAGCGCGGCCGCGTCGTAGATGTCGTCGCGGTTCGGGGAGGCATGGCGGCGATACGCGGCCAGGGCTCGCGAGGCGTGGTCGATGACGACGTCCGCCCGGTGGCCCAGCACCTGTGCCTCGACACATATGGAGGAGATCAGGCGCGCATGTCCGCGCGTCACGTGCACGCCCTTCACCGCCGCGATCGCCTCCGCCAGCGCGCGCGAGAGGTTGTGGTCGGCCGCGGCGAACTCGTTGGCGAACTCGTGGTCGCCCCGCTTGAAAGCGGCGTCCCGCTCCGCGATCAGCACGCGCAGGTCGGGGTCGCGTATCCCCTCGACATCGACGCACAGTCCAAAGCGGTCGAGCAGCTGCGGCCGGAGCTCACCCTCTTCCGGGTTCATCGTGCCGACGAGGATGAATCGCGACGGGTGTGCGAACGACACGCCCTCGCGCTCGATGACGTTGACGCCCATCGCCGCCGCGTCGAGCAGCACGTCGACGATGTGGTCGTCGAGGAGGTTGACCTCGTCGACGTAGAGGATGTTGCGGTTGGCCTCGGCGAGGACGCCGGGCTCGAATCGCTTCGTCCCCGTGCGGAGCGCGGCCTCGATGTCGATCGTGCCGACCACCCTGTCCTCCGACGCGTTGATCGGCAGCTCCACCACGCGCATGCGGCGCTGGTGCGAGGGCAGCACGCCGGCGGCCTCGAGCCGGCCGCGGCAGTCGGCGCAGAGGGCCTCGACTTCCGCCGGGTCGCAGCCGAAGTGGCAGCCCTCGACGACGTCGTGCTCGGGCAGGAGCCTCGCGAGGGCCCGCACGGCGGTCGATTTGCCGGTCCCCTTCTCGCCGCGGATGAGGACGCCGCCGATCGTCGGCACGACCGCGTTCAGGATCAGGGCGAGCTTCATCGACTCCTGGCCGACGATCGCGGTGAAGGGGAAGCTGTGCCGATCGAGCGTGACGCTCATGGCCTCAAAGAATACGAGCGGCCCCCCACCCTAACCCTCCCCCTGGCGGGGGAGGGAATGTCGGCGGGGAGGGAGACAGGCCTAGCTGGGGACGAGGTCTTTCACCAGGTCGCGTTCCTGGATCAGCTCTTCGGTGGTGATCCGGATCCTCTCCTTGGCGTCGCCGTCGTGCTCGAGCCCCGAGACCACTTCCCAGTGCATGCCGTCGGATTTCACCGGGAACCCGAACTGGAGCCACTCCGGCACCCCGTACTCGCCGTGGCTCACGACCGCGAGCGAATGCCAGTCGCCCCACGGAGTCGGGTTGCGGATGCTCTGCACGGAATCGATGACGGCTTTGGCGGCCGATGCCGCCGAGGAGAGGCCCCGCGCCTGGATCACCTTGGCGCCTCGGGTTTGCACGTTCTTGATGAAATCGCCCTTGAGCCAGCCGTGGTCGCTGATCACGTCGAAGACGCCCAATCCGGCGATCCGCGCGTTTTTCGCGTCGGGATATTGAGTCGCGGAGTGGTTGCCCCAGATCGCCATGTTGCTCACGACCGAGACCGGGAGCTTCGCCTTCCTGGCCAGCTGCGTCTTGGCGCGGTTCTCGTCCAGCCGCATCATCGCGAACCAACGCTCGGCCGGGATGTCGGGCGCGTTTGAGCGCGCGATGTAGCAGTTGGTGTTGCAGGGGTTGCCGACCACCAGGATCCGGACGTCGCTCGCCGCCTTCGCGGCGATCGCCTGACCCTGGGGCCGGAAGATGCCGCCGTTGACCGCGAGCAGGTCGCCTCGCTCCATGCCTTCCTTGCGCGGCACCGAGCCGACCAGCAGCGCCCACGAGGTGCCGTCGAAGGCGGCCTCAGCCTTGCTCGTCAGGACGATGTCGGCGAGCAGCGGGTAGGCGCAGTCGTCGAGCTCCATCGCCACGCCCTCCAGGGCTTTCATGGCCGGCTCGATCTCGAGCAGGCGGAGGACGATCGGCTGATCCGGGCCCAGCAGCTCGCCCGAGGCGATGCGAAACAGGAGCGCGTAGCCGATCTGGCCGGCGGCGCCGGTGACCGTGACGTGAACAGGCCGCCGGGATCCGTCGCCGTAGGAGCTCATGGCTCCAAATCCTAGCTAGGCCTAGCCCCCGCCGCAGGAGCCTCCGCTCGCATCAAAGAAGTTGGCCAGGGCGTGGTGGAAGGTGTAGATGGAGGCGCCGATCAGTAGGACCGTTGCTACGACGACCGCGAGCACCAGGAGTTGGGCGCGGCGCCTCACATGGATTAAACGGAGCTCGCTGAAAAGGGTTTCGGGCCACCCCACCCTGACCCTCCCCCTGAAGGGGGAGGGGAATAGCGGCTAAGGGTTTCGGGCCACCCCCACCCTGACCCTCCCCCTGAAGGGGGAGGGGAACACCGGCTAGCGGAATCCCTCCCCTTCTGGTTCGAACAGCTCGTCTTCGGCCAGGCGGCGGGCGAAGCACAGGAAGCCCGTGTGGGCGACCATCCGGTGGGACGGCCGCATGCTCCTCCCCCGCACCGTCCAGCCCCGCTGCAGGACCTCAAACGCCTCGAGCATTCCGAAGCCGCGCACCTCGCGCAGGCAGTCGAAGAATCGCCCGACCTGGCTCACGTTGGGGCAGTGGGCGAAGATGATGCCGCCCGGGCGGAGCGCCGCCTTGGCCCCCGGCACCGCCTGCCAGGGCTCGGGAAGGTCGAGGAGCACGCGATCCATGTCCCGCTCTTCCATTGCCTGGTAGACGTCGCCCAGCTTGAGGGTGAGGTTGGCCGGCAGGTCGCCGAGAGTGTCCCTGATCGCCTTTTTGGCCGCCTCCAGGAACTCCTCGCGCTGCTCGTAGCTGACCACGACGCCCTCAGGACCCACCGCGCGAAGGGCGGCCATGGTCAGGCCGCCAGTGCCAGTGCCGGCCTCGACCACCCTGGCTCCGGGGTGGATGTCCGCCGCGAACAGGATCGCACCCAGGTCCTTGGGGTAGATGGGCTGGGCCTGTCGCACGCGTCCGGTGACCTGCTCGGCGAACGTTGGGCGGACGGCCAGCAGGCGGGCGCCCATCTGCGTCGTGACGATGATGCCCTCGGGGCGGCCGATCAGGTCGTCGTGGCTGACCATGCCCGAGTGAATGGAGTGGCGCTCGCCGGCCTTGAGGCGGACGCGGTGCCGCCGGCCGACCTTGTCGACCAGCAGGATCAGCTCTCCCTCACCGAGGGGGTGGCTCAACTCCTTTTGTGAGCGCGGATTAGACAGTGCCAGTACGCGTGCCGCAGCTTTCCCTCGCGCCGCTCCGGATGAAGCTGGGCTCGCGCTTCGCCCTGCGCCGACTCGATCACGCCCGCGAGCTCCTCGGCCAGCGCAGGCTCGACCGCCATGTTGCGCATCCACTCGTCGTAGTCCCAGTCGAGCTCGCGAGCCGTGGCGAGCTCGACCTCGAAGCCGGCACGTTCCAGCCGCTGCACCCACTCGTCGACCGTCAGCGACCTCACGTGGGACGGATCGCGGCGGACCTCGACCTCGTGCAGCACCTCGCGCGCGGCCGGGGGCGGGGCGCAGTCGATGAACGCGGCGTCCCGCTCAGGCTTGAGGACGCGGAAGGCCTCCTCGATGAATGCGTCCACGTCGTGGAAGTGATGGGGCGCCGCGCGGACCGTGTACACGTCGAACGTGTCGTCCTGGAACGGAAGGTGGCAAGCGTCTCCGATGACCCAGTCGGCGTTCTTGATCGCCTTCTCGCCGGCGACACGGCGCGCCTCGTCGAGCATCTCGCGCGTGAGGTCGACACCGATCACGCGACGCACGTACGGGGCCATGGCGAACGCGGTGTTGCCGGTGCCGGTCGCCACGTCGAGCGCGAGGTCGCCGGGTTTGGGCCGCGCCAGGTCCAGCACCTCCTGCAGGCGCTCGGACGACGTGTGGAAGCTCGCGCGAGAGTAGTTGGCCGCCACCGGCGCGAACCGGGAGCGGACGTCGTCCGGCACAGCGCCAGTCTAGTGACGAGGTGCTGACGTGCGCGGAGAGAGGATGTCGTTCACGGACGGAAGTAGTCGTACCCGAGCTTCGCGCCGATCACGATGAGCGCCAGGCCGGCCACTGGCTTGAGCCAGGCGATGCGCTCGATGAGGTTCGAGCCTATGAGCGTGAACCCGAACAGGCAGCAGGCCGCGAGCAGCACGCCCCCGGCGAGGACGAAGAACCTGTACGAGGGGGGAACGCCGCTCGCGACCGACGAGATGGCGAGGGCGTTGTCCAGCTGCAGCGCCACGTCGGTGAACGCGATCACGAGAATCGAGGCCAGGATTGACCTTGTCATCGACAACCTCCACTGAAAACCGAATTCAGTAGAGGTCTTGCCGCGGACCTTGCGGTCCGCTGCGGCCCCGGGCATCACGCTGCCGTCTTGACGGGACCAGCGGGAGTGGCTACTCCCCCCTACGAGTCTCCCGGACTATACCAAGCGCACCTCACCCCCGCCCTACCCTCCCCCTGAAGGGGGAGGGATTATCGTTACCTCCCCCTGGAGGGGGAGGGATTATCGTTACCCTCCCCCTGGAGGGGGAGGGACTATCGTTCGACCCATGGCAAGAGCTACTGCTCGGTGGGACGGCAACAAGGTCAGGTTCGACATCGAGTCGGCGTCTGGGCACTCCGCATCGATCGATGAGCCGCCGATCTTCGGCGACGACTCCGCGATGCGCCCGACCGAGATGCTGCTTGGTGCGCTCGGGAGCTGCACGGGGCTCAACGCCGTCCTGCTGCTCCGGAAGTTCAAGCAGCCGCTGAAGTCACTGGAGGTCGAGGTGGAAGGCGAGCAGGACAAGGAGTGGCCGCGCGCCTTCAAGAAGATCGACGTCACGTTCCACCTGACCTGGGACGGCAAGCACGACAACGAGCTGGTCGAGCGCGCGATCGACCTGGCGTGCAACCGGTACTGCCCCATCCACGCCACCCTTTCGCAGGGGACCACGATCGAACACCACCGCAAGGGCTGAGCGGCGTTTCTCAAGGCCCGCATAGAATTAATCCCGTTCCCCCTAAAGCCCCAACACCTGAGGCCGCTTCGGAAACTTGCTCGAGAGCTACGTCCCAGTCCTGATCTTCGTCCTCATCGTCCTAGGCCTGCTGGGAGCGTTGGTGACTCTGAGCTTCGTGCTCGGACCATCCAAGCCCCACAAGACCAAGCTCGCGCCCTACGAGTCGGGCATCATCCCCGACACCCCGGCGCACCGGAAGCTCTCCGTGCGGTTCTACCTCACCGCGATGCTCTTCATCATCTTCGACGTCGAGGCCATCTTCTTCTACCCGTGGGCCGTGCTCATGCACAAGCTCGGATGGTTCGGCCTGATCGAGATGGGCGTCTTCATGGGCATCCTGCTGATCGCGCTGGCGCACATCTGGCGCAAGGGAGGGCTGGATTGGGAATAGAGGAGCTCGCCGAGTCCCTCGGGCAAAACGTGCTCACGACCACGCTCGGCAAGGTGGTCGGCTGGGGCCGCGGCAACTCGGTCTGGCCCGCGCAGTTCGGCCTTGCCTGCTGCGCCATCGAGATGATCGCCGCCGCCACCGCGGGCGTGGACATCGCGCGGTTCGGCTCGGAGGCGATGCGGGCTTCACCCCGCCAGGCCGACCTCATGATCGTCTCCGGCCGCGTCTCCCAGAAGATGGCGCCGATCCTTCGCACCGTCTATGACCAGATGCCCGAGCCGAAATGGGTCATCTCGATGGGCGCCTGCGCCTCGACCGGGGGCGTGTTCAACAACTACGCCCTGCTGCAGGGCGTGGACAAGATCGTGCCGGTCGACGTCTACATCCCGGGCTGCCCCCCGCGGCCCGAAGACCTGCTGAACGCGCTGATGATCCTGCAGGAGCGGATCAAGGCCCAGGGGATCCTCCCGCGCCAGTGATCGCTGAAAACCTCATCGTCGAGCAAGGCGTCAGCGCAGGCGACGCCTGGGTCACCGTCGATCCCGGCAGCATCCGGAGCGCTCTCCAGTCGCTGAAAGACGACGGCTACCGCCTGCTCGTCTTCGTCACCTGCGTCGACCACCTCGTCGACATGTCTCGGCAGTGGCCGGCGCGCTACGAGCTGGTCTACGAGCTGCGCAACATGGAGACGAAGGCACAGCTCCGCGTCCGCGCTTTCGTCGACGGCGACCCGCCGCGGATCGACTCGGTCCACGACCTCTTTCCCCCAGCTAACTGGGACGAGCGCGAGACCTACGACCTCTTCGGAGTGGTCTTCGACAACCACCCGGAGCTCACCCGCATCCTCATGCCCGACGACTGGGTCGGGCACCCTCTGCGCCGCGACTACCCCGTCGGCGGCGAGGTCGTCGAGTTCTCCGAAGAGCACCAGACCTGGCAGACCGCCCCGGACGACGCGTGAGCACGCCCGAGGGCGTCACGATCACCAAGACCGGCGAGCAGGGCGCCTTCGGCGGCGAGCTGCTCACCGTCAACTTCGGCCCCCATCACCCCTCGACACACGGTGTCTTGAGGCTGATCGTCGACCTCGACGGCGAGCAGATCCGTGGCATCAAGCCGGTGATCGGCTACCTGCATACCGGGATCGAGAAGCAGATGGAGGCGCTGCGCTGGCAGCAGGGCGTCGTGGTCACCGACCGCCACGACTACCTGTCGCCGCCCATCAACAACCTCGCTTACGCGCTGGCCGTGGAGAAGCTCATGGGCGTCGACGTGCCGCCGCGCGCCAAAGCGCTGCGCGTGATCATGTCGGAGCTCACCCGCCTGTCCTCGCACCTCGTGTGGATGGGCACGAGCGGGCTGGAGCTCGGCGCGATGTCGATGCTCATGTACTGCTTCCGCGAGCGGGACACCATCCTCGACATGAACGAGGAAATCTCGGGGTTCCGGATGCATACCTCTTATATCCGGCCCGGCGGAGTGTTCGCCGACGCGACGCCGCGCTTTCTCGAGATGCTCGACCAGTTCATACACACGATGCCCGGCCACATCGACGAGTACGAGAACCTGCTGACGATGAACCCGATCTGGCGCTCGCGCACGATCGGGATCGGGCGGCTCTCGCCGGAGGACGCCAAGGTCCTGGGCGCGAGCGGACCGATGATCCGAGGCTCGGGCATCGCATGGGACCTGCGCAAAGCCATGCCGTACTCCGGCTACGAGAACTACGACTTCGAGGTGGCGACATCCAACGACTGCGACTGCTACGGGCGCTACCTCGTGCGGATCAAGGAGATGCGCGAGGCGGTGAAGATCCTGCGCCAGGCCCTGGACAGGCTGCCGGACGGGCCGGTCAACGTCGACGACCGGAAGATGCTGCCGCCCCCGCGAGAGGAGCTCGAGACCTCGATGGAGGCCGTGATCCACCACTTCAAGCTGTTCACCGAGGGCTACTCGGTGCCGGCCGGTGACGTGTACGTCGCGGTCGAGTCGGGTCGTGGGGAGAACGGGTGCTACGTCGTGAGCGACGGCACGCACAAGCCCCGGCGGGTGAAGTTCCGAGCCGCGTCCTTCGTCAACCTGCAGGCGCTGGAGCGGATGGCGCTCAACCACATGGTCGCGGACATGATCGCGATCATCGGCACCGCCGACACCGTGCTCGGGGACGTCGATCGGTGAGCACGCTCTCGGCCCACTTGCTCGACGAGATCAAGGCTCTGCCGGCGCGCTATCCGCAGCCTCGGTCGGCGGTGATGCCGGCCCTCGACCTCGCGCAGGAGGAGCTCGGCTACCTCACGCCGGAGGCGATGACCGAGGTGGCGACCGCGCTGAACCTCGACGCCGGGTACGTCGAGGGCGTGGCGACCTTCTACACGCTCTTTCACCTCGAGCCGATCGGCAAGCACCGTTTCTACATGTGCACCAATCTCAGCTGCACGCTGCGCGGCGCGGGAGAGATCGTCGAGCACCTTCGCGGAGTGATCGGGGTCAAGGAGCCGGGGGAGGTTTCGAGCGACGGGCTCTTCTCATACGAAGAGGTCGAATGCATGGGAGCGTGCGAGTACGCGCCGATGGCTCGCGTGGACCACCGGTACCGGTACGACCTGACGCCGGAGAAGATCGATCAGCTGGTGGCGGAGAGGAAGTCTTCTTCCTCGCCCCTCTCCCCGACCCTCTCCCCTGAAGGGGAGAGGGGGAAACCTAAGCCCAAGCGAGTCTCAAGGAAGAAGAGTGGCTGAGCGGAGGGGGACCGTTGGCGGTCCGGTCCTCACCGAGTGGTTTGGCAAGCCTGATCTGCACACGCTCGACGTGTACAGGTCGCTCGGTGGCTACAGCGCCATGCAGAAGGTGGTCACCTCCATGACGGCGCAGCAGGTGATCGATGAGGTCAAGACGTCCGGGCTGCGGGGACGCGGCGGCGCCGACTTCCCGACAGCTATGAAGTGGTCGTTCGTCCCGAAGGATCACCCCGGACCGAAGTACATCGTGGTCAACGCCGACGAGTCCGAGCCCGGCAGCGCCAAGGACCGCTACCTGATGGAGAACTCTCCCCACATGCTCGTCGAGGGCGCGGCGATCGCGAGCTTTGCGATCGGAGGACACCACGCGTGGATCTACATCCGCGGCGAGTACGACCTCCCGTTTGAGATGCTCCGCGACGCCATCGCGGAGGCCCATGCGAAGGGCTATCTCGGCGACCACCCGTTCGGCACCGACTACCCGCTGGACGTCCGCCTGTATCGCGGCCATGGCGCATACATCTGTGGCGAGGAGACAGCACTTCTCGAATCGCTGGAAGGCAAGCGCGCCCAGCCGCGATCGCGACCTCCCTTCCCAGCCCTCAAGGGAGCCTGGGGCATGCCGACCGCGGTGAACAACGTCGAGACGCTGTCGACCGTGCCCTGGATCATGCGCAACGGCGGCGCGGAATACGCCAAGCGTGGGACGGAGAAGGCGAAGGGCACGCGCATGGTGACCGTCAGCGGTGACATCCAGCGACCCGGCAACTACGAGATCGAGATCGGCATCACCTACCGCGACATCATCGAAGGGCTCGCGGGCGGCGCACTCCCCGGCCGCCAGTTGAAAGTGTTCTGGCCGGGCGGGTCGTCGGCCAAGGTCCTCCCCGCCTCGATGCTCGACACCTCGACGGACCTTGACGGCCTGAAGGCGTTGGGGACCATGGGCGGATCGGGCGGCATCATCGTGATGGACGACTCGCACTGCGTGGTCAAGGCGGCGGCCCGCCTCCTGCGCTTCTACGCGTTCGAGTCCTGCGGCAAGTGCACGCCGTGCCGCGTCGGCGGCAACTGGGCCGTACGCACCTACGAACGGATCCTGGCCAACGAAGGCTCCCAGCTCGAGCTCGGCATCCTCGAGCGCGTCTCCGAGGGGCTGCAGAACGGGCGCTGCCTGTGCGGCCTGGGCGACGCGGCCGGCTGGGTCATCGAGTCGACCTACCGCCATTTCCGCGATGAGTACGAAGACCACGCACTCAGACACACCTGCAACGTTGGAAAAGCGCTGGCCCATGCCTGACATCAACCTGACGATCGACGGGCACAAGGTCACGGTCCCAGCCGGGACGCTGATCGTCGAGGCGGCCAAGACCGCCGGCATCGAGATCCCGGTCTTCTGCTACCACCACAAGCTCGACCCGGTGGGCGCCTGCCGGCTGTGCCTGGTCGACTTCTCGCCCGGCCCGCCACGCCCTCAGACCGCGTGCACCACTCCGGTGGCCGAAGGCATGGTCGTGCGCACGCAGAGCGCAATGGCGGTGCAGGCGCGCGCCGACATCCTCGAGTTCGAGCTGGTCAACCACCCGCTCGACTGCCCGGTGTGCGACAAGGGCGGCGAGTGCCCGCTGCAGGACTTCACGTTCCGGCACGGGTACCCGACGAGCCGGATCGACGGCCCGCGCCTCCATTTCAAGAAGCCGATCCCCCTCTCGGAGAACATCGCGCTCGACCGCGAACGCTGCGTCCTGTGCTACCGGTGCACTCGCTACTACGACGAGGTCGCGTGGGAGCAGGAGCTGACCGTCGGCCAGCGCGGCGTGCAGTCGTTCATCACCAGCCAGTTCGACCAGCCGCTGCAGTCCGTGTTCAGCGGCAACATCATCGACCTCTGCCCCGTCGGCGCCCTCACATCGCGTGTCTGGCGCTTTGAGTCACGGCCCTGGGACATGGCCCACACCGAGAGCGTCTGCTCGAAGTGCGCGGTCGGCTGCAGCGTGACGATGTGGGAGCGCCGTGGGCAGCTCGTTCGCATCACGTCGCGCGAGAACGACGATATCGACGAGGGCTGGATCTGCGACCGCGGGCGGTTCGACTACACGGACGTCAACGATCCCAAACGGCTGCGCACCCCGACCATCGACGGCGCCAGGGCGACGTGGTCGGCGGCGCTCGCCGGCGTCGCCGCGGGAATCGGCGGCAAAGGGAACAAGCTCGGCATCTCGCTGCCGGCCGACCTGACGAACGAAGAGGCATTCCTCTTCAAGCACCTGCTCGACGGACCGCTGCGTGGAGCGAAAGTGAAGATGCACGGCCGCACCGCGATCCCGGCGCCGGCCGGCCCAACGCTGCGCATCAAAGAGATAGACGACGCGAAGGTCATCGTGATCGTCGCCTCCGACACCGAGCAGGACGTGCCCATCGTCAACCTCCGGGTGAAGAAAGCCATGAGCAAGCGGGGCGCGAAGCTGATCGTCATCCACCCCGACGGGGTCGACCTCGACCGCAACCCTCACACCGTCCACATCCGCAACGAGAAGGGCTCCGCCGCCGCCGAGGTGCGCAAGCTGGCATCCCACGAATTGCTCAAGAACCCCGGCGGACTCGTGGCGATCCTCTTCGGAGACGGCCACGGCAGCGAGGACATGAACGAGCTCGCCACCGCATGCGGCGACCTGGCCGAGCAGGTGGGCGGCAAGGAGATGCCCCTCTATCGCGCCACCAACGAGCGTGGTGCGCTCGCCCTGGGCGTCGCCGGCTGGGACTCGCTTGACGGGGTGACGTCCCTCCTGTCCTGGGGTGCGCCGCCGACCGCCGGCATCCCGTCTTCGGTGCGCTTCCTGGTCGCCTGGGATCACCTCCCGCGGCCCGAGCACGCAAATGCCGCGGTGGTGCTGCCCGCGACGACGTTCGCCGAACGGCAGGGCAGCTACACCAACCTCGAGGGCACGGTGCAGTTCCTGAGGCCCCCGATCGCCGTTCAGCCTCCGTTGAAAGAGGCCTGGGAGGCGCTGATGGAGATGAGCGTCGCGCTCGGGCTGGACATGGACTACCCGGGCATCTTCCCCATCCAGCGCGAGCTCGCGGCGCTGGTGCCGGCGCTGGCCGCAGTCGCGCAGCCTCCCGACCCGGAACCTGCGCCGGAACGAGTCCTCATCGGGCCGGCCCACCCGTGAACGCGCTAGCGCGGGGGGGTCAGGCCCCCCCCGCGGTACCCCCCCACCAGATCGCTCGGGATTGCCGGCGCCCTACGCGTGCGGTGGCCCAGCAAAGCCGGGCCACGCGGTGAGACGGAATTGAACGCGATCTACAACGATCCGATCGGACACTGGGTCGTCGTCGTCGTCGCGATCACGGTCCTGCTGTTCGTCGTGCTGACCGCCACCGCCTACACGGTGTGGTTCGAGCGGGTCGCCCTTGGCAGAATCCAGCGCAGGCCCGGCCCCAACCGGGTCGGGCCATACGGCCTGCTGCAGCTGGCGGCCGACGGCGTGAAGCTGGCGTTCAAAGAGAGCTTCATCCCGGCCGACACCGACAAGGTCCTGTTCGTGGTCGCGCCGACGATCGCGGTCGCCGCCGCGTTCCTGGCCTGGGCGGTGATCCCGATCGGGCTCTGGGGCAACATTCAGTACTGGATCGCTGACCTGAACATCGGCGTGCTGCTGATCTTCGCCTTCAGCTCGTTGAACGTCTACGCCATCGTATTGGGGGGCTACGCGTCGAACAACAAGTACTCGATGCTCGGCGGTGTGCGCTCCGCGGCACAGCTGATCAGCTACGAGATGGCGCTCGGACTGTCGCTGGTGCCGACGTTCATGATCGTCGGCTCGCTCCGTCTACGCGACATCGCCGAGTACACAGTGCACTGGGGTTGGTACAACGGTCCGATTCCGCTCATCCTCCTCACGCCGCTCGGGTTCGTGATCTACCTGATCGCGGCAGTCGCCGAGACCAACCGCGCTCCGTTCGACCTGCCCGAGGCCGAGCAGGAGCTGATCGGCGGGTTCCTGACCGAGTACTCCGGCCTCAAGTTCGTCATGTACTACCTGGCCGAGTACGTGAACATGATCACGGTCTCGGCGCTTGCTGCGCTCCTGTTCTTTGGGGGCTGGTTCCTCTGGTTCGTGCCGCCGGTGCTGGCCTTCTTCATCAAGGTCGTGCTGTTCCTCTTCCTTTACATTTGGCTCCGCGGCACCTTCCCCCGCCTGCGCTACGACATGTTGATGAGGCTCGGTTGGAAGGTGCTGCTGCCGCTGGCAATCGTGAACGTGATCGTCACCGGGATCATCCTCGTGGCGGCACAGGGGTAGGCGTGGCCGACGACGAGAAACCACCAGAGCACCCGGAGCCCCTGAGGCGGGCCGGCGAGCGGGTGCCTCCCAAACCGGAGGGCGGCAAGCAGCCGAGCGTGATGCAGGATGTCGCGGCGCTGGCGGGCGGGCTCAAGACCACGCTGTCGGAGTTCTTCCGGCCCGTCGTCACGACCGAGTACCCGGAAGACAAGACGCCGCGGTCGGAGCGCTACCGCGGCCGGCACTACCTGCGGCGCTACGACAACGGGCTCGAGCGCTGCATCGGCTGCGAGCTGTGCGCGGCCGCGTGCCCGGTCGGCTGCATCCTGGTCATCGCCGCCGAAAACACCGACGAGCACCGGGTGTCGCCGGGCGAGCGGTACGCGAAGACGTACGAGATCAACATGCTCCGCTGCATCTTCTGCGGCTACTGCGAGGACGCGTGCCCGGTGCAGGC
>Ga0209011_1000589_pt1 | contig 13711 bp, 18 predicted proteins | sample BlaSpr_A8_OM1_M3_FD_187986 | JGI IMG/M metagenome (GOLD analysis project Ga0209011, IMG submission 187986) | Forest soil microbial communities from Thunder Bay, Ontario, Canada - Black Spruce, Ontario site 2_A8_OM1_M3 (SPAdes) (version 2) | ecosystem: Environmental > Terrestrial > Soil > Boreal... | reverse complement strand
CGCGGTGGACGATGCCGAGCCCGTGTGCATGGTCGAGGCCGGCCGCGATGCCGCGGAGGTACTTGAGCGCGGTGGCGGTGTCCAGGGGTCCCTGGCTCAGCCTGTTCGCGAGGCTGCCGCCGGGGACGTACTCGATGATCATGTACGGCACGCCATCGTGCTCGCCGAAGTCGTAGACGTTGACGATGTTCGGATGGCGCATCTGGGCGATCGCCTGCGCTTCATGGCGGAACCGCGCCGTGGTGTCAGGGTCCGGGGCGATTCCCTGCAGGACTTTGACTGCGCCGGTGCGCTCCAGCTGCACGTGATACGCACGGTAGACGAGACCCATGGCGCCCTGGCCGATGAAGTCCTGGACCTCGTACTGCCCCAGCCTGGTTCCGGTCGCGATCGGCACGGGCCCAGATTATCGGTTCGGCCCGCGATGCCAACCCGAGTCGATGGCTACGCGCCGACCGAGACCGGGTCCGATCTCAGCGAGTTGGCGGTGACGTAGGCCGTCCGAGGCAGCAGGGGCAAAGCGGGCAGGATGCCGAGCGGGGTCTTGAAGGTGACCCTCGTGGTCGCACCGGGCGCGACGGTCACAGTGCCGGCGGCGTGACATGTGCCGTTCTGGCAGACCGACACGCCGGCCGTCCCGCCGTAGAAGTAGTGGAAGTCGACGATCGTGTTCTGGGTGGCCGACACCGAGACGACGGTGATGTACGCCGCCGGCGTCGGGGTGGGGCTTGGTCGTGGCGTCGGACTTGGCGCCGGGCTCGGCGCCGGGCTTGGTTTTGGCGCCGGTGTTGGACTGGTCGGGTTGGTCGGCGCCGCCGTGGGGCTCGCCCCTGGTCGCGGCGATGCGCCAGGAGTGGAGCCGGCCGTCGGGCTCGCGCTCGGGCTCGCACCCCCGGAGGGAGTTGCGGGCGTGCTCGCGACCGGCGTGGGCGCCGTGCCCGGCGCGACCACGTGCAGCGTCTGGGGCGCCCGGCAGGTCGAATCCCAGCAGATCTGGACGGTGTGGTCGCCGAGTGCGATGTCCGCCGGCACGACGATCTCCTTGCTCACCCTGCCGCCGGCGCCGGCCTGGAACGGGAAGCGATGGACCTGGCTGAGCAGCTGGATCTCGCCCGTCTTGCCGGCGGGCACCCGGTCGGCCGTCACGAGGACGCGCCCGCCCGCCGCCACGGTGGAAGGACTGAGCGAGAGCCGTGGTCCCTGCGCGGCGACGGCGGCGCAGACGCCCAACGCCAGGAGCAGGACGAGCACCAGCGCCGCTGCGCCGGCGACCCTGAGCGCGCGGCGACGTGGCCTGGCCTGGTGTGCCGGGGGCACCACGATGGTGGCGGGTGCTCGCTCGCGAGCAGGTCGCGCGGGAGCGAGCTGCCTGGTGGCCGGCAGAGTCGCAGGTCGAAGCGCTGCCGCCAGCGCGTCGACAAACGACGCGCAGCTCTCCCAACGGGCGGCGGGATCCTTGGCCAGGCCTCGCATGATCACCGCGTCGACCTGAACACCGAGCGAGGTGTCACGCGCGCTCGGCGGTGAGGGCTCCCGGTGGACCTGCGCGTAGAGCATCTCCATCAGGCCCTCGCCGTCGAACGGGATGACGCCGGCCAGCATCTCGTAGGCGATCGTCGCGAGCGAGTAGCGGTCGGCCGCGGGCCCGACCTGGTGGCCCATCACCTGCTCGGGCGCCATGTAGGCGGGCGTGCCCGTGGTCACACCCGTCATCGACCTGAGCGACGTGCCCTGGAGCAGCTTGGCCAGGCCGAAGTCGGCGAGCACCGGGGTGTCGTCCTTCTCGAGGAGGACGTTGGCCGGCTTCACGTCCCGATGGACGATCCCGAGCCCGTGCGCGTAGTCGAGGCCCGCCGCGATGCCGCGCAGGTACTTCAGGGCGGCGGCCGGGGTCACCGGGCCCTGGCTCAGCCGGTTGGCGAGGCTGCCACCGGGGACGTACTCGACGATCATGTAGGGCGTCCCCTCGAACTCGCCGAAGTCGTACACGTTGACGATGTTGGGGTGGCGCATCTGGGCGATGGCCTGCGCCTCGTGGCGGAATCGGGCGGTGGTGTCGGGGTCAGGCGAGAGCGCCTGCAGCACTTTGACGGCGCCGGGTCGCTCGAGCTGCACGTGATAGGCGCGGTAGACGAGACCCATGGCCCCCTGGCCGATGAATTCCTGGATCTCGTACTGGCCTAGCTTGGTTCCGGTGCCGATTGACACGGCTGCTGATTATGCGGAACGGCCTGCTGAACTCGACCTTGCTTAACCGATCGTTGATCCTTGCTTCCAGGCGCCGCCACCGCCCCGCCTGACGGCGACCAGGCCGGCGAGGATGGAGAGGGCGATCTCGCTGGGGGTCACCGAGCCAAGGTCGAGGCCCACCGGGCTCTGGATGCGCGCGATCACCTCTTCCGGCACGCCCTTGGCGCGCAGCGCCTCGAGGTGATGGCCGGTGTGCCGCCGGCTGCCCACCAGCCCGATGAAGCGAGGCTCCAGCGGCAGGATCGCTTCCAGCGCCTGGACCAGGTCGGGGGCGTCATGGTCGGTGTGGACCACGTACAGCTCGCGCCCGAGAGTGGCAGGCAGGTTATCCAGCGACTTGATGATCAGCGGAGGCCATCCTGCATCCTTGATGCGGTCAGCCCGCGTCTCGACCAGGAATGCCGTGAAACCGATCTGCCGAGCCCAGTCCACCAACGCTCGCGCCACGGGCGTCGCGGAGAAAACCAGCAGGCTGGGCGGCGATTCGTATGGTTCGAGGTAAACCTCGATGCTGCCCAGGTCGTGCGTGTAGGTGCGCAGCTCAGGGGTTGCTGACTGTGCGATCTGCGGTGCGTCGGCCAGCGCTGCCGAGTCGAACTCGCTGCAGCCCAGGGTGCCCGCCAGCGCGGCCGTGCGGGACATGAGGAGCTTGGCTCCAGAGCGCGAGGGCGGCTCGCCATCAACCTTGATCACGGTCGCGAGGACGACCTCCTCTCCGCGGGCTACACGGGCCGCGAGGTCTTCTTCGACGCTAGGCATCTACCGTCGCCCCTCTCCGTGACCCTCTCCCCTGAAGGGGAGAGGGGAAAGCACCCGCGATGATTTTCGCTGCGCGCGCGACTTCGTCGTCGGTCGTGGCGTAGCCCGTGGTCAGGCGTAGGCTGCCCAGCGCCTGGTCCAGGGTCAGGCCCATGGCGAGGAGGACATGCGACGGGTCCAGCGAGCCGGACGCGCATGCCGAGCCGCTCGAGGCCGCGACGCCGGCCAGGTCGAGCGCGAGCAGCAGGTCCTCACCTCGACGATCCTCGAACGAGCACGTGGCGAAGTTCGGCAGGCGGGACTCCCCGCCGGTGAGCACGCCGCCGAGCTCGACGAGCAGCGCCCGGAGCACGGCCGCCTGCCGGGCGGCCGCGGCTGCGCGTGAAGCGCGTTCGCGCACACACACGGACAGCGCGGTCGACACGGCGACCGCGGCCGGCACGTCCTCGCGCCCTCCGCGCCGGCCCCACTCCTGCGGACCTCCGTAAAGGAGAGGATCGATGCGCACGCCGTCCCTGACGAACAGGATGCCGCCGCTCCCGCCCCCGAGCTTGTGGCCGCTGAACGAAACGAGGTCGGCGCCGTCGGGCACGGGGATCCAGCGCGGACCCGCGCACGCGTCGACGTGCACGAGCGCGCCGAGCGCGTGAGCGCTATCGATCACCTCGGCCACCGGCTGGATCGTGCCGACCTCGTTGTTGGCGAGACCGATCGACACGAGCGCGGCCGAGGCGGGGACCTCGCCGGCCATGGCACGCGCAGCGCCGTCCACTCCGAGGACCTCGACCGCGTGACCTTCGAGCTGCAGCCGCCGCACGGCGCCCAGCACGGATTGATGCTCGGCGGCCCACGTGACGATGGTGCCCTTCGTCATCCTGCGTGCGGCGCCGAAAAGAGCCAGGTTCACCGCTTCGCTCCCCGACGAGGTGAACGAGATCTCAGTGCGATCAGCACCCAGCGCCTGGGCGGCCAGGTCGCGGGCCCGGTCCAGCGCGGCCCTCGCGGCGCGTCCTTCCGAATGCGGGCTGGATGGGTTGCCTTCGGGGACGTCGCGAAGGTTCTCGCGAACCTCGGGGAGCAACGGCGCCGAACCGGCGTCGTCGAGATAGATGCGGTTAGCCGCGGCTGGGGTCCGGCTGCTGGATGAGCTCTTTGAAAGTGCCCTGGAAGTTCTTCAGGTAGAGGTGGAGGTCGATGATCTCATCCACTGTGATGGGCTCCGCCGCAGCCGTCGGTTCGCCCGCCGGTTCCGGGATCGTCTTCTCGATCTCCTCGACCGCCCCGCCGGCGATCGCGAGCACGACGATGAAGGTCACCTGGCACTGCGCGCACGTGACCTGGAGGTGGAAGCGCTCCTCTTCGTGGCTGAGGACCTGGACGTCGCAACCTTTGAGGCTGCGTCCGCAGACCGGGCAGTTGTAGAACCGCGCGCGGTCGCGGATGAACTCGATGATGCTCATCGCGACCCCATATTACGCCCCGAGAAAAGACGAGGAAGCGTGTTAACGCTTGCCCTCGATGCAGGTGCAGCCGGCCGGTCCGACGACCGCCGAATGAATCGTGCCGGCGGGCAGAAGCATGCGGTCTCCCGCCTCGAGGTCAATGCTCCGGCCTTCCGCCTCGAGCACGAAGGTGATCGATCCGTCGACGCAGTAGAGGACCTTCTCGTAGGTGTGGCCGTGAGGCGCGTACCGGTCGCCGGGCCCATTCGACCATGAGTAGCAGCCCGTCGCCTCGCCTCGCAGGCGCGTCATCAGGTCTTCGAGGCCGGGCATGGACCGATTCTAAGATTGCAGGTGTGAAGCCACGGTTCCTCGCCGACTGCAATGTCGGGCGGCTGGCGCGCTGGCTGCGAGCGCTCGGCTACGACGCGTCTTACCACGCGAGCATCGGGGATGCGGAGCTCGTCCGCGAGGCGGCTGCGGAAAGCCGCGTCCTGCTCACGCGCGACCGCGACCTGACCAGGCGGCGCGTGATTCAGACCGGCGTGGTCCGCGCCATCCTCATCCACGACGACGAGGTGACGAAGCAGCTGCGCCAGGTGTTCGCGGAGCTCGGCCTCGAGCTCAAGGAAGCCCTCACCAGGTGCATCGAGTGCAATGCCGAGCTCGAGTCACGCGTCGCGGCCTCGGTCGCCGAGCGCGTGCCCCCCTACGTGCGCCGGACGCAGTCGCGCTACTCGGAGTGCCCGGAATGCGGGCGGATCTACTGGGCGGGCACGCACTGGCAGCGGATGCGCGAGGTCCTGGCGGGCCTGTGAGGGACGTCCTGCGCCGATTGCTCGCGGGCGAGGTCACCGAGGACGAGGCCGTGGCGGAGCTGCGCCGGATCCAGCTCGACGAGCTCGGCGGCCGCGCGAAGCTCGACCTCGGCCGCTTCCTGCGTCGCGGCATCCCCGAGGTGGTCCTCGCGCCGGGCAAAACGCCGGCCGATGCCGCCCGCCTGGCCGTCGCCATGGCCGGGCAGCAGGGGCAGGGACTCATCAGCCGGATGTCCGCCGAGCATCAGGCCGCGCTGCGTGAGTCGGCGTCGGCCGCGGGCATGCGCGTGATCGCCTACGCCTCTTCGGCGCGGGTGCTTCGTGCTGCCTTTGCCGCCGAGACGAACGAGGGCAAGGTGGGCATCCTGACCGCGGGCACCTCCGACCTGCCCGCCGCCGAGGAGGCGAAGATGGTCGTCGAGGCGTGTGGCCTCGAGGTTCGCCTCGACGCCGACCTTGGCGTGGCCGGCCTGCACAGGTTCGTCGGCCCGCTCGCCGCGACGCTCGAGTGGGGCGCCGACGTCATCATCGTCGCCGCGGGAATGGACGGCGTGCTGCCGGGCCTGGTCGCCGGCCTCATCGACGTGCCGGTGATCGGACTGCCGGTCTCGACCGGCTACGGGCGGGGCGGTGCGGGCGAGGCCGCCCTCACGACGATGCTGCAGTCGTGCTCCACCGGGCTGGTGGTGGTGAACATCGACAACGGAGTCGGCGCGGGAGCCGCGGCGGTGCTCATCGCTCAGCGCCGCTTTCGCGGGATGAAGGGAGCCACCAGCGCGGCCAGCAGGGCGACTCCGATCAGGGCGATGGCGAAGATCGGAAAGAAGGCGCGCCAGACCTCGTCTCCACCGACGAGCCGGAAGGCGAGCGCGCCCAGCACCAGCGCGATCACCACCCAGAACAACAACCAGGGGAAGCCTCGGCGCTGACGGCCGTAGAACATCAGCCACAACGCACCTGGGCGTTTTTTGGGCGCGCTCAAAGCAGCCCCGGCACCTCGGTGAGGGATGCGATCGTCGGAATTCCGTCGGGCGGCGGCGCCTCGGCGTGCGCCGTGAAGATGACGGCTCGCATGCCCAGCGCTCGCGGGCCCTCGTAGTCCTCGCGCACCCGGTCGCCGACGAACAGCGCGTGGCGAGGCTCCACTCCCAGTGCGTCGAGCGCGGCGGCGTAGACCTCCCGTGCCGGCTTGCGCCGGCCGACCTCGCTCGAAAAGACGACCGCGTCGACCATCTCGGCGATGCCGTTGGTCGCCGCCTGGCGCCGCATCATCTCCGGTGGAAACGGGGCGTTGGAGCAGATGGCGCGCTTGATGCCGTGGGTTCCGAGCCACGACAGGAGCTGCAGCGCGTCGGGGTCGAGGCGGACGGCGCGGTCCCAGCACATCTGCTCGGCGTCGAGGATTTCGTGCAGCAGCCTGTCCGGAAGCTTCAGGCCGGCCTTCGCCCAGGCCTCGCGGAAGACGTCCATGTATTCGACCTCGTCCTCGCTCATGCTCGAGATGATGTCCTCGAGGGGTAGGAGGACGTCGTCGAGGATGGTCTCCGGCTCCGGCGCGGCCGCTCCGAGCGCGGCTTCGATCCTCGGCCGGAACCGGCCGATCACCTCGAGCAGGTCTTTGGTCGGGTATTCGAACGTGACGAGCGTCCGGCCGTAGTCGAACAGCACGGCCTCAATCTCGGGCATCCGCATATCCTGATCGCGTGCCGGAACGCAGAGCGCTGACGCATCTCGACGAGCGAGGAGCGGCGCGGATGGTCGACGTGGCGGACAAGGCGACGACCGTGCGCGAGGCGCTCGCGGAATGCGTGGTGCGGATGGCGCCCGCCACCTTGCGCGCCGTTCGACAGGGGACGGCCAAAGGGGACGCTCTCCAGGTGGCCCGGGTCGCGGGGATCATGGCCGCCAAGCGCACGTCGGAGCTGATCCCGCTCTGCCACCCGCTTCCGCTGACCAGCGTCGCGGTCGACTTCAAGTTCGTAACGGGCGGAGTGCGCGTCCTCGCGCGAGTTCGTGTGACGGGGCAGACCGGCGTCGAGATGGAGGCCCTGACGGCGGCGTCCGTCGCGGGGCTGACGTTGATCGACATGACGAAAGGGGTCGAGCGCGGGGTCTACCTGGAGCATGTCAGGCTGCTCGAAAAGTCAGGCGGTCGCTCCGGTTTGTGGAAGCGCGGAACGAAGTGAGCAGGGCGCACGTGATCACGGTCAGTGATGGTGTGTCGGCCGGGCAGCGTGAGGACGTGAGCGGGCCGGCGCTTGTTCGCCTGCTGACCGCGGCTGACTTCGAAGTCTCGGGGCCGGAAGTCCTGCCTGACAGCAAGCAGCGCATCGGCGACGCCATCGTCGCGGCGGCGTCGGGCGGAGCCGATTTCGTGGTGACGACCGGCGGCACCGGCCTGGGACCTCGTGACGTGACGCCGCAGGCGACGTCAGGCGTGATCGAGTTCGAGGTGCCCGGCCTCGGAGAGACGATGAGGCGAGCGGGCGCGGCGAGCACGCCGATGGCGGCGCTGTCTCGAAGCATGGCCGGTGTCCGCGGCAGCACTCTGGTCGTCAACGTGCCCGGGAGCATGAAGGGCGCGACCGAGTCGCTGGAGGCGATCCTTCCGGTGCTCCCCCACGCCATCCGGCTGCTGCACGGCAACACCTCCCACGATTGAACCTCAACTCGGACCTGGGTGAGGGCGCCGGCGAGGACGAGGCGATCCTCGCGCAGGTCGACAGCGCGAGCATCGCGTGCGGCGTCCATGCCGGCTCCCTGTCGATGACGATCGCCACGGCGCTGCGATGCCGCGAGCTCGGCCTGGAAGCCGGCGCGCACCCGGGCTACGACGACCGCGCGAACTTCGGCCGGGTCGAGCTGGGATTGACCGTCGAAGAGATCGAGGCCCTGGTGGCGTTCCAGGTCGCGGGCCTGGCGGCTGTCGTCCCCATCGGATACGTCAAGCCTCACGGCGCCCTGTACCGGCGCTGCCTGCACGATGCCGCGGCGGCGGACGCGGTGGCACGGGTCGCCAGGAGGCACGGGGTCGGGGTGGTCGGGCAGCCCGGTTTCGAGCTCGTCGCCGCCGCCGGACGCGCCGGCATACCGGGATATCGCGAAGGATTCGCCGACCGTCTCCTCCTGGCCGACGGAAACCTCGCCCCGCGCGACCGGCCAGGAGCGGTGCTGGATCCGCAGGTGGCCGCCGAGCAAGGGGTACGCCTGGCCAAGAGCGGGCAGTACGACACCATCTGCATTCACGGCGACAGCCCCGGCGCCGCCGAGGTGGCGGCCGCGGTGCGCGAGGCACTGCGGGCGGCCGGCATCAAGACGGGCCCGCTGGCCCGATCGAGTTGAGGCCCCCCGTCTTCCTGATCACCGAGCTCACGGACGTCGACGACCTCCATGAGCTGGCGGAGCTTTTCGCCGCCGTCTGGGGACGCCCCGGCGAGGCACCGATCAGCTCTGACGTCCTGAAGGCGCTCGCCCATTCGGGCAACTACGTGAGCGGCGCGTTCGTCGAGGGCAGGCTGGCGGGTGGTCTCGTCGGGTGGTTCGGCGGCGTGCCTCACGAGCTGCACCTGCATTCGCACATCCTCGGCGTGGTCCCTGGCAGCGAGGCGCACGGGCTCGGGTTCGAGCTGAAGCAGCATCAGCGTCGCTGGTGCCTCGAGCGCGGCGTCAGGGTCATCGAGTGGACGACCGACCCGCTGGTCCGGCGCAACGCCTACTTCAACCTGACCAAGCTCGGCGCGCGCGCGAGCCGGTACCTGGTCAACGTGTACGGGGAGATGACCGATGGCATCAATGCGGGCGAGGAATCGGACCGCCTGCTCATCACATGGCAGCTCGAATCGAGCCCAGGCCATGAGCCAGAGGTCGACGAGCTGCGGCGTGGGGGCGCGGTCGCGGTGGTGTCGGTGGGTGATGCCGGCGAGCCGGTGGAGAGCTCCGCATACGCGCGCGTCCTTCTATGTCAGGTTCCGGAGGACATCGTTGCGCTGAGGCGCTCCGACCCGCCGCTCGCGCGCGAATGGCGCATGGCGCTGCGGCGCGCACTCGGCGATGCGATCGCCGCGGGATACGAGGTGACGGGTGCGACGCGCTCGGGGTGGTACGTGCTCCAGACCAGCACTAGACTCTTGTGATGCTGCAGGCTGGAGACAAGGCCCCGGAGTTCAAGCTGCCGACGACGGGCGGGTCCGAGCTCACGCTCGCGGAGGCGCTCCAGAAACACAAGGCGCTCGTCTTCCTTTTCTATGTGCTGGATTTCACCGGTGGTTGAAGGATGGAGTTGACCGAGTTTCGGTCAAGGCACGAGGCGGCGGCGGCGGCCGGGATCGGCATCTACGGGATCAGCGTCGACTCGGTCTTCTCGCACACAGCTTTTGCGAAGGAGCTGGGCGGCCTGCCGTTCGAGCTGATCGCGGACTTCGAGCGCAAGATGGTCACGGACTACGGCGTGCGCCGCGATGACGTGGAGGGATACTCCGGCATTCCGCGCCGAACCGCTTTCGTCATCGACGGCAGCGGGACCATCACGTGGACCTGGATCACGTCGCGCGAAAAGCCTCAGCCGGACTACGACCTCGTGATCGAAGAGGCGCGCAAGGCGGCGGGCGCGCCGCCCGCTGGGCCAGATTGAACGCGCAGATGCAGTGGATCGAGACCGCGTGGAACGAACTGGTCGAGCTGGTCAACCAGGTTCACGAAGCCGGCGGCCTGACGCAGGTCGGGTCCGATGGATGGTCGATCAAGGATCACCTCGCGCACATCGGGGCCTGGGAGCATTCGCTGCTGGCGCTGATCGAAGGCCGCGACAGGCTCGCGGGGATGGGCGTGAGCGAGCCCGTCGAAGAGAACACCGATGCCGTCAACGAGGCGGTCAGGAAGCTGCACGAGAACGACACCGCGGATGAGGCGCTCGGATACTTCCGAGACTCACACGCGCAGCTGGCCGCGGCGCTGGTCAAGCTGAGCGACGCCGACCTCGAGCAGCCGTACAGCCACTACCAGCCGAGCGACCCGGAGCAGAAGAGTCCGGTGGTCAACTGGGTCGCCGGCAACACGTATGAGCACTATGCCGAGCACATCGCCTGGATCAATCAGCTGATCAACGAGTCCAGCGCGGCGCGCTGAGCCGCGCGGATGCGAAGCGCTGCTTCGACGCTCACCTCCGTGAAGCTGACCTCATCTCCCGGGAGCAGCTGAGCCGCTACCGGCATGGCGGCGCCGGCCACCACGGCGACGACCGGGTAGCCGCCGGCGGTCTGGTGGTCAGCCATCAGCAGGATCGGCTGCCCGCTTCGAGGCACCTGGATGGCGCCCGCGGTGAGGCCGAACGAGAGCAGCTCTTCTCCTGGCGCATCCAGCACCGGGCCCTCCAGCCGGTAACCCATCCGGTCCGCGTCGCGGCTGATTTTGAACGGGGATCCAAACAGGACCTTCCGGCCGCCGGCGTCCAGCCGCCTGACATGAGGGCCCGCGATTGAAGGCAGCGCGTGGTCGTGATAGTCGGGCCGCAGCCGGTCCGCGAGATGCCGGCCCGAGATCGCGGGCGCCAAGGGTCCTCCCGCGACGGCGATGACGTCTCCCGCAAGCAGCTGCCGGCCGTGCATGCCCCCGCGCGCGACCAGCATGTAGGTCGAGAGAGATCCAAGCCACCGATCGCCGGCGATGCCGCCTGCGATCGCGATGTACGCGCGTCCACCGGAGCGGCGGCCGGCGAAGGCGAGCTCATCCCCTTCGCTGAGGAAGATGCCGGTCCACATCGGCGCGGGCCGGCCGTTGACCTGTGGGTCGAAGTCGGCGCCGGCCAGTGCCACCAGGCAGGAATGAACGGCTTGCAGGTGAGGTGCGCTCAGCGTGCATTCGAGCGTCGCCGCGCCTTCCTCGTTGCCTGCGAGCAGGTTGGCCGCCCGGTGCGCGAAGCGGTCCATCGCCCCGCCCGTCGGTACGCCGGCCGAGACGGCGTTGGGCCGCCCAAGGTCCTGCACGGTGGTGAAGACGCCCGGTTTCAGCACGCGCATCACGTCCGTCATGACTGGGCGGCGAAGAACTTGACCCGGTCGCCGGCGCGGAAGAGGCACGGCGGGTCGGAGTCGGGCAGGAAGAGCTTCACCGACGTGCGGCCGATGAGATGCCAGCCGCCGGGCGTGGACAGGGGGTAGATGCCGGTCTGGCGGCCGGCGATCGCCACCGAGCCGGCGGGCACCCTGGTGCGCGGCACGTGGCGGCGAGGGAGCTCGAGCTCCTCGGGCAGCGGTCCGAGATAGCCCCAGCCGGGCACGAACCCGACCAGGAAGACGCGGTAGATCGGGCGCGTGTGGAGGGTGACGATTTCATTGGCTGACAGGCCGAGCGCCGCGCCGACCGCGTCCATGTCCGGTCCGTCGTAGACGACGGGTATGCGGTGGAGGCGGCCGGGCTCGGCCATGGGCGGACGTTTCGTCACCAGGCGCTTGATCGCGGCCGTGAGTGCGTCGTGTGTGGTCTGGTCGGGGTCGAAGTGGACGGTCACGCTCGCGTAGCCGGCGATCGCCTGGCGCACGTCGCGCCGCTTCTTCAGGGCAGCCGCGAGCGCGATGGCCCGCGTGTTGAGGGCGGTGTCGAGTCGGGTGCCGAGCTCCGCCAGGAGCGCGGCGTCACCGAGTGGGTGGGTTCGTACCCTGGTGGTGGAGCGCGGCGCTGGCATGTGCGCCCACAAGAATGGCGTAGAACACGCCCGGGGCGAGTCCGACGCAGAGCAGTCCCACGCACGCCAGTCCCACCGCCCAGGCGGTGACGATCGCGGCGGCGGCGATGTTCCACGTGGCGAAGTCGCGAGAGACGGCGCGAATCGACTGCGCGAGATCGAACATGTCGGTGAAGCGTCCCGTGTGCGCGAACCGCGCGGTCGCGTGCGGCATGTGGAGGAGGAACAGCAATCCCCACGGGAGCGCGAGGAGGAAGACGGCCGCGACGTGGGCATAGAGCTGCGACACGGCGACGTCGTTTCCCGTCCAGACGTGTGCGCTGAAAAGTAGGGCGGCGAGGGGGTTGAAGGCCAGCGCGAATGGAGCGGTGAACAGCGCGACTGCGAGGGAGGTCCACGCGCCGTCCCACAGGAGTCGAGGGGAGAGCTTCCATCGGGGTGGTCCGTCGGCGGGGGTGATTTCCGCGGCACGCGTGGCCGCGATGGCGTAGCCGAGGAGGGGGATGAAGGCGATCGGGAGCAGCAGCACCGCCAGCAGGCCGGGCCACCATGCCGACTTCCAGGCGCCGCGGAAGGGCCAGGAAAAGGATTCGGCCACGAGCTTCATGCGGGGATTGTTAAGGACATTGCATTCGAAACATGCGTTCGTAGGATGGACCACATGGATGGCCACCTCGGCGAACTCGAGCTGCTCGAGAGTGCGGTTGAGCGATTTTGCGAGCAACCGGTGCCCGACGGCGGGGCCGCCCTGGCCGACTTCCTTCCGAGGGTGCAGCGCGCGAGCGACCGCATTTCGGTCAAGGTCTCCGAGGCGGCCGCTGCCTTTGCCGGCACGAATGAGTACGACAACCAGGGCTCCTACTCTTCGATCCACTGGATCCGCACGCACTGCCATCTGACCGGCGGCGCTGCCGCCGACAGGGTCGCGGTCGGCGAGCAGCTGCGGCGCGTGCCCGAGAGTCACCAGAGCGTGCTCGACGGCGAGATCGGGTTTGCCCACCTCGCCCACATCGCGCGCACGGCGGCGGCGATCGAGGAGACCGGAACCAACCAACCGTTCGACGAGACCCCGCTGCTGTCCAAGGCGCGTGAGCTCAACGTCGGCCGCTTCATCGACTTCTGCCACCACATGCGCCACGCCGCGGACCCGGAGGGTTACGCGGCGGCGGAAGCGCAGGGCGTGGAGGCCCGTTCGCTCACGATCAAGACAGGAGAGGGCGGCATGGTCTGGATGCGCGGGGTGTTCGATCCCGAGGGCGCAGCCGTCATCCGCACCGCGCTGGAGCCTCTCGCCCGGCGCAGCGGAAAGGACGATGACCGCAAGCGCGACCGCCGCCTGGGCGACGCTGCGGTCGAGCTGGCCAGCCGCTCGCTCGACAACGCACTGGTGCCACAGCACGGCAGCGTGCGCCCGCATCTGCAGGTGACGACGACGCTGGAGACGCTGATCCAGCGCGCCGGCGCGCCGGCCGCCGACCTCGAGCTCTCCCTACCCATCTCGGCCAGGGCGGTCGAGCGTCTGGCGTGCGATTGCAGCGTCACCCGCGTCCTGCTTGGCTCGGACTCGGCGGTGATCGACGTCGGCCGGTCCAAGCGCGTCATCAATCCCGCTCAGTCGCGGGCTTTGAAGGTGCGCGACAAGGGCTGCCGCTTCCCTGGCTGCGACCGCCCCGCCACCTGGACCTCCGGCCACCACCTCGTCCACTGGATCAGGGGCGGCACAACGGACCTGCAGAACCTGGTGCTCCTGTGCTATCGCCATC
>Ga0209011_1000588_pt1 | contig 13745 bp, 11 predicted proteins | sample BlaSpr_A8_OM1_M3_FD_187986 | JGI IMG/M metagenome (GOLD analysis project Ga0209011, IMG submission 187986) | Forest soil microbial communities from Thunder Bay, Ontario, Canada - Black Spruce, Ontario site 2_A8_OM1_M3 (SPAdes) (version 2) | ecosystem: Environmental > Terrestrial > Soil > Boreal... | reverse complement strand
TTGGTGGTGCGCTACGACCGCTCGCTCACGATCTATCGCGCGTTCTTTCATATCGCCTGCTTCATGATCGTCTTACGGAGGGTTGTGCAATAGCTTCTAAGCATTGGAGCCACCGCTTTAAGACTGTAGAATTTTCGCATTCACTGTATCGTGCAACACACATTTTGATGAAAAATTTAAACCCTAAGCAGAAACAGCAGGCATGAGCACAATCATCAGCTAAGCCGCATCCGACCTGGCTCCCCCGATTTTATCGACCGTCGCCGCTAGACTCTTTTCATCTTCCACGTTCAGCGCGGCTACCGATCGCTCAATTTGCCGCAATAACCCGGTAAGCACCTTTCCGGGCCCGACTTCTACAAATGTATTGACACCCTCTTCGATCAATAGGCGCACGGATTCTTCCCAGCGCACTGGCATCGATACCTGACGCACCAGCGCGTCGCGTGCTTCGTTTGCACTGGTGGTCGTGTCGGCATCGACGTTAGTAACGAGCGGCACGCGCAACTTGGTGAAATCTGTTTTTTGCAAATCTTTTTCCAGCTTCTCTTGCGCCGGCATCATCAACGCAGAATGAAATGGCGCGGATACCGAAAGAATCACCGCTCTTTTGGCACCAGCTTGCGACGCGAGCTCGACCGCTCGCTTAACTGCAGCCGCATGCCCGGAAATTACCGTCTGCTCGGGAGAATTCAGGTTAGCAGGTGAGCAAACTTGGTTTTGCGCCGCTCGTTTGCATGCATCCTGGACTATCGCTGGGGATAATCCCATGATCGCCGCCATCGCACCTTCACCATTGGGAACGGCTTGCTGCATATACGTTCCACGCTTACGGACAAGCTGAACGGCATCGGCGAACTTCAGCGCGCCCGCAGCCACTAACGCCGAGTATTCGCCAAGGCTGTGTCCAGCAACAAAATCCGGAGACAGGCCTTTCTCTTCGAGGACACGGTAAATTGCCACCGAACACGTCAAAATGGCGGGTTGAGTATTAGCCGTAAGTTTCAGATCTTCTTCCGTCCCAGCAAAACATATCTGGGAGATCGAGAATCCTAACGCATGATCCGCCTCATCAAAAACGGCTTTGGCCACCGGGTATTTCTCCGATAGCTCTTTGCCCATACCTGGGTATTGCGAGGCTTGTCCCGGAAACATGAATGCTACTTTTCCCATTGTCAATTCCTGTTCTTAATCAGTCACGCGCGTACCACGGCGCGGTCGGGATGAATAGTAGTGGCCGAGAGTTCCTCTTCGATTTTTTCGTTCATCTGTGCGCGAGCGAGGCCTGCAGCCACGCGAATGGCGTTCTTGAAGGCGTTGGCGTTGGAGCGTCCGTGCCCGATCACGCAGACGCCGCGCACCCCCAGCAGCGGCGCGCCACCGTATTCGGTGTAATCAATGGTTTTCTTCAGTCCCTTGAATGCACTCTGTGAAAGGAGTGCGCCGAGCTGCGAAACCAACGAGCTCTTCATCGATTTCTTTAACAAGCCGAATATTTGAACCGCTAGGCCTTCGCAAATCTTCAGGGCGATGTTGCCCACGAATCCATCGGAGACGATTACGTCCACGTCGCCAGAAAATAAGTCTCCACCCTCAACATTTCCGACGTAGTGCACGGAGCTCTTTTTCAGCCGATTGTGCACCTCGCGAGTCAATTCGTTTCCTTTGCTCTCTTCTTCCCCGATGGAGAGCAATCCTACCCGCGGGCGACGTTTCCCAAACGTAGCCCGGTAATAAATCTCGCCCATCACCGCAAACTGCACCAAGTGCTCGGGCTTCGAATCTACATTGGCACCAACGTCCAGCAAAACGGAAACGCCAGCCTTGCCGTTAGGAAAAGGGGCCGCTAGCGCCACACGGTCAACCGATTCCAGGGTTCCGAGCAAAAAGCGCGCCACCGTCATTACGGCACCGGTATTCCCGGCGCTTACAAACCCATCCGCCTTCGTCTCTCGGACGAGGCGTGCCGCTACGTGCACCGAACTATCTTTTTTCCTGCGGAACGCTTGTGCCGGGTGATCCTCCATAGTGATGACTTCGCTGGCCGGCACGACCTCGATCGGTAACTTCTGAATTTCATGCTTAGCCAACTCCGCTCGTATCGCCGCCGGCTGTCCGACCAGCAGAATGCGCACGCCGAATTCTCGTGCGGCAAGTACACTGCCTTCGACCTCGGGGCGGGGCGCGTGGTCTCCGCCCATGGCGTCAACAGCGATGGTGATCATGGGATTTTTGTCCGCGGGCTAAGACAAAAACTGAAATATTTAAGCCGATTCTTGCGCGGCTTTGCCTTTGTAATAACCGCAATGGGGACACACTTGATGTGGCTGCTTCATTTCGTGGCAGTTCGGACATTTCCCCAGTGCTGGCTTCGACAAAAAGTCGTGTGCGCGCCGGGTGCTAGTTCGTCTCTTCGAATGGCGCCGCTTCGGATTAGGCATAGCAGTACTCCTCGGTCCCGCCCCACTGGGCGGATGATATCGGGCTCGCAGCCCGGGAAACTATTGTTTTTTCAGCCAGTCCTGCTTGAGGCGCGCGAGAGGGGCCAATCGTGCATCCGTCGCGTGGGTCTCACACCGGCACTCTTCGTGGTTCAGGCTTGCGCCACAATTCGGGCACAAACCCCGGCAATCACTCTGGCAAATGACTTTTAGAGGTAACGCCAGTAACACCTGCTCTTTTACCACGTCCGCCAAGAAGAGTCCTTCACCTTCAAAGAAACCAATCTCCGTATCGTCATCCTTCAAACGGTCTTCTTTCGGTTTTGCATCTTTTGGTACGGGAGCATAAAAAAGGTCAAATGCGCGACTCACTTCTTCCACCACCGGCTCCAAACACCGAGCGCAAACCAACTGAATCTTGGTTTCTAGCTGACCCTCGATGCGGATCTGGCCCTCCAGCAACTCCGCCGTGGCGGTCACTTCGAGCGGACTCACTTGCTTGATCTCCGCCGAGTGAAAATCAATGTTGCCTGGCGCGTAACTCTTCCGAATGCGCAACTTGCGGACGGCAAGGTCCTTGACGTCAAGGAACATGTCAGCGCCTCCGGCGCGTACGCTCATGCTTTATCATTATTGAGTCGCGCGGTCGCCAAGTCAAGGAACGCCATGGGTACAGGCCGAGTTCGGTCACAAACCTGATACTAAGCCCGACCGTACTCACCTTGAGAGACGTCAGCCTTGACCTTTAGACCAAGAAAATAATCTTGGACGCCAAAAGCGGTGAATACTCACCTACAATGATCTTTACCCAGCAAATCAGACAGGCGGAGTGTGCTCTATGACCGAGGCCTGGAAACAGTGGGAAGGCCAAGTTGTTGATGGCGAGTTTCTCTTGCGGCAATATCTGGGTGGCGCGGAACACGGTGCAGTGTACCTCACCGAGCTCAGCCCGCCGGAGGCCAAAAAAGCGGCCATAAAACTCGTTCCCGCGGATCAAGCTACGGCCGAGGCTCAACTCAGTCAGTGGCGAAGAGCGACCCAACTCTCGCATCCTCATTTGCTACGCGTCTATCGCGTGGGGCGCAGCCGGCTTGGAAATACGGACCTGCTTTATGTCGTGATGGAGCACGGCGAAGAAGATCTTTCGCAAATTCTGCCGCAAAGGGCGCTCGAGCCTAACGAAGTGCGTGACATGCTCGAACCCATACTGGACGCTCTGGTGTACCTGCATGCCAAAGGCCTGGTGCACAGCCATATCAAGCCCGCAAACATCCTGGCCATCGGTAATCAACTGAAAATTTCCGCTGATTCTTTGCACCGCGCTGGGCAATCGGGTGCTGCGGGGCTAAAGAAAGGTATGTATGACCCACCTGAGTCATCGACCGGCGTGAGCTCACCCGCAGGCGATGTTTGGAGTCTCGGGATGACACTAGTTGAAGCGCTGACGCAGCGTCCTCCTAGTTTGCAGAACTCCGCAACAGCAGATCCAGCGCTGCCGGAAACCCTTCCCGCGCCGTTCCTTGAAATCGCGCGTAATTCCCTGCGTGTCGATCCCGCACGCCGTTGGAGTGTACCGGACATCGCCGCGCGCCTGAATCAGACTTCAACCAAAGTACCGCTGCCGGCATCTCCGATCATCGTTTCGCCTGTAACAACAGCGCCAGTTTCACCAGTGCGACCTTTATCGACGGAAAGACAGCAAGTCACTACCCGACCGCGAATCACGGTTGCTAAATTGGGAACAAGGCGAAGTTATACGGCCCCGGCGGTTGCTGCCGCTCTCGTACTCATTGCGATTATTGGAATTCCGAAACTTTTCAACCATCGTACGGAGCAACCGGCGGCTGTTTCGTCTGCGCCGGAAAAGCCATTAGCTCAGAAACCCACAGCGACGCGAGAGGAGCCTTCGCTCGAACTAAAGTCCGCTCCGAAGCCGGCACCCGTAGGAAGCTCGCAAAACATGCCGGAATCAACACCAGCGGCGATGACGGACAAGAGCGTTGCATCACAGAAGCCTAAGGCAGGCATTACGAGCACTGCCCCAGCTGCTCTTCGCTCCAAGAGCTTGCGGTCTGAGAGCGCAGACGCCCGCACGGGACGCAGTAAAAAAGCAACAGCGAGCGTTTCCACCGGCCCACGCGGCGAAATTCTGGACCAGGTTTTGCCCGACGTTTCGCAGAAAGCCCGTAACACTATTCGCGGAAAAGTTCGCGTTAACGTTAAAGTTCATGTCGATTCTTCTGGAAATGTGGCGAATGCAGAGTTAGATTCGGCTGCCCGGAGCAAATATTTTGCAGACCAGGCGGTACAAGCCTCCCGGCGATGGGAATTTACGCCTCCGGAAACCGGTGGTCGTAGTGTTCCTAGTGATTGGATCCTTCGGTTCGAATTCTCGCCCAGCGACACGAAGGTTTTTCCCGTGCAGACTAATCCCTAGCGTCGTAAAATAGAATCTAGTCCATCGTTAAAACGACGCGGAACTCCGCTTTACCGCTTGTCATTCGCGCGTAAGCCTCATTTACTTTTGTCAGAGGATATTTCTCGATCATGGGCCGCACGCCGGTCAACTCGGCGAATCGCAATGTATCTTCCGAATCGGGTGCTATACCTGAAGGCCAGCCCTGAATACTCTTACGCGCTCCAATTAACCGTATAGGTGACACCTCGATAGGCTCGGGTGTCGCACCAACCACCATCATTCTGCCGTCTACGCTTAATCCATCGATCAAAGCCGTCATGGGCTTCGCGCTAGGGGCCGTCGCGAGGATTACGCGCGCACCGCCTAACTTCTGCAGTTCTTCCGCCGCGTTTGAGGTCGCACTATCCAAGTAAATGTGTGCTCCTAACTTTTTCGCAAATGGTGCATTTTGGGGCCCTCGGCTGATGGCCACGACGCGATATCCAAATTTGTTCGCAAACTGAACGCCGAGATGTCCTAAACGTCCGATTCCCTGCACCGCCACCAAATCCCCAGGGCGCCCCCCCCCCGCTATGTCGCAACGCATTGAACGTGGTTATTCCCGCGCAGAGCAATGGAGCAGCCTCAGGCGCCGCGGGTGTATCCGGAATCAGCGCCAAGGCTTCCATTGGCGAACAGCGTCGTTCTACAAATGCACTGTTTCGATGCTCGGGTTAGCCCGAGCGTTAGGCAAGATGAGCAGCGATTATAGGATGTGAATTCCTAGCATTTGAATCGCCGCCCCAGATCTGGTCGACAGAAGCCTGTCTGCTTTGCCAAAAAAGATTCCCGATGCGCCTCCCATTGGCCACGCTTCACGGTCTCGCCAATCGCATTCCTATGGACTACCATATGCTTAGGCCGATTTTCTAGCGCGGCCTATTTCGGCGCGAAAGAAATCTCTATCGAGGTCAACGAGTTCCAGCGTTATCTGGACGGAAGGCTGTTAGCAACTAATTGATTAGATGGCCGCGCGACCCAGCCCGGCACGGCCATTTTGTCACTACTCACGAAGTAAGGAGCTTGCGTGCGCACGACGCTGAAAATCGTCCTGCCCTTGACAGTCAGCGTGGCGGTTGTTTCATTATTTTTTGCTGGCTACCAGGTGCGCACTGACAAGCGCATTCTTCGCCATGACCTCTCCCGCCGTGCGGAAATACTGGGCGAAAGCTTGCAAGAAAACGTGGAGCCGCTTCTAGACCGCACGCGTCAGAAAAATCTTCAACGCCTGGTGGACCGCTTCGGGCAACGAGAACATTTAAAGGGCGTGGTGGTGTACGACCCAAACGGTGCGATTCTGGCCATCACTCCGACCCTCGGGCCACTTTTAAAATCTCCGCCGCCGAGCGTCACTCGTGCCGCTCAGAGCGAAGCGGGGATCGGTGAATTTGTATACATCAACCAGTCTCCAATGCACATTTACGCTTTGCCGCTCCACCGCGACGGTCAGCTTGCGGGGACACTAGCAGTTCTCCACGACACCGGCTATATCGATACCCAGGTGTCTCATACGCTTCGGGATTCCCTGTTGAATGCCGTAATTCAGACGCTGCTCATCACTCTACTCGCGCTGATATTAGTCCGTTGGACGTTCACTGGCCCGCTAACGCGTACCGCTAAATGGCTGCGTACACTTCGCACAGGGCAGACGCAACCAGTTCTACCGGAAGGAGAAGTCTTCGACCAGCTTCACCATGAGGTAACCCATCTGGCAAAGGATCTGAATGCCGCGCGCGCTGCAGCGGAAAAAGAAGCGGGCCTCCGCGATTCAAACGCATCTCAGTGGACGGCCGAACGCCTTCGCGTCAGCTTGCGTAGCAAGCTAAAGGACAAGCCGCTGTTTCTGGTCTCCAACCGCGAGCCTTACATGCATGTCCTGAATGAAAGAGACCGGAGTGTAAGCGTGATCGTTCCGGCCAGCGGCTTGGTTACGGCCCTCGAGCCAGTGCTTAATGCGTGCGACGGCACCTGGATTGCCCACGGCTCAGGCAGCGGTGATCATGCGGTTGTCGATTCTCACGACCGCCTGCGTGTGCCGCCCGACAATCCAAGCTATACCTTGCGACGCGTGTGGCTTACTGACCAGGAAGAAAAAGGCTACTACCAGGGGTTCGCCAACGAAGGCCTCTGGCCGCTTTGTCACATTGCCCACACGCGGCCGATTTTTCGGCCGGACGACTGGCTGCACTATCAGCACGTGAATCGTCGTTTCGCCAACGTGATCTTGGAAGAGCTGGAAGGTACCAAATCACCCATTCTTCTCGCGCAGGATTATCACTTCGCGCTGCTCCCACGCATGATCAAGGAAGCTCGGCCGGATGCGCGCGTGGCCATCTTCTGGCACATTCCCTGGCCCAATCCCGAAGTTTTCGGCATCTGCCCTTGGCAGCGAGAGCTTGTGGATGGGTTGCTCGGCGCAGATCTTGTCGGCTTTCATATTCAGTCGCACTGCAACAATTTCCTCTCAACTGTAGATCACGCCGTTGAGGCCCGCACGGATTGGGATCGGTTCGCTGTCAATCGTCAGGGCCATGTGACGCGCGTTCGGCCTTACCCCATCAGCGTGGCGTTTCCAGAGAGCACCCACGTCATCAATGAATCGCGCAATGCGGGGGAAGAACGCGCAGCTTTATGCGCCGAGCTGGACATCGAGGCCAGTCTTCTGGGCGTGGGTGTAGATCGCATCGATTACACCAAAGGAATCATAGAGCGCTTCCGTGGAATCGAAAGATTCCTGGAGCTGAATCCTGCCTTTCAGCGGCGCTTTACGTTTGTTCAGATTGGCGCGCCCAGTCGCACCAACATCGATCGATATCGGCAATTCTTGGACGAAGTCACTTCAGAAGCGGAACGCATCAACGCGCGCTTTCAAGGAGGGCGGTGGAAACCGATCGTCCTCCTTAAGAAACATCATTCGCACGAGGAAATCGCTCGCTATTATCACGCTGCTTCCGTATGCCTGGTAACCTCGTTGCACGACGGCATGAATCTAGTGGCCAAAGAATTTGTAGCTTCCCGCGACGACGAATGTGGAGTCCTCCTGCTTAGTACCTTCGCAGGCGCCGCGCTAGAACTTACCGACGCGCTCCTCGTAAATCCTTACGACGTGCAGCAACTCGCCGACGGCATTCATCAAGCGCTGGACATGTCTGAGGAGCAACAAATGGTACGCATGCATCGCTTGCGGCGACACGTGCGCGAACACAATGTATACCGCTGGGCAGCGCAACTCCTCTCTGACCTGACGGATATCCGCATCGATACTCCTGAACAAGTCGAAGTATCCTGAAGGCCAATCCCCAGACCTGAACTATCGCTCTCACTGTGTAGTTCGCTGACTAAAACTTACTTCTTCTAATTCGCGCGGGTCGCTTGGGCCGCCCGGAATCAAAACGTCTAACATAGGTGTTAGTACAGCAAGAAGGATGCCGATATCAGGAATACTCTGTAATAATCGGGAATTATTTACATATCGCTAGCTGGATTTTATTTATTATTTTCCCTCTGTAGTGTTTTCGCGGCAACCTCCTCGAACAACATTTCATCATAGACGTTAAGCAGAGAGTTCCAGCCTGTGCTCTGCTGGGGTGTTGTGGCACTTAATCTAATTTCATCTGCAAGGAGATCTACGTATGAAACGCGTTGCACTTCTACTCTTCCTCGCGGGCTGGTTTGCGCCAGGCGCGTTTGCTCAGGAAAATGAGCATGTTCAGTTGGGGGTTTTCGCGGATTACTTCCGACTCTCGCAAACTGACAGCAACTTGGGCGGCGTCGGAGCACGAGCTGCCTTTATGGCCTACAAGCGGATCAAGTTTGAAGCCGAGATGGCTTATGACTTTACACAGGCCTTTTCTGAAGGTTTCAGGGATAGGGGCACTGGCGCCATAACGGTTCAGCGCACGAATTTTCGCGCGATTCACGGGCTTTTCGGTCCACGTGTGAATCTTGGGAGGCATGCCATACAGCCGTTCGTCACGGTAAAGGGCGGTTTCCTGAATTTCCACATCGATAATGCTCCCGCAACCCTTGGCACGTTTGCTAGCTCCGTGGATAATCTGCGTTCAAACAACGTGATGGGGACGCTGTATCCGGGCGTCGGTCTGGAAGGTCACCTTGGTCCCGTTGGATTGCGTCTCGACGTGGGCGACGAAATTTATTTCAACGGCGGAACGCATAACAATCTACGCGTAACATTTGGGCCAGTCATTCGTTTCTAACTGACCACAAACCTACGCGTACAGAACAGGCAACGACTAGGGGTGGAAGACAAACTTCCATCCCTATTTTATTTTTGAGAGTCATTTTCCCGCCGACGTCATTTACCTGTGTCGGACTCGCGGCTGCTCGTCCTAAGCCTACGTTTAAGAACAAACCTCTTTGCAGTCCTCCGCCTAGCCTGTACCGAAATGTTCGTGGTGTTGGCGCAGTAAGAACTGGTCCGTCATCCCGGCGATGTAATCGCAAACGACGACGTGTCGCGGTGCTGTGCGGGCAAGCTCCTGGTACTGCGCGGGCATCGACTGTTGCTCGAAAAGGTAATACCCAAACAATTCGTCCAGGCAACGAACGGAACGATCTCGGTCCTCGGTGATCGCTGGATGACTATAAATATGAGAGAAAAGGAAACGTTTTAGCTCGGCGTTGGCTTCTGCCGCGGCGCTGCTGAAACCTGCCAGACGTTTTGGCGCATGTCGAATGTCTTCCGTGGTTGTTACACCGGATTCGCTGATGCTCTGGCGCGTGGACTCGATGAGATCGGTAACAAGTGCGTCAAGTACGCCCTTCAGAGCTTCGTTGAATTTAAGTCGCTCGCGTGCTGCCGGATGTTCGTCATCTACCCGCGAGTATTCACGTTCAAATAACGAGACTTCCTTACGGAGCGCGCCGACCTCCAAGAGCCCGGCTTCGAGCGCATCGTCAAGATCCGCGGTGTTATAAGCAATCTCATCCACCCAATCGATCAGCTGAGCTTCCAATGGCGGCCACAGATCCAGAAGATACTCGGCGAGCTGCGGAAACTGCCGGGACGAATAGTCCCGCGAGTGCTTGATAATACCTTCGCGAACTTCGAAAGTGAGATTAAGCCCGGCAAAATCCAGATAGCGTTGCTCAAAGTGATCGACGATGCGGAGGGCGTGAAGGTTGTGATTGAAAATGGCGCCATTCGCGCGCATCAGCTCATCGAGTTTGCGCTCACCGGCGTGCCCGAAAGGAGGATGGCCGATATCGTGAACAAGTGCGAGGGCCTCGACAAGTCCTGTATTTAAGCCCAGGACAGAACCGACCGTGCGGGCGATTTGCGCCACTTCAATGGTATGCGTCAGACGATTGCGAAAATGGTCGGAAAATCGCGTGGTAAAAACTTGCGTTTTGGCTTCCAGTCTGCGAAACGCCCGCGAATGGATGATGCGGTCGCGATCACGTGCATACTCACTGCGGTAGGGATGCGGTGGTTCTGGAAAGCGACGGCCACCAGAATGTTCCGCCCGCATAGCCCAGGGCGCTGGTGTAGGCGATTTTTCGATGAGCCGCTCCCTGTTTTTCTTCTGAGTGTTGTGATTGAGAATGGCGAGGTGCCGGTCACTCCTCAAAAGCCTGGTAACTCTAGGATTTCGGCGAAAGCATAGCAAGCCCGCGATCAGCTTGTTCGGCTATCGTTGAGTCCGGAAATTCCTTTTTTATTTGCTCGTAAATGCCGATAGCTTCCTGAGGATGGGTTTGCCGAAGCAGTCCCGCCAATTCCAGTAAAACTAGCGGGCGGGGCACAAATATCGAGCCTCGGTCGGCCAGCGCTCGGTAAATCTTGATAGCCTCGTCGGATTTACCGGTTCGTGCATAAATGACGGCGATCTGGTATTGCGCCATGGCCGCAAGTTCTTTGTCGCTGCTGGAGCTGAGTTTCTTCAGTTCTTCAAGGGCTTGGTTATGGCGCTCCATATCTTCGAGACAAAGCGCGGCGTAATAACGCGCCAGCTTGCCGGGGTTAGTGTTGGGATATTTGTTGGCGAGGGCGGTAAACTTCTGCTCAGCGTCTTGCGCACGCGCGGTCTCGTTTGGATACGTCGGCTCTCCTGGCTCCGCGGGTTCACTCGTAGTACCGATGCGCGCGCTATAAACTTTCATCGCAGCATCAAATGCCGCGGCCGCTTCCACGGTCTTGCGGTCGATATAAATCTTCCAGCCGCCATAACCAGCCGCCACCACAAGCACCACTAGTAGAATTGCCAGCGTTAGCTGACTATGGGAATAGACCGCTTCCGCGCTATGCTCGAGGGTCTCCTTGATCTTGTCGTGCTTTAATTCTTTGCGCGAAATGTGTTCCGACAATGGCGCTCTCCTTGTAGGTTTGAACTCACAATCGTAGCATAAGAGGGCGTGCGCAAAGGTTTGGCCGATAACATTCGCCAGTTGGCATTAGCATGGCGAAAAGACTGGTTATGGCCGCTGCAAGTCGACCCCTTGCGGTTCGATTCCTACGATTTGCCTTTGTGAGATACTGACGCAGATTCCCCATCACCAGAAGCCATGAATCAGATTTCTGCCTGCCTAATTACGCTCAACGAAGAAACGAATCTTTCGCGTGCGTTGGCATCGCTGGCGGGTATTGCCGATGAGATCGTTATCGTAGACTCCGGAAGCACGGATCGCACCGAAGCGGTGGCACGCGAACATGGCGCAAAGTTCCTTTTTCGTGCATGGACAAATTATTCCGAGCAGCGTAATTATGCGGCACAGTGCGCAGCGCATGATTGGATTTTAACCGTGGCGGCAGACGAACAACTCAGTACCGCGCTGCAAACCTCACTACTCGAATGGAAGAACCGGGAGCCGGGATTCTTCGTGTACGAAATAGCGCGACGTACCTGGTACCTGGGCGCATGGATTCGGTATTCCGGTTGGTATCCAGATTTCCAACGGCGATTATACCGTCGCGATGCCTCACGCTTTTCAGGCATCATCCACGAGTCTTTGCAGTACCCGGGACCGACGGGACGCCTGCATGGTGATCTGCTGCATTACACGGTCCGGACGTTTTCGGAACATGAAGCAAAAGTTGAACATTACACGGCGCTTGCCGCGGAACAAATGTACGCCGCAGGCCGCCGGAAATGGTTTGCCGCAATGTGGCTGGCAACTCCATGGAGTTGGTTCCAGAATTTCTTTCTGCGCGGCGGAATTTTGGACGGCTATCGTGGGGCACTAATCGCACGAATGGCGGCGCGCTCAGTTCGCTTGAAATACCAAAAACTCGGCGCGCTTGTGAATAAGTCACCGAAGCGGGGCCAAACATGAAAGTGCTCTTCGTGGACTTGGAACGCGAATGGCGAGGCGGCCAGAGTCAGGCATTTTTGACTTTGCGAGGCCTACGTGACGTAGGGTATGACGTAACATTGCTGGCCGCGCGGAACTCGCCGCTGTCAAAGCGCGTAGCACACATGGGTGTTTCCGTTCACGAGGTTGCGCGGATTGGTTTACGCGCTTGGGCGGCAAAAGCAATGAGCGAATTGATCGCTAATCACCGGTTTCAGCTCATCCACCTCAATGAACCACACTCACTTACGGCGGCGTGGATGGCTCACGCACATCGTCATTTGCCGCTTCTGCTCTCGAGAAGGATCGGATTTCCGCTGCAAAAGAATCGTGTCTCGCGTGCGCGTTATCGATCGGTCGAGCGATTTCTCGCAAATAGCAAGGACGTTGCGCGGAGTTTAATGGAGTCCGGTATCGCGGCGGATAGGATTTCGATTGTCAATGAAGGCGTCGAAATTCCCCCATTAGTAACACCGGAGCAACGCCGCAAAGCTCGAGCACGTTGGGGATTTGGGAAAAATGACTTTGTCTTCGGGTGCGCTAGCGTTTTTGTTCCAGAAAAAGGCCAGAGGCATCTGATCGAGGCTCTTACACAGCTAAGGAAGACACATCCTGATGCGAGGCTTCTTCTTGCGGGTGACGGCCCGTTGCGTTTTGAGCTCCAAGTTTTAGCCAGTCGCCTAGGTCAGACGGCTACCATACTCTTCCCGGGTTTTGTCGAAAATATTGCGCATGTTTATGCAGCATTGGATGCATTTGTATTTCCCTCGGAATTCGAAGGTTTGGGCACGGCATTGCAAGCCGCCATGGCAATGGCAATTCCGTGTGTTTCTACTGCGCGCGGAGCGTTAGAGGAAGTGGTGGACCAGGAACGAACTGCGCTCGTCGTTGAGCCAAACGGGAAGGAGTTCCATGACGCAATGCTTCGCTTGATGACTGATCAGGACCTTCGACAGCGAATTGCTTTAAACGGAAAGCAGGAAGTCGAACAGCGATTTTCCGCTTCCCAAATGGTTCAGAATACCGTGCGTGTCTATGAAGACGTTCTCAGAAGGAGACATGCAGCGTGAAGCGGCCCGAGCTCACCGTGATTCAGCACGCCGTACTCGCACGCGCGGCGGTGTTGGGTTTGCCAGTCGGAGCGCGCGTCCTCGATGCACCGTGCGGAGACGCCGCACTCACGTTAGCGCTCGCGGAAAAGGGCTTCAAAGCTTTTGGGGCAGATTTGGACATGCAGGCGAAATCCTTCCTCGGTGATTCCGTCGTGCAGGTAAATCTCGACGCGCCACTTCCTTGGCCAGCCGAGAGGTTCGACGCCGTCTTTTCGACTGAAGGCATCGAGCATCTAGAAAATCATTACTCTTTCTTACGCGAGATCTCTCGCATTTTGAAACCCAAAGGCTTGTTCATTTTGACCACACCGAATATCACCGCCCTGCGTTCGCGCGTGCGCTTTTTCGCTAGTGGATTTTTTGGCCGTGATGCGCGACCTCTTAACGAAGCCGCCCGCCATCCCCTTCATCATATCGGCTTTG
>Ga0209011_1000587_pt1 | contig 13752 bp, 13 predicted proteins | sample BlaSpr_A8_OM1_M3_FD_187986 | JGI IMG/M metagenome (GOLD analysis project Ga0209011, IMG submission 187986) | Forest soil microbial communities from Thunder Bay, Ontario, Canada - Black Spruce, Ontario site 2_A8_OM1_M3 (SPAdes) (version 2) | ecosystem: Environmental > Terrestrial > Soil > Boreal... | reverse complement strand
GCGGCGAGAGCCGCGGATGGGACATGCTCGCCTTCGAGTTGCGCAATGGCATCGCGAAGGGCGGAGCGGATGGGTATGACTCGTGATTCGTGACTCGTGATTCGTGGCTCGAGTGACATGTAATTCGCGGGGCAGAATCGCCCCAGCCCGTATTTCTGGCCACGATCCTAATAAATGGATCGGTGTTCTCACACTTTGCTGCGTAATGGGGGTGGTGGCGCCAGCGTTCCGTTGGCGACTTGTGCATTTCAATCGCGACGATAACCGCCGGCGAGACGCCAGCGCCACCAGCCCACGATCCTCGCGCAGGAAAGGAAGAGAGCTGATTTCATCCTACATCCATTGTGAGAAATCCCGGCCAGCCGATTACGCTTCAACTAACTCCTGCTTCAGGCGTTCGGCCTCGAAATGCGTTACCAGGGCGTCGACGAACGTGCCGAGTTTGCCGTCCATCACTTCGGTAAGCTGGTGCAGGGTCAGGCCGATGCGATGGTCGGTGACGCGGTTCTGCGGAAAATTGTACGTGCGGATTTTTTCCGAGCGGTCGCCCGTCTTGATCTGTCCGAGCCGCTCGGCGGCGATGGCTTCGTGTTGTTTTAACTGCTCCATCTCGTAGAGGCGCGCGCGCAACACGCGCATGGCCTTGGCGCGGTTCTTGATCTGCGATTTTTCATCCTGCTGCGAAACGACCAGGCCCGACGGAATGTGCGTGATGCGCACGGCCGAATACGTCGTGTTCACCGACTGCCCGCCCGGCCCCGATGAACAGAACGTATCGATGCGCAGGTCCTTCGCTTCAATTTTGATGTCGATCTCGTCGGCCTCGGGCAGCACCGCGACCGTCGCCGCCGAAGTGTGAATGCGGCCCTGCTGCTCGGTGGCCGGAACGCGCTGCACGCGGTGCACGCCGCTCTCATACTTCAGCTTCGAGTACACTTTCTGGCCCTGAATCGAGGCGACCACTTGCTTCAGGCCGCCCAGCGAGCTCGGCGAACTCTCCAGGATTTCGACTTTCCACTTCTGCGACTCCGCGTAGCGCGAATACATGCGGAACAGCTCGCCCGCAAACAGCGCGGCTTCGTCGCCGCCCGTGCCCGCGCGGATTTCGACGATCACGTTTTTCTCGTCGTTGGGGTCCTTCGGCAGCAGCAAGAATTTCAACTCGCGCTCGACAGTTTCCTTGCGTTCAGCGAGCTGCCGCGCTTCGTCTTCGGCAAGCTGCTTCATCTCCGGATCGTCTGCTTCGAGGACCATCTGTCTGGCCTCGGTAAGGCCTTTATCAGCCTGTTTCCACTCGCGGTATTTTTCAACCATGGCGGAGAGGTCCGCATGCGCCCGCGCCAGCTTCTGAAAGCTCGCGGAATCGTTGTGTACTTCCGGCGAGGAAAGCTGCGCCGTCATCTCCACGTAGCGCTGTTCAATCTGATCGAGTTTTTCGTAAAGCGTTAACCCTGCCATGGCTTGCACCTGTCAAATAGAATTCCAATCGGAATCAAATCTGCGTTTCGAGAGAACAGATCCGTGCGGCGACCCCGCAAGGCGGGATCCGGGAGAGGTTGCGGCTAATAGAAGGCGGAAAACATTTTCGTTCTGCTATCAGAGTAGCCTCAAATCGTCCGAAAAGCAATCAGGCCACCTCTGCGTTGCCGAGGACGACGATCGGTATATCATAGACGTGCGAACGTGCCCGAGCATGAATCAGCCTGTCTCAATCCCCGGTGTGACCGCGTCGAGTATCGACGGCGAACTGCTGTGGGGGTTCTGGTATCCGGCACTGCGAAGCGACGAAATTCGCGGACGCGCGCTGGTGACTTCCACGCGGCTCGAAGTTCCGCTCGTTCTTGGCCGCGACGCGGCGGGCAAAGCTTTTGCGCTGCGCGATGTCTGCCCGCACCGGGCGTTTCCACTCTCGGCGGGGCAGTGCGACGGGCAGACGGTGGAATGCACGTACCACGGGTGGCGATTCGACGCGCACACGGGACAGTGCCGCGAGATTCCTTCAATCACAGCGGATTCGAAGCTCCAATGCGACCGCATATTTGCGGGGAGTTTCCCTTGCGAGGAGCGTGACGGCTACGTGTGGGTTTATTTTGCGAACCCGGAAGGCCGCACGGTGGAACGCTCCGCAATTCCGCCCGTCCCGGAGTTGCCGAAATTCAGCGAGCGCTACCGAATCGCGCATCTCACCGCCGACCTCGCGTGCAGCATGGACACCGGAATCGTCGGACTCATGGACCCGGCGCACGGACCGTTCGTGCATCAGTCCTGGTGGTGGCGCAGCCGGCGCAGCATCCGTGAGAAACAAAAAACATTCGAGCCGATTCCCTACGGCTTTCGCATGAGTTCACACGCGCCCTCGGCCAACAGCGGTCCGTACAAGCTGCTGCGTTTTTACGGCGAAGAGGTTACGACGCAGATTGATTTTGTGCTGCCGAATGTGCGCACCGAGCAGGTCCGCTGCGGGAAATATTGGTTCACGAATCGCACGACCGTTACGCCGATCCGGCGCGATCTCTGCCGCCTGGATTTCGTTGCCGCCTGGAATTTGTTTCGCTGGTTTCCGGTGACGCCGTTCCTGAAATTCTTTGGAAAACGATTCATCGCGCAGGATCAGGACGTGATCGAGCGGCAGCAACCGGGCTTGAAGGTGCAGCCGCGCATGATGCTGATCGATGACGCCGACCGGCAGGCGCGCTGGTATTTTCAGTTGAAGGCGGCGTATCTCGCGGCGCAGCAGACGGGCGCGCCGATGGCGCATGCGCTCGATGGGCCGGTGACGCTGCGCTGGCGGAGTTAGTGAGACGTGCGGGTTTGGTGGCACAGACTTCAGTCTGTGCGGTTTGTCTTTGGGTTTTGCTGTAACCAAGACCCAAATAAAACACACAGACTGAAGTCTGTGCCACTCGATTCGAGACATTGCCCACTACGGAAGCATTACGCAGCGTCACGCTGCGCGAACGTACGGTCAACAGCAAAAAGTATTGCGGCAGTCACGGCGCCAACCGGTAGGGTTATCCAAAGACTGCCCTCCATCACCGCGAGTGGTCCAACGACCAAGAACGGCCAGATTGGCAATGCAGAGTAAGGGAGGTAGCGCGGATCTCGAAGGACCTGTCCAAGGCTGCCCAAACACCAAATAAGCGCAAACGCAAGCACTGCGCCTGCTGCGATCCAAAGCCAAATTTTTCCTCGATGGAAGAATTTCATCAACCGGCGCAACATCCATCCGAACAGGAGAGACGGCACGGCGCCAAGAATCAGTCCGAAGAAACAAAATCCCAAAAAGCTAACGTTCTGAAATGTACCCTGCAACGAAGCGCTGCGGGAAAATTGGAGCTCGAACCAGAAAGCAAGAGCCATGAAAAAACAGCCGCAAACCCACGCGGCAAGATAGTAGGCGAGACTCCCGCGGCTGGTCATCGCGGAGGCAGGGACGGCCTCATCAAATGCGCCGCTCGATCTTCGGAAATTCCTGCCAGACTTTCACGCCGCAGAAGTGCGAGCCTTCCGTGCAGATGGGAGAGGCAACGCCGGCCCGGATGTAGCACGGCGGGCCGAGATAGCGCCCAAGGGCGGGAAGCGCGGCGCGGACCTGCTCGATCTCTTCCATCGACGCCTGATAAATCTCCTCTTGAGCGTTGAAGCATGTGCGCATCGTCCACTTGTGCAGCAGGTGGAGCAACGAGCCGGATTCGACGAGGCGAATCGCTTTCGCGTTCGGCAGCAGGTAGAGCGCGATCTCCCGCGGCACACCGCGGTCGAGCAGCTCATTTTTTGCCGCCCAAGCATCGGCCATCGCGCGTTCGTAGACTTCGCGGGCGCGCGCGTTTCCAGCGATGAGCATGGGCGTGAGAAAATCAGGGGCGCGCGTGTCCGTCAGAACTAGTAACGGGCGCGAACCGGGCACCATACGATGACGTTGGTCCTGACTATCGGCCGTGTGGCTGATTTTTTTTGCAAACGTGAAATGCGCGTGCTGCAGCGCGCGCATGATCGGTGCGTGCACGCCGACGTTGAGTGTCTCGAGGCGATAGGGATTGCGCGCGGGGTTGAGCAGGCGGTCGATCGCTTCGGAATCGGAGCACGCGCTCTCGGTGATGCCCAGCACGGCGCGGTATGCTTCGGCTACAACGCGCGGCGCGTGCGGCGAAAAATCGGTCAGTACCGAGACGCGCCCTGCGAGGTGCGCATCAAATTCTCGTGCGAATGCTTCCCCTCCGGGAACGCCAATCTCCGGATTGGCGGTTTGCAGGACGCCATTCGGGAGAATGGCGTTCCCGGGCGAAAGCCCCGCAGCCTCGGCGGCGTGCCGCGATTCCATCTGGGCATGCGACCATTCCGGCATCTCTTCTTGCTCCATCGGCGCGTTGCCAAAGCGGTCGAAGAATTGCGGATCGATCTCGCGCACGCGGGCGACCATTTCACCGATGACGGCCCGCGCTTCGGTCGGCGTATCCGATGCCGCCGCCATGCGCCATAGCCGGTGCAACACGATGCCGGAAAGCGTGTGCACCATGGTGGTCGCGGCCGCGACCGGCAGCACGTATCGCGCAACTTCTATCGCGCGTTTTTCCGCTTGCCGGTCCACTTTCTGCACCCGCTTCGGATGCGATATCGGACTGATGTGCCAGATGTCGCCCAGGATTTCGCGCGCGTCACCTTGCAGGAGCGAGGTCAGCTCGCGGTAGTATCCCCAGGCGCGCGCGATGGCGCGTTCGTAAATTTCGCGTTCGGCCGCGCCGAATCCGGGCGTCTCGGGCGGCAAGTAGGCGAGCGCGTGTGTGAGGCGGACGTACCGCTGGCTCTGCTGCTCGGAATTGTAGAAGGGGTGCGCGTGCAGGAACGACCAGACGAATTGCCGGCTGACGTTTTCGAGTCCAAATTCAAAATGCGCGTGCTGATAGACTGTGTGGTGGCCGCCGAAAAACGTGGCCGCGCCGATCTGCAGCCGCTGTTTGTCGGTGATTTCTTCCGGGCCGATGATCCGCGGCGCGTAACACGTGCGCGCCGCGGCGATCGCCGAATCGTAAGGATGCGCGAAGTGATTTCGCAGCGTGACGCGCGGCGCAGCGGCTTCGAATTGCACGCTGTCCGGCTGCGGAGAAGTCATCGGGTGCGAGGCCATCGGGTGTGGGCTCCACCTGGAGCCCGCCAGTATAATGTCGCGCGGCATTCTACATCGCCGCGCGACGCGTGAATAGCGAGTGGCGTTTGTGGCGAGGACTACTTCTTCTTGTTGGCTTCCTTGATCGCTTTTTGCGCCTCGGCAGCCTTCTCGTATTTCTTCGTGAAACGCTCGACGCGGCCCGCCGTATCCAGCAGCTTTTGCTTGCCGGTGAAGAAGGGATGGCAGTTCGAGCAGATTTCGACGCGCAGCAAATTGCCCTTGATTGTGGAGCGAGTCGGGAACGTGTGCCCGCAGGCGCAATGCACCGTTACGGAATGATAGTCCGGATGAATGTTGGGTTTCATGGAGGTCTCCTGCCGTCTGGCCGGTCTGCGCAGCCCCCGGCTTGGTGCCGGGACTACAACCGCGTCGCTTGGTCAGCGGACAATTTGCAATCATACGCGATTCCGGGCATTCTTGCCAAGCGCACCGGGGTAGGACAGACACTCTTGTCTGTCCCGTGCGACATTGCTGTAGCACGCGGACAGGCAGGAGTACCTGTCCTACTCACAATGCTTCAGGGGAGGAAGGGAATGTCCGCGAATACAGATCTGTTTTCTGTTCGCCGCCGGTTTCAGGTATGTGCGGTTTTGTTTCTCGCCACTCTAGGCATTGCCGGATGGGCTCGCGCTCAGGAGCCCGGAATGCACGATAAGATTTACGCCGTGTCGCATGTGGACGTCTTGCCGACCGAGGCCGCTGCCGGCAAAAAGATTCTGCAACAATATGCGGCGGACAGCCGAAAGGACAAGGGAGCCGTGCGCGTGGAAGTCTATATTCAAGTCTCACGGGTAAACCACTTCACTCTGGTCGAGGTCTGGGAGAACCGCCAGGCGCTCGAAGCACACGAAGCCGCCGCCCACACCAAGAAGTTCCGCGAGCAGATCGATCCTTTGCTGGGAAGCCCGTACGATGAGCGCTTGCACACGATCGCGGAATGACGCCTGATTTTCCTTGTTCGCAGGTACGAGAAACGATAGCGTTTCTTTTTGTTGGCGGGCTCCAAGTGGGCCTCCGCACCCGTTGATGCGCGTTGAAATTATTGATGACACGGAAGGCCGCGGGCCGGCTGCGGTTTTCCCACCCGGCGAGGACTATGTGGACCTCCGTGAAAATCCGCATGCGGTGGAACGGATTGCACTGGCGCGGCAATATTTGCCCCTACGCAGTTTCCTTACCGCCGTGAACAGTGAGGATTCCTCATTCAGCAGCGCGTCCTGCGGCACGCAAGCCGATTCACCCGCGAGCGTCCCTGGCGGAGAAGGTTACGAGTTCGCCTCGCAGGCAAGCCTCGTCTTTGCCGAGCCCCACCTAAACTTCGAGCGGGACCGCTTTGTGGACCTCACTGCCGGATTGAAGGACTTATTGGAACGAGACTCCGGGGACGCGATTCGAACAATCTTGCGGATTTCGCCCTGTGATTTCGCCGCGCAGAATCGTCGCGGTTTCTGTCTGCGCATTCGTCTGGTTGCCCACGGAGTCTCAGCCGAGCAGGCGGAAATGCGGTGGGGATTGGGATTGGCGCGAATACAACAGGCGTTGCTATTTAGGGCTCGCGCGCTACGCCAGCAATTCGGCGAGTGAAAATCGACGCGAAACTGCGCCAGTTCTCGCTCTAAGTGACGAACGCGCAACCAACACGCGAGCTACCCGTGCTCGCGCGTTTCAGATAAATGCGGCGTAAGTTGACGCGAACGGGCGGCAGAATCGGAACATGGAGTACAGCGTGGAACGATTCTTCGAGTTCCTCCGGGCGTGCTACTTCCAGGCCCACCCCGCCATAGCCCAAGTCCACCACTCGGGCCGTTGAGTCGACTCCCTCTCCGATAAGCGCATAGGCGCGCGTACCTGCCAGGGAAACACGCTCCCATCTCCGGCGCTCCGGCGTTGGGGCCTTTGCTTCTGGAGTCGAGGATCCTTCGGCAACCGGCACGACGGGGGGAGGAGCCTGTTTCTCCGCCGTGGGTGCGGGGCGCGCTCCTGTCGGAACCGCTGGCGCCTGAGCCGGAGGCTGCACCGTCTTTTTCAATTGATAGAGGCGCTCGTCGGCGACGCGAATCAGGATCTCCTGTAACTCACCATCGTCCGGATAGACAGCCAGACCGTAGTCCAACTCAAGAGAAATGCCCAGACGCATGGGTTCAATCGTCGCCGCATAGGCCGCACGCAAACGACGGCTCATGGCAGTGGCTTGTTCCGTGTCGGATTGCGCTAACAAAAGCGCGAATTCATCGCCGCCGATCCGGAATGCGTAGTCTGAAGTGCGCATGGATTTTCGCAGAGTCGTGGCCACCATTTGAAGCAGGATATCGCCTTGCGGATGTCCAAAGCGGTCGTTCACTTCCTTGAAGCGATGCAAGTCGAAGACGACCAGGGCAAGCCGGTGCGAATATCGGATAGACCGGTTGAGCTCTTTCTCGAAGTAGTCGTCAAAGAAACGCCGATTGTACAGGCCGGTTAACGGGTCCGTTGTGGCATTGATCTGGAGCTTTCGAAGATCTTCATACTCCATCACGATCGGCAGGCGTAGGAGATTGGCGGAAGCCAGCACATCCACCAGTGCCACTTGTAAGGCTATGTTCTTGCCGGCGTTTTCAGAGAGTTCACGCTTCCGGGCCAGAACTTGCTCCCAGATCTCGAGGCTCTGCGCTTCCTTTAGATCCACATGCGCGACGGACCTGAAAAACTTCTCAAGAAATAGTCCGCGCGCCGGCCGCTCCATCATTTCGAGCGTGTCGGTTAGCAACTCGAGAAAGGCATCCTCGGTCGACAGCCGTGGCGGGTTGGGGTCACCAGGTTGCGGCATCAAGAGTCCCGTTGAAAATCCAGGTTGCCCCAGCGCGGAATGGGGAAAGCAATATTGTGCGAGTTAAACAGTGCACGAGGTCTGCCATCGATCTGACAAGTGAGTGCACATCGCGAGACGCCTGCTAAGGTACTCATGTTAAATGAATAGCAACCGTCTTAGCTTAAGTCCGAAAATTATTATGGCGCCGAACAAGGGAAGGAAATGCAAACTATTGCACAATCTTTCCGGCGATTGTCTTACCATGACTTCCTCCCCGTTCGCTCCCGCGCGCCATCAATCGAGCGCCTTGAGAAACTCCACTCCTAACAGATGTATACCACCCGCGGCCCGGTGACGGCGAACTCGTGCCTGGATAGGCGGAGTCTCCGCGGGAAGTGTTGACGACGGCGATGGCGGTGCAGGGATCGTCAGGTTCAAAAGTTGATCGACACGCAGCAATCGAGGACTCGCCAGAAATGCACCCGTAGCACTGATATCAAGGGTCTTGGTGAGGTCGAGGAATTCCACTCCGGCGGCATCTACACCTCGAACAAACATAGGAATCTGTACGTGAATCCGTGGCGAACGCCGGCGCTCAGCGGGGGTTAAGCGCATATCTTCTCTCTGAACTAAGGATGTGGGAAAACAATTTCCCATTGCCCAAGGACTGGTACTTTTGGGCTAGTACCCGATTACTGGTAGCACATGCGCTGCCATAGCCTATGGAAAAAAGGAGCCTCTTCATGTGATTGCTGACATTCGACTTAAACTACCGCGGAGGGAGACGGAATTTCTTTTCCACAATGAATCTCGCAACCCTGGATAACAGTTTTCTCTAATTGCGCAAAATAGGACCCATTTACCATTGACACAGCCGTCGGGTTTTGACAGTATCCTGTTAGCTCTCCTGCAGTAAACCAAAGAGAATTAAATGGGATCCCCTGCTTCCCCGAGAGGGCAGAGGTGTCCGAGGAGAGCAATTTGAAACGTGGTCCGATACTAGAATCGCCAGCTAACGAAACGCTACCTTTGAGCGTGCTGGCGAACCTGCTTGACTTACTTGATCAGCCGATTTTGGTTTCCGACCGCGCCGGGCGTATTCTGCTTGCCAATTTGCGCGGCAGACAGCGCTTGGAGTCTCAAGGTTTTACGTTCGATGCCAACCTGAACTTGTATTCCGGCGTGCTTCACCTGCAACAGAAGGTAATTGTGGATCAGATCGAAGCCGGCAAGCACAAAATAGATCAAGAATTTGAAGGACATTCGGGAAAGCAACTCGCGAGAATCCAATGGCTCCCCGAAGCGGATTGGCTTGTGGTTCGGATTGAAGATGCCGAAGAGCGCAAAGGCGCAGTTCCGGCAGGTACGACGCAACATACCGTCCAGGAGCTGTTGCAGGAACGAGAGATCACGTATCGCAATCTGCTCGCCGCTTATCTGCGGTTGCAGGAAGTAAATCGCCAGAAGACAGTTTTCCTGGCGTCGGCGGCTCATGAATTGAAGACCCCGCTTGCAGTCATCAAAGGTTACTACGATCTATTGCTCTCCGGATCACTTGGAAAACTAACGGATAAACAGCGCGACATCTTGCAGGAGTCGAAAGACAGCTGCGAGCGGCTGGTTCGTCTGGTCTCGATGTTCCTGAACTACTCCGCGTTGGAAAGCGGCAAGCTCGTCCTGCACTTGCGGGAAAACGATCTGCGGGATTGCCTGAGCGAGCTGGCCACGCGGTGGCATGAAGCCTTTGTTCGGAAGCACGTGAGGCTGGACGCGATGCTTGGCGGCAACCTCCCCATTTTCAAGTTCGATTACCAGAAAGTTCAGCAGACGGTTGCCAATCTACTGGACAACGCACTCAAGCACACGCCCGCGGGCGGTCATGTCACGCTACGCGCGGAGCTCCACTTCTGGGAGCGCCGGTCAGCCGAAGAAATGCAGTCAGTCGAGCGCCGGCGCGAACGCGCGCAGCAACCCAACAGCCTCAAGGTCTCCGTTTCGGATACGGGGCCCGGCATTGCTTCCGAGCATCATCAAGAGATCTTCGAGGACTTCGTCCGAGTCGACCGGACGTCCTCGGGGATGGGTTTGGGGTTGGCGATTGCCAAACGCCTGGTACAAGCCCATCGCGGCAAGATCTGGGTGGATAGTGAACCTCGTCGGGGGTGTACTTTCACATTCCTGTTGCCGATAGACAATCTGTAGGGAATTTCGAAGCACCAAAGGTGGGAACACAAATGGCTGAAAAAGAAAGAATCCTTGTCGTGGACGACGAACCCAGCATCCGGAAGTATCTGGGGACCCTGTTGGAGGTGGACGGGTACCAGGTTGAAAGTGTTGTTTCGGGTGTGGAGGCAGTCGAGAAAATCGAAGCCGGCGACCGCCCGGATTTCATCATCCTGGACGTGCTGATGCCGGAACTGAATGGTCTGGAGACCCTGAAGCAGTTAATGCAGATCGATCGGTCACTCAATATCGTGATGCTTTCCTGTTCGAATGAAGTGGGCACCGTCGTCGAGGCCATCCGGCTTGGCGCACAGGATTACCTGACCAAGCCTTTCGAAAAGGCCGAGCTGGACGTGGCCATGCTGAAATGCCGGCAAAAACAGCAGCTTCGAGCGGAGAACAAGTCTCTGCGGGAATATTGCGATACCATCACGGAAGACATCTGCTTCCTTGCAGCAAGCCCGCAGATGGTGCGCATCCGCCAGCAGATTCTCCAAATCGCGCCGGTGGACGTACCCGTATTCATTTACGGAGAGAGCGGCGTGGGCAAGGAAGTGGTCGCGCGCATGATCCACATGCGATCCACGCGCCGCAGCCAGGCTTTCATCAAGGTTAATTGCGCCGCGCTCCCCGGCGAACTGCTCGAGTCCGAGCTGTTTGGATTCGAACAAGGCGCATTCACGGGCGCCGTGCGTTCGAAACCCGGAAAATTTGAACTCGCCAACAAGGGCACGATCTTTCTCGACGAAATCGCGGAAATGAGCCCCCATTTGCAGGCCAAGCTGCTGCACGTCCTCCAGGACCACCAGTACTCACGTCTGGGCGGCCGCAATTTGATCGACGTCGACGTACGCGTCCTGGCCGCGACCAACGTGGAGATCCAGGAGGCGATGAAGTCGGGCCGTCTGCGCGAGGACCTGTACTATCGCCTCAACGTCCTATCCATCAATGTGCCCCCACTGCGTGAGCGCACGACGGAAATACCCCTGCTTTTCCGGCATTTCCTGCAGAAATACAGTGCAAAATTCAACAAGGAGACTGTAGTTCCCTCCCAGCATTTGCTCGAAGCAGCCGTGCGTTATCCCTGGCCGGGAAACCTGCGCGAGCTTGAGAATTTCGTCAAGCGCTACGTCATTCTGGAAGACGACGAAGGCAGCTTCCGCGAGCTACTGGAAATGGCTTCGACCCGGCAGCGCATTTCGCCGAGGGAGGAAGTTGCTCCAGCGCGCGAACAGGGTTTGAAGGCGCTGGTGCGCAGCCTGAAAGATGAAGCGGAGATGGAAGCGATCGCCGACGCGCTTGAAAAGACTCGTTGGTGCCGCAAGGATGCCGCTAAGATGCTTGGCATCAGCTACAAGGCACTCTTGTATAAGATTCGGCAGTTTGGGCTGGACACGGACCGTGGTGCTCGTGGAAGCGCCAAAGAGACTCCCAAAGTGAAAGAAAACGTCAATTCCGATCCGCCGCCGGTGTCTCTATCACCGGCAGGCCGAAATCGATAGAGGAGCGCACGACCGCAACTAGTTGCGTATTCGGGATACGTAGATTGCGTGAGTTGTTCATTAGTAGCCGATCTTCGGTTATAGTTAGCAAGCGTTTCGGGAGGCTGGAGAGACCTATTCTTAGCAAGCGTCGTGACTTTACTTTTCAGGATTGTTATAGAACCTTTTAACTGTTCGTGTGATAGAAGTTAGGGGGCAGTTCCGGCCATCGGGGTTCGCCGCAATTGGTAAGGAGCCGGCACTGTTAAAATCGAGCTTGGTGAAGATAATGTCTCCCCCTTTGGAATCCTGATTGCACCCAGTTACTCACAGGGGTTTGTGTCGATGAGTCTACGATGGGGGTCCAGGGAACGATGACCGAACGACGAACAGCACGTCGATACGACCTGTCTCTGCCGGTCATCATTCGCGTACCGGTGGAAAGGGAAGCTTCGCGCAGCGGGAAGACGCGGGACATTTCCACACGCGGCGTGTACTTCACAATCGATCAGGACCTGAGTGCCGGCGCCGAGCTTGATATTACGCTCACCCTGCCCTCCGAGGTAACGCGAGGCTCGGAGGTATTTATTCGAGCGATGGGCAAGGTGGTTCGCGTGGAGAAAAAACCTGAAAATGGGTCGTCACGCGTTGGCGTTGCCGCAGTCATCGAACGCTACGAAATCATTCGTAACGAGCCGGCTACCCACTAAGCCTTCGCATCAGCTTTTTTCAAGGATTTGGAAATATTTATCCGCCTAAAACCATCGTCGGTTTTCTTATCCAGGAAAGTTTGGCGTGCCGCGTTAACTGCTGCCTCCATGCATTTGCCATGGAATGGCCTAGTTAAGAATCTCCAGCACATCAATTTTTGAATTCGTCGTCGCTGTTTTTGTCTCGCTTCGTAGACGAACACCTAATCGGACTATATAATCGCGCCTTTGGAGGTAGGAACCGCCTGCCGCGAATTTGTCCGCGGCGCGACCGCAGATGAATTCGCCGCCACTGGACCTGTCCATCGTCATCCCTGCATTCAACGAGGAACGACGCCTGCCGAAGGCGATTGAGCAGATCGGGGCTTACCTGAGTGCGCGGCCGTTGCGGGCTGAAATCATCGTTGTGGATGATGGATCCACCGACGCAACGCCCAAGTTGACGGAGAGTTACGCTGGAAAGCATCCGGGTCTGCGCCTGATTTCCAATGACCGCAATCGAGGGAAAGGATTCAGCGTGCGTCACGGCGTGCTGGAAGCTCGCGGAGAAATTGTCCTTTTCACCGATGCGGATTTATCCACACCGATCGAAGAAGCGGACAAGCTGCTCATGGCGATCCGCGAAAGAGGTTACGACGCTGCGATCGGCTCCCGCGGCATCGACAAAAGTCTAATTGAAGTACATCAATCCGCATTTCGTGAGCAGGCAGGCAACTTGTTTAACCGCCTGGTCCGCCGGATCGCCGGGCTGGAGTTTTCCGACACACAGTGTGGCTTCAAAGCGTTTCGCCGTGAGCGAACAGCGATCATTTTTGAACAACAGCGGATCGAGAGCTTCGGTTTTGATCCTGAGATCCTTTTCCTGGCAAAGCGGCACGGATTGCGCGTGGCGGAAATTCCCGTGCGATGGTCGCACAACTCGGCCACCAAGGTGAATGTCATCCGGGATGGGATACGGATGTTCCTCGAGTTGCTGGTCATCCGGTGGAATTCCGTGCGGGGGCTTTATCCGGTTTCGGCGGGCTCCAAGTCGCCGACGCGCCAAAGCCGACGCTATGGCGACGGCGCGTAGAGCCCGCACCCGTTAAGTCGGGATTTTCCAACGGCTGAAAAGAGCAACAGCGGTATCGAGTGAGCAACGTCGCCGCCAAATTGTTTGCGTTCTGTGCGCGCCTAATTGATCATGATGGCCGAATTGGGAGCCGGCGGGATGGCCGCGATCGGCGTACCCGGATTCTGAGAGGCTATTGGAGAAGCCTGAATCAAAATGAAGGTTTCCGTCGTCATTCCGGTCTATAACGAACGCGCGTTCATCGAAGAAGTGCTCCTGCGCGTGCAGGCTGTACCGATCGACAAGGAAATCATCGTTGTGGACGACAAATC
>Ga0209011_1000586_pt1 | contig 13775 bp, 9 predicted proteins | sample BlaSpr_A8_OM1_M3_FD_187986 | JGI IMG/M metagenome (GOLD analysis project Ga0209011, IMG submission 187986) | Forest soil microbial communities from Thunder Bay, Ontario, Canada - Black Spruce, Ontario site 2_A8_OM1_M3 (SPAdes) (version 2) | ecosystem: Environmental > Terrestrial > Soil > Boreal... | reverse complement strand
AGCCACAGCAGCGGGGGCACCATTATGGTTGGGTCGAGCAGGCGGCTGGGATCAACATCGCTGGGCACCATACCGGTGGCAGTTGCTCCGCCTGGCAATAGAGCGTTCACGGTAACGCCGGTTCCAGCCAAATCCTGCGCCCAAATAATGGTTTCCGATTCCAGTGCCGCCTTGGAAGGTCCGTAGGGCGAGAAGCCGGCGCGGCGCATGGTCTCGTGGTTCATTGAAATGTTGATGATGCGGCCCCAGCCTTGTTTTAGCATGTGCGGTGTGACTTCACGAGCCATCAAAAATGGTCCATTCACATTTGTGTTAATTATCATTGTCCATACTGCCGGATCGGTCTGCCAGAACTTCGTGGGAGTGTTGAAGAATTTCTCGCTGACGAAACGCATCCCCCTCCCGGCATTGTTTACGAGGATGTGAACCGAGCCGAACTCGCGAATGGTTTGGCTCACCACAAGCCGGCAGTCTTCTTCCTTGGTGACATCAGCTACAAACTGGCGGAGCGTCCCGGCCTCCCGGTTTTTCGCGCCTTCATTTGCCACCGTCTCGATTTCTTGGCGAGTGCGCGCTGCCGTTATCACGACATTCGCTCCGGCGCGTACCAAACCCAGCGCCATCGCCCGGCCCAGTCCGCGGCCGCCCCCGGTGACAATCGCCGTCTTGCCCGAAAGTTCTCCTCTTTCCATTTCCCCTCTCTTTCAATCCCACCTTGCCCCGGATTCGTGGTTCCCGCATGCCGCCACACTTTTTTGATAAGACACACTGGGTTGCTTGCCAGGTTTCGTCCCTGACGCACGTTCGTATACTCTTGGGAGCCATCTCTTTCGGCGATACACCTCATCCATCGGTCCAAGAGGCGACCTAAGACGATGCCCCAAAAAGATAGACGCGCCACCACGCGATTTCAAGCCAAGCCGGGGAATGTCGCCATTTACGGAGAAACGTCTGGAGTCATCCGGGACTTAAGCTTGGAGGGCGTTTTTGTGTTCGACCCGGATCCACTTCCGGTTGGGTCGGAAATTACCTTTACACTGCGAGCGGGGGACCAGGACATCTCGCTCGAGGGGGTAGTCCGGCACTCCGTGGACCAACAAGGGATGGGGATTCAATTCACGAAAGTCTCTCCTGTATCGAAAAGACGGTTGAGAATACATATCGCCAGTTTAGTTCCGGCTCCGTGGCAGCTAGAGAAGCCTTAATCGGAGAGGCCCGGTGCCACTTTGCGATAATCCGTCTTCTCGACCATCGCGAAGCCGGCAGAACTATGCCAAACAAATGCAGAGCTATTCATCGGCAATAGGACTACAGTGGAACGATGAACTTCCCATGGACAATCCTAATGATTTGGCTGGGTACTCGCAGCCCCTGTTGCGGAGCCAAGATCGGCTATCGTAAGGACTACGACCGAGTTGCTTGTCTCAATTGTGGCCTGCGATGCGATGCTAAGAAATTCGGCAAACATCGATAGTTGGACTTTCATCGCTTTGCCCATCCAGGTTGAAAACAATTTCTAGTCGAGCGGCTCCAGTTTGATGATGGAGGCGCCGTGGTCATTGCCCACCCAGAAAGTGACTGGCGTTGTGGAATTGTCCACAAAAACTCTCCGGATGTTCGTAGATCTCGGGAGAAGATAGTCGGTCATTTGACCTGACTTGGGATCGAGCCGCGTTACTCGATCGGTGAACATGGATCCAGCCCAAGCTTCACCGTTCTTATCAGCCACAACATCGTAAGGCTGGGCCCACGGCGTTGGAGGGACCCATTCCTGGAAGCGCTGTGTCTCCGTGTCGAACATGCCGATGCGATTGCCGCGATATTCGCCGAACCATAAGTGGCCGCGCGAATCCATCGACCCGCGGCGCGGCGCGGAATTGGGAGTCGGCGTCTTAAAGAGAGTGATCTTTCCGGTCTTGGCATCGATCCTTCCGATTTGATCGTTGCCGAAGACCGTGAAATAGGCGTTGTTCTGGGAGTCCGAAATTACGTCGTAAATGTTTGGGCTGGGCTCGGGAAATGGCTGGAAGACTTCGAACTTGCCAGTCACAAGATCCAAACGGCGTAGAGAATATGTGCCGGCATCTTGTACCCACACTTTTCCATCCGCCTTGGAGTGCATTGCGTCTATTTGGTTGATCTGTGTGTAACCCTTATTGTCCTCCGGCGGAAGGCTCCAGGTCTGAAATTTTTCGGTTTTCTTGTCGAATTTCGCGGCCGCTCCCTGGTACATCATCCCGACCCACAGGTTTCCATCCTGATCGGGTCGCAGCGCAAGTTCGCCGATGGGCGAGCCGGGTTTTAACACCGGCACCGGGAACTCGGTCGTTTTGCCGGTTTTCGGATCGAGTTTTCCGATGATTTGTTCACCGAAGCTGATGTACCAAGCCATTCCATCGGAATCCACCATCACGTCATGCGGTTGTCTGGTCGGTTTCGGCAGATCGTACTCGGTGATTATCACGTGTGTGGCACGGCCGGTGGGGCGTGGAAATGTTTTGAGCGGATACGTCCAAGTCGGTTCCTTGCTCAGATTGATGCTGCTCAGAAATTCAGCCATTTTTTGGCGAGCTTGCTGTTGCCGGGATTGGCCGCCCTCTTCGCCACGCTCTTGCTGAACGGCAAGCCGGTCGGCCAGACGAGTCTGCGGGGCCTCCGGAATACTTTGATTCACGTAGCTCGCCATTCTCTCTTGAACCTGGACAAATTCATCGGCATCGTGAATGGATCGAATCGGTCGTTGCAACGTATGGCAGGTGACGCAGTTCCGGAGAGAGCTCTTTTGTTCCTGGGTGCCAGGAACGCTCTCGATCCATTCCGCGTTCGTGAGCTGCATGGAGAGGTTAGATGCCTTGTGGAGTTTCAGATCCGCTGTGGCGGTTTGCTGCGGGCCGACATCCACTGCGGAGGCATTATCTAGGTCATAGCCCACGGCCCGGATGCTGATTGCGTAGTGACCCTGATCCAATTTCGCGGAGGGAAAGCGATAGTGGCCTTGTGCGTCGCTGACCACGGTAACGGCGATTGTAGAATTGGTTTTTTTTGCTGTGATCAGCACGCCTTCCATCGGACCTTCTTCGGCGGAGGTAACCTGCCCCGTCAAGGCTGATGGGGATGGAGTCCGATTGCCGGTCTGAGCGGATCCGGCTTGAGATAGGAAGGCGACACCACTCGCGATCATGACGACGAGCAGGAAAATTCTCGTTCGCATTTGTACCTCCGTGTGTTTCGACGAATTTAAGAGCGGACGGGTTACGCGAGTTTCTATCGTCTCCTATTTTGAGCGTGATTGCCACTGTGACGCCTGGAGCAGAACTTGCAGGATCGAGAACCACCGGAATGCCGTGATTCTGAGCGCTGATTTTGCGCGAAGAATCCCTCCTAGTCTTTTGCACTGAACCAAGAGGGATTCTTCGCTTCGCTCAGAAGACGACCAAAGCACTTTTCCCTCAACCTGTTTAGAAGATCATCTTAAACCCCCACTGGATTGCGCGGTTCCTCAAAGCATCGAGAGCAATCGGATTCGAAATGGGACTGCGTGATGTTCAGTTTGGCGCTCATGCCTGACGCGAACGCGGGCGGGACGAATGCGGTGCTTGAAACGCTGCAGTAGGGTGACTATGATCTGGCGCGACCGTCATATCGCCGACAACCAAATTAGGGGAGGTGTGGTGATGTCTATCAGAATCCAAGCTGAAGACTCCTCCGTCAAAAGCACCCATGCGCTCGAAGAGAAAACTGAGTCGTGGCACCACGGGTCGCCGTCGAGACGTGGATTTCTTATGGGGCTCGCTACACTGGGCGCCGCTGCCGTCCTGTCGGAAACCGGTTTGGCGGAACAGACGGGAAACCCCGCACCGGCGCGGCCTTTTCGGATCGACACTCACCACCACTTCACAGTGCCCAAATTGATTACTGAAAGCGTCGCCAAAGGAGTCAACCAGGCCGGCCTGCAAGATTGGACGCCGCAAAAATCGATCGAGCAAATGGATAAAGGAGGCGTGGCCACTTCCATCCTGTCGATCAGCGACCCGGGCGTTTGGTTTGGCGACAATGCGGCGGCACGCGCTCTTGCGCGAGAGTGCAACGACTACGCCGCAAAAGTGATTAAGGATTATCCGGGACGCTTCGGTCTGTTCGCTACGCTGCCATTGCCTGACGTCGAAGGCGCCCTGCGCGAAATCGAATACGCGTTTGATACGCTCAAGGCTGATGGCGCGTGCGTACTTTCGAGCTACTTGGGTAAATATCTCGGCAACCCCACGTTCGCTCCGGTGATGGATGAACTGAACCGGCGAAAGGCTGTTGTGTTTTGCCATCCCTTCTGCGCCGCATGCGGCACGCAGACCGTTCTTGGCGATGGACAAAACCGCGGAGTGGAGTTTGTCTTCGATACGACGCGGACGATTGTCAGTTTGCTCTCCAGTGCAACAGTCGCGCGTTGCCCCGACATTCGTTTCATCTGGTCTCATGGCGGCGGTACAGTGCCGTACATTACCAGCCGCCTTGCCGGAGTGGCGCAGCAGCTTCCCAAAGGGCTGATCTACAAGTTGCAGAAATTTTATTACGACACCGCGCAGGCCTTTAATCCATATACGTTGCCGTCCTTTAAGAAGCTCGTTCCAGCATCGCACATTTTGTTCGGGACCGATTTCCCGCTCGGCGGCGGCTCGGGTGCTGCAGTCAGTAAGGGTCTGATCGACAACGGAGGATTCAGCGAGAGCGAACTGCGCGGCATCGATCGCGAGAACGCGCTGGAATTATTGCCGAGGCTGAAAACATAAGCGCAACTTGCGTCCACTATATTTCTCGCCCGCAAAATGTTTGTAGGGCGGACAGATTGTCGGCGGCGCTTTTCGGAATCTAACATAGAGAACACTGAGAAAAGCCACAGAGGGCCCGGAGGGCCTCAATACCCAATGCCCGGCCCCCCGCGTCTGAGGACGCGAGCTACAGTAACTACCATTAGTGACGCTTTCAATTGAGCCGACCTCTCTTGGCTGTTACTCGTGGGGATGCGGCCGGGCCTTTCCGTCTCCATTTTTCAGGACAAATTTTTGAGCGCGTTTCCCTGTATCCACTTCACCGGTGTAGATGTTTCCCTTGGAGTCCATGGCGATCGCATCGATCCAATGGAACTGCCCCGCCATACGGCCATTGTCGCCGATCGAACCTGCTAGAGTGCCGTCTTTGCGGTCATGAATCCAGATCTTGTCGTTCGTGCCGTCCGCGATCAGCACGTATTTTTGCTGCGGGTCATGCGAAAAGGTGAGATTGTAAATGGTTCCGCACATGCCGAATGTTGTGCTGCCGGGACCACCACACTCTGGGCCACGGGACGGCGTCGAAGGATGCACGAAGAAACTGGACACAAACTTGCCTTGCCTTGTGAATACCTGAATTCTGTCGTTGCCACGCTCGCAGATGTAGACGAGCCCGTCCTGCGCGATGTGGACGCAGTGGAGCGCGGGCGCGAACTGCTTTTGATCCGGAGGCGGTCCCGATTTCCAGTCATAGGGCGGCGTGGGGTCGTTGTCGATCTCGCTCAAGGGTATGCCGTGGCCGCCCCAGCCACGCTTGAACCCGCCGCTATCCATGTCGTACACCAGGACGCGCTTCTGGTCCACGATGTATAACTCGTGGGCGTCCTCATCCAAATCAAAGAAAAAGATGCCTCCCGGAAAAATATCGGTGTCTTGGTTGGTCTGCTTCAAAGGTTGTGCTTGCTGGCCTGGAGGAGTTCTTGGTCCGCGATGACCGAACTCCCAGAGAAACTTCCCGTCGCCTGTAAATTTTTGGATGCTGTCTCCCCGGGCGCTTCCTCCTAGCCAGACGTTTCCCTCTCTGTCTACGAGGATAGCGTGTTCGGCGCCGGCACCCGGCCTTTCGATTCCCTCAGCCGGCCAGCCGGGCACGTAGCCCGGGCCTCCCCAGCCTTTGATAAGGTTGCCCACGGTGTCGAATTCCAATACGGCTGGCGCGGCTTTGCAACAGTCCGTGCGCGGCGGTGTTGTGGCTGCCCCCGACTCATCAGGGTTGATGTCTCGCGGACGGTTGTACACCCAAATGTGGTCGTCCTTGTCCGTAACCATCACTGGAACGCCTTGCATGAGCCATTTGTTCGGCAACGGCTTGGGCCAAGTGGGGTCGACTTCATAGATTGGCGGGTTTTGCGCTCGCGCCGCCGGAACAAGAACTAAAACCAAGAAGAAAGAAAGGCCGATCGCAAAGGCAAGCCCTTCGTTCCATCTCTTCTGAATCCGCATCGAATGTTCCTCCGTCTAGTGTGTACTCGAAACTCGGCAGGCAACTGGGCGGAGTCTAGTTGACGAGACAACAGGATGTCAACGCGTTGCAATTGCCCCGCAGTTTAGTGACGCTTTTTGGATTTGCATTTGGCATGCAATCTGAGAGACAAAGTATTGCGGAGTTTGAAAGTCCAGGGCCGAGTGGACAGGCATTTGACACGCCGCAGAAACCGATGAGAGAATCGGCGCCAATGGTGGTCCAATGAGAGCAAAGATTCTCTTTTTGATGATTTGTGTTGTCGCTGTTCTGATCGTTTCGGGTCCGACGTCCGCGCATCACGGGACGGCGGCGTACGATACGAAGAACATCGTTACGGTAAAGGGAACGATGACGGATTTTCGTTTTATTAATCCACACGTGCAACTTTATTTTGATGTCAAGAGCGAGAAGGGCGAAGTCGAAAAGTGGCAGGCCGAACTGACCGCGCCGAACAAGTTGTCCAGGGCCGGCTGGGACAAATACACGCTGAAGCCGGGAGACTCCATCACGGCAAGCGGCTATGTTGCCAAAAACGACGCGCATACGATGTGGATTAACAAGCTCATCGGGCCCAGCGGAGAGGCACTCCACCTCTTTGAGGAATAACCGATACCGCTCTCGGGAAGTCACAGTGAACTGTTCAGTAAAATACAGGAGGGGTTAAGTGCGCAGGGGCTTGAGCAATTTGATGCTCGGAATGGTCGCGGCGCTGTCCTTCTCGATCCCTATGTGCGCTCAGACACCGCCTCAGCCCGCGGCTCAACGCACTGAGGCCGCCAAGGCTGAGTCAGCGCCCGCGCCCCAGCACGATCTGACTGGCGTCTGGATGATGCGTAATCCTCCTGGGTCACAGCGCGGGTTTACCAACTACACTTTTACGAAGGATCCGCCAGAGTTAACGCCTTGGGCGGAAGCGAAGTTCAAAGAAGCCAAGGCCTCCAATGGGGGACAGTTCACACTTAAGACCACGAACGATCCAGTGCTCACAAAATGCGATCCTCCAGGAGTGCCGCGCGTCTATTTCCACCCCTATCCGTTTGAGTTCGTGCACACGCCCAAATATACGCTCATGCTCTACGAGTACGATCACACGGTGCGCCGCATTTATACCGACGGGCGCTCAATTCCGAAAGACCCTGATCTGCTGTGGATGGGAACTTCGGTCGGCCATTGGGAGGGCGACACAACATTCGTCGTGGATACGGTCGGATTGAACGACAAGACCTGGCTCGATCGACTCGGCCATCCGCACAGCGATCAATTGCACGTCGTCGAGCGCTTCCGGCGCGTGAACAAAGATCACTTGGAGTTGGACATCAGCATGGAAGACCCCAAGGCGCTGGTGAAGCCCTGGACGACAACGTTCTACTACGAGCTGAGGCCAAAGTGGGAGCTGGGGGAAATTTCTTGTTCGGGAGACTACCTCGAGTTTAGTAATTTCGAGAAGTAAGTTATGTGATAGCACGGAGAAGCCCAACTAAAATTCCTTGAGTGGTCAACGAGATCGCGGAGTGTGAAGTAGGACAGCCACTGTGCCTGTCCTACTAGAACCGCGGCTACTTCGCTAGATACATGTAGCCTACCGTGTTGTTTCCCGGAGATGCGAACCACATGCGTCCTTTGGGATCATTGTTGAGTTCTCTCATTCCGTTTCCGACCGCTGGAGGGGGATACTCGGTGATCTTGCCTGTAGCCGGATCGATGCGCGCGACGGTATCCATGATTCCGGAGGCGTACCAAATCTGATTGTTGGCGTCGATCCCGATGGGATAAGGCGTCGCTTGTTCGCCCGGCAGTTGGTATTCCTTAAAGGCTCCCGTTTCCGTGTCCAGACGAACGATCTGCCCTTTGTCATACTGAGCCAGCCATGCGTTTCCGTTCGAGTCGACCTGAAGGCGGCGTCGCGAACCGGGCTGAGGCGGCGGGGTCCAGGTCGTTACTTTTTCCGTCTTGTAATCGACCTTGAAAATTCTCCCTTGTCCTCCTACTTCATCGAACCAGATGTTCCCGGCCTTGTCGAGATTTGCGCCGTATGTGTTCGGAACATCCTTTAATTCTGTGTAGATTGCTGTTTTTGGGTCAAAGCGGTAGGAGTAGGGACCACCGGAAACCCACAAGATTCCTTTTGGATCTTCGCGAACAGTGTTCATTGATTTGCCCGGCCCCTTATACTTGGTCTGCTTGCCGCTCTTGACATCGACCTTCACAAGAGTTCCGCCCTCTTCCACGACCCAGGCAGAGGCACCGTCACGCGTGAGCTGTGCGGATCGAGTCCCGACGCGGGGCTGCTGGCTCTCCCACAAATATTCTTGGACTTCTCCGGTATCCGGATTCAATCTGCCGACCCCGTTCACTGTGCCAAAATATGGGCACCAGATGTTGCCATCCTTGTCCGGATTGGCATCCCAAGTCATGCGCCCTGGCGGCATTTCGTACATGACGTAGACAATCTTGAGCGCCTCATCGCTGAACTGCTTCATCCAATCCACGTAATTTGGAAGATCGGCAGGGGAAATCGGTAGTGCGCCCGGGCCGGCGCCGAAAATCTTGCTGGCATAGGCTGCGACCTCATTCACATCCTCATCGTTCTTGACCGTGCCGAACACGACGCCGCCACCGATTCTCGTCATTTGGTCTTTAACGGCTTCGCGCCAGGCGCTCTCGTCCCGCCGTACGTTGATGAACTGCTGAAACCCGTGGCAACTAGACCCGCAACGAGCGAACTTATCCTTCCCGGGGCTTTCGGGAAACAGGTTAATGCCCTGAATAATCGGAATTTCGTCCCAATGCACCATCTGTTTCTGAAGCTTCCAGTCGAATGACGCATTTTGGTTCGCTGACAAAACGATTCCGGTCTTTGAATCACTTCGGTAGCCGATCGTCCGGGCTTGGACCTGATAGTCGCCTGCGGGGAGATTTTCGATGTGGTACCGCCCCTTGTTGTCAGACAGCACCATGACGGTAATTCTTGTCTTCGCATTTCGAGCCTGCACGAAGGCTGCTCGGAACGGCGCGCCGTCGGGGCCTGTCACGGTACCGGAGATCGTGGCCGCGTATGCGAATGAGGCAGAGATAACAATTGCGCTCACCAAACCCAGGATGTTTCTCAGTTTGAACGGCTGCATAAGACCTCCTCTATCACATTACCTTCGGTGTCTTCACGCAGGAACGCGAACCAAAATTAGATTAGGCCCTGTTGACATCCCTCATGGTGGTCGTGATGGTTCTTGTAGCCCGCGTCTTCAGACGCGGGGATTTTCCGCGCGAGTGGCAAGTAAAACCTCGCCTCTAAAGAGGCGAGCTACAACTTCGTTGCCGCCGAGCGAGCGAAACTCCAATGCCGCTGAGGCTATCAAACAGATGCGGCGGATGTCTATGGAGATTCGCCGTCCAGGGCGCGACAGGTATTCTGATTCTGTGATATCGTGCGCCGCATATCCATTACAAATATTTGAACAGAGGAGCGGGCATGCGAAATCGCTTTTGCAAAAGTCATGAGACTCCCCAAGAGTTCGCTAAGGCAACAATTGCGCCGCTCGATGTTGGAGCGTCACGCAGAAAGTTTCTTAAAGCGCTTGCTGCGGCCGGAGCGAGCACTATCCTCCCCGCGAGCGGCTTGCTTGGGCAAAGCACATCGGGGGGCAGCCGCGTCATTCCTAACCGGATCGACGTTCACCATCACTTGTTCCCGCCGTTTTACATTGCGGCCGTGCAGGACGAGCTTCGCGCGAGCGGGTTTACTCCCAGACCTTGGACTCCGGCCACATCGCTGGACATGATGGACAAAGCGGGGGTCGCCGTCGCAATGTTGTCGCCCGTGCAGCGGCTGGTGATGGATTCGATGAGTGACCGGAGTGAAAAATCGCGCAGCCTGGCGCGGCAGAATAACGAATACGCCGCTCAGTTGGTTCGGGATCATCCGGGGCGATTCGGAAATTTTGCGGCACTGCCGCTTCCGGATTCGGACGCGAGCCTGAAAGAAATCGCCTACGCACTGGACACGCTGAAGGCCGACGGCATCTCCCTCTGGACGAGTTATATGGACAAGTGGGTCGGTGATCCCGCGTTTTGGCCGGCCTACGAGGAGCTGAATCGGCGGAACGCCGTGGTGTTTTATCACCCGGCGAGGGCCTCTTGCTGCCGCAATCTTCCCGGACAATCGGGGATTCTTGAGTACGATATCGACACCGCGCGCGCCATCGACAGTCTGCTGTGGAACGGCACTCTCTCGAAGTTCCCAAATGTCCGCCACATTTTTAGCCACTCGGGCGGGGCATTTACAGTGCTTGCTGCGCGTATCATGGACGATTTTCCGAAGAACCGCGCGGACAAAGTACCGAATGGCGTGGAATACGAAATCAAAAAGCTCTATTTCGATACAGCGCACGCAAGCAAAATGCCCGCTCTCGACGCGCTGAAAGATATCGTCCCAGTGTCACAGATCATGTACGGGAGCGACGCGCCGATCAGGAACTACGATTTAACCGACCCGGGCTTGGATGTATATCCCGGATTCTCGGAGAGCGAATGGAGAGCCATCAATCGAGGGAACGCTGAGCGGCTGTTTCCGAGATTGAAGGTGTAGACCAAGCAGAGAATCAATACTTACGGCAGTGGGATATTTGCGTGTGGTTGAGTTCCTTGTGTCACCCCTGACGGGGTTTTCTGTTCGTCCTCGAACCAGTTCCCACCGCTTCCGCGGTGGGCTACGTTGTGACGTCCCTTCGGGACTCCCAGCTACGCGGAACTAGGCGACTCCAACTCCATTCGTCCGACTTACTTACTTGCGCGCTCGTTGGCAGCGGTTAGGTAGAAATAACCAACCCTGTTGTTTGTAGGGGTGGCAAACCAGATCCGGCCTTGGGCGTCGATGAAGAATTCCCTCATCATGGCTTCTGAATGAGGAAACGGATATTCGATTACTTTGCCCGTATTCGGATCGAGGCGGCCGATCAAGTCTTGATCCGTGGAGGCGTACCAAACGCCTCGCTTATCAACTGTTATGGCGTACGGAGATGCGGACGGTCCGGGCAGGGGAAATTCCTTGAACGTTTCAGTCTTTGGATCGAATCGACCAATCTTGTGTCCCGTGCGCTCGCCGAACCACACGATTCCGTCGGAATCGATGGCCAGGCGTTGTGGCGTGCCTTGGGTCGGCGGCGACCACTGCGTCACCTTCTCCGTTTTTGCGTCGATCTTTCCGATCTTGCCATCTTTTTGAAGTACACAGAACCAGACATTTCCATCCTTGTCGAAGGTGATGCCGTAGGATGACGGGACTTCCATGAAGTGGGTGTACTTGCCTGTCTCCTGATCGTATTTGCTTAACGGGCTTCCGGAAGTCCACAAATTTCCCTTGGCGTCGACGCGAACCGTATGTTTGTCGGCACGGCGGTCAGGCATCGTAAAATTATCCGGGAATTCCGTAATTTTTCCGGTACTGGGATCGAGTTTCGCAAGCTTATTTAACGCAAACTCCGTGAAATACACCATCCCGTCGGGCGCACGAACGACCGAGTGAACTCCGGCAGTCTCATCAAATGGCAGCGAAAAATGTTTGACCTCGCCGGTGTTCGGATTCAGCCTGGCGACTTCGTTCCCGCGCCCGTAATAGGGCATCCAAAAATTTCCGTCCTTATCCGGAGAGGCACTCCAAGGGAGGCCTTTCGATCCGGAGACGTCGTATTCGACATAGACGATGTTCATGGCCTCATCGCTGAACGGCCGCACTGTATCCTTGTATCCCGTCATATCTGCTGGAGAACGAGGTACCGTTGAATCTTGGCCGAAGGTGCTGTTCAGGTAGGACACCAGCTCATTCGCCTTCTCGTCATTAATCCTCTCGGATAATTGGAAAGCCATGGATTGCCGCATGTAATTTATGCGATCGCGCCAGCCCTCTTCATCGCGGCGAACGCTGGCCATCCTGGTTTGAAATCCATGGCAAATAAAACAATTCGCGGAAAGCGTTTCTTTCCCTTTTCCCTCAGGCATGAGCTTCTTGCCTTGATACAGGTTGAGATCGCTCCAGCGCACGGTCCCTTTTTGCAGCGCAAGTTCAAAGGAAACATTTTGATCGGCGGATAGATTCACGGCGCTGTGGGGATCAGTCGTAAAGCCGACGGCCCTGACTCGAACCTGATACTCGCCGGCGGGGAGATTTTCAACCTTATACCGGCCTTGCTTATCAGACAGCACGCTAACCGTGATGTGCGTTTGCGCGTTTATGGCTTGGACGAAAGCGCCTTCAAATGGCGTGCCGTCCGGTCCTTTCACATTTCCCGTGACCGTCGCCGCATGAACGAGGGAAGAAAAAACAACAAGTAAACTCACAAAAGCCACAAGCTTGCTCACCGATCGCATGGCTCACCTCGTGATCGCGCGATATCTTGGCATATTACCCGGACTCAAGCCGCAAACATTAATTCTTACTTACCATACTTTACGACGGGAATGAAAGCGAGCCTTAACATGAGGAAACCCTAATCTAATAGGAGGCAACTCAAGACGTAACGATCTCCATCTATACCACCAGGTGTCGATTGGGCTCTGTCGGCAAGCGTCAGCGGGTCCGAAGCCTGCTGCGCTTCCGGGAGCGCTGAAGTTGAGGCGAATTTGAAAACAAGAAACACTGCGATGGCGGTCTTTTGTGGATTGCTGGTCACCGTCTCCATTGCTCCAAACCGCTTGATGGGGCAGGCGTCACCTGGGCCGCTTCCACCTCCAGGACAATCACAAACTCCTCCCTCCCAGTCCACGGCCAAACGCAAACCGCAAGAAGTCCAGCCAAGGACGACCTTGGAAGGAGCCTGGAATCTAAATCGCGATGAAAGCGATGATCCTCGCACGAAAGTTCAAGACTCGAGGAGCACAAACGGCGGCAACGGCGGCGGGCGCTACCCCGGAGGGGGTTATCCCGGAGGTGGTGGACGCTACCCCGGCGGAGGCTATCCTGGAGGAGGAGGTCGCTACCCTGGCGGCGGTTACCCTGGCGGCGGTGGAGGACCCCGTGGGGGACAAGATGATGGCGGGCGGAACACGGAGAATAACGAAAAGATACAGGAGTTAATTCGCCCCGCTGGTTCGCTGAGTTTCGTTGTAAAGAATGCGGAAGTCGACGTGACGGACGAACAATACCGCAAGCTTGTTTTCTATACCGACGGGCATCAGTTGCAGAAACCCACGAGTGACAACTATCAGGAAATCGCAGCGCACTGGGATGGAAGCCGGCTTGTGTCGGACGAGAAGAGTCCGCAGGGCGGGAAGATGAGCCGAACTTTTGAATTGTCACAAAACGGCCGGCAAGTTTACGAAACAGTGCATATCGACAGCAGTAAATCAAGAGGGCCGCTGATCGTTCGATACGTGTACGACATTGCGGGATCGCAAGGCGCGCAGAGCGGTCACGACTCCGATCCGGACCGGCCCGTGATGAAGAGACATTCCGACGACAGCAATAACGCTTCAAGCCCACAAGGTACGCAGAG
>Ga0209011_1000584_pt1 | contig 13777 bp, 11 predicted proteins | sample BlaSpr_A8_OM1_M3_FD_187986 | JGI IMG/M metagenome (GOLD analysis project Ga0209011, IMG submission 187986) | Forest soil microbial communities from Thunder Bay, Ontario, Canada - Black Spruce, Ontario site 2_A8_OM1_M3 (SPAdes) (version 2) | ecosystem: Environmental > Terrestrial > Soil > Boreal... | reverse complement strand
AAACCTGGTGGCAGGAAGAGTTTTTGCTTGAGCAAATCGCTCGCACGCGTGACAAATCCGCCATAGTCCTTCGTATTCAGATCGATGTAAACGTACCCAGTCAGCGCGCCGTCTTCATCGCGGATCATTGAGGGTCCTCGAGAAAACGAGATTTTCGCGACTTCGGAGATTGGAATCTGTGCGCCAGCGGGCGCGCCAATCAGGACGCGCCGCAATTCCTCGACGTTATCCCTAAAGTCGCGGTTATACCGGACATTCACTGGATACCGCTCGCGACCCTCGACGTTCTCGGCGACCATTTCGCCCCCGATTCCTGAAGTGACCGCCTGCTGCACGTCAGCGATAGTCAAACCGTAGCGAGCGGCTTCCGCACGGTTCACTTCGACGTTGAGATAAAAACCTTGCGAAACGCGCTCAGCAAAAATGGAGCGCATCTCCGGAATCCCAGAGAGGATTTGCTGTACTTGCGCGCCAACTTGCTGGATGCCCTCAAGATTCGGTCCCTGAATCTTTAAGCCGAGGGGCGTCTTGATTCCGGTGAGTTCCATGTCTAGGCGGTTCTCGACTGGCATCGTCCAGGTGTTCGCGAGACCGGGAAACTGTAACTTTGTATCCATTTCCTGGATGAGCTTTTCGTAAGTCATGCCCGGGCGCCACTGCTCGCGCGGCTTGAGCATGATGGTCGTGTCGTACATGTCGAGGGGCGCGTTGTCCGTGGCGCTGTCCGAGCGTCCAATCGTTCCGAAAACGGTCTCGACTTCCGGAAAGGACCGGATGATGCGGTCCTGCTCCTGGAGCAACTGCGAGGCCTGCGTGATAGAGATTCCGGGCAGGGCTGTCGGCATGTAGAGCGCAGAGCCTTCAAACAACGGCGGCATGAATTGGCTGCCGATTTTTAGGGCCAGAGGCAATGTCACGAGCAAGAACAGCAGGTTGAGCAGCAAGGTAGTCTTGCGGTATCGCAGGCACAGCCGCAACACCGGTAGATAGATGGCCTGCGTGATCCGCGAGATCGGGTTCTTCGATTCGGGCCGGAGTTTTCCGCGAATCAAGAGAATCATGAGTACCGGAACGAGACTGATGGCCAGCACGGAGGAAAATCCCACGGCCAGCGTCTTCGTCCACGCGAGTGGCCGGAACATTCTTCCTTCCTGTGCCTCCAGCAAGAACACTGGCAGAAAGGAGACAACAATGATCACCAGCGAAAAAAAGATCGCCGGGCCCACTTGTTTCGCAGCGTTCAAAAGGATGCGTCGGCGTTCCGGCGCGGACACGCCTTCCGGTTCGGCAGCAGGATGTTCGGAGAGCTGCCGATAGCCGTTCTCTACCATGACAATGGCTGCATCCACGAGGACTCCGATGGCCAGAGCCAGTCCCCCAAGCGACATGATGTTAGAGCTGACGTGCAAGTAGTACATGGGGATGAAGGATGCGAGGACCGCGATCGGCAAGGCAAGGATGGGGATGACCGCCGAGCGGAAGTGAAACAGGAAGACGATGATGACGACGCTGACGATGAGGGCCTCTTCCAGCAAGTCACGCTGCAAGGTTTCGATGGAGGCATGAATCAGACCGGAGCGGTCGTAACCGGAAACGGCTTCCACCCCGGCGGGCAGTGAGGATTTGATCTCGGCCAATTTTTTCTTAACCCCGTCGATGACATTCAGCGCATTCATTCCGTCGCGCATCACGACGATGCCCGCGACGGTTTCCCCTTCGCCTTGCCACTCGGCGACGCCTTCGCGGATGTCCGGCCCGAAGGTAACGGTGCCCAGATCACGCACGAGGACGGGAGTTCCATTTTTCGTGGCGACAGGCACGACTTCCAAATCATTCAAGGAGCGCAAATAGCCGAGGCCGCGAATCATGTATTGCGCGCCTCCCATTTCGAGCAGGCGTCCACCGACTTCATTCGTGCTGGCCCGCACTTTCTCAATCACCGTCGAGAGAGCAATGTTGTAGGCGCGCAGCTTGTTGGGGTCGAGATTGACTTGATATTGCTTGACGAATCCGCCGACGGTCGCTACTTCCGCGACACCAGGAACTGTTTCGAGTTGATAGCGGAGATACCAATCCTGGATGCTGCGCAATTCAGCGAGACTGTGCTGCCGGCTGCGGTCCACAATCACGTATTCGAACACCCAACCTGCGCCCGTTGCGTCGGGGCCAATGACCGGATGGACTCCGCTTGGCAGCCGACCAGTGATCTGTTGCATGTATTCGAGGACGCGTGAGCGGGCCCAGTACAGATCGGTCCCGTCTTCGAAGACTACAAAAACGTAGGAGTCGCCGAACATGGTCTGCGCGCGAACGGCTTTGACATGCGGTGCGGCGAGAAACTTGGTGACGATGGGATAGGTGACCTGGTCTTCGATAAGGCTGGGCGGCTGGCCGGCCCACGGGGTGTGTACGATGACCTGAACGTCCGAGATGTCCGGCAACGCATCCAGCGGGATGCGGCGCAAGGACCAGATTCCCGCGAAAACCAGCAGCAGAGTTCCCATAAACACGAGAAAACGGTTTTGCGCGCACCAATCAATCCAGCGGGAGATCACGTTACATTCCTTCCGTGGCGTTCACGCTGAGTTGTTTGCTTGCGACGATTTGCCCGTTTTTCTTGGCGACGATCGTGACCTGCCACGTTCCCCCGCTGCCCAATTGACCAGATCCTTCATAGAGCCCATTTCCTTTGTCAGTGAGAGGAACCTGCGTGCGCATGGCGGCCATGCCCATCGCCGGCATGGCGGGCATGGAAAAGGTGATGGAGACTTCCGCACCAGAGATTGGTCCTCCGCTCGCATCCGCGAGTCTTACGCGGATGGTGTTGGCGCCTTTATGGGGAGGATCAGGTTCGGTTGTGAGTTCCGCCTTTGCCTGTGGAGCATTGATCGCTCCTGCCGCGCCCGCACCGGGCGGTGGAGGAACGAACGAACCGAGTGCCGCTTGAAGCTGGCTCTCCGAGTCGATCAGGAAATTGGCGGACGTGACGATTTCTTCGCCGGACTTCACTCCTTTCAGCACGATGAAATCGTCGCCTGCACGGGAGCCGAGCTGCACTTCTCGTGGTTCGATGTAGCCGTCGCCGCGGCTGACAAAAACAATCTGGCGGGTGCCGGATTGCAGCACGCCTGTAGCGGGAATCACCAATTGTTTTCCCATTGAGACCTTCAGTGTGACGTTGACGAACATGCCGGGGGACAGCCTCAATCCGGAGTTGGAAAAGATCAGCCGCGCCCGCGCGGTCCGCGTCATCATGTCCACCTGGGGGTAGATGAAATTGACGCGGCCTTCGAAGACCCTGCCCGGATAGGAATCCACCGTGAGCGTCGCCCGGTCGCCAACCTTGATTCTTCCCAAATCGTTTTGAAACACCTCGGCGAGAACCCAAACGGTAGAGAGATCGGCGACGGAATAAAGTCGCGTTTCCGGCTGAACGGTGAGATTTGGCAAGGCGTTGCGCTCGGTAATGTACCCCGAGACCGGTGATTCGACTTCCAGTTCCTTCTGCACCTCGCCCGTGGATTCGAGTCGCTCGATTTCGCGTTGTGAGACGCCCCATTGTTTTAACCGCTCGGTCGCCGCCTCCAAGAGCGAAGAGGCTCCCTCAGTCACACCCGGGACGGTGCTTTGTGCCACTCGCTGCTGGTTTTTTTTTGCCACCAGGTATTCACGCTCGGTAGCGACGAGGTCCGGGCTGTAGATGGTGAAGAGCGGCTGCCCTTTGCGTAGATATTGATAGGTGGCGTCCGCGAAGACTTTCTGAATGTAGCCGGAATATCGGACCTGCACCATGGAAAGCCGTGTTTCATCGACCGCGACGTTTCCGGTGACGCGGATCTCGTCTTCGACCACCTTGCTTTCGACCCGGCCGGTTTTGACGCCAATGCGTTGCAGCCGTTCCGGCGGGATCTGCACCGGAACCAGCGGCGCTTCTGTTGATGCAGGTGGTGTTGTCATCGAGGCGGCCATAGAATCCTGCGCGGAAGAATTCGCCTGTTTGGTTTGGGCATCTCCCATCGGGTTCGCAGCGCGATAGTGAAGCCACAATCCGACGAGGACGACAGCGAGCAAGATGTTTCCAATCAAAGCCAGCAAGAATCCTGTGCGATAGGTTTTCATCTCTTCGCTCCTTCAACGCGCAACGACAGTCCGGTGAGTTGTTCGAGCCGCACCAATGCCGTCTCTCGTTCAGCGATGCTTTTCCAGTACTCCTCGTCTAAATGAAGGACATCGAGAAACGAAGCTAGTAGTGCCTGAAAGTCCTGGCGATTGTTTTGGTAGGCTGCAATGCCCGCCTGGAATCCTGCACGTGTCTGTGGCACAAGCCCTTCACGATAAATTTTCAGCAACTCAGCGGTTTTCTGAGCGGTTTCGTATTCACTTCGAAGTTCAAAGGCGACCTGTTGCGACTGAACTTCGGACTCACTATGGGAGCGGTTCAGCTCAAGTTCCGCCTGCGCCAGTTCGGGACGCTGTTTACGCCGGTGATAGATCGGGACCTTGATGCCGACGCTCAGCATGTAATAGGCGCGGAATTGCGCGGGGTCGGTGCGCTGCCACATGTATTGGACATTGAAGTCCGGGTAGAAATCCTTGTGTGCAAGATTGACTTGCAGTTTCTGCCTCTCCACCATCTTCTCCGCGCCAGATATCTCTGGGTTCTGGGTTTTAGTCGCGGACAGGAGTTCTTCGAAGGTATTGGGAAGCGGCGTTTCGGACAGTTCGGAGGGTTCGATGTCCGGCGAAGACTGCGGGCGATTGAGAAGTTGCTTGATCTGCGCCTGCAATTTAGCCACGTCAAGATGGTGCATGGTGATTTCGCGGAGTAACTTTGTTCGTTCAATCTGCGCCTGTAACAGGTCATGTTGGCTCCCCACCCCCGAGCGGTAGCGTGCGTCGGCCGCTTTCTCAACCTGCTGGAGCAGTTCTCCGTCGCTCTCAAGTATTCCTAGCGTCTTGGACAGATAGGCAAGCTGGAAGTATGCCGATTTGACTCCGGCGAGGATCGAGCGCCGTATGGACTCGTACCGCTGCTGCACAACTTCAGCATCTCGGTTCGCTATCTCGCTTTTTAGCCGCAGTTTTCCTGGGTAGGGAAAGTCCTGAGAGACCCCGAGGCCAATATAGGCGAAGTCGCTGTTTGTATATCCAGCGAAAGGTCTTGGGTTTCCGACATTGACCTGCTGAACATTGAATTGAGGATCGGGAAGGGTCGAGACCTGGGAAGGAACCTGCTTCGCAGCCTGCCAGCCTTGGCGCGCGGCGTGAATTTGCGGATTGTTCTGTTCCGCCTCGGTTAACAAATCCTGTAGCGAAGCGACCGCTTCAGAACGCGGATGTTGCTGCGGCGGCGAGGCAACTTGAACCGACCCGCCGGTTTGCTCTTGGCCGATAGCTCCGGGTACTTGCGCGAAAAAACCGAGAAGTACGCTAAAGCACAGAATGCGAACTACAAATAATTCATTTTGCGGTTTCTCGCCGCGTAATCCCGACATTTTATTCGCCTCCTGAGAAGGCCCGAGAGTTCCGGGGATCGAAAGTGTGGAAGTGTGCTCTGCGCTGTGAGTGCGAACTCAGCAGCACATGGCCTAGTTAGGGACACAATCAGAAATGGGGTGTGCAGGACGCACACCAATAGGTGGGTCTAAATCAAAAGGGAGGCGTGGAGTGTATAAAGCTTAGGAGGAGAATGTTGCGGAGCTTCGACCGCAACAAGTGGTAACGAAACCGATCGGACCAGCTCAACCGCTGCGAGGGGTTCAACGAGCGTAATAGCGGGCGCATTCAGCGAGACGCGCGCCGTCGGAAGCATATTCGGGCTTTGCGCAGAAACCATCGCCTTACAGCAATCATGGCTTTGATTCGCTGGCGTGCATGGCATAGAGCCACAGCATTTCATGGTCTCCTGGTCCGGCGTCATGGCAAACATGCAGTTTGCGAACTGCAGGAGCAACAAAGCGCCTGCTGCCAGAATCAGGAATAGTCTCTTGCCGGTCATGCACTCTTGACTCTAGGGGTATTAGAAGCGCCAGTCAAGGAACCGGCTCAGATCGTTAGGTCACAATCACGACACTCCCATTTACCTCCTCCCGAGCAACAGCGGGAAGCGCACGCCAATTAAGATCGGCAAAGATGTCGCCGTTGCTCACACTGCACTCCGACGAGTTCATGCGTCTCCGTGCCGTGTCCCGAAAAGGCGATGACCACGACATCGTCGGGGATACAGTTGGCGAGTTGCTCAAAGCGCTCCCGGATTGCGGCGACAGTCGCCTGCTCATCCGTAAGCAACATCGTCTCGCCGCCAAGCGTATCCGTGAAAAGCGCATGGAGCGCTGTCGCGTCACGGTTTGCGCAGCTAAGCCAATTGGTTTCAGGTGAGGCATACCGGTCAATCCCGATAAAGAGCCCTTTGAACGCCATAGCGTTTTCTTCCTGACTTAATTCAAAACATTCTGCTTCTTCACACGTCTTCGGAGCCGATCAAAACAGAATCGTCAGCTTCCGTATGGCCGGCAAGATATTTCCGTCGCGCCAACTCTTCGATCGCCCGCCTGTTGGCTCTGAATACGGTAAGCTTGTCCTTGCCGCCCCCGCCGAAATGGTCGTCCAGCGGGTCTCGAATGATTTCGCAGCGCACGCGCTTTTCTCCGTCCTGCCCCCAGAACACGACGCTGTCGCCCTTAAAGTCCTCCGTCTCTTTCGGTGCCGGAAACTTCAGTTCCCGTTTCCGCTGCTCCAGAGACCACTTCACGCGCTGCGCCACAAATCCGGCGAACGGCTTTATGTCCATATCTATGCTAGCGCGGTCCAGCGCAGCGAGGTACGCGTCACGGTCCTCAACGTGAATCACCGTCCAGGGATAGCCGCCGGACGCCAGCATCACATTCATCAGGAAGCGCGCCATCCGGCCGTTCCCGTCGGGGTACGGATGGATATAGCCGAACAACCAGTGCCCGAGCACGGCGCGCACGGCCGGTTCTGTTTCTTTTTCGAGAAGATCGAAGTACACCGGCATGGCGTCGGGCACCGCCTCCCACCGCGCCGGCACATAGCGCGACGTGTGCAGGTACACGGCACTGTTCCGGTATCCGGCCAGATCACCCGGTCGGAGCAGGCCCGCCGTGACGCAGGGCTGGAACAGTTCCCGATACCAGTCATTGTGCGCCGTGCGTACGAGCGCACCGGCATTCTCGCCGCCGATCACTTTCCCGACGGCTTCTTTCACTGCCTGGAACGCCTGCCAGTAGCCGCGCGCCGCGAGCGCGTCGCGGTTTTTTCGGTCAGCTTCATCGTTGTCCGGGCTCCAGTTCCCCTGCCGCACCCTGTCGATTATTTTCGGCGTGACCGAGTAACCTTCAATGGACAGCGAGTGGTACGCATCGCTTTTATAAATTTCATCAACACGCTGCAGATAGGCCGCCCTGTCTTTCTGAAGCCCCGGCGCTTTCGGGAATGTCTTCGCGACAGCGCCACGCATCGATTCCCACATCATCTGCACACGCCCGGCAATGGGCGCCGCCGCGCGGCGCAGCGCGCCGAATGTCTGCCCGGCCTCGAAAGGATTGCGCTCCCGCACATCGTAACCGGCGCTCTTCATCGCGCGAACGATCTCATCCGCCAGCTCGGGCCGCCCGGTCTGCCGGAACGCGCCGGCGAGATAGCCCGCTTTCGCGGAGTGGCCGCCGTTCAGCAGCAGCCGCAGCAAATCCGATGCGTCTTCGAGACTCGCCAGCACCACCTGCGTCTCGACCGGATTACGCGGGAAAAAAGACTCCGCCACACTCATGATCGCCGCCGCCGGCGAGAAAAGGCGCAATCCATCCCGCACCAGGAGATTCGCTGCGGCCGGCATTTCACGAACCTTCAGGTCGTAGAGCGACTTGCCGAACAGAAGGTTGATTGTGTTGTTCGTGCCTTTCGGGCTGTTTACCACCACCTGCTCCGGAATGACCGTTCTCTCGCCGTGCAGCCAAAGCGACTGGTCCGCCGAAAGGTACCACTCCCCGCCGAAACGGTCGTCACAGTAGCGCGCGCAAAATTCCCAGAACGACGCATACCACGGTGTGCTGTCGCCCGCGCGCGCGCTCGGGCTGGAGGAGATCAGCCAGCCTTTCATCACGTCCTGGACAAAGCCGTTCTCGACAAGCCGTTCACGGTGAACGCGGCTGAATTCGTCCGAGCGGAACACACGTCTCCCGCCCTCCTGAAGCGCTTTGAGCACATCGAGGGATTCAGCCAGCTTCTCGTTTGGTGCCGCCATAGAGTTTTCCTTTCGGGTGATTACAAGTTTATTATGCTGTGCTAACACAAGTATATTATGCCGTGTAATTACAAGTCAATGATGCTGTACCAATACAAGTATATTATGCTTTTTATGGAATAAGTCACACAAATACAATAGCGTACAAATTCCGACTCAGGCCCACAATAGGGCTAATAGGTGCCGTGCCTGGCCTGAATTCCAGCTCCACTTACGAAGGGCTCCCTCTACCTCTTTCACCCACCCCGCAACGTCCACCACCGCGCATAAACGCCGGACTCCATCCTCAAAACCAAGTATTTTCCGACCGACAACTGACGCTCAGAACGGGCGAGTCTGTCCACCAACAGTAGCACCGCCACCATCAGCAGCAGAACCAACATCATTACACCCGCGTCCATCAGCGTCACGACCTTCACTCTCAGCCTCAGCCTCCACCGGCGCCCCCCCCTCTCCACCCATCATCATCATCGTCGTCACCGTCGTTCTCGCCGCCGCCGGCGGCGGCGGCGCCATCACCATGGCCATCGCCACCGTGGCCATCATGACCATCGGCATCATCACCCTCCTCGTCCTCGCCGCTGTCGCCGTCTTCGTCCTTCCCGTCGTCTTTGTCCTTCTGTTTCTGTACCTCCTCCAACCGTTTTTTCTCCTCTTCCTTCATCCCTCGGACTCTTTCCGGCCTTTTCCCAGAGCCGTGCTCCCCGTCAAGGGTCTGGCGATGAACTCCGGCTGTGCCTCCGCCCTGTGACGGGTCCGCTCGGCTCTTAAAGCTGGCCTCCATTCCGAAGGATTTCGGAAAGAAAAAACTTTTTATGGAGGAAACTACAATGCAGAAAACAGAGACAACAGAACGTACGATGCGAGTGGGGATATTACAAACACGATAATTGACTCATAATGTGAACAACGCAGGTGATTGTGGAGAAGCCGGTGACTACAGAGGCTTCTGGATCGACAACCCCTACACGGCTTCTGCAGTCCTATGCATGGCCCGGAAATATTCGGGAGTTACAAAATGTCATCGAGCGTTCGCTCCTCCTATGCGAAGGCGAACGCTTCACACTGGATGAAAAATGGCTTTCTTGAGTCGCTGTGGGCCTCTGGCGCCTCAGTGTGGGAGCGCGAGCGATAAATCCCGGATGGTGCGTATCGAAAGAACAACAAAAGCTATGTGCAGGCCTGCGTTCGCCGCGCCGCGTAGCCGCCATGTAGCTAAATGGGGTGTTTTTGGTGTTTTTGGCGTTTTCAGTTTACAATCCCATCGGCTCCACCAAAATTTCCGGGTCCTTGCGCCTTTCTGTTCTCTAAAACGTGCCGCTCTCAATCGTCGTGCTTGTCCCTCTCGCTTTCATGATGGTCCTTGAACTCTCCTTCTCTGCCCGTGATCCTGATTTTCGTTCGCACTATATCGACACTGAACCCGGTTCGTTGTGCCAACGGCTCGCATATATCATTCAGATCATCGCCCGCGAGCATTAAATGTTCAACGCGGTGTGGCCAGTAAATGGCAACGTTGGCTTGGTGATTTTTTATGAATATTACCTCAATCGTTCGCGGACGTTCGACGATGTAATGCTCGCCATGATGTTCACCGTGCTCGTCATCAACATCGTCACCGTCTTCCCCGTGATGACGATGCCGCCGTTCGACCATCACATACGCGTCCGCAGGCGCAGCAGGATAAGGCTCGCGCGACGGCACATAATTCTCGTCAGCGCGCTCGGACCCTCGGTGTTGGCCGGCGTCCTGAAGTTTCGCAAGTTCCTTAGGACTGATCGTCACTGCGTTCACGTGGAAGGTCAGCAGCGTTTCTGACGGCAGTACGATTTCTTGTTTCCCAGTGAGGTAAGCGCCGCCAGTTCCGGCACCTGCACCTGCAGCCGCGCCAATAGCCGCGCCTCGGCCGCCAGCGGCCGCTCCGCCGACTAGAGCACCAAGACCAGCTGAGCCGCCGATAATCAGCAAGTTACGCTTTGCGTGAGAATCTCCCTTAATTGTCAATTCACTGGTACGTAGTGGATAGTGGCCGGTTGCAGCATAAATCGTTCTCAAGCTCAGAGTAATCACGGCCGGTTGCTTTAATCCACCCGGCCTGACGACTTGCCGTACTTGACCGGTAATTCGCTCCCCTCTCTCTGCCAGGATGCGGTTGTTCACCACCAGTGGGGTCGCCAAAGTCGCGCTGAAGGTGTCTCCGCGCTGGCTGCCGCCCGAGCTGATGGTGTCTACCAGACGGACGGATACCGTGCTGGGCGTTTGCCCCATTGCGGTAGCTACTAGAATGAGCAACGCAAATAAGACGGAATTTGCGGTCGCAAGAATTCTATACATGAGTGTTTTCTCCTGACAAGCTCCGGAATATTCACTATTGTGTTCTGCCCAAGATTTGTGCACCATAGTACTAGAACTATGTCGGGCACACTCTTCCCATTTGGCAATCGTTTGTTCGACCCCGACGGAATCGCTATCTGCGGAGTATCTGCGCAGTTTCTCCTTTTGTTTCTGTTACTTAACGCTGGTTGGAGCGCACCCGCTTTGGCAGGCCCTCCGGCAGCCCGTCTCAGGTTGCGAGCAGTAACTCTTGAGCAAGGCTTGGAAATTATCGATGCGGCAACGGAACATTATCCTCAGGTTAGCGACAAACCAGACTGCTCCCATTTGGTCCACGAGATTTATCGCTTTGCGGGGTACACCTACCGCTACGCCAGCTCCTCAGATCTTTATTGGGGGACGGGCGAATTCCTGCGTGTTTGGAAGCCACAACCGGGCGACCTGGTCGCCTGGCGCGGGCATGTTGGATTAGTCGTAAATCCCGCGAACCATTCGTTTTACAGTTCGTTGCGAACGGGGCTGCACACAGAAGATTATACTTCGACATACTGGCGACGCCGCGGAATTCCGCGCTTCTATCGTTACCGCCTGAAAAACGGATTAGGGTCAGAAGCTGCAACTCGCCGCAAACGCACACAAGTTTCTGCTGAAAAAACCAATTGGCCACCTTCCTGAACGGTCGCTCAAGGAAATAATTCGCTTAAACCTCGGGGCTACGACAGTTTGGCTCGCTTTCTAATTTCTTGCAGTTGCGGGTTTTGGAATTACGTGTTCCGGCGTTCCCCGAGTAAAATGTTACATCTATGGCAAAGCTAACTTTTCTCGGCGCAGCTGGATGTGTGACCGGTTCCAAATACTTGGTTGAGGCAGGTGGCAAGCGGTTGCTTGTAGATTGCGGTCTCTTCCAAGGCTTGCCGGAATTGACCGAGCGCAATTTTAAACCCCTAGCGATAAATCCGATAACCATTGATTATGTGGTGTTAACTCATGCCCACCTCGATCACACTGGCTGGCTGCCAGTATTGGTGCGCGCCGGATATCGTGGTCCAATTTACGCCAATCCCGCCACGATTGACCTGACAACGATCTTGCTGAAAGACTCGGCGCACCTGCAGGAAGAGGATTCCCTACACCTCCGCAATCACAACAGCGAGCGAGCTATTCGCGAGCCGCTGTATACGCCGCCTGATGTAGATCCCGTCTTAAGCGTCTTGAGGCCAATACCTAGGATTGGGGCAGTCGTCATTAGCCCGGAATTTCAAGTGGTTTCGTACGACGCTGGCCATATTCTAGGTTCCACTAGCCTGGAACTGACGATTTCGGAGGCTGGGAAGAAAATAGTAGTGGTTTTCTCGGGCGATATTGGACGATACAACCAACCAATTCTGAACGATCCGGTGACGCCACCGTCCACAACAAATGTGCTGCTGTGCGAATCCACCTATGGCGATCGAGAGCATCCTGACGGTGACCCCTCGGAGGCGCTGGCCGTCATTGTGAATCGTGTGGCGAAACGCGGCGGATCAATCGTGATTCCCGCGTTCGCAATAGGCAGGACGCAGACGTTCATGTACTACTTCCGGCAGCTTGAGGATCAGCAAAAAATTCCCCATCTACCCGTTTATATAGACAGCCCCATGGCGCTTAGTGCAACGGATTTATATTTGAAATATCACGAGGACCACGACGTCGACTTCACCAAGCTCGAGGCGGGCGGGAAAGGTGATCCGCTGAAGGTCCACGAGTTTCACTTGATGAGGACCGTGGAGGAATCGAAGGCCATCAACGAGGTAAAGACGCCGTGCATCATTATCTCTGCCAGCGGCATGGTTACTGGCGGACGGGTGCTCCATCATTTGGCTCAGCGGCTGGCTGATCCTCGTAATGCGGTTCTTCTTGCAGGGTTTCAGGCTGAAGGAACGCGCGGGCGCGCATTACAGGAAGGTGCCAAGACCCTACGTTTGTTTGGTGTGGACGTTCCAGTGAATGCCGAGATTATTGAAATGGGCCAACTCTCGGCGCACGCCGGCAAAAGTGAATTATTGCGGTGGGCTGGCAGTCTAGCCGCGCCACCGAAAGCAACATATCTTACGCATGGCGAACCAGCAGCCGCGCAATCCTTACAACGCGAAATCTCTCAGAGATACGATTGGAATGTCTCCGTAGCGCGTTACTTGGATACCATCGATTTGGGATAGGGACCATACCAGTGCTCACTCACTGTACCCGAAAGTTTTCTTACCGCAGTGAAACCCAGCGGACGGCCGCTCCGTCTATAGAGTAAGACCACTCGCGGGGTAGGGGGCTAACCACCACAGGGCAACCGACCGTCAGCCACCTACCCCATAATCATTTCATTGTGTTTACAACACTGTGGGAGACGCTGGCAAATTTTGGCAAGTTAGGGCAAAACTTGTCTCAATTCCCTGCTTTCGTTTTCGTAACGCAAGCAGTTAAGGCTTTATCGAAGGACTTCAATTCTCTTCCACATCAAACTTATACTCTGGGACTAAGACTCAGCCAAACCCACCAAACGGCAAGATTCTAGATAGCTTGATAAATTCTGTAACTGTCGAGAAGTCCATTGTTCTCGATTGCTCACCCTACTGATGATTGTCCCGCGTACCATACGCAAGGCGTTCTCCAGCTTTTGGGAGTCACCTGACCTGCCCGATATCATTTAAATTCGACTTCTCTTCGTTCTTCCCGGAACGCGCTCAAACGCATCTAAATCTTTGTGCTCCTGCCCCAGATGGACGCGGTCGTATCGTTACTTCAATTCCTTCGCCGACTTCCCACTTGTGAATGTTGGGGATTCGCAGCTCATCGTAAAGATAATCAGCGCCAGCGAAGGAGATCTGGACCTGCCGAGGTTCATTGAGAACGGAGCGATCAATTACCTTTCTAACTGTGCCTGCGAGCCTGATGATGTTGGTTTCATGGAATTCTCCGGGCATTGCGAATTTCAACCAGCAACAATATTGGGGGCCGAATCGAAACTAAGTCAGTATGAAAGAGAATATGGCTATACCACGACCTGCTTTCGGCTTTCCTTCGATCTTCTAGAACTATTTCAGCGTGTTCCCGAAAAGCGCGAAAGTTGGCGCTTAATCGTGCAGGACAACACTGAGGAGGGATTTGTGGACCTGAAGTCCGTCATTGTTGTATTGAATGAAGCCCAGT